>Ga0307442_1001925_pt1 | contig 10231 bp, 10 predicted proteins | sample SalMarWE160430MG_FD_202143 | JGI IMG/M metagenome (GOLD analysis project Ga0307442, IMG submission 202143) | Salt marsh sediment microbial communities from the Plum Island Ecosystem LTER, Massachusetts, United States - WE1604-30 | ecosystem: Environmental > Aquatic > Marine > Intertidal zone >... | reverse complement strand
CGCGGCGCCATCAGCCCGCGGCGGGCGCCGCCGCCGGCTTTGCCAGCCAGCGGGACGGCCTCGTCCATGTAAGCCAGCGGCGCGTAGTCGGGCGGCACGAAGCGCTCGCGCGGCAGCTCGCCGAAGGTACTCAGAATGCGTCTGTCGGTCACATCGCTGGTGAGGATCTGACTCTCGACCATGTTCGTGCGTTGCCGGGCGGCGTCGATCATCCTGGCTCTCCTGCTCAAGCCGACGTATCGGCTGGCGAGCTTAGCCGAGCCCCGCCTCGAACGCGACCCGGCACGAAAGTGTGGACCACAGCTCTAAGATCTCGTTCAACACCTGGCACCCAATACCTTTGCACGCATTGCTGGGTGTGATAAACGGCGTTTCCCGTTTGCGCTTCGGCGCTGCCGACGGGTCCTGGCCACGTGGCGGAGTGGTTACGCAGCGGACTGCAAATCCGCGCACCCCGGTTCGATTCCGGGCGTGGCCTCCAAGACCTACCTTGCCACCGCACGCGCGTTTCTGCGCCGGCCGGCGGACTTATCGCTACGCGGATTTTCTCTGGCCGAACTCAACTGTGCTTACGCGCAGGCAGTCCCGCAACGGCTTCACCGCGGATTGAGCGACACGATCGGCTGCGCTCGCCTCGTCCTTGGCAACCACCGCGTATCCACAACTGTCGAGCCAGCGAATGAGTCTCTTGGCCTGATTGTGATCGTAGCCCGCCCCGGCCGGGAAGAAGCGAGCCACGGCTTCCTCAAGTGCATACATGACCGCTCTCCTATCTTCGCGAGCAGCTTGTCTGTCATAAGTTTGGATATTGTTAAGTGTGGGGTCGCCCGCTCTCTCAAACGATCCCGTGCACCTGGTCTCGACGACGGGCGGCAAGCATCGACAACCGCAATCGGCAAGCGCGATCGAGCCAGAGCGTGCCCGTGGTTTGCCGGCTAAGCGCTTGACTTCGAACGGCAGGAGTGGGAGGGCAAGTCCGCCGGCTCGAGTCCGGGCGCGGCCGACCAAGGCGGCCTCAGGGCGCAAGGTACTGGCTCGCGCGGACGCTTTCTGCTAAGAGGCCCGGCGTTCGCAAGGCATCGGCTATTCCGCGGTAGCTCAGCGGTAGAGCAACCGGCTGTTAACCGGTTGGTCGTAGGTTCGAATCCTACCCGCGGAGCCAGCCTTCATCGCTTCTCGTCGCCATCGAGATGCCCAGCCCGCTCGCGCGGGTCTTGCGTTCCTGACAATCAATCTTTGCTGACAATCAAGCGTCTCGACGCCCGTCCTTCGCCGTGGCGGTCGGTCGCGGTCCGCGCCTACTCGCGCACCCAGCCTCCCGAGCGCTCCGCCCGCGAGCTGCGGATCATCATCAACTCGCTGATGTTCTCCGCCGTGATGTAGCCAGCAAACTTACCCGAGGTATCGAGCACGCCCACCATGCGCGCGGGCGACTGCTGCAGGAGGCGGACCGCGCTGTCCAGATGCGCGTTCAAGGGCACCGTCGGCACATTGCTCGCCATCATCTCCAGAACCGACGTCGCTCCACCGCCCTCGACCTTCAAGGCATCGATGATCGCCTGGCGCGTGACCACGCCGCGCAGGCGCGAGGCGCCATCGAGCACCGGGAACTCCTGCTGCGTGGTGCGCAACAAGAGCGCGGCAGCGTCATCAACGGTCGACATCACGCCGAGCGACTCGAACGAGGTGATCATGGCGTCGGTCACGAGCCGATCGCGCGTCAGCTCGCGCACCTGCACGTAGCCGGCCTCCCCTGCCGCCGCGAGGAAGATGAAGGCGGCGATGAGGATCAAGAGCGGATTGCCCATGAGCCCGAGGAAGGCGAACACGATGGCAAGGCCCTGGCCGATGCGGGCTGCGACCTTGGTGGCCGGGCCGAAACCGAGCCATATGGCCAAAACGGCGCGCAACACCCGCCCTCCGTCCATGGGAAAGGCCGGGATCAGATTGAAGACGAGGAGGACGATATTGGCGACGGCGACCTGCGCCCAGAAGCTCGCGTGCAGGGTCTCGATCGAGATCTGGCTCGGGTCAAGGTGCAGGCCCAGCACCACGATGAGCACCAGCGCGATCACCGCATTGACCGCCGGCCCCGCCAACGCCACGACGATCTCCTGCGCCGGCTTCTCGGGCATGCGTTCCATCGAGGCGACGCCGCCGATGGGCAGAAGCGTGACGTCGGGCGTGCGGATGCCGTAGCGGCGCGCGGCCCAGATGTGCCCGAACTCGTGCAGCACGACGCAGCCGAACAGCACCAGGATGAACAGCACGCCATAGACGGCGTCCTGGGCGGTGCCGTGCATGTACTGGATCGCAGCGATCCAGGCGAGCAGCAGCAGGAACGTCAGGTGCATGCGGACGGCAGTGCCGCCGAGTGTGAAAAGCTTGATTGACCAGCTCATGGACGACGTGATTCCGGTGCAGATTGGGCCTTCACCAGACATATAGGGTCGAATCGCGGCGTCTGCGACCGTCTCCGCGCTTTATTGAGCCGAGAAGCGACCCGGGTCGAGATGCCGCAAATCTTAAGGCTGCTCAGGGAGCGAGCGTCACCGGCGGAGGCGGCTCGTTGGGGTCGCGGTCCATCTCCGCGATCGTATCTACGGCGCCGTCGCGGCCATAGATGTCGGGGCGGAACTCCACCTCTCCATCACGCTCGGCCCAAGCCGTGATGTAGACGAAATGCACCGGCACCGGCCGCGTCAGGGTCACGTCGACGGCTTGGCCCGCATTCACGATGGCCTGCGCCCGGCCCGGCTCCCAGCCAGGCTCATAGCGCGCGATCCAATCGACGAGATCGAACACGTTCTCAACGCGCACGCACCCGGCACTGAAGGCACGCGAGCGCTGGCTGAAAAGCCGCTTCATCGGCGTATCGTGCATGTAGACGGCGTACTGGTTCGGCATGTCGATGCGCACGAGCCCCAGCGCGTTCTGCGGGCCGGGATCCTGACGGAATTTCAGCTTCAGTGCCTCCGGCGAGCCCCAGTTCACGCTCGTGGGGTCGACCTCGGGACCATCGACCCCGTTCAAGACGCGGATCTTCTCCTTTGCCAGATAGTCCGGCTCCTTGATGAGGCGGGGGATGAGGTCGAGGTGCGCCACGCTGTCGGGCACCCGCCAATAGGGAAAGAAGTTGAGGGCGCGGATGGTGGCGTTGACCGAAGGCGATTGGCGCTCCCTGCGTCCCACGATCACGCGATGGCGCTGCTGTGCCTCGTACTTTTCCACAGCTTCCAATTGAAAGGCGGGGATGTTGACGAGGATGTAGCGATCCTCCGTGGGCTGCGCCATCAGCTGGCGCACGCGCCCGAGATTGAGCCTGAGCTGCGCCAGCCGCTCCTCGGCTGTCATGTTGAGCGCTGGATAGTTCGATCGCTCGATGCGGCCGGTGACCCGCAGACCATGGCGGCGCTGAAAGTGGCGCACGGCATTCGCGAGCTCGTCGTCGTACGTATAGTTGTTATAGGGAGCGGCGCGTTTGGGCAGATCGCCGCTAAGCAGCAGGCGCCGGCGCAGAATGGCGACGCGCTCATCGTCGTCGCCCTCGCGCATCATGCGGCCCGGGGGCACCTGCGGCCATCCCCCGTTATCGGCGATGTACTGATAACGCTCGATCGCAGCCTGCATGGCGGCGACCATCTCGTCGCTGCGCCACGGCGTGGGATCTGGCCTCAGGTCATCGGGGGGCTGGCGCAGCCGCGCGGCACGCTCCCGCTCCCGTTGCAGCTCGCGCTTCTCGCGTTGGCCCGTATAGTCCGGCTGACCATAGCCGGTGATGCTCTCCCACCAGTTGGCTTGCGCAGCTTGCGCGTGCGCCGGCACCGCCAGCAGCACGAACGCGGCGATGACGCCGAGCATGCCCACGCCCCGCCGGCACCTGCCATCGCCACGGCCGGCAAACCGCGACCCGCCGGGCCGCGCAGGAGCGCGAAAGACCTGCATTGATCCGTCCTGATTGTCGCTCTCGCGAAGGAGAGACCTCAAGTTGCGAGCCGCATGCCGAGCCGGGCGACGCCCGTCTGGCCTGGCCGCATGGACCTTTCTAGGCGCCTCGATATGGCCAAACGAAGACATGTCCCAGCCGCAGAGTGCCAGAGGGACGTGAACGTGGCAACGCGGGACTGGGGACATCACTTTTCGCGCGGCAGCGTGTCGCCGCGCGCTGCGAAGTGATCCCATCCCTTCGTCGCAAACGCCAGTTCTTGCCCGGCTGCGTCGATCACACGCACTCCGGACTCGGCTGCCACAATCGCACCAATGCGGGTCACGGGCGCTGCCGCCGCATTCGCGGCGCGCTCGAACTCGCCGGCGCGTCCCGGCGCCACGGTTGCCAGCACCTCATAGTCCTCCCCGCCCGTGAGAAGGTCGGCGAGCGTTGCAGCCTTGCTGGCGACGAGGCCCGCAGCCGGCGCCGACAGCGGCACGCGCGCGGCCTCGATCTGGCCGCCCACGCCCGAAGCGCGGCACATGCGGGCGAAATCCTTGACCAAGCCGTCGGAGACGTCCATGGCCGCCGAGGCGCAGGCCAGCACGGCGGGAGCGAGCCCGGTCGGCGGCGCCGGCCGCAGATGGCGCGCTTCGAGTTGGCTGCGGGTGTCGGGGCTGAGTTGCCAGCGTGCAGCCAGCGCAGGATCGCGGCGCAGGGCAAGCCCGAGGGTTGCGTCGCCGATGGTGCCGGACACGTAGACGAGATCGCCGGGCCGCGCGGTGGAACGGCGCACCATGCGGCCCGAAGGAACCGAGCCGAATGCCGTGATGGACACGCTCAACGGGCCCGGCGTGCGGTCGGTGTCGCCGCCGATGAGCCGACAGCCGAAGGCTTCCTGCGCGCCGCGCAAGCCGTCTGCGAACGCGGCAAGCCACTTGCGCTCCGGCGCGCCCGGCAACGCCAGCGTCATCACGTAGGCGAGCGGGACCGCGCCCTTGGCGACGAGATCGGAGACGTTGACGGCGAGCGCCTTCCACGCAACGGCGCCGGCGTCCTCCTCGGGCAGGAAGTGAACGCCGGCAACGACCGCGTCCGTGGTGATGACGAGATCTGAGCCTGCGTCGAGCGAGAGCGCAGCGCAGTCGTCCTTGAGATCGAACGCGCCGGGAAAGCCTGAGGCAAGCGGCGCCCAGAAGGCGCCGATGATCGCCTCCTCGCTATCGATTTTGTCGCTCGCCATAGCCTTCGAACTCGGCCGCGCGCAGCTGCCGCGCCAGCTTGTCAAGGACGCCGTTGACCACCTTGGGCTCGTCCTCGGAGAAGAAGGAGTGCGCCACGTTGATGTACTCGTTGATCACGACGCGCGCCGGCACATCCGTGCGCTCCATCAGCTCGAAGACGCCGGCGCGCAGAATGGCGCGCACGATCGAGTCGACCCGCTTCAGCCGCCAGCCTTCGGCGAGTTGCTGATCGATCTGGGGATCGATGTCGCGCTGGCGGCGCAACACGCCACGTAAGGTCTCGGCAAAATACGTGGGATCGGCGCCGGCTGCCGCCTCGTCGCCGGGCGCGCGCGGAAAGCGCAAGCGCACGAACTCGTCGATCACCGCGTTGAGGTCGGTGCCGGCCATGTCCATCTGGTAGAGCGCCTGCACCGCCGCGACGCGCGCGGCCGTGCGGGGAGGCAGCGCCACCTTGGTCGAAGGCCTGGGTTCGGTCCCGCTCATGCGTCCTGTTCCTGATAGGCACGCGCGAGCTCGATGAGGCTGAGGCACGCGCGCGCCGCGTCCCCGCCTTTTCCGTCCGATCCGCCGCGCGCGCGCTCCAAGGCCTGCGCCTCGGTCTCCACCGTCAGGATGCCGTTGCCGACCGGGACCGCGTCGCGAACCGCGACCTCCATGAGCCAGTGGTTGGCGTTCTCGCAGACGATGTCGTAGTGCTTGGTCTCCCCTCTGATGACGCAGCCGAGCGCCACCGCGCCGTCCCATTGCGCTTTCGGCGCCGAGCGGGGAATGAGCCCGGCCGCCACGGCCTGGGCCAGCACCTGCGGGATTTCGAGGGCGCCGGGCACGCTCACGCGATCATAGGTGACACCTTGCGCCTCGAGCGCTGCGACGGCGCCTTGAGCCAGCTCATCGGAGATCGCCTGGTAGAAGCGCCCCTCGATAATCAGCACGCGCGCGTTGATTTGGGGCGGATGCGGATTGTACGCGCGGCGTGCCGGGGGCTGGGTTTTCACGGCCATGGCTTATTCGATCCTGCGCGTTCCGACGATGCGCAGACCGAACCCTTCCAGGCCCACGTAGACGTGGGCGGGAGAGTTGGTGAGCAGCACCATGTCGTGCACGCCGAGGTCGGTGAGGATCTGCGAGCCCACCCCGATCTCGACCTGGCGGCGCTCGCGCGTGCCGTCGTCCTTTCTGCCGGCGCTTGTGCGCCGCTCGATCGCTTCGGAGACCGACTTGGGGCGCAGATCGCGGATGAGGACAATAACGCCGCGGCCTTCCGCGTCGATGGCGCGCATGACGCTCTCGATCTGGCAGCTCGCCCCGCCCACGCCCAAGAGGTCGGCGAGCGCATTGACCGCATGCACGCGCACCAGCACCGGACCCGGCGCGCCGAGATCGCCTTTGACCAGCGCGAGGTGCTCACCCGGCTCCACCGTCGTCTCATAGACGTGGAGGTCAAACTTGCCGGCCGCCGCCGTTGACACCGTGGTCTTGGCAACCTCGCGCACCAGGTGCTCGTTGCCGAGCCGATAGGCGATCAGATCCTCGATGGCGCCGATCTTGAGCCCGTGGCGCTGCGCGAAGGCCACGAGGTCGGGCATGCGCGCCATGGTGCCGTCGTCGTTCATGATCTCGCAGATGACGGCGGCGGGATAAAGCCCGGCTAACCGTGCCAGGTCGACGGAGGCCTCGGTATGGCCGGCGCGCATCAACACGCCGCCCTCGCGCGCGACGAGCGGGAACACGTGGCCGGGCGAGACGATGTCACCCGGGCCTTTGGTGGAGTCGATCGCGGTGGCGATGGTGCGGGCGCGATCGTGGGCAGAGATGCCGGTCGAGATTCCCTCGCGCGCCTCGATCGACTGCGTGAAGGCGGTGCGGTTGCGCGAGGCGTTGCGCCTCACCATCGATTCCAGCCCGAGCTCGTCGGCGCGCGCCTGCGTCAGCGCCAGGCAGATGAGCCCGCGTCCGTGCTTGGCCATGAAGTTGATGGCGTCGGGCGTGGCCATCTGCGCCGGCACGATCAGATCGCCCTCGTTCTCGCGCTCCTCGGCGTCGACGAGCACGACCATGCGCCCGTTGCGCAGGTCCTCGAGGATCTCAGGGACTGCGGACAGGCAACCGCGGCCTTCAGCGAAGGCGATGGAGCCGAGCTCTTGCGTCACGGGCGGAACTCCAGTAGCCGCGCGACATAGCGCGCGAACAGGTCAACTTCCAGGTTGACCGACTGTCCGGCGGTTTTCGCGCCCCAGGTGGTGACCGTCAAGGTGTGGGGGATGATGTTGACGCCGAAGCGGTTGTCGCTCACCTCATTGACGGTTAAGGACACCCCGTCGAGTGCCACCGACCCCTTCGGCGCGATGTAGGGCGCCAGATGGTCGGGCACCTCGAAGGCGAAGCGGCGGCTGTCTCCGTCGGCCTTGACGTCGAGGATCCGTGCAAGACCGTCGACGTGGCCCTGCACCACATGGCCGCCGAGCTCGGCACCGGCGCACAAAGGCCGCTCCAAGTTTATCTTTCGCCCGGCCGCCCAATCGCCGAGCGTGGTCTTGGCGCGCGTCTCGTTGGAGGTGTCGACGGTGAAGAGGCTGCCGCTGCCCTCAGGCCGCACCGACGTCATCGTCAGGCAGCAGCCGTCGCACGCCATTGACGCGCCGACCTTGAGCGTATCGGCCGGATAGTCGGCGCGGATGGCGAAGCGGCCGTCCTCGCGCGTCACGACCTCCCCGATGTCGGTGACGATGCCGGTAAACATGTCTCTTGCCTCTCTTGCCGTCTCGCTGCCTCAACCCGCTCGCGCACGTGCCGCTTGCGACCCGAGGCTGCGCCAATGCCGACGAAACACCATCATATCGTCGCTGCCTACCGTTCGATGATCGAAAAGCTGCAAGTTTGTCGTCGCGACGTAACGCTGCAGCGCCGCGACTGCGGCGGGCCCTGAGAGCGCTGCCCCGCCCCTGCCGCGCGCGTGAAACAGCACCGCCTCGTCCACCAGGCCCGCGTCTGAGAACGCCCGCCAGGTCGCCGGGCCGCCTTCGACCAAGAGCCGCGTGACGCCTTCGGCAACGAGCGCCTCCATCACGCTCGGTAGCCACAGTGCCCCGCCGATCTCGGGAACACGAAAGATATGCGCGCCGGCAGCCGCAAGCTTGCTCGCGTCGCTCTGCTCGCCACAGACGACCCACAGCCCGCGCTCAGGCGCGGTCAGCGCCAAGCGGCTCGCATGCAGGCCCTCGAGCCGGCGCGCCAACACGACGCGCGTGGGTGAGCGGTCCTCGAGGCCGGGCAGCCGGCAGGTCAGCAGCGGGTCGTCGTCGACCAGCGTGCCGCGGCCGACCAGGATGGCATCGGCGCGCGCACGCATAAGATGGCCGGCGGCACGCGCCGCGGGGCTCGTCGCCCACACGGGCTGGCCTTGTGCACCACGCGGCACCATCCCGTCGGGACCGAGCGCCAGCTTTGCCACCACCAACGGGCGCCGCTCGGTCACACGCAGGATGTGCCCTGCCGCCATCCAATGTGCCGCCTCGGCCATGAGGCCCCACTCGACCGCGATGCCGGCTGCGCGCAGAGTGGCGAGCCCACGGCCGGCCACGCGCGCATCGGGATCCTCGATGGCGCAGACGACGCGCTTTAGGCCGGCTGCGATGATGGCCTCAGCACACGGCGGCGTCGCCCCATGGTGAGAGCACGGCTCCAGCGAGACGTACATGGTGGCACCCCGCGTGCGCGCGCCAGCGCGCGCAATGGCCTCGGTCTCCGCATGCGGGCGCCCGCCCGGCGCCGTCCAGCCGCGCGCGATCACCTCGCCCGATTCCTCGTCGGCGATGACGGCACCGACGGCAGGATTGGGCGCGGTGCGCCCCAGCCCGCGCTCAGCAAGCCGCAACGCAATGCCCATCATGTGGGCGTCGAAGTCTGCATGCGCCGCGGAACCCGGCATGGGGAGGTCAGTGCTTCTTGTGAGGCGCCGCTGCGACGACGGGGCTTTCAAACGCGATGCGCGCGGCCTCGTGCGCCGGCACCGCCTCGCCGGCGATCTCGGTCAGCACCTCCTGGAAGTCGGCCGCCTCGCGGAAGTCGCGATAGACGGAGGCGAAGCGCACATACGCGACCGGATCGAGACCGCGCAGCGCCTCCATGACGAGGCCGCCGATGGTCGAGGAGGCGACCTCGCTCTCGCCCGAGCTCTCCAGCTGGCGCACGAGGCCCGAGACCATGCGCTCGATGCGCTCGCGGTCGATGGGGCGTTTGCGCAAGGCCACGTCGACCGAGCGCAGGAGCTTGTCGCGATCGAAGGGGACCTTGCGGCCCGACCGCTTCACGACCACGAGCTCGCGCAGCTGCACGCGCTCGAACGTGGTGAAACGGCCGCCGCAGTCGGGGCAGATGCGCCGACGGCGGATGGCGGCATTCTCCTCGGTGGGACGGCTGTCCTTCACCTGGGTATTCTCGCCCGCGCAGTAGGGGCAGCGCATAAAGGGGATCTCCGGGCCATCAAGTGGGGCCGACCCAACCTACACCAAAAAAGCAGAGAGGCACCGAGGGTCCTCCCCAGTTCCTCCATTTCCACAGCGCTTTTTCGGCTCAAGAGTAGATCGGGAAGCGCTTGCACAGGTCGATGGCCTGCGCCTTCACCTTTTTCTCGACCGCCTCGTTGCCCTCAGCGCCGTTCGCGGCCAGCCCGTCGAGCACCTCAGCGATCATGCGGCCGACCTGCTGGAACTCGCTGACGCCGAAGCCGCGCGTGGTGCCGGCGGGCGCGCCCAGGCGGATGCCCGAGGTCACCATGGGCTTTTCCGGATCGAACGGGACGCCGTTCTTGTTGCAGGTGATGTGCGCCCGCTCCAGCGCTTTCTCGGAGAGGTTGCCGGTGAGATTCTTAGGCCTCAGATCGACCAAGATCAGGTGCGTGTCGGTGCCGCCTGAAACAAGCGCGAACCCATCGCTCACTAGAACCTCGCCCATCGCCTTGGCGTTCTCGATGACGTTCTTGGCGTAGACCTTGAACTCAGGCTTGAGCGCCTCGCCGAAGGCCACCGCCTTGGCGGCAATAACGTGCATCAGCGGG
>Ga0307442_1001916_pt1 | contig 10261 bp, 14 predicted proteins | sample SalMarWE160430MG_FD_202143 | JGI IMG/M metagenome (GOLD analysis project Ga0307442, IMG submission 202143) | Salt marsh sediment microbial communities from the Plum Island Ecosystem LTER, Massachusetts, United States - WE1604-30 | ecosystem: Environmental > Aquatic > Marine > Intertidal zone >... | reverse complement strand
CAGGCCCCCCTTCATGCATGCCGGTCAATTTGCGACCTTGAGAGAAGTGCTGACCCACTACAACAACGCGCCTGCTGCGACTGCCGGGAAAACCGAGTTGCATCCCCTCGGTCTAACCGAGAGAGAGATTGACCGGTTGGAAGCCTTTCTTCGAACCCTGTCCGCTCTGCTGGACGCACCGTCGGATTTGCTGGAACCTCCAACTCTCCCCGACTGATTCCACCCCCGGCGTCGGGGACTATTGCAATAGATGCAATCTATTAAAGCAAAATCCCCGAATTCAAATATCGCTTGAAATTGAAAGCAATCTGACCTTCCTCCCCGTTACAAGTGTATAGACCGCTCTAGTGGTCAATTCTATTCGAGGAGGAAGGTATGATGAACAACCTCAACTCAATCTTGCTCGAGGGAAACCTCGTCGCCGATCCGGACCTGCGCTACACACCCAAAGGTGCAGCGGTTTGCTCCTTCTGCGTAGCCTGCAACCGATTCTACAAGCAGGAGGAGGAGCTGCAGAAGGAGGTGTCCTACTTCGATGTCACCACCTGGAATCGCCTTGCCGAGGTCTGCAATGAATACCTCACCAAAGGCCGAGGCGTGCGGGTGGTTGGGCGACTGAAACAGGACCGTTGGGAGGATGCGGAGGGTAAGACCCGATCCAAGGTGCACATCGTGGCCGAACACGTAGAGTTCAAGCCCAAGTTTAAAACTGACAGTGCGGAGTCGGAGGAAGGGCAGGGGGAATCGGAGGAATCCGACGTTTCTGAAGAAAGCGTTGATTTTCCCGAAGAGGCCATGGAAGCTGCGTCCTGACACCGTCAGGCCCACCTTCGCAAGGACTGAATCCGATCGCAGCCGGACAACATTTGGAGGCGAAGCCAGGCCTTCTGCAGCTTCGCCTCCATCCAACATCACCTGGCTGCCAGCGGGGATATCCTACTTGACTTGCTGTCGTTTTGACAGCATACTGGAAGTGTAAGGAGGATAACCTTTGATGGCCACGATAACCATAAGGAATATCCCGGATGAGGTGGTCGAAATGATCAAGAGTAGAGCTCGGCACAACAGGCGGTCGATGGAACAGGAGGTTCGGTCGATTCTGGCCGGCGCCGTTCATGACCGGGAGCGAGCGATGAAGCGAATCGAATCACTTTGGAAAAAGCAGAAGAGACCTATTCCCAGGGAGGAGATCGATGAATGGCTGAGGGGAGCACGCAGCAGAGACGATACGTAGTCGATACCAACGTTTTAGCTTATTACGCGCTGAGCACGCCTCCGTTTAGTGAAGAGGTGTCTGACCTTTTATCGAAATCCTTCGAGCTGATCGCCCCGGATTCCTGGTACCCGGAGTTCCTAAGCGTAGTATGGCAGTCAATCCGGTTCCAGGGCATCTCTCTCGATCACGGATTTGAGTTGCTGGAAGAGGTGGAGAGTCTTCTCAACTGGTCTATTCCGGTATGGTTCTTGTGGAGGGAAGCGTTGGTTGTTGCGGAGGAGTACAGCTGCAGCACCTTCGACACTCTCTTTGTAGTATTAGCTGAGCGGGAGCGCTGCAACTTGCTTACCTATGACCAGAAATTACTAACCGCGTTTCCCGAGATTGCCAAGAGACCCGATCAAGTGCTGTCCGCCTGATTTCTGCTGTTGAATTTTCCTCGAATTGCTTCTACTCTGGAATCCATAAGCTGTTAGTTGCTGCCTCGGGAGGGCCGCCGGGTCATTGCCGTGGGTTGCAGCTGGTGGACCAGTACGACACCTGTACAGCGTAGCCGAGAAGAGAACCCCTATGCCCCTGGACAAGCTGAGCCCGGAAGAGATCACCAAGGTCGTGGCCAAGATCCGTGAGCGCTACGACGAGTATATCTTCAAGTACTTCAAACCCAAAACCGTAAAGTTCGCCTTCGAGGAACGCTACGCCGAGGTGCTGCAGAGGCGCATGGATATCTCCAACTTCCTTATTGCTGAGATCGAAGCGATTCAGGAGCTGATCAAGCGGGAGGAGGCCAAGATAGCAGCCGGACCTCAGTCGGAGCAGGGCAGGGAGAGCCTGGCCGACCGGGTCGAGCGCATCTACCAGGAAAATCTCGAAAAGATCCGCAAGTACCCGGAGATCGAAATACACCCTACGGCAAATGAGGAGATCAAGCGGCTGGTCGGCGCCCTGAACAAATTGGACAGCGAGTATTGGCCGCGGCTGATCGAAATTCTACGGGATACGACCTACTCCCGCGGTTCCATGACAATGGTTAATATGGAGAGCCAACTGCGCTATCTGGGCAGCCCGGGAATCGATCGGGTGCCCGGAGCGCTGTCCCGCTACCTCTACCAGCTCAACCGCTTCCCCAGGGAATACCCCGCTATTGACAGGGAGGAGAAGGAGTATATACTGGAAAGCGCCTTCTTCCTGCACGACCTGGATGAAATCCTGGAACGGGCTCTGGCCAATTACCCGCGACTGAGGGAAGAACAGAAGAGAGGTTTGCGGGAGATCCAGCAGTACGTGAACGGCATGATTCAGGATTTCCGGGTCAGGGATTTGAAGCGACAGAAATGACAGCAGAGCAAACAGGGAGGCTGTATGGGAGCGGAAGTAACGGTAACCAACGAAAATTTCAAGACTGAAGTACTGGATTCGGATATCCCAGTCCTGGCGGATTTCTGGGCAGAATGGTGCGTGCCCTGTAAGATGGTGGGGCCGATTCTCGAGCAGATGGCAGAGGACTACAAGGGTAAGCTAAAAATAGCCAAGATCAATGTCGACGAGGAAGGAGAGCTGGCTTCCAACTACAATATCGTAAGCATCCCCACGATACTTGTTTTCCACAACGGCAACGTGGCCAAACAACAGATCGGCGCGGTTCCTAAAAAGGCGCTGGAGGAGCTGGTCAAAGAGTACCTGTAGCAAACTCAAGAGCAAAGCCTGTTCGTTCGGTTGTAAACACCACGGTGCGGTCAACCGCTTCGATACGCAAATCGGTTTCTCCTTACTGCAAGCAACTATCCCCACCTCCGCTTTATAAATTCGACGCAAAATAAATTTGAAGCTACAGTTCGGATCTTCTTTACTGGAAGTAGATGAACTTATTTTTTCGTGCAACTGATCGTTTTATATTCTTTCGCGGCTTCTGATAGTCCACCAGGATAGAGTATAACTCCTTGGGGAGCAAGGAGGTATCAATTGGGACGTAGAATCCTTTTCCTCATTTCTGTTGTGTTGATCCTGCTTATTCCTTCGGTAGGCTCGTGTCTGGAGACGGTGGTCGGAGTAAAAGGAGGTGCCGGCCTTTTCAGCTATATCGGTGAGGATTACCAAGATTTTTTGGACACTAACAACTTGCAGTATGCGCCGAAATTGGGTTTTACGGCGGGCGCTTTTATTGCTTTGGAACTCACGGATTGTTTTGCTTTCCAACCGGAAATCCTGGTCATTGGAGCCGGCGACGCCTTTAGGGAAGACAATGCTTTTTATGAAACCTTTTTTGGGGATTCCTACCACGGGGATGTGATCAATATTGACGAAACTATCTATGCGGCGGTACCGGTTTTGTTAAAAATCCGCTTTTAGCGGATCAGCGTTTTTACCGGCCCGACCCTGATGTTAATGCTGGGAAACGGTAGATTGTGCCTTCGGGTAGATGATGATACGTTGCAGAACGATTTGGAAAGTGTGGATTGGGACTCGCAAAAGTATGTGGACGGTGTGTTCTCTTCTTTTGCGCTGGCGCTTACCGGTGGAACAGGAGTCGAGCTTCCCTTTAGAAGGAGGAGGGGTGTTTTTTCACTGGAAGCGAGGGGATATTACGTTTTTACGAACATACTGGACCCGAGTCAGGGTTCTGTTTTCCAGGCCTATGGGATCATGATAATGGCAGGATACGGCCTGGATTCAAAAGCGCGTGAGCACAGGAGGAGCAAGATTCGCTGAAGCGCGTCTATTTTCTTAAACAAGGGGAGGAACTATGAAAAGGGTCTTATTTTTAGGCAGCATCATCGTTGTTGTAGCCGTGTTTTTATCGTGTGCCGGGATTCCTCAGCCGACGGAGGAGGGCAGCTCGCTGGTAATCGGGTCTTTGATCCTCGATTTTCCGGATGGATTTTATGACACGCCGCCTCGGAAATTCGACATGAACGTGCAGCTGTCTTTCCACAATACTACGAAAAATTCACGCTTCGATATCTACACGAACAGGGGGTACTTCTACTTTCAATCGAACGGCACAGATGAATATCTACTGGAGGAATTCCAACTGCTGAAACAAACCATCGGCAACACCAGGTATTCCTTTTCCGGCGGAAGAGTCAACATCAAGATCGCACCCTCACCGAATAAAGTGATCTATCTCGGCCATATCGTATTCACCTATACTGCTCCCGATGCAACCAAGCGGAGCGGACGAACGACATACTACAATTACGAGACAGCGGTAGCTGCTGACTGGAATAAGGACCTTTTGAAGGAATATCTAATTCAACAGAACGGCGTTGCCTGGTTGAATATGGATATTGTTGAATACGGGAAGAAGTAGCAACTACGGCACATAGCCCTCATCCGAGTTTTCATGCCCGAAGGTAAAACCCAAGGTGGGCACGATGTGCCAGTCTGCGGCGGTATCGGTATCCACAGAGGCGCTTGCGTTCGTGCCGGTATCGAGGGAACCAGCGCTCCGGCAGATGGAGCGGGTGCCGGTGGAGCCGTCCGGACTGACTGCGTCTTCGGGCCGAACCTGTTCCCCGGCAATGATCCAGCCGCCGTCGGCAACCAGCTCTTGAGCCCGCTCCCAGCTGTCCAGGGTGCCGAAGCCCCCGTAGTTTTCATCTGAATCCGAGGTACGGTTGGAGTACAGCACCCCGTCCAGGATCTTCCCGCCCGGACGGTCGTAGAGGCTGATCACGCCGTTGTTCCCCGATATCCCCGCACCGTCGGGAATCCAGAAATCGAAGGCCTGATCCGAGGCGTCCAGGCCTCCGGACAGATCCTTGGCCGAGGTCTCATCGATCTCATCCGGCAATCCTTCCGGCTTAAAGTGGATGATCAGGAACTCCCCGCCGGTTACCTCGAAGGCAGTAAATATCAGTCGGTCATCGTGGTTGCCCGGTGTTCCTTCATACAGGACCACCCCGCCCATGTTTCCCCCTTCCATCACCTTGAGCTCCACCGCATCCGGGTGATTGCCCGTACCCCGAGTTGTGAACTCGTTCAGCAGCAGCTGAGGGACTTCCCCGTTGAAGCCATAGAAACGGGTGAGGAGGTGCAGGCCGTTTCCCGTCTCATCCTCCACCACGGCTTCGAGTTGGTAGGGCAGGCCGGGCGTCTGGGGAGTGATCCGGATCAGCAGGCGGCAGTCTTCGCTCTGTACCGAGAGTACTTCCAATAACGGATCGACGGCCAGATCCTCCAGCCGGCAATAAGGCGGCTCATCGAAGCTCAGTTCCAGCTGCCCGGCATCCATTGTGCGCACGCCCAGGAGCTGCGGGGGGATCAGGTCCGGGTCAAGGCGTTCCCGCATATCGGTGATCGGGCCGCAGCAGGTGCAGAGGCAGAGTGCCAACAACGTACAAGTCTTCAGGATAGGTGTTAAAACCATGGGTTCCTCCATGAATTCTACACGGGGGAAAACGATCCCTTGCTTTTCATTTTTCCTTCCGGTAAGGTGAATTTGCATATATAACGTACGGAAACCCAGTGATGGATCAACCAGACACTTTGGAAAAAGAAGGGGGAGAGAACGATGCCTGTTGAATCGTCCGATCTTTATGCGCGATTCGGCCGGAACGTGGATGCCGGCAAGGTCATCTTCCAGGAGGGAGAAGAGGGAGACCAGATGTTCATCATCCAGGCCGGAAGGGTTAAGGTCTCCCGAACTATCGGCGGAAAGGAACAGATCCTGGCCATTCTGGAAAAGGGGGATTTCTTCGGGGAGATGGCCATCGTCAGCCGCATCAAGCGTACGGCCACGGTTTCCGCTCTGGAGCCTGTGAAGCTGCTGGCCTTCAACCGGGAAGGTTTCCTCGACATGATCAACAAGAACGCCAAGATCGCCCTGAACGTGATCGACAAACTATGCCGACGGCTGCAGAACGCCAACCTCCACATCCAGCACCTGGCCCGCAAGGATCCCAAGGGTTTGATCGCCATGAACCTGAAGTTCGCCTTTCAAAGCGCTGAGGCCAACCGCGGCAGCCTGTTCCTGGATCGCACGGTGGATGAGTTTTCTCAAAACCTCGAACTTACCCGGGATCAGGTCAAGGCGGTGCTGGCCACCTTCGCCAAGAACGGCATCGTGTCCATCAACGCCAACACCCTTGCTCTGACGGACGGCAAGAAGCTGGAAGCCCTGTCCGAACAACTCGGTGCCTAAACCCTCATCGTTACGGCAGCTGCGGCTCCGCCTGCTCTCCCTCCTCGATCAGAAGGTAGGGCGGGAGAAAAGCATCCTGCGCAAGAGCATCGCGGCCCTGGATCGGCTGATCCGGGAAAAGGACGGTATAAAAGAAGCTGAAAAACAGCCGGACAGGGGCTACCCTAAGAATTGATAGGTCTCGAACTGGATAAGACTCGTGTTCGATAGGCATCAACCATAGGCATAGAATATTGGGGGCAACAAGAGGAATCAAAAATGTGTGGAATCATCGGTTACTGCGGACCTAAAAACGCGGAAAAGGTCCTGATCGAAGGACTGAAGCGGCTGGAGTACAGGGGCTACGACTCCGCCGGGATCTGCGTGATCCAGGAGGGAGAGCTGGTCGTGGCCAAGCGAAAGGGCAAGATCCGCGATCTCCAGGCCCATATTCCGGGCAGCCTGGCGGGCAACTGCGGCATCGGCCATACCCGCTGGGCCACCCACGGAGAGGTCAACGATATAAACGCCCACCCCCATGTGGACTGCACGGGGCGGATCGCCGTGGTGCACAACGGCATCATCGAAAACTTCGCCACCCTCAAGGATAGACTCATTGCCGAGGGGCACAGCTTCTCTTCTGAAACCGACTCCGAGGTGATCGCCCACCTGGTGGAGAAGTACTATGCGGGGGATTTGGAGGAGGCGGTCAAGAACGCCCTGAACCTGATCAAGGGCACCTACGGCATCGTCTGCACCCACGCCGACCATCCGGACTTGCTGATCGGCGCCCGTCAGGGCTCACCCCTGGTGCTGGGCATCGGTGACGGGGAGATGTTCCTGGCCTCGGATGTAACCGCCATCATCAGCCACACCAAACAGGTCGTGTACCTGGAAGACGGGGAGGTGGTGAGCATCAGTTCCCGGGAGTACCGGACCACAGATCTCCACGACCAGGAGATCGAGAAGAAGGTGGAGCACATCTCCTGGGAGCTGGAGGAGATCGAGAAGGCCGGCTTCGCCCACTTCATGGAGAAGGAGATCTTCGAGCAGCCCGAGTCGATCAAGCGGGCCATGCGGGGGCGGGTCGACTTCGGGGAGGCCACGGCTCATCTGGGCGGACTGAACATGAGCACCCGGGACCTTCTGAACGTGGAGCGGGTGCGCATCGTGGCGGCCGGCACCTCCCTGCATGCGGGCATGGTGGGCATGTACCTGCTGGAGTCCGTCGCCCGCATCCCCTGCACCGTGGAGATCTCCTCTGAGCTTCGCTACCGCAATCCGATCGTGGAGCGCAACACCCTGCACTTCGTGGTTTCCCAGTCCGGAGAGACCGCCGACACCCTCTATGCCATGCGGGAGCTCCATCGCAAAGGAGCCACGGTGCTGGGCATCTGCAACGTGGTGGGCAGCACCATCCCCCGGGAGTCCGACGGCGGGGTCTACATCCACTCGGGACCGGAGATCGCCGTGGCCTCCACCAAGGCCTTCACGTCCCAGATCACGGTCTTTTATCTGTTCACCCTGTTGTTGAGCCGCATGCGGGATATGTCCTTCGAAGCGGGGCAGGAGTTCATCCAGAACCTGCAGAGCATTCCCGCCAAGATCGAGACGGTGCTCTCCAGATCCAAGGGGATCGCCGAGCTGGCCAAGAAGTACTGCCACTACAAGGATTTTCTCTTCCTGGGCCGGGGGATCAACTATCCGGTGGCTATGGAGGGGGCCTTGAAGCTGAAAGAAATCTCCTACATCCACGCCGAAGGCTACAGTGCCGCGGAGCTGAAGCACGGGCCGATCGCCCTGATCGGGGAGGACACCCCCAGCTTGTTCCTGGTCTCGGATGACGGTCTGCGGGACAAGGTGATCAGCAACATGAAAGAGGTCAAATCCCGGGGCGGCAGGGTGATCGCCGTTGCCGTAGAGGGAGACGAGGCTATTGGAGAAATTGCCGATGATGTAATCGAGGTCCCGCGGGTGAAGGAGTGCTTCTACCCGCTGGTGATGGTGGTTCCCCTCCAGCTGCTGGCCTACTTCAGCGCCGTCGAGCTGGGACGGGATGTGGATCAGCCGAGAAACCTGGCGAAAAGTGTTACCGTGGAGTAGGTCAAACAGATCCCGACTCGTTCTTGCGGCTGTGCTTGTTGCAGCCGGCCTGGCCGGTATAGCCGGCGGGGCTCCTCTGGCGGCCCAGGAGCAGCCGACCGAGGCGGTGCTCTTGAGCGGTCCGACTCCGGTCAAAGGCATACCGGTTTACGGGCCCAATGATATTCCCGCCTTTCGGGGCGTGTACTCGCTGGAGGGCAAAGAGAAAGAGGGTGCGGACAAGGAGGGCACTGGGACAGGAGAGGGGACTGATGAGGCGAGGATCCTGCAGATCCTCTACACTCGACAGGATCTGCTGGTCCCTCAGACCTGGACCTCCCGGCGCTGCGGTGCCTGGCGGTTGTACCAGGTTCCCGACTATGAAACCTTCACCCTCTGCTACCTGGATGTGCGGGGTTTCTTCCTGTTTTTCTTTTTTCCCGAAATCCGAGAACCCGCCTACTGGTGCGGCTTCATCGATCCGTTCATCAACAGGTTCTTGTTCCTGTTGAACTTCCTCAGCAGCGAAGCGGATGTGCCCTTTCCCGCGATCCTGCAGGTCGAGTAGCGAGGGGAGGATTGGTGCTGTTCGGGAGGCTGCTATGCGCCCGGGGGTTTTTGCGAGGATTCTTCCGGAGCGAGCTTCTCTTCGATGCGGGCCTTTACCTTCTCAGCCAGGATCCTCGGTCCTTCCGGCAGATCCGGTTCTCCCGATTCATAACGCGCCAAAAGCACGTCGAAGAGCTCCAGGGCTTCTTTGTTCTTGCCCATCTTGTGGTGCAGCAGGGCGATCTCGTACTCCGCCCAGACGTTGTGGTCCAGCTCTTCGGGATGCTGCTCCACCGGATATTGCTCCTGGAACTTTTCGTAGTAGGCGATGGCCAGGGCGTAGCGGTTGGAATCTGTAGCTTCTTGAGCCCGTTGGAAGTACTCCAGAGGGCTGAGTCCCTCCTCGATCTCCTGCGGTACAGAGGAGCAGACCATCAACAGGGAAGCGACGGCTGCAGTCACGAATAGCTTGAAGAATCTATGGGATTTCATTAATAGGTGTAGATCTCGTCCTTGATCGGCAGGTTCTTCTTAAGCTCTTTGAGGTATTCTTTTGCGTCCCCCATGGGCTCGTAGTACTCGCAGTCCTCCAGGGTTCTGCGAGCCACGGTGAAGTATTTGTAGACCTTCTCTTCACCGAGTTTCTTGCGCCACTGTCCGGCGTCACAGCGTACCCGCAGGAAGTACTGGCTTCCGTTGCCCGCTGGAAAGCGGACCAACTTGCAGTGCGTGCAGTTGGCACAGTAGATTCTGTCTCTTGATTTGGAGAGGCTTTCTTCTACGGATATTGCTAACTTATGGCCGTTTGCCATGCATACCCCCCTCATCTTTCTGACGGCTTACATTATCATATTCGACTTTCCGCAGTCAATAGTTTAGGCTCGGCGGAGAGATTCCTGGGACGAGTGCCGGCGCCGGGAGCGGGTACGGAGTGGACCGATCTATGGGTTACTCTGGGTACTCAGGGCTTTTTCGATGCTCTGCAGCTGCACCTGCAGGGCGGCGCTGTTCGGATTCAGGGCGATCGCCTGTTTGAGATAGAGAGTTGCCTTGCGCAGCTCCCGCCGATCCACGTACAGCTCCGCGATCTCGACCAGCGCCAGGTAGTTCTGCGGATGTTGCATCAGCGCCTCCCTGAGCAGGGCCAGAGCCTCTTCCGGGGCTTCCTCCTCGATGATGGAAGCCTTCAGTGTGAGCAGGGTGCTGTGCAGAGCCGGTGTTTCGGCCTGCTCGAGCCCCTGCTCTACCACAGCGGCGGCCTGTTCCCGTTGTTCCCCATAGAGCAGAGCCCG
>Ga0307442_1001913_pt1 | contig 10265 bp, 10 predicted proteins | sample SalMarWE160430MG_FD_202143 | JGI IMG/M metagenome (GOLD analysis project Ga0307442, IMG submission 202143) | Salt marsh sediment microbial communities from the Plum Island Ecosystem LTER, Massachusetts, United States - WE1604-30 | ecosystem: Environmental > Aquatic > Marine > Intertidal zone >... | reverse complement strand
GACCGCCATCTCGCGCGCGAGGGCGACGTCGCGGTGCGCGCCGAGTGGCAAGCAGCGTCCGTGCCATGAGCCGGCTTTTGTGCCTCGGCCTCGGTTACAGCGCCCGCGTCCTCGCGCACCGTCTCGCAAGACAACGTTGGCAGATCACCGGCACGGCGCGCACGCGCGCGGGGGCCGAGGCCATCGCCGCCGAGGGGTTCAGGGCATTGGTGTTCGACGGCGCCGAGCCCGGCGCCGGCCTCAGCCAGGCTCTCAAGCAGGCAACCCATATCCTCGTGTCCGTGCCGCCGGGCGCGAGCGGCGACCCGGTCCTCGCCCGCCACGCCGACGACATTGCGCAAGCGCCGGCCGTCAGGTGGATCGGCTATCTGTCGACCGTCGGGGTCTACGGTGACCGCCAGGGCGCCTGGGTCGACGAGACGACCCCGCCCAATCCCATCTCCGAGCGCAGCCAGCGGCGCGCTGCTGCGGAGGCGGCGTGGCTGGCGCTCGGGGCAGCCGCGAGCAAATCCGTGCAGATCTTCCGCCTCGCCGGCATCTACGGGCCCGGGCGCAGCGCCATAGATCGTCTGCGCGCAGGCACCGCGCAGCGCATCGTCAAGCCGGGCCAGGTGTTCAACCGCATCCACGTGGAAGACATTGCAGGCGTGCTCATCGCCACAATCGGCGAGCGCGGAACGCACCAGATCTACAACGTCGCCGACGACGAGCCGGCGCCGCCGCAGGACGTGGTTGCATACGCCGCCGAGCTGCTGCACATGCCGCCACCGCCAGAGATCGCGTTCGAGGACGCCGATCTCTCCCTTATGGCAAAAAGCTTTTATGTGGAGAACAAGCGCGTCAGCAACGCGCGCTTGCATCGCGACCTGGGTCTTGAGCTCAAATTTCCAAGCTACCGTCAGGGGTTGCGGGACATCCTCGCGCACAAGCGTTGAACAAAGCGCGCGCCACAGTGGCGCCGTTCAGGCGCGGTTCAAACAGTCTTCGCTTTATTGACCCAGTCCGGTCGCGCTTTCGCCGCCGCTACGGCAATGGCGCGTTTTGAGAGCCCACTGATTGCTTTGCGAGGTCAAGGAATGCGTGCTGCAGCGATAACCCTCTCGTGCATGACGGCGTTTGCCGTCTCGCTCGCCCTCTCCCGACCTGTCGCCGCCGATGACGACCACGCCGCCGCCCGCGCGCTCGCAGAGAAGTTCGCGCGCGCGGCCGAAAACTCAGAGCGCGCCGCAAAGGCCAAGAAGGAAGCCCAGGAAAAGGCCAAAAAGGCAGCCGCGGAAGCCGCCAAGAAAGCCCAGGCCGAGCGCGCGCGCGCAGCTGCAGCAGAGGCCGCCCGCCGCAAGGCCGAGGCTCAGAGAGCCGCCGACGAGCAAGAGATGCTGCGCCAGGCGCGCGCAGAGGCCGAGGCACGCCGTGCCGCCGACCAGCGCCGCTTCGAGGAGCAGTCGCGCCGCGAGGCAGAGCAAGAGAAGGCACGCCGCGAGGCGGAGCAGGAGAAGGCGCGTCTCGCCGCCGAGCAAGAGAAGGCCCGCGCCGAGGCGGCCCGTCTCGCGCGCGAGGCAGAGGCGCGCCGCAAGCAGAACGAGCAGCGCGCCGAAGAGGCGCGCAAAGCGGAGGCTGCACGGCTTGCCCGCGAGGTCGAGGAGAAGCGGCGCGCCGATGAAAGGGCCAGCGCCGAGAAAGCGCGGCGCGTCGAAGCGGAGCAGCGCGCGAAGGAAGCCGAGGCCCAACGCCTTGCCGCGGAGCAGCGCGCGGCCGAGGAGAAGCGCCGCGCGGACGCAGCCCGCGCCAAGCTCGAGGCCATGCGGCTGGAGGAGGTGCGGCGCATTGCCGAGAAGTTCCGGCTCGCACGCGAGGCGCGTGAGCGTGCCCGCGCCACCCGCAACGGCACCCGCAACAGCCTGGGCGGGCCGCCGCCTCCACTCGAGACCTCCAAGCCTGCGCCCTGGAACCTCGAGCCGAAGAGCACGCACGCCGGCCCATTTCCCGAACGCGTAACGGTGCTGCTCATTGTCGAGCCGCGCCGGTACGGCTTTGCCCACATCCACCGGACGGCCAACCCGGTGCTCTGCGTCGGCGGCGGCTGTTACATCAGCTCCGGCCTAGAGCACGCGGCCGACTACATGTCCCGCTGGAAGGCGCTCGGGCCCATCAACTCGATCGGCCGCCGCGCCGGCCCCTGCCGCAACCAGCTGACGTGCGTGTTCCGCAACGTCGAGCTCAGCGGACCCTCGGCCACCATGCAGCCGATCGACATGGGCTTCTGGCACCATGACCGGCGCGACATCAAAAAAGCGCAGGCCGATCGCAGCTGCGAGGTGATCGCCGGGCGGCTCTTCTGCGCCAAGCCCGTCATCGGACACCGCTACCGCGCCTGGATCGTGCCGGAGTCCATCGCGGCCAAGGCCGGTGCCGATGCGCTGGAGGACGCGCTTGATGACGGTTTGCCGTCCGCACGCTCGGCCGAGCGCGAGGACTGGCTCGCCAACGTTCACGCCTTGCCGACGAGATAGCCGATGCGCCCGCGGGCCCGCTCGCGCATCTCCTCCAGGTGGTTATAGACCTCACGCGGATGCAGTGGGCGGCCGTGCTGGGTGATGTTCTGCCGCTCGAGGGTCTGCAGCTCGGCGAGCAGCGGCTGCGCCGTCTGGTGCAGCATGGCGACCGCCTGAATTGCCGAGCGCTTCATGTTGGGCGGAACCTTGGGAATGACCTCGGCGACGAGCTGCTTGGCGCGGTCGGACAGCTCCGAGGAGGCCTGGCCGAAAAGGCCGACGAGGCGGATGGCAAAGTCCTCGTGGAACTTGTAGCCGTACTCGTCCATCCACCAGAACAGCTTGTCCATAATCAGGTCTTGCAGGCGCAGGCGCGAGGTGACGCGGTAGTCCTGCCATTCGGCGACGACGTCGAAATCCGACTCAATCTCGATGTCGCCCGGCGCGAACGTCTCACGCGCCGTGACGCCGATGCGGTCGAGGAAATCGCGGTTCACCATGTCGAAGCGGGTGGTGAAGGTCGGCAGTAGGACGGCGCCACCGCTGGCGCGGGCGAACGCAAGACGCACCAGCTTGGAGCAGAACAGCTCCTTCTCGCCCTGAAGCTCCATCGAAAAATCGTACCAGATGCGCCTGCCCCCAGGTGCGCGCGAGCGGCGCACGATCTCGTCGATCTCGGCCGCCGCGCGCCGCGCCAGGTCATGGTCCCGGTGGCGGAAGACGACGCAGCGCCCCAGCCCGTGATGCAACGTGCCATCGAGAGGGTTGATGATGGCGCCCTCCTCGATGAGGCTTTCCACGACCCACTGCACCCCGTTCTCGTCGGTGTACACGATGGCGATGTGGCTGAACTGGGAATCGACGTTGCCGATGCGGGCGATCGCCGCGCTGTTGTGGTGCATGCCGCGCATCAGCAAGAGATCGCCGGACTGGAAGGGAAGGTCCGCGCCCGTGGTGAAGGCGGGACTGACGAGCGTGTTGACATCGATGCCGCGAAAGCCGCGCAGCGTCGGCGCGCCCTCTTCCAGCTGCGCGTAGCGGATGTTGAGTTCGCCCAGCATGTCGGTGGCGTAGCGCGCAATGCGCAACACGTTGCGCAAGGCGAGCTGCACATTGAGCGACATGAACCCGCGCTGGTGCCAGTCGGCCACCCGATCGCGCATCTTGAGGCGCAAGGCGAAAATGGCGCGCATGAGCTCGGGCGCGTCGCGGGCAACGGCGGCGACGTCGTAGCGGTCGAGGCTGACGTCGAACACCTCCTCGTAGACCTGCGCCAGGTTGTCGGCCAGCTCCTTGGCGGTGGCAGCCGGACGCATGAGCAGCGCCTCGACGGCCGCAAGGTCCTCCTCGAGCCTCGCCTGAGGCGCGGCAGACAGCATGACTTCCTCCCCCCTTGCTTGTCGCCCCGCTCCCTCAGCTGCGCAGTGTCACCTCAAAAGTGGCCGAATGCGTGATGGCGCCCCCCCTTACGAAGGGCTGCGCCGCGCGTTCAACAGCTTGACCGAGCTGGCCTGCGGGCCCATCGGCCCTTCCGTCGCCGCACGCGTGACGTGCACGACGGTTCCGACCTTGATCTCGTCGAAGGCATCGGAGGCTACCACCTCGCGCGAGAAGTAGAGGTCGGGCGAATCCTTCACCTCGACGAAGCCGTAGTTCTGCTCGGGAAAGATCCTTACCACGATGCCGGTATCGCCGACGGAGCCGTGGTTCTTGACCTCGCGGTTCATGATCGACGCGGTCTGCTCCAGCTGCCGCTCGATCGCCTCGAACACGCGGTTGATGACGGCCGAGTGGTCGCCCTTCATCTCGCGACGGTCCTGCTCGCCCTTGGCCACGATCGGCTTGTGGCCGGGAACGTCGATGTCAACTGCGATGCCGATCGGCGTCTTGCCGCTTTCGGGGCTGCGGTGCGGCACCTCCACCACGACGCGGGCGCCGGTAATGTTGGGATGGAAGCGCTGCAGCCGCTCCACACGTTCGCGGATCAGCGCCTCGATGAACTCCGAGCTCGCCATGTTTCTGAAAGAGATCTGCAGGGGTCTTTCCATCATCTTCTCCGGTTGGGCCCCTTGTCGTTCTACCTCGGCACGGGGCACCGTTCTCACTGAAGCCGAGGCCTGTGGTGTTCCTGTGGCCGCAGGCGAAGCCGTCGTCAATCCCATTTGCGCAAGCGCCGATGGCTACGCGATAAGGCAAGCTTCACCAGGAATTGGCACGAGGTAAAGGGGGCCAGGAGATGACGCGACGCCTTCCCGTGGTGGGAGTTCTGGGCTCTGGCAAAGACGAGCATGCCGCCAAGGCGGAAAGCCTCGGCCGCTGGCTGGCAACCTTGGAGGTGCACCTGCTGACGGGGGCCGGCAAGGGCGTCATGGAGGCCGTGAGCCGCGCCTTCCAGGCGGTGCCCGAGCGCGCCGGCTTGGTCGTCGGCGTCGCGCCCTGCGGCGATGACCCGGCCGTGCCGCGGCCCGGGTATCCCAATCCCTTCGTCGAGCTTGCCATCCTGACGCACCTGCCCTTGAGCGGCGCCTCCGGCACCGAGCCCTTGTCGCGCAACCACATCAACGTCTTGAGCTCCAACGTGCTGATTGCGCTTCCGGGCGGCGCCGGCACCGCGAGCGAGGTGGTGCTGGCTTTGCGCTATCGCCGCCCCATTGCGGCATTCCTCGATCAGCGCACCGACATCCCCGAGTTGCCCGCTGCGGTGCCCATCCTCGACACGCTCGCACAGGTGCAGGACTTCGTGCGCCACAGCCTCGGCGTCACGTGAGCGCGGAGAGCTTGCGTCAGAATGCGTCGGGATCGAGCGGATTGGGGCCGCTGTCGACATCGGACGGATCGAACGGCGTCGGGTCGTCGTTGACGCCGAGCGCCCGCGGCTCGGCATAGGGGTTGGCCCAATCCGGCCGATAGCCTCTGTAGTTGGGAGAGGCAAGCGATCTCGGGTCGTTGAGCGGCAGCGCCCGCTCGCGCACGTGCCCTCGCTTGCGCGCGGCCTCTGCGAACGGCGCCTGCACCGTCACAACGATTGCCACGACCGCCAGAAAAACGCCGAACTTGCGCATGGGCTTACCCGCCAGACTCCGCCTAAGAGCATTCTGGCACGGGCAAAATCGCTGTCGACGCACTCAGCTTGTCGTGCTTTCCGCAAGCTCATCGAGTGTCGCGAAAAGAAGCACCAGATGGTCGGCACGCTGGCGCACTGCAAGATGCCGTGCACCGCAGTCTCAGCGAACGTGAGCGCCGATGGCTTGCGTCAGAACCCGTCTGGGTCGAACGGGTTGGCGCCGCTGTCGAAGGGGTAGGTCGGCGCCGACTCGTCGTTGACACCTAAGTCGGGCATCTGCCCAAAGCGATCGGCCCAGGGCGAGATGTAGAGGCTCCCCTCAGGTCTGGGAAGATCGGACAGGCTCCGCATGGGCGGCCGCAGTGGCGCGCTCTCAAGATCCGCCGCTGCGATCGGTGGATGGGCGACCATGCACACCAGCACCGACAAGAGAACGCCAATTTGCCTCATGACCGAACCTGAGCACAGCGCACCTCAATCTTTCATGAATCGGTCATGCGCCTTGGGTCAAGCCGGTCCACTCACGAGAGCGTGCTTTCCACAAGCTCATCGAGTGTCGCGAAAAGGCGCGCCAGGTCTTCGGGACGCGAGAGGCGGTGCTCGCCGTCCGCAATCTCGATTAGTTTGACCGCGGAGCCTTTGAGAAAAGTCAGGAGCTCGCGCGTGTGCGCGATCGGCACGGCCTCGTCCAAGGCGCCTTGCAGGATCACGACGGGACGGCCGGGGTCGAACGGGGCGCGCGCGAGCAGATGCTTGCGCCCGTCCTCGATCAGCGCGCGCGTGATCGCATAGGGCTCGTCGTACTCGGACGGCTGCAAGTAGACGCCGGTCTCCATCAGCTGCTGGCGCGCGGTTTCCGAGAACTGTTTCCACATCAGCTCTTCGGTCATGTCCCAGGCGGGCGCGATCAGCACCAGCGCTTTGAGCCGCGCGGCGTCAGCGGGTCTTGCCTCAATCAGTCGGCGCAACAGCAAGAGCGCGATATGCCCGCCCATGCTGGAGCCGACGACGATTTGGGGGCCGCGCGTGACCTCGCAAAATACCGCCTCGGCCTCGCCGAGCCAGGCCCCGATGGTGCCATCCTCGAAGCGTCCGCTCGAAAGGCCATGGCCAGAATAGTCGAAGCGCGTGCAGCCCAAGCCCTTTTGGCGCGCATAGCCGGCAAGCTCTGTCGCCTTGGTGCTCGCCATGTCGGACTTGTAGCCCGACAGCCAGAAGAGACCGAGGCCTTCGGGCGTGCTGGCAGGCTCGTGCAGATAGGCGATGCGCCGTGCGGCTGCACCACCGCCGGCGCCGATGTCAAGGAATTGCGGTTCGCGGTCGCTCACTCTAAACAACCCCTTCTTCTGCCGGAGAGTGCCTCGTGGCCGAAAAGCGCCCGACCATACTGCAGATCATCCCAGAGCTCGATACCGGCGGGGCGGAGCTGTCCACCATTGAGATCGCCGGCGCCATCGAGGCCGCGGGCGGCCGCGCCATCGTCTTGAGCGAAGGCGGGCGCCTCGTGCAACGTCTGCGCGACACCGGCACTGAGCTGGTGTTCTTCCCCGCCGCCGCCAAGAGCCCGATCCGGCTCCTATGGAACGCCCATCGCATCGCCGACATCGTGCGCCGCGACCGCGTCGACCTGATCCACGCCAGGAGCCGCGCGCCGGCCTGGAGCGCGCTTCTTGCCGCGCGCCGCATGCGCGTTCCCTTCGTCACCACGTATCACGGCGCCTATTCCGAAAAGTCGCCGATGAAGCGGCTTTACAACAGCGTGATGGCGCGCGGCGACGCGGTCATCGCCAACTCGCACTACACCGCCGATTTGATCCGCATGCGCTACGGCACGCCGTCCTCGCGCTTGCACGTAATCTATCGCGGGATCGACGCCGCCCAGTTCGATCCCGCCGAGATCGCGCCCGAGCGCGTCGCCGCTTTGCGCGCGCGATGGGGCGTCGGCGACGAGCAGCCGGTCGTGCTGCAGGCCGCGCGGCTCACCACCTGGAAAGGACAGAGCGTGCTGATCGAGGCGGCGCAGCTCTTGAAGGCGCAAGGCCGGCTCGGCGACGCGGTGGTGGTGCTCGCCGGCGACCCGCAAGGGCGCAGCACCTACGCAGCCGGGCTGCGGGAGGCGATCGCCGCCGCGGGGCTGGAGGGCCGGGTGCGCATGGTCGGCCACGTGGACGACATGCCCGCCGCTTTTCTCGCCGCACACGTCGCCGTCGTTGCCTCGACCGAGCCAGAGGCCTTCGGCCGGGCGGCAACGGAAGCGCAGGCGATGGGGATGCCTGTCATTGCCACCGACATCGGCGCGCCGCCGGAAACCGTGCTGAGCACGCGACGCGCCGGCGCGGACGCAACGGGCTGGCTGGTGCCGCCGGCGGACGCTTCCCAGCTCGCCGAGGCGCTCGCAGCAGCGTTGGCACTGACGCCGGAGGAGCGGGCGCGCATGGGCGCACGCGCGCGTGCCCACGTGACGCAGCGGTTCTCGCTCAAGGTCATGAAGCGGCAGACGCTTGAGGTCTACGACTCGCTCCTTGGCACCCACCTCTCCGGCGCCTGAGTGCCGCTCTCAATTTTGTGCGGAACAGCGTCGACCTCGCGGGGACTGGCGAGGGTCCCGCTCTGCCGCGGGATGTCGGTGGGCGACGGCGCGCCTCCGCTCAGCGTCATCCCGGCGTCATGGCGGAGCCATGCTTCGCATGGACGGCCGGGACCCACGCAAGCTTCAACAGACTCTTCTGGTGAAGGAGAAGCTCGCCGCTCTACGTGCGGCCGTTCTTGCCCTTGCCGCGGCGTTTGCCGTTCTCACCCCGCCCCTCGGCGACCGCGGCCTCGACCACGCTCTTGGCGTAGGCCGGCAACGCGAACGCCGCGTTGTGCACGGCGGGCGTCCAGTAGCGGGTGGCGATGCCGCGCTTCTGCTGGCGCTTGGCGAGCTTCTTTTCTGCCAGCTCCAGGTGCTCGTCCTCGTCGCTTGCCCAGTTGAGGGCGAAGGGACCGCCGAAATAGCACGGCTGCGTGCACAGGTAGGGCGCCACATAGTCGAACAGCGAGGCGAAGGCGCGCGTCGTCTCGCGCAAGTGATCGGGAAACAGGAACGGCAGGCCGTTCTGGGTGATGAGAATGCCGTCCTCTTTGAGCGCGTGCTTGCAGTCGGCGAAGAACTCGCGCGTGTGCAGCACCGCGGACGGCCCGATCGGCTCAGACGAGTCGACGATGATGGCGTCGAAGCGCTCGTCCGTCTCGGCCACGAACTTGCGCCCATCGGCAATGACGACGACCGTGCGCTCGTCGTCGAAGGTCTTGCCCGGGATCTCGGGATAGTATTTGAGCGCGGTGTCGATGACGGTGCGGTCGATCTCGCACAGCATCGCCCTCTCGACCGACGGGTGCTTCAAGACCTCGCGCAGGACGCCGCCGTCGCCGCCGCCAACGACGAGGACTTGGCGGGGCCTGTCGAGCACCATCAGCGGCACGTGCGCCATCATCTCGTGGTAGATGAACTCGTCCAAGGTGGTGAGCTGGCACACCCCGTCGAGCATCAGCACGGTGCCCCACGTCTGATTCTTGAAGATGACGAGGTGCTGGTGCTCGGTCTTCACCTCGTGCAGGATCTCGTCCGCCTCCAGGCGCACGCGCCAGTGCGGATGAAACGTCTCCTCGACCCAACGGCTCATGCTCTCCCTCCCCAAAGCGCGACTGACTTACGCAAGGCCAAGCCTCGCGTGCGTTCGGGCGCAGGAAATATCACGCTTAATTGCGTTTGCTAGTGCTTATTGCCGGCTGCCCCGAGCGCGGCGGTGGCGCGCAGGTGCGACAACACGGCCTTGGTCGGCCAGCAGTCGATCTTCAGGCGGTTCTTCTTCTGGTAGCTTCCGACCTGGCGCCGGGTGTTGGAGCCGATCTTGCCGTCGATCTTCTGCAGCCCGTAGCCGAGAGCGATCAGGCGCTTCTGGATCTCCTTGACCTGGGCGGTGCGCGGCTGCGCGATCTTGGCCGAGGGCGTATGGAAGTCGCCGCCGCCGGCGATGCGGTCGGCGAGGTTGCCGACGAACAGCGCATAGAGGTCGGATGTGTTGTAGCGGCGGATCACCTGGAAGTTCTCGGTGGCGAGGAACGCCGGCCCGTAGGCGCCCGACGGCATCATCAGATAGGCCTCGTGGGGCAGCTCGCTGCGACGGAAGCGCTGCGGCCCCGCCCGCTCGAACCCGAGCTTGACCCACTCGGCGATGGTGCGGGCGCCAGGCGGCCCTTCGAGCGAGCAGTCCCCGTGCGGCGGCAGCGTCACCTCGTAGCCCCAGTGCAGGCCGCGCACCCAGCCCTTGTTGGCGAGCTGGCGCGCGGCGGACGCGAGCGCGTCGGGAACGGAATCGAACAGGTCGACCTTGCCGTCACCATCGCCGTCGTCGGCGTGCTGGTAGTACTCCGACGGCAGGAACTGCGTGAGCCCGATGGCGCCCGCCCACGAGGAGCGCATCTTGGCGCGCGGCACGCCATCCTGCAGCATCTTGAGCGCATAAAGCAGCTCGGTGCGGAACTTCTCCTTGCGCCGGCCGACGTAGGCCTCGGTCGCCAGCACGCGGATGGCGTCGTGCTGCAGCTTGTAGGTGCCGTAGGCGGTCTCGCGGCCCCAGATGGCAACAACGATGTAAGGATCGACGCCCGTTGCCTTCTCGATGCGGCGCAGCGAGCGCGCGTTCTGCTTCATGAACTTGCGGCCC
>Ga0307442_1001902_pt1 | contig 10282 bp, 10 predicted proteins | sample SalMarWE160430MG_FD_202143 | JGI IMG/M metagenome (GOLD analysis project Ga0307442, IMG submission 202143) | Salt marsh sediment microbial communities from the Plum Island Ecosystem LTER, Massachusetts, United States - WE1604-30 | ecosystem: Environmental > Aquatic > Marine > Intertidal zone >... | reverse complement strand
CCTCAGGCCCAAGTGACATTTCGCTTGAGCGTCCCAAAGGGAAATGTCACGCTTGACGAGTACCTATTGCACTGCGTGAGGATATTTGGCCCTTTATATGATTATCAGGTCCCAGTTAAATAGGCTGCGTATTTCATTGGATACATTTTTTCACCTATAAACCAGTCAATCTCTCTAAGATTCCACAGGGAACCAGATCCAGCGGGAAGGGACCGAAACCACTCTCAAGCTATTTAAAGAATATCATAGAGAAAAAAGTTCAAGGTCAAATGTAAAATTTATCTATTAAATGTTCGACGAATGATATGATTTTTTATACGACAGATATCCGGTTAACGCATTATCCGCATCTTGCGATTGATCTCGGTTACTCACGTAATAGGCCCACGTGTGGAATAATGTACAAAGACATCGCTCAACCGATTGAACTACAGTTTGGCAATACAATCAGTGCTGTCCCTCAATGGATTAATCAGAACGGCCCCTGTGTTCTTATCATTGCGGCAGTGCTTTCAAACTTCCATAATGAATCCGGTAATCCAGACATCCGAGGTGACTTCGAGCAGGGACGGAACCAATCCTAGATTTCATAGAGGGGGCCCCGAGTGTCCGTGTTTTCCATGAATAAAGAGAGATATCACATATGCCATTCAACCCGACTAGCCTGAGCCTGCAACTTTTGCTAGCTGGGTAATATGTTTATTGAAGCAGGAAAAAACATATAAAAAAGGAGGGTAGCCATGAAACTAAGCGCACGCAATGTTTTAAAGGGAATTATTAAAGAGATCAAGATTGGGATCGTTAACAATGAGGTCGTCATTCAACTTCCTGGAGGCGATGAAATCACCTCTGTCATCACCCAGACATCCAGCGACAAGCTCGGCCTCGAAGTTGGAAAGTCGGTATCCGCAGTCATCAAGGCTTCCAACGTTATGGTAGCCGTAGACGAATAATATTCGTCTGCAAACAGTGCGTACAGCCGGCTCAAGAAGCATACCACGAACATATTCTGCGCCTCTTCAGGAACAGCTGACGCATGATAGTAGCTACATTGTTAGATATAAATCAGCAGCACTCGTCATGCTGGGGGGAATTATGCATTTTGGTAAATCAATATGCATTGGTTTGATAGGATTATTTCTCATTACTTACAATGCCTTCGCCGAAGAAAACATTAACCGAGAAGGGATCTGAGGAGGCTGACGACCAAAAGCATAATGCATTAACGATGGGTATCGGCGTTACCTGGCATTAGAGGTGCTATGTCATATTGACGGATGTGCCATCTATGCTCCAGTACAGAAAAAAATACCAGCTCATCCATCAATGTACCTAAGCTCTATTCCGCTGGCACCCTTCGACAATCTCAGGACTTTCAGCTCTATAGAGTCAGGTAATGGCCTCTACCCTTGGATTTCCTCAAAAAGCGAGGCAGCACACTTGTATACGGCATTATTAGTGGGGGGAATGTTTGGTCTTTCAGCTGGTTTTTCACCTGGCCCCCTTATGACATTAGTTATCACTCAAACGCTCCTACACAACGCCAGGGAAGGAGTGTTAGTGTCAGCCGCGCCCATTTTAACAGATGCACCAATAATACTGATCTCATTTTTCGTCCTCAATGAGCTATCCACCCTTGAACCTGTGCTTGGGCTTATTGCATCAGTAGGTGGTTGTTATGTTCTCTACTTGTCATACGAGACAATTATAACAAAGCCAGTAATAGTAGAGACATCTCTGATTCAGCCCCGCTCCCTCAGAAAGGGTGTACTGGTCAACGCCTTAAATCCTCATCCATACCTATTCTGGACCACTGTAGGAGTCCCTTTCATCCTTAAGGCCCATCAGAACAACTCTATCGCGCCGTGGGTATTTATCTTTTCATTTTATTGCTTTCTTGTGGGTTCGAAGGTTTTCACTGCACTAATTGTTGGAAGATTTAAGACATTTTTAGAGGGAAAGGTATACCTGTATCTGATGCGAGCCCTTGGGGTAATCCTATTCGGATTTGCAGTGCTTCTGTTGTGGGAGGCACTTGTTCATTTTAAATTAGTTTCATAGTAAACGATTCTCAATGGTGTTTTGTAAAATCGGCTGGAAATCTAACCAGATAGGGAAGTATGTACAGTACATGATTTGGCGGTTTTATTGCGGCTATTGTCGTAGGCAGAATGCAGAATAATTGCTCTATCGATAATCTATCGATATATATGTTCGAGTCGGAACGGGCCAATGAAAGCGGGTGCTCTTAAACTCCCGTCGCAGAGCTTTTCATTTGACGCCGGTCTTGAGACATTGAACACTGGAAGGAGATTCCGTGCTAAGAAACGAGGGAACATGAAATTACCTGAAATCGGCGATACCATTACCACACAAAAAGCATTAGAACTGTGTGCACATTTCGGTTTGGATTATCTGGTTGATCGAATTAACGCGAATCCGGACATCTATAAAGATTGGCCATTTGATGGATGTTCGGGGTTGCCGGATGAAGTGATGGGGTTGTTCACCGGATGTGATTGGAAGGACATCACGTACAAATGTTGTTTGCCCCATGACCTATGCTATGGGTATGGTGAGATAGAAAATGATATCGAAAGAGAACGAGTAGATGAAACATTCTACAACGATCTTGTCACCAAGGCCGGCATGCGTAAATGGTTAGCGTCTGCGTTTCTTTCTGCAGTTCGAATAGGTGGAGCAGAAGAGTTCGGGTTGTCCTTTTCGTGGGGATTTGCGCATAAATAAAGCTATTCCTCATCATGGTGTATATATTTTTGAAATAATTCCGATCACTCAATAGGTGGGGGGCTTGCTTACCTATCTCAAGTGGACTGTCGCTATGATGGTACACGAAACAGAAATTCGGTATCAAAAACAGACATAGAGAAATGAAAAACATAGGGAGTAGGACGATTTTATCAATGGCTGGAGTTGTGCTTGTGGTTGTGGCCATTGGGATACTGCTTCCAGAAACCGCTCGAACAACATGTGCCCAGGTTGCTTGTGGTGACGGGCACTCCGTTGAAGCAATCGACTCAGATTATGTTCCTGAATCCTGCACGATCTTCACTTCTTCTTACGGCAACACAGTTCTCTTCGGCAATAACGAAGATTGGATCAATCCAAATACGTATTATTGGGTTGTTCCTTCACGTGGTGGAGATTACGGTGCGGTGTATTTTGGGTTTGACAACTTTTGGCCTCAGGGCAGCATCAATGAAAAAGGCCTCGCCTTCGATGTCAACGCTCTGCCAAAGGCAGTTTTGAACCCACATCCCGAACTGCCCAAGGTGAAAAATCCCTTTTATGAGTTTTTAAAGAAGTGTTCTACAGTGGAAGAAGTCATTGATCGGGTTAAAGACTATTCCTGGGGTAGTTCATGGAGGGCCCAAGTGCATCTTGCTGATGCAACAGGTGATGCGGTTGTTATCAGTGTGGGACCAGATGGTGAAATCGCTTTCACAAGAAAACAAAAAGGAAATGGGTACTTGATTTCAACCAATTTCAACCGAGCAAATCCAAAAAATGGCAGATACCCTTGTTGGCGATACGATACTACAGTAGCGATGTTGGAGGAGATCCAAGGTAAAGATGACCTTACAGCAGATCACTTTCGATCCATCTTGGATGCCGTTCACCAAGAAGGTTTTTTAGTAAATACAGTATATTCCAATGTCTTCGATCTAATGCATGGCATCATTTACCTGTATCACTGGCATCAGTTTGATGAGGTTGTTACACTTAATGTCGCAGAGGAATTAGCCAAGGCACCTTCGCCTACTCGAATCAGAGATCTTTTTTCACACAAGACAGTTAACCAGGCATCAAAGGAGTATCTTGTATATCAAAAGAAGATAACTCCCTGGAAAAATGGGGCATGGGCCTGGCTGCTTCTGGCTGCGGGATCACTTGTTGTGTTGATCTGGGATCTTGCACACGGCACGCAGGCTCCCTGGGGGATGCGGCTGGTTTGGGTGTTGGTTGTGGCCCTATTCGGCCCATTAGGGCTGATAGCTTACGTGTATTCGCACCGGCAGCCAATGCGTTCGCCAGAGCTGCAGGCCGCGGTGGCGACCTGGAGGTGTGCTCTCGGGAAGACTGTTTTCGCTGTTACAGGGTATACCATAGGGATAACCCTTGCGTTTTTTACCTTATATTTTATCCTATCTTTTAGCGAATCAAGCATATGGTCAATAGTAGCACGGTTCTATGGCCTTCCCCTGATCGTTGGGTTATTTCTTTTCCACGCCCCGCTTGTAGGTTTTGTTATGGGAAATCGATATTGGACTGCGGTCCGTCGCAGGTTCCTCACCGAGGTTATTTCCCTGAATTTCGTGTTAATGGGTATGTTACCTGCATCAGGAATTTTAATGAGTCTATGCGAAAAATATCTAGGTATGAGGGGACCCGGGAGCGTGCTTTTCTGGGGCGTTATCACACTAGGTGCATTTGTCGGTGTGCTCACTGTATATCCGTTCAATGCATGGAAAGTCCGCCGTGGTTTCTGCTGTTGGCCGGTCCATTTGTTTGCAGATGAAGATATTGAGCGGGAGGACAGCGCCATGGCAATACTGCCCTTGCGCAAGGCGTGGGGAGCGCTTCTCCTTAGTTTTGCCTTATTAATTGGCTCCATTGTGCTGGTCTTTTCATTGGTGGGTTGAGATAAAGAAGATAGAGTAAATGAGGTCCGTCCTGCTTGTGAGTTATGTAAAAAATAATATTGAGAAAAAAGACCAGGGTTAAACTTCAGATTCTAAGATGATATGGGTACAATAAAAAATTGAAATATAACATCATGATCATTTATATATGCTGGAAATTGCTCTATAATGAGTAAATACGCTGGAAATAATTCCAATTACTCATTGTGAGCCCCACACAGGAGTCGAGATCCGTTGGAGACATTCACAGAATCGAGGCAGTTTGTGGAAAATCCACGATACTCCAAAGACCGTCACGACACTCTGGCGGCACTGGATCTCCGTATGATTGACGAGCCGATTGTGGACATCATTGATGGCTTTGCCACACTGCCTCACTGCTTTACTGTGCAGAGCTGCTACGGGCATTTCCTCTGGGCCCCTGAACAAGACACCTACAGCCTTTACCCCGTTCCCACCAAAAATACCGGTTGTATACGATACAGACTCGCCTATATCGTGTTCTGTATAGACAATAATCCAGCAGGGAAGGCCTTCTGCAATTCCTTGGCGCAAATCCCTGCACTTGATCCAGATTATGTCCAGTTTGGCTCTGCAGAGTGGTTCTGGAAACGTTACGTCAATTCTTATGCGCTGCAGGTCGAGCCCACGAGGTACAAGAGGGAAGATGAAGCTCTCCTTGAGCACGCGGAAGCACTGCACGTTCAACAACGCAGAGGTCTGTTTTTCAGTAAGCTTCGAGACCTGCTTGAAACACAGCTGAGTGAGCATAAGGCGGGCTGACAAGAAAATAACGCTGACAAAGCCCACACCAGCAAAGAGAACCGCGGTCTTCGCAGCGTATCCACCTTGGCCGCCTTAAGATAAATTAGCATCACTATTGCAAGAAGGAAAAGGATGAAATAAAATGCTTTTAACAAGGAGGCTATTATGAAAAAGATCTTTTTAATAGGGTTAATTGTAGTTTCCTGTATTTCTATCCTTATGTTTTTAGGGCTACATAATGTAAATGCGAGTGATGTTGGCGGAGGCAGATACAAGGTAGACAAACAGTGGCAAACAAAAAAAGAGCTTCGAGTCCCTGAATCGATCCTTTATGATGAATCCAGAAATGTCCTTTATGTTTCTAACATCAACGGAAAATCCACGGAGAAGAATGGTCAGGGATTTATCTCAAAAGTCTCTCTCGATGGAAAGATAGAGGTCTTGAAGTGGGCAACGGGATTACATGCCCCAAAAGGATCAGCCATCTATAAGAACAAGCTCTATGTCTCTGATATTGACCACCTGATCGAGATAGATGTAAAGACCGGAAAGATTCTAGCGAAATATCCGGCGCCCGGAGCAAAGTTTTTGAATGATGTAGCGACTGATGCTTCAGGGAATGTTTATGTAAGTGATATGTCCTCTGAAAACAGCGTGATCTACACATTGAGACATGGCACTATGGCTGTCTGGATGAAGGGAGGGGAAATTATCAGACCCAACGGCCTTGACATAGAAGGAAAAAGGCTGTTAGTAGGCAACTCAGGTGATGGATCGTTAAAGGCCATCAATCTGGCTGATAAAAAGGTAAACACGATAGCAAGGGTGGGTTCAGGCATAGATGGACTGAGATCAGATGGGAAAGGAAATTATATCATATCGGACTGGAGTGGCAAAACATCCCTGGTAACTGCTTCCGGTCAAATAATCGTGCTTATTGACACAACAGCCTTGAAAATCAATTCCGCGGATCTTGAATATATTAAAAATAGAAATCTTTTGCTCATTCCCACATTTTTTGCTAACAGGGTGGTGGCGTACACAGTAAAAGAAATGCCTTAACCACACACAGAGTCGGACAGGGGTAAATTCCTGTCACACAATAGTGAAACGTCCATTAAAAAAATTATAATTCAAAGGCAGATCATTGCAAGTTATGCATGTTTCATTAATAGGTATGGCGGGATCAGGGAAATCTTTTTGGTCTAAAAAGCTCACTCAACATGGTTTCAGGCGTTTCTGCTGTGATGATCTCATTGCAGCAAAGCTTGCCCCTGATCTTACAGGGCCAGATGGAACTACCATGGAAATGGGTACATGGATGGGATTCCCTTATGAGCGTCACTATAAGAAACGTGAATCCACATACCTCACCTATGAAATTGAGGTACTTATTGAAATCCTTGAATATCTTGAGAGTCATAAAAATAAACGTGGGGAGAACATAGTAATTGATACAACCGGGAGTGTTATTTACACAGGAGAAGAAATCTTACAAAAGCTTTGCCGATATACAACGGTTATTTACCTCCTGACACCACCTGAGATTCAGGAGCAATTGCTGAACGCATACATATCCAAGCCGCACCCTATGCTGTGGAGGGATTCATTTAGTAAAAAGTCAGGCGAAACCAACCAGGAGGCACTCGCACGTTGCTACCCACAACTCTTGTCTGCCCGTAAACGATTATATGCTCGATATGCAGATGTAGAAATAGACTACTATAGACGAAATGAAAAGGGTTTTAGCGTGACTGACTTCTTGCATGTAGTGCAAGGGGTATGAAAAAAATCTGCAGTTGACTCATTGAAAAAATATTATTAAGAAAAGCAGAGTTACATCCCAAATTATATGTCAAAAGGGATTTATTTCTGACCGCTCACGATAAAACATTGAACTATGCCATCAATGATTGTGCAGGAGCCTATTCGTAATGAATGCAAGTAACCATACCACAAAAGCATCGAAAATCCTGGTAACCATTGCGGCCTTTGTTGTCGTGATAGCAGGTATGAGTGCAGCGAAAGTTATTCTTGTCCCATTCCTTCTAGCTTTATTTATAGCTATCATCAGTGCACCACCCTTGTTCTGGCTGCAACGTAAGGGTTTGCCTACGTGGCTATCCCTCTTAATCGTAATTATTGGAGTTCTCTTTATTGGACTATTGGTGGCATGGCTGGTTGGATCATCGGTAAAGGATTTTTCCAATGACCTCCCGGTTTATGAGGCGAAGTTTAAGCAGCACACCGCTATAATAATGGGCTGGTTTGAAAAGCGTGGTGTAGATATTGCTGCCCTCGCATTGCCGAAGATTTTTAACCCGGGGGCAGTCATGAAGCTTGTTGCCGTTTTACTTAACAGCTTGGGCAATATGCTTACAAACGGCTTTTTAATTCTGATGACGGTTATTTTCATGCTATTAGAAGCCTCAAGCTTTCCTGCAAAGTTGCGCACCGTATTGACTGCCCCCCAGTCCTCGCCTACCCGCTTAGACATTTTTATCAGCAATGTGAAGCACTATATAGCTATCAAGACTCTGATCAGTCTTGTTACTGGTATTTTCATCACCATCTGGCTCACGATCATCGGTGTTGATTATCCATTGCTGTGGGGTCTTCTGGCGTTTGCATTGAACTATGTCCCAAATATTGGTTCGATTATCGCAGCTGTACCAGCAGTACTTCTGGCAATTATACAGTTAGGCTTAATGAGAGCGCTGTTAGCTGCAGTTGGATATGTCGTAATAAATCTGTTGATGGGTAGCGTGGTCGAGCCGCGTTTTATGGGCCGTGGCTTGGGTCTTTCAACACTAGTAGTGTTTCTTTCTCTTCTATTCTGGGGATGGATCTTGGGTCCGGTTGGCATGCTCCTGTCCGTACCTCTCACAATTACAGCAAAGATTGCGCTCGACAGCAGAGATGAGACACGCTGGATAGCAGTATTACTAAGTTCGGAAATTACCACTCAACCAAAGATTGAAAAAGCTGATAAATCTACTTCCAAAAGTGAATGATAGGTGCTGATCTTACCTGTTCACTCATTATCACGAGTGATTGTCCGGCGATCCAAGAATTAGCAGAAGAATTGCGTCAGGTGAATCCCATAGAGGAAATTACGTACAAAGGAAAGGGCCCACTTACTCTGAGGCTAGCTAAAAAGTATTGTCCGCATCCTGCGTGCCCTGTGCCTGCCGGGATCATCAAAGCGATAGAGGTAGAGGCCGGGCTGGCTTTACCGAAGGATGCGATTATTACTGTAACGAGCACACATAATTACTGATCATGACAAATTCACGAAGGCCACATACCCTTATAAAGAGTATCATGGAGAAACATTACAGGGGCAAACCGTAAGTTCTTGGTTGATAAGGGTGTTATTTCCTCCCACAATCGGCAAAAAACTGAAATATACCATCATGATTCTTTATATATTTTTAAAATAATTCCGGTCACATAATAATTGCGTATAGCTGAACTGCAGTATTCAAAGCGCTCATCTCAACCATGGAGGTAGTATCTATGAAATCAGATTCAGCAAACCACGCAGCAATGCTTCATCAAGAGGATTCTTTGGGCCTTCCATTGGATCGTGAGATTCTATTTTCTAATCACAAAGGTACCTATAAAAAAAGAATAGAGAAACGACAGACAAGGCTATTAAAAAACTTAGCGTTTCTAAAAAATTTTTTTAAGGAAGATGAGAGAATACTTCTGATTACAACTGGTTGTTCCCCTGCTTCCATTCTGGAACAATTCTTGACCGGTTGGATTATTGTTTATCTAAAACGTTCGTTGTTTATATTCACGAACAAGCGTATCTTCCATATCCCAACAAAAAGAAATTACTCATACAGACATTCCATAGCGCACATACTATACCCTGACTGCGATTCTATTCAGCTTAAAGGAAGCAAGCTTGTTACAGTGTATAAAAATGGAGAGAAGGAAAAATTTATTTATATAGCACGCAACGAAAGAAAAAAGATTAAGACCTTACTACCAACTCTATCGTTTGAAGGACACCCTCACGAAATACAAAAAAGAGTTCACCTTTGTCCCCGTTGCACAAAAGAACTCGAAGAGGAGAAATATGTATGCCCATACTGCTTTCTTGAATTCAAGGAAAAAGATAAAGGTAAAAAAATTTCACTCATTTATCCGGGTGGAGGGTATTTTTATACAAGACATCCATTTCTTGGAATAAGTGACTCGATCGTAGAAACAATACTTCTCATCCTCGTGATTGTATCCATCATTGATGTCACAAAAGGTGTGAAAGGGAGTGGGGTTGAGTTGTTCATATTCGGTATTTTTTTAGTAATTGAAAAAGCAATAAGTGTCTACCACTCCAACCATTTCATTAAAGAGTACATACCAAAAGAAAAAGATATTGCACCAATTACCAAATAATGAAAATGCAGTCGACGCTTTGTAGCCTCGGCTGATACCCAGCTTCAGTATTGAAGTAGATGAAGAAACAGCCTGACTCTGATAAAATTCTTCTCCGATCATTTTGAAAGTGCCCTAACGAAGATGGTGTACGAAGTGCAGTAAGGAAGGGATGAGCAAATAGGGATAGTATTCCATTATAAGAATCCTACACTTGAAATCGCCTGAGGAGTGCTATCACCCTTCTGTATTTTTCGATAAAGTATTACTTGTTGAGAAGCGCACCCATGAAAAGGAATCGTAATTGGTACAATTTGTTAGTAAGTCGGGGAGTATTGTTTCTGGCCTTGTGTTTCTTTCTGACGTCATGCACACATAAAGACGATACAGATGTGATCCGGCAACTCATCAAACAAGGTGCTCTCTGTGCTGAGAATCACGATATCAGGGGGCTTATGAAGCTG
>Ga0307442_1001894_pt1 | contig 10291 bp, 5 predicted proteins | sample SalMarWE160430MG_FD_202143 | JGI IMG/M metagenome (GOLD analysis project Ga0307442, IMG submission 202143) | Salt marsh sediment microbial communities from the Plum Island Ecosystem LTER, Massachusetts, United States - WE1604-30 | ecosystem: Environmental > Aquatic > Marine > Intertidal zone >... | reverse complement strand
GACGTTATTGGGTAAAGCGGTGAACTATGCCCTGAAAGAATGGGAGAAGCTGCTCCGTTATTTGGACTCTCCGTATCTGACGCCGGATACGAATTTGGTGGAGAATGCCATTCGGCCCTTTGTACTGGGTCGCCGCAATTGGCTGTTCTCTGGATCCCCTCGAGGAGCTCATGCCAGCGCCACTCTCTTTAGTCTGATTGAGACGGCAAAGGCTAATGGATTAGAGCCCTATCGGTACCTGAGGTACCTGTTCACGAAATTGCCGCTCGTTCGGACCCACGAAGAGTACCGCAGCTTAACACCACACCTTCTGGACCTCCGGGACTTCGAGAGATTCTCGATCTGATCTGCCGCCCGCTGCGGGGTGTAGTTAAATTATCGCATACACAGGAACAAAAAGACAGGTGGATTGGAGGATGATTTCTGAGACCGCCTGTCTTTTTTTATATCGTCATGCCAACCCTGCCTAACCACCTCCTATGTTGCCTAAGGATGGGGTGCCTTGGCGAAAAACCCATGCTCCCATACCAGAAGAAGGTCCTATGTCGCTGAATGGTGCACACCTTTGCGAATGCCCGGAGGTTACTGGCGTTATGGCGGAATACCCGGTAATTTGTTAGCGCACCAGGCCTGAGCTCTACCCCCGATCGGCCAGGTACTTGAAGTAGCTGTACTTCTCCTTGGCTTCGACCCGAGCCTGCTTGAGGAAACGCTCGGCCCGGTCGGGATAGGCGTCCCGCAGGGAACGGAAGCGGATCTCCCGGTACATGTACTCCTCAATGTCCACCGATGGTTCCTTGCAGTCCAGGCTCAAGGGGTTCTTGCCCTCCTCCTTCAGCGCGGGATTGTAGCGGTAAAGCAGCCAGGAGCCGGAGTCCACGGCCAGCTTCTGCTGGCGGATGCCGTAGCGCAGGTTAAAGCCGTGGGCGATGCAGGGGCTGTAGGCGATGATCAGTGACGGTCCCGCATAGCTCTCCGCTTCCTGGAAGGCCCGGATGGTGTGGATGCGGTTGGCTCCGATGGCCACGTTGGCCACGTAGACATTTCCGTAGGTTATGACCATCAGACCCAGATCCTTCTTGCTCAACGGCTTGCCCGCAGCGGCGAACTTGGCGATTGCGCCCAGCGGTGTGGCCTTGGACATCTGTCCGCCGGTGTTGGAGTACACCCCGGTGTCCAGAACCAGGATGTTGATGTTCCGTCCGGAGGCGAGAACGTGATCCAGGCCGCCGTAGCCGATGTCGTAGGCCCAGCCGTCTCCGCCGAACGCCCAGACGGATTTCTTGACAAGGTAGTCGGCAACCGAGAGCAGATGCTTGGCCTCCTCGCTCTTGGACTTGGCCAGGGCGTCCTTGACCTTGCCAACCCGGGCGCGCTGGGCTTCGATCCCCTCCTGGGTGCTCTGATCGGCACTGCGGATCTCCTGGGCCAGCTTCTTGTCCAGCAACCCGGATTTCTCGGCGGCCAAAACCAGCTCGTGGGCGAACTCGGTCATCTTGTCCACGTTCAGGCGCATGCCGAAGGCGAACTCCGCGGCATCCTCGAACAGGGAGTTGTTCCAGGTCGGTCCCCGGCCGTCGGACCGCACCGTGTACGGGGTGTTGGGCAGGTTCCCGCCGTAGATCGAGGAACAGCCCGTGGCGTTGCCGATTATCATCCTGTCGCCGAACAGCTGACTGGTCAGCTTGACGTATGGGGTCTCACCGCATCCGGAGCAGGCTCCGGAGAACTCGAACAGCGGTTTGACCAGCTGGGATCCCTTGATGGTGTTTCGCTTGATCAGTTTCTCGTCCACTTCGGGGAGATCGAGGAAGAACTCCCAGTTCTCCCCCTCCTGCTCCCGCAGCGGCATCTGGGGCGCCATGTTGACGGCCCTGCGGCCGGTCTTCTCTCCGTCCTTCTTCTCCTGGGCCGGGCATATCTCTACACACAGGCCGCAGCCGGTGCAGTCCTCCGGGGCTACCTGGATGGTGAACTTCATACCCTCGAACTCCTTGCCCCGGGCGTCGGCAGACTTGAAGGTGGCCGGCGCCTTTTTCAAGTACTTCGAATCGTAGGCCTTGAGGCGGATGACCGCGTGGGGGCAGATCAGGGAGCATTCGCCGCATTGGATGCAGAGATCCGGCTCCCAAACCGGGATCTCCTCGGCGATGTTGCGCTTCTCGTACCGGGTGGTACCGGTGGGATAGGTGCCGTCGTCGGGCAGCTTGGACACGGGCAGTTTCTCTCCCCGTCCGGCGATGATCTCACCGATCACCTCCTTGACGAAGGGGGGAGCGTCCGCCGGAGCGGCGGGCATCATGTGGATCTCTCCCTTGGTCTGCTTGGGATAGTCCACCTTGTGGATCGCCTTGCGGGCGGTTTCCACGGCCCTCATGTTCATGTCCACGATGTCCTGACCCTTGTTTCCGTAGGTGTCCTCTACAGCCTGCCCAATCAGCTTGACCGCCTCCTCCTCCGGCAGCACTCCGGAGATGAGGAAGAAGGCGGTCTGCATGATCGTGTTGATCCTTCCGCCCAGCCCGACCTGCTCGGCGATCTTCAGGGCGTCGATCACGTAGAAGGTCAGCCCTTTGTCGATGATCTGTTTCTGCACCTCCACCGGCAGCTGCTCCCAGACCTCGTCCTTGTCGAAGGAGGAGGCCAGCAGGAAGGTTCCCCCCTTCTCGGCGGCGGAGAGCATGTCGAACTTCTCCAGAAAGCTGAACTTGTGGCAGGCCACGAAGTTGGCCTTCTGGATCAGGTAGGAGCTCTTGATCGGCTGTTTGCCGAAGCGCAGGTGGCTGACCGTGCGGGCTCCGGATTTCTTCGAGTCGTATACGAAGTACCCCTGGGCGTAGTTGTCCGTGGCCTTGCCGATGATCTTGATCGAGTTCTTGTTGGCCCCCACGGTTCCGTCCGCCCCCAGGCCGAAGAACAGGGCCCGGTGAACCCCCTCGGCCTCCGTGGAAAAATCCTCATCCCAGTCCAGGCTGGTCTTGGTCACGTCATCCCGGATGCCGATGGTGAAGTGGTTCTTCGGTGTCTCCTGTTTCAGGTTGTCCAGAACCGCCTTGGCCATGCCGGGGTTGAACTCATGCGAGCCCAGACCGTAGCGGCCCCCCACCGTGGCCGGATAATTTTTGAGCTTTAGACCATTGCCGATCATGGCCTCACCGATGGCTGTCCTCACATCCTCATACAGGGGTTCACCGATGGAACCGGGTTCCTTGGTCCGGTCCAGCACGGCGATGGCCTTGACGGTCTCCGGGAGGGCTTTGACGAAGTGCTCGACGCTGAAGGGCCGGTACAGGCGGACCTTGATCATGCCGACCTTTTCACCCTTGTCCGCCAGGTAGCTGACCGTCTCATCCATGGCCTCCGCGCCGGAGCCCATCATAACAACAATCCGCTCGGCATCCGGGGCTCCCACGTAGTCGAAAAGATGGTACTTCCTGCCTACGATCTTGGCGAACTTGTCCATCGCCTTTTCCACGATCTTCGGGGTGGCCAGGTAGTACTTGTTCACCCCTTCCCTGGCCGTGAAGAACACGTCCGGGTTCTGGGAGGTCCCCTTCAGCACCGGGTGATCCGGACTCATACCCCGGGCCTTGTGGGCACGGACCAGCTCAGGATCGATCATGGCCTGCATATCCTCGTAGCTCAGCTGTTCGACCTTGGCCACTTCGCTGGATACGCGGAATCCGTCGAAGAAGTGCAGAAAGGGCACCCTGGCTTCCAAGGTCGCCGCCTGGGAGATGAGGGCGAAGTCCATGACCTCCTGGACCGAACCGGAGGCCAGCATTCCCCAACCGGTGGAGCGGGCGGTCATCACGTCGCTGTGGTCGCCGAAGATGGACAGAGCCTGGGCGGCCACAGACCGGGCGGCGATATGGAACACCGTGGGCAGGAGCTCACCTGCGATCTTGAACATATTCGGGATCATCAGCAGCAGGCCTTGAGAGGCGGTGAAGGTGGTTGTCAACGCACCGGTCACCAGAGATCCGTGCACCGCTCCGGCGGCTCCGGCTTCGGACTGCATCTCCACGACGACCGGGATCGTACCGAAAATATTCTTCCGCCCATTGGCGGAGTACTCGTCGGCAAGCTCCCCCATCGCCGAAGAGGGTGTGATCGGGTAGATGGCGATTACTTCGTTTGTTGCATGGGCCACGTAGGAGGCGGCCGTATTTCCGTCAATCGTTACCATTTTTCGTGCCATGAAGTCATCCTTTATAATAGTTAGTGGGAATACGGTTCAGTATAGAGGGAAAGCCCCGACTTGGCAAGCAGCGCCGGAGTCGGCATTGGCCGCAGACGGCATTGGCAGTAGTCGGCTGGATCTACAATGCGTCTGTCCGTTCCCGCACCAGGTAGATCCCCGGTATGCTCAAGCCGGTTACTACTGCCTTGACGATGATGTTGGCCAGGAATATCGACCAGACGGTGGCAGCCGGTAGCAGCCCGCCGAAGGCGCCCCAGCAAAAGATCAGGCTGTCCAGGGGAACACTGACCGCGTTGCTCACCAGTACCCGCGCCCATTGGTGGTGCCGGGTGATGCGGGTGACCCAGAGGTGATACACCTCCGTATCCACCATTTCCGCGGCGATCTCCGCGGCTATGCTGGCGATCACGATCCGCCACACCGGCCCCAGGACTCTGGAGAACTCCACGGTCAGGCCCCAGGAGGGGTCGCCGGGAAGCCAGGCCGAGAAGGCGAAAAAAGCGGCCATGAACAGGTTGATCCCCCCGGCCAGCACGATCACCAGCCGGGCCGCCTTCTTTCCCAGCCGCTTGTGAACCAGATCTCTCAAGGTAAAGGTAATCGGGTAGATAAAGGTGCCGGCATCTATGGAAAGCCCGAACAGGACGGCGATCTTCAGACTGGCCACATCGGAGATGATCTGGGCGGCGATATAGATGGAGACCAGAATGATTCCGGCGGCTGGCAGAGCTCCGGCGTAGGAATTGGTGCGCGCGGTACCGCCCATCAGGTTTTGCGGGAGAAGAAGCGGCGGAACAAACCGGTGATCCGCCTGGTGCCTATCGGGAGCTTCTCCTCGGTAAAGGCGTCGATATCCTCCTCCCTTCCTCCGACCACCAGGATATCGTCTCCCTGCAGCCGATACTCCGGAGCGTAGAAGAAGTACTCCTCCCCTTCCAGTTTGCGGTAGGCGATGACGTTCAGGTTGTACTTGCGCCGCATGTCCACCTCTACCAGGCTCTTGCCGTAGAACTTCTCCGGAACCTTGACCTCGGCAATCACCAGCTCGCTGCTGATGGGCAGATAGCTGAAGATCTGGGAGGAGATCAAAAACGGTGCTATCCGCTTGGCCGCCTCCAAATTGGGGAAAACGACCTTGGTAGCCCCCACCAGATCGAGGATCTCTCCGTGCTCGCCGCTCTCCGCCCGGGCGATGATCTCTTTGACACCCAACTTCTTCAGATAGTTGGTCACCAGGATGGAAGCCTCGATCCGATCCCCCAGATCCACGACCGCGGCATCGATGTTCGGGGGAACGAGCTTGCGGATGATCTCCTCATTCAGGACATCGGCGATGTAGGCCGAGGCGACCCTGTCCTTGTACAGCTCGATTACCTCCCGGTCCTTGTCGATGATGATCACCTCCGCATCCGTAGCCAGGAACTCCTCCAACAGACGGCGCCCGAAACGACTCAAACCGATTATCACGAATTGCTTCATTATCCGATCAGAACCTCCCCTTGTGGATGATCCAGCACGTGAACAGGATAGGGTCTGGAGCGGGGAATGGCCAGGGCCAGCAGCCCGATCCGCCCCATGAACATGGTAAACACGATTACGAGTTTGCCGACCGCGGTCAGTCTCGGCGTAGCCCCTAGAGACAGGCCGACCGTACCGAAGGCGGAAAAAGTCTCGAATACGAGGGAAAATACGTCGATCCGATGCCCGGCGAACCACAGCTCTGTAATCGTCAGCAGCAGAAAGCTCCCGAACAGGAGCAGCAACGCCTTTAGCATGAACATGGTGGCGTGGAATATTCTGGTGCCGGCGATTTTTCTCTTGAACACGGTAATCTCACCCTGGGAATCCGGTCCCTGAAAGAGCATGAGCAGGACGATGAAAAAGGTGTTGACCTTAATGCCTCCGGCGATGGACCCCGAGCCGCCGCCGATGAACATGAACAGCATGGTGATGGTCTTGGACGGCGTGGAGAGGTCGCCTTGGGGAATGGTGTTGAAACCGGCGGTGCGGGGAGTGGCCGCCTGAAACAAGGCGGCCACGATCTTCTGAGCGGGGGTGAGGAGAAACATGCTGCGCCCGGCTTCGAAGGCCAGATAGCAACCGGTCGCGAACACCAGGAGGATACCGGTCATAAGAAAGACGATCTTGCTGTGCAGGCTCAGGTGTTTCTTTTTAACCGCCGCCGTGGCGGCGACGTCCCGCAGCACCACGAATCCGAGGCCTCCCAAAATCACCAGGACCATGATCGTCAGGCTCACCATGACATCCCTGGTATAGCCCTCAAGGTTGTTGGAAAACAGGGAAAATCCGGCGTTGCAGAAGGCGGAGACCGCGTGGAACAGGCTGACGAACAGCCTGTTTGCGGGCACGGTGGAGCGGAAGGCCTGGTACAGGATCATGGTCCCGACCAATTCGAAGCTCAAGGTAACGGCGACGATGCGGCGGATGATCGCCATGGTGCCCAGACCGGAAGATTCCAGGTAATAACCGCTGATGATCCTGTGCCGGATCAGGGATATGCGCCCCCGGGGACGCGTTAGGTAGATCGTGCTGAAGGTGATGATCCCCAGCCCTCCGGTCTGGATCAATACCAGTATCATGATCTGTCCCATGGTGCTGTAGGCGTGGGTGTCGACGGTGATGAGGCCGGTCACACAGACTGCAGATGTGGCAGTAAACAGAGCATCTACAAAACGCAATCGATCTGCACCACCCCAGGAAACGGGCAGATAGAGAACGACGGTTCCCAGGCCGATGACAGTCAGGAAGTAGGAGAAGAGAAACAACTTTTCAGACTGCAGAACTCTCCTCAAAAGTTATGCTCCCTCTCGGTCCACCAAAGGACAAAAAAATACCTGGCAACGTCCTACTCTCCCACCCACAGACGGGGTAGTACCATCGGCGCTGGAGGGCTTAACTTCCGTGTTCGGGATGGGAACGGGTGTTTCCCCTCCGCTATAGTCACCAGGTAATTATTATCGAATTTTCTTGTAGATTTCAAATAAAGGGTGAACAAAAGATATGGTCAAGCCTCACGGGAAATTAGTACTGGTCGGCTAAACATGTTACCATGCGTACACCTCCAGCCTATCGACCCGATCATCTCTCGGGTCCCTTCAGGGGGGTTGAACCCCCGGGGTTGCCTCATCTTGAGGGGGGCTTCCCGCTTAGATGCTTTCAGCGGTTATCCCGTCCGAACATAGCTACCCAGCCATTACCGCTGGCGCGATAACTGGTACACCAGAGGTTCGTCCACTCCGGTCCTCTCGTACTAAGAGCAGCTCCTCTCAAGCAACCAACGCCCATGGCAGATAGGGACCGAACTGTCTCACGACGTTCTGAACCCAGCTCACGTACCGCTTTAATTGGCGAACAGCCAAACCCTTGGGACCTGCTCCAGCCCCAGGATGCGATGAGCCGACATCGAGGTGCCAAACTTTGCCGTCGATGTGAACTCTTGGGCAAAATCAGCCTGTTATCCCCGGAGTACCTTTTATCCGTTAAGTGACGGCGCTTCCACGCGCCACCGCCAGATCACTAAGACCGGCTTTCGCCCCTGCTCGACGTGTCCGTCTCACAGTCAGGCCCCCTTTTGCCTTTGCACTCTATACGCTGATTTCCAACCAGCGCGAGGAGACCTTCGCACACCTCCGTTACTCTTTTGGAGGCGACCGCCCCAGTCAAACCGCCCACCTGACACGGTCCGCCTACCCGCTTCCAGGGCAGACGTTAGAAACCTAAACTATAAAGGGTGGTATTTCACCGGCCGACTCCACGCAGCCTAACGACCACGCTTCAGCGTCTCCCACCTATCCTACACATCATAGCCCAAGTCCCAGTGCCAAGCTACAGTAAAGGTTCACGGGGTCTTTCCGTCTAACCATGGGCAATCGGTATCTTCACCGATATTCCAATTTCACCGAGTACCGCGTCGAGACAGCGCCCAGATCGTTACACCATTCGTGCAGGTCGGAACTTACCCGACAAGGAATTTCGCTACCTTAGGACCGTTATAGTTACGGCCGCCGTTTACCGGGGCTTCAATTCGTAGCTTCGCAAGCCCGAAGACTCGCTAACCACTCCTCTTAACCTTCCGGCACCGGGCAGGTGTCAGTCCCTATACTTCTCGTTACCGATTCGCAGAGACCTGTGTTTTTGTTAAACAGTCGCCTGGGCCTCTTCTCTGCAACCTCCCGTAAGTTCGTCCCCATATTGCTACAAAGACTCCCCCACAACAGGCCACACTTCTCCCGAAGTTACGTGTGCATTTTGCCGAGTTCCTTAACGCGGTTTCTCTCGAGCGCCTGAGAATCCTCTTCCCGCCTACCTGTGTCGGTTTGCGGTACGGTCCCTGATAGCCTATCCTTAGAGATTCTTTCTCGGCGCCTTGACTACACTCGCTTCGCCTTCCCGTAGGTCGGCTCGCCTTAAACACTCACCTCAAAGCGGGGATTTGCCTCCGCCTCTCATCAGCTCGCGCCTTAGACCGGGACTACCATCGCCCGGCCGAGTCTCGCCTCACGCGTCATCCCTTCGAAACTATCAGAGGTACGGGAATATGAACCCGTTTCCCATCGGCTACGCTTTTCAGCCTCACCTTAGGGGCCGACTAACCCTGGGCAGATGACCTTTACCCAGGAATCCTTAGGCTTCCGGCGAACGGGTTTTTCACCCGTCTTTTCGTTACTCATGCCTGCATCCTCTCTTCCGCTACCTCCAGGACCCCTCACCAGGACCCCTTCATCAGCACACGGAATGCTCCCCTACCACCACAAATACCCAAAGGTATCCATGATCCGTGGCTTCGGTGGCGAACTTAAGCCCCGTTACATTATAGGCGCGGGAGTACTCGACCAGTGAGCTGTTACGCACTCTTTCAAGGTGTGGCTGCTTCTAAGCCAACCTCCTGGATGTCTCCGCACTCACACTTCCTTTCCCACTTAGCTCGCTCTCAAGGACCTTAGCCAACGGTCTGGGCTGTTTCCCTTTCGACCACGAATCTTATTACCCGTAGTCTCACTCCTGATCAACCTGTTACGGCATTCGGAGTTTGGTTGGGTTTGGTACCCGGTGAAGGGCCCTAGTCCATCCAGTGCTCTACCTCCGCAACAGTTATAATCAAGGCTGACCCTAAAGCCATTTCGGGGAGTACCAGCTATCTCCGAGTTTGATTAGCCTTTCACTCCTATCCACACCTCATCGGTGAGTTTTTCATCACTCGACCGTTCGGCCCTCCACTTGATTTTACTCAAGCTTCAGCCTGGACATGGATAGATCACTCGGCTTCGGGTCTACCGCAGGTAACTAATTTCGCCCTATTCGGACTCGGTTTCCCTTCGGCTCCGGCACTTACCATGCCTTAACCTCGCTACCCACGGTAACTCGCAGGCTCATTCTACAAAAGGCACGCCATCACATACCCAAAGGTATGCTCTGACCGCTTGTAGGTCTACGGTTTCAGGTTCTCATTTCACTCCCCTCCCGGGGTCCTTTTCACCTTTCCCTCACGGTACTTCTTCACTATCGGTAGCTGTCTCGTATTTAGCCTTGGAAGGTGGTCCTCCCAACTTCCCGCAGGATTTCCCGTGTCCCACGGTACTCAGGTTCCTTGCCCACAGAGCCGCATGCATTTCGTGTACGGGACTTTCACCCCCTCCGGTCGCCCTTCCCAGTGGCATTCCACTATACACACGGTTTCTCACTCTGCGAGGGCTCATGCACGCCCTCCGGCTCGGCCCTATAACCCCCACTATGCAACGGTGCACACCTTGCACATAGCAGGTTTAGGCTCTTCCCCTTTCGCTCGCCGCTACTGAGGGAATCTCTGTTGATGTCTTTTCCTCCAGGTACTTAGATGGTTCAGTTCCCTGGGTCTCGCCTCCATAGACTATTTTGTTCACCTATGAATGTGGGAGATTCACGCCCCCACGGGTTACCCCATTCGGTCACCCCCGGTTCTCTGGATGTTTGCTCCTCCCCGAGGCTTTTCGCAGCTTACCACGACCTTCTTCGCCAGACAGCTCCTAGGCATCCACCGTAGACCCTTGCTCGCTTGACCATATCTTCTCTTCACCCTTCTCTATCCAC
>Ga0307442_1001892_pt1 | contig 10298 bp, 9 predicted proteins | sample SalMarWE160430MG_FD_202143 | JGI IMG/M metagenome (GOLD analysis project Ga0307442, IMG submission 202143) | Salt marsh sediment microbial communities from the Plum Island Ecosystem LTER, Massachusetts, United States - WE1604-30 | ecosystem: Environmental > Aquatic > Marine > Intertidal zone >... | reverse complement strand
GGCGTTGGGTGCTACAGCGAGCCTGCCGGCAGATGAAGGAATGGCTCGATGCCGGCATCGCCCCGCCGCTCATAGCGGTGAACCTATCGGGGCAGCAGTTCAAGACGCCGCTTGAGCTGGAGAATGACATCCGGACAATTTTGGCGGAAACCGCTCTGCCAACGAATCTTCTCGAGCTCGAGATCACGGAAAGCGTCTTCATGGAGGCGTCCCAGGAGCATAACGACGTTCTTGCGCGACTCCAAAAATCCGGAATACGAATTGCGATCGACGATTTCGGGACCGGGTACTCGTCGCTCAGTTATCTTGGCCGCTTTCCGGTCAACCGCATTAAAATCGAGCAGAACTTTATGCTCGATCTGACGGCGACGTCGCCCACCGCCAAAATCGTGAAAGCTGCCATCAGCCTGGCGCACGAGCTCGAGCTTGACGTCATCGTAGAAGGCGTGGAAACCCCGGAGCAGGTGGAGCTACTCAAATCCTGGGACTGCCACAAAGTACAGGGCTTCTACTTTTCCAAGCCATTGCCCGCTACGGAGATCGCGACATTGTTGCGCGCGCGAAAAATTGTTCCCGCACGATCCGTCTCAGCTAAGATCGCTGTCTGAGTGTCGATGATCAACTTGGATCTCTACAAGAACGTCGAAGCCGGTTGCCAGAGGAACGAGGGCAACCTCATCGGCGGCAACATCAGCCTGACATCCGCTCCGGGTCAAAAATTCCCCGTGCGGCTCATGTCCGCTGCACGGCCGGTCTACCCCCAGCTGCTAACGACTTAGTGCGCCGCAACGAACGGGTGAGATGGGCCATAAGCGGGCTTCGCGAGCCATTACTTGCGACGCCAGCCCAATGGCAGGTTGGTGAATACGATAGCGGACAATCCGAGATGGCCGCGCGCGGTCGAATCCAACCCGAAACCGACGATCCGTTTCTTTGTGACTGATATAAAAGTTCGAGACACGACATTGATGTATGAACTTTCAACGTAACTATTTGACTGCAGAGTGGAGCTCCTCATTCACGAGACACATCCGATAGCCGATCGCACGAAAAAGGGTGGCAGTGGCCAATCAGCTAGCATGCGCCCCACGGAGATGATCAACTGAATTAATGCGCCGGACAAGAATCCTGCCATCAATCACATCAATCTCATTGATGCAGCAGGGCTCCTGTGCAAGCCGCCAATAGGCGGAGGGTGGCTGATCGAGCAGTTGAAGCAGCAGGGCGCGGTTGCCGCTGTCATGTCCGACCAGAACCACGGTGTCGTCGACGTGGTGGCTGAGAACGAAGCGCAGCGCGTCCGCCGTGCGGGCGACGAGATCCTGAAGCGAGTCGCCACCGGGAAATCGCATCAGGCCCGGCGCCGTGAACCAGGTCGCATAGAGCTGCGGATGGGCCGCCTCCATTTCCGCATAGCTGTGCCCTTGCCAGGCGCCGTAATCGATGTCGTTGAGATCGTCGAGGATCTGCGCTTCGATGTTGCAGGCTTTGGCGATCGCGTCTCCGGTGACGACGCAGCGCGTCATCGGGCTCGTATAAACCTTGCTCGGATGCCAGCTTGACGCGATCCGCTGCGCAACGGCCTCCGCCTCGGCCAAACCCCGGCCGGTCAGCGGCAGATCCGCCCGGCCGCGAAACCGCCGAGGCTCGATGCCCTCGACATGACCGTGGCGGACGAGGAGTATTTTCGTCATGGCATGCCCTATTCAATGCCTGGAGATCACGCTCGAAGTTAACCCCAGAACGAGTATCAAACATCGCCCGAATAAGCATGGTGCCGGTCGTCTGATTCAAAACAGCGCTAACGCGAGAATAACGACGAGAAGGCCGCCGATGAGCGCAAGGTAGAAATTCAGATTCCCTGACTGCAACACTTTGAGCCATGTCGCCAGGGCATACATAGCGCGCGTCACTGGCGCGAAAAGATAAGGACCGAAGATCGGCGCCACATCGTGGGAAAACACCAGCCGCTCGACGAAATAGCGGTTTGTCTGAGTTTCCCTTTGCGTTTCCTCGGTTGGCCGATAGATGAAGCTGTAGAAGGTGCGCAAGGCGTTGGAAAAGGTCAGCGCTGTGGTCGAGGCGCGCTCGGGGTCCTGATCCAGTCCGCCGTACCAGACGGGCACGCGGCGGACGGCGAAGCGGCGGCTCGAAAGCGCCAGCATCAGAGGAAGCACTGCCAAGAGCGGCATGACGATGACCAGCATCGACGGTGAAATGAACGCGAACTTGGCCGTCAGCGGTACCAGCAACAAGCCGTCATGCATGTCGCGTGCGGCTTCAGTGCCGAATTGCGCGTGTACGGCGAGGTTCAGCATATCGAGCCAGACCGGCATGCCGACCGCCAGGGCGAGCACGCACAAGCCAAGTAATCCGACAGCGACGGTCGACCCAGGCGGTACCACCTTGTAGCTACGCGAGGTGCGCCCAAGCAGACCGACGCCGAAGACCTTCGCGAAGGTCGCGAACGCCACGGCGACGGTCAGCGCCAGCCCGGCTCCCGCCAATGCCATCACCAGACGGCTGACCAGCGAGCCGAGGTGAAAGCCTTGGAACACGGTCTGGAAGACATACCACTCGCTGACGAAGCCGGCCTGCGGCGGCATGGCAGCCAGACTCATGGCGGCAAAAAGTGCGCCGAGGCCGAAGATCCAGGAGCTATGCCGCAAGAGGTCGGTGTGAACGATCGCGTACCGTCCGGTCGCGCGATAAACGCCGTCGGCGGTGAGAAACAGGCCGCCTTTTGCCAGCGAATGCGCGGCGAGGTGCAAGAGGGCGACCACCCAGGCAAGGCTTGCGAGGGCAGGCTCGCCGTGGCCGCGGAAGATCAAAGCTGCGCCGAGCATCGTTACAGCAATCGAAGCATTTTCGGCGGTCGAAAAGCTGAGAAGTGACCGCCAGTCCTCCTGCTGGAATGCGTAGAGCGCCGTCAGAACGGCGCTGAGCACACCTACGATGACGACGAAAATGCCAAGGCCCGCGGCAACACTCATCATCTGCGGTTGCGCCGGTGCCCAATTCAGCAGGCCACGGCTCAGGCCATAGAAAGCGGCATTCAAGACGACGCCCGACAGCAGCGCGCCGGACGCGCCGCTGCCGGCGCTGTAAGTCGCGGGGAACCACTCATAGAACGGCACCAGGCCAAGCTTAGCGCCAAAGCCTACCACCAGCAGAACGCCGATGGCGGCGAGCATCGGCGTCGAAAGCGTTGCAGCCGCTTGGTCAAAGGCTTCGAAAGCGAAGGAATGACTTGTGACGGCCAGGAGCAACATCGCCACCAGCAGGGCCACGGCTCCAACTTCCAAAAGGCTCAGCATGAACAAAACGGGTCGACCGGCATCCGGCGATAGCCGTTCATTGAGGATCATGACCGCGCCGCCGAAGCTCATGATCTCCCAGGCAATGAGAAACCCCGCGCCGTTCCGCATGCCGAACACGCCGAGCGCGCCGATCAGGCTCATTGTGGCGCCGAACAGCCAGCCGGCTTCGCCTTCCCGCGCAGGAGTGGACAGCGCGCATGCGAGGATCGCCGGGACCAATCCAAATCCGAGCAGCCAAAGTCCATCGGGGGAGATTTCAAAGCCGACCATCTCGCCGGCGAGGCGGGTCGGCAGGGTGGCCGCCGCTGTTCCATTGGGCAGAGCCGTGATCGCGGCCAGAATCCCGGCGATCGAACCGCCGGCCAGCAGAATGCGCGCCAGGATCAGACCCCGTCGAGTGAGCGCGATTACGGCCGCGGCCGTCCAGGCGAGGAAAGCCGTGGCGAGGAGTTCATTCGACAATCTGGCCTCCATTGACCCGCTGCGGCATACGATCGAGAAACATCAGCAACGCCTGGATGACGGCCGCCGGATTGGGCGGACAGCCGGGCAGATAGACGTCGACCGGCAGAACGCCTTCGAGACCATGTCCCGAAGCATATCCGCCTTCCGCAATCCCGCCCGACACCGCGCAGGTTCCGACCGCCATCACCCAGCGCTGCTCCGCCATGCCCTCATAAGTTGCGCGCAACGGTCCGTGCATGGCGTAGGTCACCGGACCTGTCACCAGGAGGAGATCTGCGAAACGCGGTGACGCGGTAAAGAAGATGCCAAGCCGGTGCAGATTGTAGAAGGGATTGTTCAGCGCCTGCAGCTCGGACTCGCAGCCATTGCAGGAGCCTGCATCGACATGGCGGATATGCAGGCTGCGCCGGAAGCTTCGACACGCGCTGGGGCCGGCCTCTGAGGACGTGGACGGATGATCGGTCCATTTCAGATCCTCGCGCCGACGGACGCCGAAGGCCCAATCGGGCGAGGTCGTCATGGCATCTGTCGGGCACGCCTCCGTGCAGAGTTGGCACACGATACAGCGACCGTAATCGACATCAAGTCGGGGGCCGCCATTGTCCTCAGCTCGCATTGTAATGGCCTTGGTCGGGCAAACCTCCGCGCAAGCCCGGCAATCCTCCAGGCACTCTCCCGGCTGATAGCGAGGCATGCCGAGAAATCCGGCCTGTCCGTCATCACCCTCGGACAGCGGCCATGGCGCGGTCCGCTTGCCTTGCAATAAGCCCAATAATGTCCATTGCGGCATCGCCTGCTCCTATCGGTCGCAACCCGCGATCGTCAGCCCGAAGCTGGCTTCGTTGATGGCGTAGTCCATCATGTTGGTGTCATGTACCGTGAACGGAAAAACGCGCCAGTTCGAAAATGACGGCGACTTGATCTTGACCCGCTTGAGCTTGCCGTCCTCGCCGAAATGCACGGCGTAGAACAGCGTGCCGCGCGGCGACTCGCTCCAGCCCAGGCCCTCCGCTCCTGGTTCGATCTCGTAATCCGACCGGACCGGACCGTCGGGCAGCTCCAGCAGCACGCGCGGCATCAGCGCAATGCTGGCTTCGATCTCCGCCATGCGCACCTGGACGCGCGCTTGTGCATCGCCCTCCTCGCGAACCGCGACCTCCAAAGGAAGTTCGCTATAGGCAGCATAAGGATGGTCGCGGCGCAAATCACGGTCGACACCGGAGCCCCGCTCCACCGGCCCGGTCGCGCCCTGATCGAACGCGACGCGGCGATCGAGCTTTCCTGTCGTGATCAGGCGGTCGAGATGGCTGTTGGTGTTTTCGAGGTGGCGGGCATAGGCCGCGAATGCCTGGCGCAACGCTTCGAGTTCGGGGCCGAGCCACTCTCCGGGAGACAGGTCGCGCCGCAGGCCGCCGACCGTCAGGATGCTGCGCAGAAGCCGGCTTCCGGTGAGGCGGCAATTGAGCTGTTTGGCACGCTCCTCAAGAAGCTTGCCTTCAGCCTCGCCGACCTTGAGCGTGGTGGTATGGCAGAGATGCCCGAGATAGTGCAGGTGATTGTAAAGCCGCTCCAGCTCGGCAAGGAGCACGCGCAGGAAGCGGGCGCGGGGCGGCACGGTGCAATTAGCTGCCGCCTCCACGGCCTGACAATAGGCCAGGGCATGGGCCAGACTTCCAACACCGGACACGCGCTCCGCCAGCACGATACCGCGCTCGGCGGGCAAACCCTCGAACCGCTTCTCCATGCCGCGATGCTTGAAGAACAGCCGCGGCTGATAATGCAGGATCGCCTCGCCGATATAGAAGAACAGGAACTCGCCGGATTCGAGCACATCGCCGCGCACCGGACCGAAGGGCAGCAGTTGCACGTCCCCATTGGCGCCGCCGATGTCCGGGATCGATTGCTTTGCAGACCGGATCTGAAGCAGCGCGTCCGGCGGGTAGGCGGGATCGAATGGCGGGCATGGCGCAACCGCGCCGTCATGCAGCACGAGGCGATGACGCTGCGGGTGGTCGAGGAACTCGACGCCGAACAGGTCCATGATCTCCCGCTCATACCAACTCAATAACGGGCAAATGCCGGCGAGGCTTGGCACCGGCCCGTCCGGCTCGCAGCGCCAGATCGCAAACTCGGGCTGACCGGCGATGCTGGCGACGTAGCGCAGCTCGATGCGGCCCGGCTCGGGGTACCACGCATAGGCCATCTGCATCCGGCCGTCGGACTTGAGCAGGCGGGTCGCCGCATCTTTCAGCTCCGATGGATGCAGCGATACGATCTGCGATTCGGAAGCGCGCTCCGCTATGTGTTGCGACATGCTCATGGCGCGGCACTCGTCAGAGCGTGGGCGACCGCGAGGAAATGGTCCCAAAGGCCGGTCGGCCACCATAGGCCGAAAAGGAGCAGCGGTGCCAGCGCCAGCCACATCGGGGCGACGCACCAGTTGCTGAGGCGCAGCGGTGTCGCTTCGGCCTCCGGCGCAAGACCGAAATACATGCCGCGGAAATGATTGAGAAAGCCGATGAAGATGACGATCAGCAGCACGATCATGGCATAGACGGCCCAGCCGAAGCCATGTTCGAGCCCGGCGCGCAGGATCACGAGCTCGCTGAGGAACAGTCCGAATGGCGGTGCGCCGGTGATGGCGGCGGCACCGGCAAGCCAGAGCGCTCCGTGTGCGGAGTTGCGCGCCCAAACGCCGCGGATATCGCCGATCTCTTTGGAGCCGAAGCCGCGCATGACATTACCGGCCCCGAAGAACATCAGCGACTTGTTCAGCGAATGGTTGAGCATGTGGTAAAGCGCGCCGGCGACGCCCAGCGGTCCGCCGAAGCCGAAGCCGAGCGCGACGACGCCCATATGCTCGACGCTGGAATAGGCAATCAGGCGTTTGATGCCGTTCTGTCGGACGATGAAGAGAGCGCCGATCAGCAGCGACACGACACCCAGCGCGACCAGGGTGGTCCGGGCGAGACCACCGACCTGGGCGGCGTCGGCAATCGTGAGAAATCTGACGATGCCCAGCATCGCGCCATTGAGAAGCGCGCCCGAAAGCATCGCCGAGATCGGCGCCGGACTTTCGCTGTGAGCGTCCGGCAGCCAGGAATGCATCGGCGCCAGACCGACCTTGGTGCCGTAGCCGATTAGCACCAGAAGAAAAGCGAGTGTGACGAGAGCGGCGTTCATCTTCGGCGCCGCGTCGCGCAATACGTCCCAGCTCATGTCATAGGTCGACCCTAGCACGAAACTCCCGCTCCAGTAGAACAGCACGGTGCCGAGCAAAGCCAGGCTGATCCCGGCGGAAACGACGATGATGTATTTCCAGGCGGCCTCTATGCTCTCCGCCGCGCGCTCGAAGGCGACAAGAAAGGCGCTGACGAGGGTCGTCAGCTCGATTGCGATCCAATAGAGGCCGGCATTATTCATGATGGCGCTGAGTAGGATGGTGAAAGCGAAGCCGCTGAACAGCGCGTAAAAGCCCCACAGCTTGGGGTCTTCATCGAGCAGCCGCATGTAGCCGACCGAATAGATCGACGCCAGCAGATAGACGATGGCAGTGCAGAGGATGACCCAGGCGCCCACCATGTCGAGGACCACATAGTTGCCCAGGAGCCGGTAGGGCCCACCCGCGCTCAAGATCGCAAGCGGGATCGCCATGACAAAGACGACGATGCTGGCGAGGAGATTCACACTCTCCACGAAGCGCGGGGCGCGAAAGATCAGGCAGGCTCCTGCGGCGATTGCCGGCGTGATCATCAAAATCAGGAGAAGCGTCCCGGTCATCGTCAGCCTACCAATCGTTTAAGGGAAAGGCTGCTGGTGCTGCCGACATGGCTTACGAGATATTGGACCAGCAGTCCGAAGCAGACCACGATGATCAGGAGATCGAAGAGAATGACGATCTCTATGAGCATCGGCATTCCGGGAACCAGGATCTGAGCACCGAGAAAGATGCCGTTTTCGAGCACCAGCAGCCCGAGGATCTGACTCAAGGCTTCATGCCGGACCGAGAGCATCAGAAATCCGATCAGCTTAATCGAAAGCATGATCGTCAATGCGAGCACCGCGACGGTGCCCGCAAGACCGAGCGACTGGCCGATGCGATAGGCAACGGTTAGTGAGAAGACGACGCAGAGGGCGCCCGCGACGAGCGCCGAACTCGGTTGCAGGATTTCGTGGATTTCGCGTGCGACGTTGAGGCGGCGGATGATCCGCCAGACCAGATAGGGAAGAAACAGGCCCCGAAACAGTGCGGTAAGAATCGCAATGAGATAGAGTTTCGGGTAATTGCCGTAAAAGGCGACCGCGGCCGACAAGGCAGCAATCACCCACGACTCGGCCGCAAACGCGTAGAGATAATTAATCAGCCAGCGAGAGCCGAGCATGACGAAAGCGAGCAGCAGGCTGGCGATCGCCATCAGGCTGAAAATCGATGCGGCGAGGGGATCCAGATGCGCGACCAGCATGCTTACACCAGTTGGGTTGCGATGATGGCGAGGACGGCGAAGACAAAGGACGCCGCCAGCACTTCCTGATAGCGGTAGAAGCGCAGCCGGGACTGGGCCGTTTCGACGACGACGACCGCGCAGACTACGAGCAGAAACTTGCCCATCAGCGCGAGCACCGATCCCATGACGCCGAGAGCTGTGCCCTCATGCGAGAGCCCCCATGGGATCAGCAGTACGTTGCAAAAGATCGTGTACAGAATGAACTGCTTCATCATCGACGCCCATTTGAGCAGGGCGAGCAAGGGGCCCGAATATTCGAGGATGCGAGCTTCCTCGATCATATAGATCTCGATATGCGTGCTCGAATGGATCGGGAGCCGGTCGGTCTCGACAACCAGGAGAATCAAGAAGGCGGCGATTAAAAAGAGATGCGCCGGGCTCCAATAGACCGCCGGGTTCGCGACCAGGAGATGATTGACCACGAAGGGCAGCATGGCCTTGGCCAGCAAGGTGATGCCGACAAAGACGAGAATCAGCGTCGGTTCGGCCAGAATGGCGACCATTACGGCGCGGCTCGCACCGATGCCTCCATAAGCGCTGCCGCTGTCGAGTCCGGCGAGCACGATCATGAACGATCCGAGCGTAAGGATCAGTCCGCCGCCGAGGATGTCGCCCATATCGGAGAGGGGCAGGGGGAAATCAGTGAGCACAGGAATAAGGATGGGTACCGTCATCATCGCAGTGAAGGCGACGAAGGGCGCCAGCCAATAGATCCAGGATGCCGTCTCTGGGACGATGATCTGCTTATGGAACAGCTTCCAGAGATCGCGATAGGGCTGAAAGATCCCCGGTCCCTGCGCAAGCTGGACGCGTTCTTCGAACTGAACGATGGCGCCTTGCAGGAGCGGGGACAAGGCGAGGACAGCGAGCACCTGGCAAATCTGCAGGAGAATGTTGCGGGTCATGATGATGGCCCCCGCGGGCGCAGGCTATAAGCGCGCCTGCACCTGAGAAGGTGCGCGGCATCAGGCCGAGCGATCTTGGAGGGCGGTGCAGTCAACAAAAACTCCCCTCGTCCGGAATCGGATGAAAGGAGTCATCAGCCCGATGGGCGGTTTAAGGCGAACCCCTTCGCCTTGCCGACGGAGCCAGCGCTGGCCTCCATTATCGGTGAGTGTACTCCGAAGTCAAGGATCGAACTCGGCGAGCCCCCGTTTGTGCTCCAAGACGGCAATCGCGCGGAGCCGCGCCCTTGAGTCTTATGCCCGCGAGATCGATTGAGGGCGCCGGCGCGAAACGAACGGCCGAAGATGGCGCAGGAGGCCGTTACCAGCATCGAGCATGCCCCGCGCCTCCGACAGGGTCAGGTGCACGCAGTGTTCTCGTTCTTCGGTAGAGAGCTGAGATGACGAGGACAGTGATCGCAGGCGCTCCGAAAGGGTCGCGGTGCGGGTGTAAAAATAGGCGATCTCGCGGATCAGGGGGCGATCGAACGCCGTGATCCGCTGGGCGTTGGCCTCATAGATCGGGCATCTCGACAGCACGGCAATGCCCGAAGCAAGAATTCCGTCGCTCGCCGTCTCTTCGGCCTGGTCCTGAACGGTCAGACCGTCCTCGATGGAGCGCAATATTCCGGCGATCTCGCCGACAAATGCTGCCGCGAGCTTGCGCCGCGTTCGCCACCCGCAGATCTGGAGTGCGTGCAGCATGTCGGACCTCCACCTCCATTGGCAGTCCGAATCACAGGGCGTTGCGGCGTGCGGCAAATTGAGTGCTGGTCACAATCGATCCTACCGCGCGCGGCACCGGTAGGAGTCATCAGCCCTGAGGGCGGTTTACGGGGGACTCCATCCCCTCCTTAACGTTTTCTTCAGCGTAGCCGTGGGGCAGGTATTGGTCAACGCAGTTCTAGGCCTGCTCGCCGGTTCTCCATGCAGTTGTTTGGCCAAATCTTGCGCGTAACCGAGGGGCTAAGTGACCGTTTGAGAATGCAGTTTGCGAATCAGCGCGTTTGTGATTCACGATATTTATGTGGACACGAGAGACGCGGGGCCGGATGGCCGAGATT
>Ga0307442_1001889_pt1 | contig 10315 bp, 9 predicted proteins | sample SalMarWE160430MG_FD_202143 | JGI IMG/M metagenome (GOLD analysis project Ga0307442, IMG submission 202143) | Salt marsh sediment microbial communities from the Plum Island Ecosystem LTER, Massachusetts, United States - WE1604-30 | ecosystem: Environmental > Aquatic > Marine > Intertidal zone >... | reverse complement strand
CATGCTTTCTTTAATCTTGTTGGAGCGCTCGTCCATCATACGCATAATCGGCCTGTAGGCCACCAGGTAGAGCAGCCCAAAAAGGATGACGACGTTGATAACCTGCGCTATCAAAGTCGATGAATTTATGCCTAAACTGCCTACTAGTTCTTCCATTTTCACCCCCTAAACCGCTCTTAATAGACGGCCGTCCGCTTTAAAGCCACCAAGCCAATAATACTAACCTCACCCTTTCAACGGCAGGCCGGGCTTACAAAAGCGTAAATACCGCCAGCAGCACTATACCGGCCACAACCATCACACCGACTATTACCGCGGCGATTATCATACCCGCAAAAGAAGGTACTCCATCCTGTTCCATAATTCCCCTCCTGGATAATTACTGCACTACACAAATATCAAAAGAATAGCCACAATCAGGACATAGATACCGATAGCCTCGGCCAAACCGGCCACCAGAATCATGTTGGTAAAGATGGGGCCTCTCGCCTCGGGGTTGCGGGCTATCCCCTGCAAAGCGGAAAAGCCGATAAGCCCCAGGGCCAGCCCCGGCCCCAGCATCCCCAGACCGACCGCCAAACCTATCGCCAGCATCTTCATTACTTCAGGTTCCATACTTTAAACCTCCTTTATTTAGTACTATCAAGCCCTGCTTTTAGTGCGCCTCTTCCTCATGAGACTGCACCGCCAGGGTAAGGAAGATAAGGGTCAACCCGCCAAAGATAATGGCCTGTATGAAGCCGATAAGAAACTCCAGCCCGTATACCGGCAAGATGACCAGAAACGGTGCCAGGAAAAGCACCACCAGCACCAGTATTTCACCGGCGGTCATGTTGCCGAAAAGCCGGAAGGTAAGGCTGAGCACACGGATTAACACGCTTAAAAGCTCCAGCGCTCCGGTAAAGAGAGTAACCACACCGGTGAAAATCCCGAGCAAGCCGTCTTTAAAACTACCCTTGAAAAGCAGGCGTAATCCCTTATTCAGCTCCTTGAAATTAAAGAAGTTCTTCATCAAACGGATACCCAGCGTCTTGAAGCCGAAGTACCAGAAAAAGACAAAAGAGGTCAACGCCAGCGCCAGCGGCATATTAATATCGGTATTGGCCGCCCTTAGCAGGTGCACCTTACCCTCAAGGGTGTTGATGGTTATCGAGCCATAGCCCGGAATCACCAGCGCCAGCCAGGCATTAAAGCCGACGAATAGAAAGATGGTGGCCACCACCGGGAAGAAACGGCGCCCGTTTACCTCACCGGCAACGCTGACGCAGAGGTCATGGAGCCAGCCGACCAGGAACTCAAAAACAGCCTGCAGGCGGCCCGGAACCAGCTTCATGCGGCGGGTAATCAGGTAGGAAACCCCCACCAGGAAGATGATAGTAATCCAGGCGGCGACAACGCTGTTGGCAATGGGGAAGCCAAACAGGTGAAAAACAGTTTCCGCAGGAAGGTGGGGGGCAGGTCGGTCGACACTCAGCCAGCTGGGCAGGCCCAGATCGCCAAAAATGGCCTGACCCAGGGGCCCGGCAACAACACCAATGACAAGTAGAACCAGAAAAACAACCGACAAGCCGATTAACAGGGGGAAGGAACAACCCAGGCAGCCCTTCTTTTCAGGCACTAGTTGTCCTCCTTGTCCCGCTTGCTACGCATAAGGGGTAAAAGCATCCGGTAAACACCGTAAAAAGCGACAATCAAACCTAAAATTAAGCCCGTTATCACCATAATAGGCGCGGTACCGAATTTAGCATCCAGCCAGAGACCACCCCACACACCCAACAGGATTGATATACCAACAAACCACCCCACCCCGATGAACCTTAAGGCCGCTTCCCATCTTCCCATGCCGCGACCAGCATAACAAATCTGCCCCTCTTGGTCAAGGCTTTCGGCTACCAAAAAGCCCCGGAACTTTACGGCCCAGGGCTCACTATTATCAAGCTAATGTGCTGACTTTTAGGATTTGCGCTTGTCAAAGTCGTCCAGGTCAAGGGTATCGATAAAATCGCGGAAGGCGGACATCCGCCCCAGCTCTTCCTCACTGACCATTTTAGCGGCGCCGCCGGCCTCGCCCTCTCTGATTAAAGGTTTACCCGTCTCCTTGTCCAGCAGGATGCCGGCTCTATCCAGAACCGTTTCCTCGGCAAAGATAGGCACCCCCGCCCTCACCGCCAGGGCCAGGGCGTCACTGGGACGGGAGTCAACCTCCATCTGTCCCCCGTCCACATTGAGAATAATCTTGGCGAAAAAGGTATCGTTCTTAAGTTCGCTGACGATGATAGAGTTGATGGTAGCCCCCAGGGTATCGATGACCGAACGCAGCAGGTCGTGAGTCAGTGGCCTGGGCACGGTGACATCCTGCAGCTTCACGGCGATGGCATCAGCCTCGGAAGGGCCAATCCAGATAGGCAGGTAACGGTCGGCCTCTTTTTCCTTCAAAATGACCACCCGCTGATAGTTCATCAGGCTTACCCTGATACTATCAATCGTCATCTCTATCATGGGAAATACCTCCTCTACATCACGCCAGCAACATAAATTTTACTCCACAACACCCCCACTGTCAATAAAGAATAGGTAACCCTCCCTCTTTAAAGAACGTTCTTTTTCCCATACCCTCCCGCCCAAAAGATCACATCTTTTTAAGAGCCTATAACCCCACCCCCCCCCTTTCGGGAAAGTTTAGAGGCACAGCCCTGTAGGGTGGGAAATAATACGCTCTCTAAAAACCAAGATAAACCGTGCCTCCAGTCTTTAGACAAACCACCCTGTTATGTTATAATTAGAATACCAACCAAAAACTCCACTCCGATGACCCGACACTGGTTAAAAGACAATCGCAAGGAGGAATAACATGCGCCCAGGCCGGAAAGCCATTGTCTGGTTCAACGAAGTAACCAAAGAGGATGTAGCCACCGTCGGCGGCAAAGGAGCCAACCTCGGCGAGATGACCAGGGCCAAGATACCGGTCCCCCCCGGCTTCATTGTCACCGCCGACGCCTATTTCGACTTCCTGAAAAAATCAAAGCTCACCGGTGAAATCAACAAACTGCTAAAACCCCTCAACCCGGACAACAGCAACCAGCTCCACCAGATTGCCGGCCAGGTCAAACAGCTAATCCTTGATACCCCCATCCCCCCGGAAATAGCCGAAGAGATTAAGCATTCTTATACCAAGATGGGCGGCGGGCTGGTGGCGGTGCGCTCCTCGGCCACCGCCGAAGACCTGCCCGAAGCCTCTTTCGCCGGCCAGCAGCGCACCTTCCTCAATATCGAGGGCAGGAAGGAAGTCATCACCGCCGTAAGGGGGTGCTGGGCATCGCTCTTTGAACCCAGAGCTATATTCTACCGGCACCAGCAGGGCTTCGACCACTTCAAGGTGGGCATTGCCGTGCCGGTGCAAAAGATGGTGCAGTCGGAGGCCTCGGGGGTAATGTTCACCGTAGAGCCGGTAACCAGCGACAGCTACCACATTATCATCGAGGCCGTCTACGGCCTCGGCGAAGCCATTGTCTCCGGGGAGGTAACCCCGGACCTCTATATCGTTGATAAAAAGACAACCAAAATCGTCAGCAAAAAACTGGCCAGGCAGGAGCACCAGCTGGTCAGGAATCCGGGGGCTGTCGGCGAAGAGGCCAATATCTGGGAGGAGATACCGGCGGAAGAGCAGAGCCGGCAGAAGGTAACCGATGAAGAAATAATCAAGATAGCTACCCTGGGCAAACAGCTGGAGGACTGGTACAAGTTCCCCCAGGACATCGAGTGGGCCAAGGAGGACAGCGAAATCTATATCGTCCAGACCCGGCCGGTAACCACCATCAAAGAAACCGCCGAGAAAGAAGAGGAAATCAAGGCCCCGGTGCTGCTCACCGGCGATAAGGCCAGCCCCGGCATCGCCTCCGGCCCGGTTAAGATAATAAGGGATTTATCCCATATAGAGCGGGTGCATGAGGGCGATATACTGGTGGCGGAGATGACCACGCCGGACTTCGTCCCGGCCATGAAGCGGGCGGTAGCCATCGTCACCGACCGCGGCGGCCGGACGGCACACGCCGCCATCGTCAGCCGGGAGCTGGGCATACCCTGCGTGGTCGGCACCGGTCAGGCAACCACCAAGCTCACCAACGGGCAGGTGGTCACCGTGGACGGCTCACACGGCAAGGTCTACGAAGGCAAGGTAACCCGCCGTATAAAGACCACCGCCGTCTCCGATATGCTCCGGGAATCGGTCAAAACCAGAACCAGGGTCTATGTAAACCTGGCCCAGCCCGAGCTGGCGGAAAAGGTAGCCGCCCACAATATTGACGGCGTCGGCCTGCTGCGCGCCGAGTTCATCGTCGCCCAGATTGGCGAGCACCCCCAGTACATGATTAAGCAAAAACGGGGAGATGAATTCGTCGAAAAGCTCTATCACGGCATCAATCTCTTCGCCCAGGCCTTCGACCCCCGCCCCGTAGTCTATAGAACCACCGATTTCAAGACCAACGAATACCGGGAGCTCACCGGCGGCCAGGAGTACGAACCGGAAGAAGAGAACCCCATGATTGGCTACAGGGGCGCTTCCCGCTATATCACCGACACAGAGGTCTTCAAGATGGAGCTGGAAGCCATCAAAAAGGTAAGGCGGGAGCACAAGAACCTCTGGGTCATGATTCCATTCGTCAGGACGGTCGACGAACTCACCCGCACCAAGAAAATAATGGAAGCCGAGGGCCTAAAGCGCTCTAAAGACTTTAAGCTCTGGATGATGGTAGAAGTCCCCTCCAATGTATTAATACTGGAGAAGTTTTTAGAGGTCGGCATCGACGGCATCTCCATCGGCTCCAACGATTTAACCCAGCTTATTCTGGGCATTGACCGCGACAGCGAAAAGCTGGCCGATACCTTTGATGAGCGCAACGAAGCGGTTATGGTGGCTTTAGAAAGAGTCATCAAGGTGTCCAAGAAAATGGGCGTCACCGCCTCCATCTGCGGGCAGGGTCCATCGGTCTACCCGGAGCTTACCGAAAAGCTGGTGGAATGGGGCATCACCTCGGTATCGATAAGCCCGGACATGATAGGAACAACCAGAGAGATAATTGCCAGAGCGGAAACCAAACTAAGACACAAATGATTGGTCGGCTCAATATCCGGCAGCTCACCGAAGAACGGGAAGAAAACCTCTCCCCCCATGCCGTGCAGAGCAAAAACTCCCGGGGCAGGCAGAGGCCGGAAGAGCCCTGCCCGGTGCGCACTGCCTTCCAGCGCGACCGGGACCGCATTATCCACAGCAAGGCCTTCCGCCGCTTAAAGCACAAGACCCAGGTCTTCATTACCCCCCTCAGCGACCACTATGTAACCCGGCTCACCCACACTTTAGAGGTAGCCCAGATTGCCCGGACTATAGCCCGCGCCCTCAACCTCAATGAAGACCTCACCGAGGCCATCGCCCTTGGGCACGACCTGGGACACACCCCCTTCGGCCATGTCGGGGAAGATGTCCTAAACGAGCTTTACCACAGGGGCTTTAAGCACAACGAGCAGAGCCTGCGTGTGGTTGACCTGCTGGAAAACGACGGCCACGGGCTGAATCTCACCTGGGAGGTGAGGGACGGCATCCTCAACCACTCCAAGGACCGGGCCAGCATTAAAGGAGAGGGAGAAGCCGGGACTCTGGAGGGCGAGGTGGTCAAGATTTCCGATTCCATCGCTTACATCAACCACGATATTGACGACGCCATCAGGGCGGGCATGCTGGCCGAGGGCGATTTGCCCCTGACCGCCATCACCCGGCTGGGCAATACCCGCTCCCTGCGCATCAACACCATGGTCGTTGACATTATAGAGCGCTGCCACCCGTCAATGGGCACGGAGAAGGAAAAGCCGTCCATAACCATGAGCCCGGATGTGCTTGATGCCACCGACAGCCTGCGCAACTTTCTCTTCGAGCGGGTCTATAACATACGCTCGGCGCAGGGGGAGTCGGAGAAAGCCAGGGAAATAATCCGCGCTTTATACAGGTACTTCAAGGAGAATCCCGATAAAATGCCGGAGGAGTATAAGTTCTACAGCGACGAGCTGGAGCGGCGGGTGGTGGACTATATCGCCGGCATGACCGACCAGTACGCCACCAGAATGGCCGCAGAGCTTTTCCCCGCCCACGAAGAAGACCCGCCGCCTCCTCCTCCCGTTGAGGAAAAGAAAGAGGAAAAAGCCCTCCCGAAAACCATACCCCTCCCCCTGTTTGAAGATGAAGCCCCGCCCCCCTAGATTTATCTATACCCGCCCTCCACCCTTATATGGAAGGGGTTACTCCCCAAAAAAAGAAACTGATAGAAGTATCACTTCTGTAGGGTGGGTCAGGGTGGGAAATAAAACGACTTCTAAAGACAGGGAAGAGTGAAACTTTTAGAATCTATTCCCACCCAACCACTCTTTAAGATAGTATAATATAGGGGAGAATGGGAGGCGGATTGTATGAAAACTGTTTCAGGAAAATCGGTTATGAAAATAGCACTTCTATTACTATTCTTGGCAGCCTTACTGCCGGGCTGTGAAAGCGCACCAACTCTCCCTGACAACCTATTTCCGCCACCATGGTCAAATGTGAATTACTATTTTGACGCGAATGAGACAATAATTGCCAAAGTGGGTGAGGAATTTACTATCGGTCTTGATACATCTCCCCGTCTCGGTAATCATTGGGAAGCTACTCATGATGAAAAAATGATTTCTCTGGTGGATTCGCAACTAGTAGCATATCCTCCAGCTTTTCACCCCGCTACCACGTGGTTTCTGTTCAAAGCACTTCAAGAAGGTGAGACACAAATAACCTTTACCTATAAACATCTTGAGGGGATCATAGAACAACAGGTTTTTAATTTAGAGATTGAGGAAGATTAAAAATTATACGGAAATACGTTCATGAAGAGGTAGTATAAAATAGTATATAATAGATAGATATGGGCGCTGTTGACGAAGTAAAACAGAAAATAGACATCGTAGAGGTTATCGGCAAAGACGTCACCCTGGTCAAAGCCGGCCACACCTTTAAAGGCCTCTGCCCCTTCCACTCTGAAAAGAACCCCTCCTTCTATGTCTATCCGGAGCAGCAGAGCTGGCACTGCTTCGGCTGCAACAACGGCGGCGATGTCTTCTCCTTCATCATGAAAAAGCAGAACATAGACTTCGGCGAAGCCTTAAGGCAGCTCGCCCAGAAAACCGGTGTCGTTATCCCCACCCGCTTTGAGCCGGGGATGGAAAGCGAAGAAAAGCAAAAACTATACCAGATAAACCAGGCGGCGGCGCAGTACTTCCACAACCTGCTTCTAAATTCGCCGGCCGGCAAAAAGGCGCAGAGCTATATCGCCGGGAGGGGCTTTACCGAACAGACCATAAAAGACTTCCAGCTCGGCTACAGCCTGGAAAGCTGGGAAGAGCTCAAAAAATATCTTTTAGAGAGAGACTACACCGAAAAAGAATTGACCACCGCCGGCCTGATAATCGAGGCCGAAGGCAAAAAAACCCACGACCGCTTCCGCAATAAATTAATGTTCCCAATATTTGATGTGAGGGGACGCGTCACCGGCTTCGGCGGCCGGGCGCTGGGCGATTCACTGCCCAAGTACACCAACTCCCCCCAGACCCCCCTCTTCGATAAGAGCGGTACCCTCTACGGCATAAACCTGGCCAGGGACGCCGTAAGGGAGCAGGAGGCGGCTATCATTGTAGAAGGCTACATGGACGTTATCACCGCCCACCAGAACGGCTTTAAAAACGCCGTCGCCTCCATGGGCACGGCGGTAACCGAAAAGCAGGTCAATATCCTAAAGAGGCTGACCCGCAACCTGACTCTGGCCCTTGATGCCGATGCCGCCGGCGAGGAGGCCACCTTAAGGGCGGTGAGCTACGAAAACACCCTTGACGCCGAAATAAAGGTCATCATTATGCCGGAGGGCAAAGACCCCGATGATGTTATCAAAGAAGATGTAAAGAACTGGCAGGGGATGGTGGCGGCGGCGGTGCCCATAGTCGATTATACCTTCAGCAGAGCCACCGCCGGGCTTGACCTTAATACCGCCAAAGGCAAGGCTTCGGCCAGGGACAAGCTGCTGCCCATCGTCGGCGAAATCAGGGACAACGTGCGCCGGGCGCACTATATGCAGAAGCTGGCCGGGCTGCTCAATGTCAGTGAAAGGGACCTGGAAGCCGACCTAGCCAGGCTCAAACCAAGGCAGATGAGCGGATGGACCAAAGCGCCGGAGCCGGCTCCGGTGCACCCGACCGTGTCCAGCCCCAAAGAGGAATTCTGCCTGGCATTATTATTACAGCACCCGGAGCTTAAATCACGGGACGAAGGTCTGCTGCCGGAGCACTTTGAAAACAGCGAAAACCGGGAAATCTTTATCGCCTGGCAGCGGAGTGCTAAAATAGAAGCAATAAGAAAAAAACTGGAGCCGGCAATCCACGAACACCTGGACTCGCTGGCAACCAGAAGCCTGCTGAGCAATGACCTGGAGCAGAAATACGCCCAGTGCGCACTGGAGCTGCGGGAGAAGTTCTACCGCAGTCTGGAGATGAAGATAAAGACAGTGTTAGCTCTGGAAGCACAGACGAGAGGCACCGCCGCCGAGCTGGCCAAACTCAAGGAGCTGGGAACCGAAGTCGGCAGCCAGCTGGGTGAGATTCGGAATCGCAAAATCCGGCGGCGGTTCGAGTAAAGGGGGTAGAGACAATGGCCCGGAAAGAAGATAACGACGAAAAGGCCCCTGATGATGAGCGGCTAGACACCGACTCCGAAGACGAGGACAACGGGGATAACGGCGAGGAAGACGCGCCCTGGCACGAGATAAGGCACCTGGAGATTGAAAAGCCAGAGTCGGCGCCGGACCTGGAGATGGAAACGCCGCTGGAACAGGCCGGGGAGCAGGAGGCAGTCGATGACCCGGTGCGTATGTACCTCCACGAGATTGGGCGGGTTTCCCTGCTCACCGCCGTTGAGGAAAAAGACCTGGCCAGAAAGATGGAGGAGGGGCGGCGCGTACGGCAGATTAAACAGGACTACCGGGAAATAAACGAGGTAGAGCCCTCGGCGACGGATATAATACTGGCCATACTCCACGAGTTGGCCCAGGCCGCCTCCGTCATCAAGCTCATCCATAAACACCTGGAGCTTCCCGACGATGCCAGCTTCCTCCAAAAAATCTATAACAATAAAATGCGGGAAAGCATTGACAGCGAGATAAGCCCCAACCTCATCCTGGCGGTGGCCCACCACTCGCAGAAATCAATCACCGAAACCGAGCTTTTTCTCACCGAACTGTCGCTCAACATCAACCTGCTGCCGCAGGAAATCCTCGATGCCATGGGGGAAAAAATCTCGGCGGCGGGCATAGAGAACCTGGTCATCGACCCCGACTTCGTCAGTGACATTCACGCCTATGAGAAACAGCTTAAGGTTTACCTGAATAACATAGAGTTTGAAGCGGAGATGTCTTCGAACCACCTTATCGAAGCCAACCTGCGCCTGGTGGTCAGCGTGGCCAAAAAGCATATCGGGCGGGGCATGTCCCTGCTCGACCTCATCCAGGAGGGCAACATCGGCCTCATCCGGGCGGTGGAAAAATTTGACTACCGCAAGGGCTATAAGTTCAGCACCTACGCCACCTGGTGGATTCGCCAGGCCATCACCCGCTCCATCGCCGACCAGGCGCGGACGATACGCATACCGGTTCACATGGTGGAAACCATCAATAAGCTGCTGCGGGTCAGCCGCCGGCTGGCGCAGGAGTACGGCCGGGAGCCCACCGCCAAGGAAATCGGCAAGGAATTGGAAATACCGGCGGAAAAAGTGGGGGAGATAGTCAAGGTGTCGCAGCTGCCGGTGTCGCTGGAATCGCCCATGGGCGAAGAGGAGGACAGCCACCTGGGAGACTTTATCGAGGACCGCAACGCCCTCCCCCCCGCCGACGCCGCCTCCCGCCAGCTGCTTAAAGAACAGATAGACTCGGTGCTCTCCAGCCTCAGCCCCCGCGAACAGCGCGTGCTCCAGCTCCGCTTCGGGTTAGAGGACGGCAGGAGCCGCACCTTAGAGGAAGTGGGCAAGGAGTTTAACGTCACCCGGGAAAGAATCCGCCAGATTGAGGCCAAGGCCCTGCGCAAACTGCGCCACCCCAGCCGCAGCCGGCGCCTTAAAGACTACTTAGAATAACCCCACCCATTTTAACGGTTCTCTTTTTGCCCATACCCACCCACCCAAAAGGCTTTGCCTCTAACACTTTCTTTTTCCCCACTCCCCACGCAGCTGACGACTCACCTGATTCACAGTTTGAAACACTGC
>Ga0307442_1001887_pt1 | contig 10320 bp, 16 predicted proteins | sample SalMarWE160430MG_FD_202143 | JGI IMG/M metagenome (GOLD analysis project Ga0307442, IMG submission 202143) | Salt marsh sediment microbial communities from the Plum Island Ecosystem LTER, Massachusetts, United States - WE1604-30 | ecosystem: Environmental > Aquatic > Marine > Intertidal zone >... | reverse complement strand
GTCTGACTTGAATCCGGCGATAAAAAGATTTATCAAAAAACACGTATCTGTATTTAAAAAGAACGCAAACAAACGAGAATTGAACTTTATTTACAATAAGATTGGGACATGGGTATGCACCAGTACAAAAGAAGGGCTGCACAACCCACCAATAGAGGCCGGATTATGCGGATGCGCAGTGGTTTACCCCGATGCACCGCTTGCAGGATGCAGTGACCACTGTATTGACGGAAAGACCGCGTGGAAATATAAGGCTCTGGATGTCGACAGTGCTATTGAGGCTATTGAAAAAGCAGATGGATCTTTAAACACATGGCATAAATTTGTAATTAATAAGAAAATTGGCGATAGAAAACAGGCAATGTTAAACTTAATAACAAAGATAGGCGGGTAATAATGTTAACCAAAGAACGGTACCAGGAAATCTCAAAGGATTGGGCGAAACACAACGTAGTATACCAGAAATTCGACAGGTATCAGGTGCGATTTCCTACGTTTTTAAAGCACATAGATGTTTTCAAAGGAAAAAATGTGCTGGAAGTAGGATCAAATGCCGGGCTTGCTGCGTACCACATTGCACAAGTGGCAAAGTCATATACCGGAGTGGAAAATGAAGAGGGATATTGCAAACAGGCTCTCGAAACGCAGAAATCTATTGAAAACAAAAATGTGAAGTTTTTCAATATGAGTATAAAAACTTTTATCCGCAGAACAGCACAGGAAAAAATTGAAAAAAGGCCAATAGACGCAGTTTATCTGTCGTATGTACTTTACCACTTTAGCGACAAAGAAGTGGACATGTTTGCCAAGAATATTCTTCCCAATATTGATACTATTATCGTTCAGAGCAGATTTGCCAAGAGAAATAAAAAAGGCCGTAGAACACACAATGGTTATGCTTTCTGGCATCCTAGGAGCGTGAAGAACTTTTTGCAGAAGAACGGGTTTGCTGTTACGTTGGAGTGGGGACCGGACAAGAAATTTCACTTTGTTGTTGGAAAGAAAACTGCAGTTTCTTCAAATCCAATACTCAACAGGATGGTGAAACCGACAGAAAAACCGACAGAAAAAATAGCCGGCATTCAGTTAAAAGAGTTTGATGTGGTTGAAGAGTCTGGCGAAATAACCAAAGAACAATTTGGCGCTATTGTAACTAAGGAAGCGCCGATAGGAAAAGAGGAGAAGCCTGATGGAGATAAAGGGGATGGCGAAGTTCATACAGAGGAAAAAGCAGAAGCCTCCGAAGGACAGGGTACACGTAGCGGGGAAGGACGGGTGGATAAAAGGAAGTCACGCGGTACTGCTGGACGGAAAACTGATTCCGAAAGGAAGAGTGGGGATGTACGTGCAGAAGACACAGGAGATAGGGGTAAAGATATTTTACAGCCTGTCGTGGAAAAAAGCACAGAAAAAGAAGTATGTGACCCGAATATTCAAGAAGTGGCTAAAGCTGTACCAAATCGGAGTCGCGCCAAAACCACTCAAGCTCGTAAACGTACACGTAAACCTGCTGTACAAAAAGACGCACCACAAAGCGACAGCCCTGGGAATAAAGACGCAGCATGTTGATGCCCCCGAAAAGGCGTGGCATGACTATATGTATGGAATTCCTTATGATTGGGGTGCTGACCCACACCCTGATCATAGCCCGGAAGGGTATTTGAGGTTTGTGCGATGGGCAAAGAAAGAACAGGCAAAACACGGTGTAAAGACGCAGGGAAGTTACAAAGTAGGTGATGTCATGTGGAGTTGTGAAAAAAAACGATGGTATCTTTGCGACATTGATTAAAAACTGGTGTATTGTTTATGAAGCTTGGAACTTTCACAGTGACATATTTGGGGTCGGTCTTATCCGTTCAAAGGAATTAACATGGCAGATTGTCAACACTGTGCATATGCAGCAGGTGACCATATCGGCGGAAATATTGTGTGTTGTTACTACGGTTCTGGGGAATGTGATCCCGGTGGAGAATGCGAACAGTTTTGTCCAGCCGAAGAGGAGCGGCAGCATGTTGAGGAGCCGTAGGCCACAGACGCATAACAGCGCATAAATTAAATTTCAAAAGCGCAACTAAACTTATGCACCGTCCGTTGGTTGCAAGTTTTGGATTCTTTCTTATAAATAGTTCGCGCATTAGAAAGTAGTTCACATGCAGAGTTTTATTGGTACCAAAATCATTCTTGCAGAACCGATGGACGAGTGTACCTTCCTGTCTTCTGTTAAGGGGCAGGATGTTACTAATCGAGAGACGAGGCCGGGCTACATTGTGGTTTATCCGAATCCCGAAGGCGATTACAAATCATGGTCTCCCAAAGAAGTTTTCGAGCAGGCCTACCGCCCGGTCTCTATTACCGAAAAGGAACTTATTAACCGTTAACCCATGCGCGAAATAACATTATGGAAGAATCCAAAACCAACAACCAACAACCAACAACCGTTAAATGCAATAAATCGCGCTAAGAACTGGAGTTCGGCGCACTACAGTGGAGGAAACATGGAAAAGTTAGCAGAAGCAGTAAACATTCTTGTTAAAATGGTTGAGCGGATTCAAAACGATATGCGGGGGCTTGAAATGAATCTGTCAATAGAAAGGCAGCGTGTCGAAAACCTCAGAAATGACTTGCAGAAATTCCGTGCGCCGAAAGAAAATTAGGATGCGCGGTTTACAACTTATACCAGCCGCAGGTGTCAATTAAAACATGCCACCGTGCGGCAAACAGTTACAAAATTTTTCTTGAACCATGTTCTATGGCGGCCTAAATGAAAAAGAGAGAGTTTATCAAATTGTTAGAGAATGCCAAACGTCATCATAATCCAGAAGTGACTTTTTGGATTGACGAAGATGTCTATTTAGAGATAGAAAGTATGGGTGAGTTTGGCATTACTCCAGAAGTAACGATTTCTTTTAAAGTGGGAGGCCGCCTGTGGCCTAAGAAGTCTAGAAAAACTATCGTAAAACAGCTAAAAAGCCAAAAAGCCAAAACACAAAAATTACGCGCTTCGTTGGATCGTCGTAGAGTATATCAATTAAAAATGAAAAGTGAAGGTCGTTGCTATATCTGCGGTAAGCCAGCATGTAAAAAAGGTGCATCTCGTTGTGAATTTCATCGCGATTATCAACGTAAGTATAGTGCAGAACGGCGTAAAAAACTTAAAGCAATTCATGAGATGGCTTCAAAAGTGGTGTAGATTTTGGAATAGTAATAAAGTTTGCAAAAATAAGATTAATAAGGAAGTAAAGAAAGATTCTGAATAGGTGGAACTAAACTTTAATGACAAAGGAGAACATGATGGAAATTACCAAAGTTAAACACTGGTCTAAAATGGTCCAGAACGAAACGGTCGATCACGTCAAAATTTCGTACTCTGATGGTGATAAGATTCTCGATTTACATCAAGTCGGAATGCGAGCAACTGCAGCACCGGAATTTTATGCTGCTTTTGAAAACATGACCCCGGTTATTTGCGCTGCCTGTGGATTTAAAAAACAGTTTGAAACAGCTATCAAATTGAGGGAAATTTCAATAACCAGAAAAGAAGACAAAGATGGCAACGACACTACTTCCTATAAAATGGAATGTTCGGTAAAAGCCGGTCATGCAAACGTCAGCATGACCGTTACCAATCAACACAAGTTTGTTCCTGAAGGATTTGACGGGGTGGTTGCCGATCTGATCAATGAAGCCGAAGAATATGTAGGCGGGAAACGTATGCAAACAGATGCCTTTGAGTCTGCAGAAGAGGAAGAACAGGCAGAAAATACTCCCGAAAACGAAGATCTTCTTGACGAGGAAGTTCAGGAGGGTGAAGAGTTATGAATCAGCAAGTTCAAAAACAACCAGATTACAATAAGGATGTTGAACTTATTGAAACGGTACGGTCAACAATCTTTCCCGGAAGTACTGATTCAGAGTTACGTCTTTTTATGTTCAAGTGTCAGTCTATCGGAGTTCATCCATTAGAAAAACTTCTCATTCCAGTAAAGTTTGATGGAAAAATATCTTTCATTTCAACAATTGACTTACTTCGATCAATGTCGGAAGATGCCGGAGATTACGCCGGTATAGATCCAATAGAATTTATTGGAGAAAGCTCGTTTGAATTTGGAGATAAAACCATTTTCCACCCCGACGAAGCAATTTGCAGGGTTTACCGATCTGGAATTGATCGACCTTTTGAAGGTCATGCTCGATGGAATGAATTTTATCCTGGTGATAAAAAAGGATTTAAGTGGCGGGAGATGCCGACGATTATGCTTGGAAAATGTGCAGAAGCACAGGCCCGTCGGTTGGCATGGCCTAAAAAGCTGAATCAGCTCTATACACCTGAAGAAATGGAACAAGGGTTTGAGGCTATCGCAGACGGTTACACCAGCAAAAAACCAGACGTTTCCCCTTCCGACATTCACGTTACCGATGCCCCGAAAACGGTCTACTCAGAAGATGTCAAATCTCTTCGGAAACCGACAGACGAAGAAAGAAAAAAGGGTTGTCTGATAAGTGAAAAACAGGGATTTCTTATGTACGGTACATGCAAAGATGCAGGTGTCGAAATTGGGGCAGTTGCGGCAGCAGCACAGGTTGAGAACATTTTCTTTCTCACATGGAAAAAGAACTCTAAAGTGAATTTTAATGTCATGCTCGAATCGGTAAAGAATTTCCCGAACAAGTTTCATAAATATTCGCAAGCTGCAGCTACCGCAAAAGAAGCGGTGAAGAAGAATAATCCACCAGAAGATGCACCGGTAGTGATGGATCAGGAAGAATTCGTCACTACGGTTGAAGCATTGGCGCTACAAGCAGGGATCACGGTGGCAGACGGACTACGGGACGGTTTCGGGATAGACACGCTTGAAGACGTCTTACCGGAGCTTCAGGAGAAGGTGATTACGTGGTTCTCTGATAATTACGAACAGCCGAAAGCGTAAGAATTAAACCCAAGGCCGATACAGGCCAAGTGGAATGCAGTGATGCCCCGGAAAGGTCCGGACTTGTCCGGGGCTACATCTGCGCTTAAACACAAAAGAAAGGCATTAGTATAATGAAGGCACCTAAAGAATTATGTAACAAGACGGTCGAATACAATCAGATATCGGTAAAAAAGGCATTCCTGGAATCTCAAATTAAAAAAGCTGATGCAAAACTTGCTGAAAATGGCTACGTATGGTATGCAGGATACGGCAGTGCAATGGAAGTTATCCTCGGAAAAGAAGAATCGCTATAATGTCTTTCTGGATACAATACCCGAACCTCACATTTGATGAGAAAAGCCATATCTACAAATGGAATGATAAAATAGTTCCATCTGTTACCGGGATACCGGATTGTTTAGGTTACCGAAAAGATGATAAAAAACAGTTTAATCCAATCGGATGTCCTGATTTTGCAAAGAATCAAGCTGACGCAGAGAAGGGTAATGCACTCCATATAATCTGCAATGCAACTGTTACCGGGAAAAACATCATTTTCAACGATCCGGAAAAAGAACGTGCAGCAAAACCATGGATCGATAAGTTACACATATTTCTCGACAAGCATCAATTTGAACTGATGTATGACCAGAGAGGAAACAAGATTTCAGAGTACCCTATGTGTTCTGAATCAAGAGGATTCGCAGGCACTCCTGATTGGATAGCCAGAGAAATAAGTAAAAATATAATATGGTTGATCGATTGGAAGTCTTCGGCAGCATATCAAGAAAGCTTTTCCTGGCAAACTGCAGGTTACGAAATGTTACTCCGTGAAGTGTTCGGTGGGGTAATATTCGACAAGCGTGAAAAAATTATTCGTTGTACCGTATTGTTCGGTACAGATAAACCATGGCCTAAAGAAGAGATCCGGTCAAATCATCCTGAAGATACTATTGCGTTTCAGAGTTTATTAAATACTTATAAATTGGCAGCATAATGATTTTTAACAACTTACTGGTGGTGTTAGCGGAAACTTATGTGGGGTTCCGGCGTATACCACGTCTTTTAACCGCGAACCGTTAAATGCAATTTCGCTCATAAATTTTTTGGAGGCGGTGCTATGTCTCTTAACAAACGCTTGATGAATCTGTATAATCTTGAAACAGCTTGCCAAGCAACGTATCAGAAAGACGGTAGTACATACCATACACTAAAATATGTCGATTGGCTGGAAGAGCGCACCACTAAATTAGAGGAACTCGCTCAACGGCACTTAACACAGCAAGGCAACGAGCCGCAAGCGGAAATTTGCCCCTTGTGGAAAGAAGGAGAGTTTTGTGCATTTTCATATATTATTGCAGAATGTAGAAGTAGACCATGTACGGTAAAGCGTGGCAAACTTTTGCCTTGCTAATCCCGTTAGAAGAAATTCCAGTCACTCTTAAACGAATTGTAGGCGGCAATCTATGTTAGAAGTTCAGAAGTCATATCAAGCAATGTTACGAGTATTAAATGGTGATCGTGATTTCATCGATATTGCTAATAAGAATATTTCGTCATTGCCGTTAAAAAAGCAAATTGAATGTATCGTCTGTGCGTTGGGGGAACATGCCGCTAAAATTAGGGAACCCGTTCCTTCCACACCTTCTAACGTCTTGCGAGTATGTGAAGCCGCGAAGCGGTTTGCCGAAGGCCGAGCGAAGCGAAGCATATACTCGCTGTTGTTTGTCTGTACCACTTTTGCCCGTCTTTTGTCATGCATTAAACGTAGAATCCCATCATTTAACAACGACAGCAATCCAAAAAATCACCATATTAGCAACAAGAGCAAAAAAGGATATCGCTTCAAGCGGCATTCTCCAATTGTGGTAACTTGTCAAATCATCCTTGTTTTTTGTCTCTACTTTCTCTGCGTCAAAGTCATCTGGCCTCTCGCTACGGGGAAGTTTGATAATTTCGTAGTATGCCGCTATTCTGGAATCTATGTCTCTGGAGATTGCAGCCAAAATGACGAGGATAGTCATTGTCGTGATTCCAAGGATAAACACTATACCCAGAAGGTATGGATTTGTCGAAATATTATCACTGGTAAAACCTATAGAAAATATGGCAATCATTACAGCTTGGAGAGTTGCGATGAGTGTCCATAAGGCTTGGGAACCTGAATTTTCTCTATCGCGAAAACGTCGTGCCTTTTGTGACCGTCCTTTAGGCATTTTTTTATTATTCTTATCCATAAGAAAGGATTAGTTATGAAATTTTCCGAATATATGAAAAATGTTCCTTGGTCATTATCCCCTAATAATGATGGGAGTGTTGTACTTAGATTTAACATTAATGAAAAGCCGCTAGTTGACATAACATTAGATGTAGATAATAGAATAAAACTTGCATTAGTTTTATTGGATTCTTATAATAGTAATCCATTATATCTTGTCTCAGGTTATAATCCTACTCCTCAAGGAGTATCAATTCATCTGCATCAAATGTAATTATGCTAAGGTCAGATAAATTTGGGTTTGTATCAAGAAACTTTTTAATCGTAGATGGAAGCTCTTCAAGTGGAATCTTATTTGATGAATAAATAATCCATTTTTTATCATAGTCAGGAAATACATGTTTGAATTTGTCCATGATAGTTCCTTTCAAAAGGTTTTACGATCATGTCCTTAATTTTCTTTCCCGGCAAAAATGGTATTGCAAACAACAGCGATTGTAAGAAATTTAACAATAAAAAGAAAGGTAAATCATATGTCAAAAAACAATGAGAGTTTTGACGAAAAGGACGAAGTAGTAGAACTGATTCCGGTTGAAGTTAAACAGGAAATCGAAAAAGGACAATGCTTCCTTAAAAAAATAGTAAGTGTAAGTTTTATAACTGAGCAAGATTACAAAATCGGAGTTGATTTATGCAAAGAAATAAAACAACTTATGAACTTTCTTAAAGAAAAAAAAGAAGAAATATATCGACCGGTTAAAAATGATCTGGACGAAATAAATAATGCCTTTTACATAATAAAAGAACTGGAAGATAAGGAAAAGGTATTCAAAAATGGTATGGGAAGATTTTTCCAGGAAAAAGAACAGAAGCGCCTTGCCGAACAGAGAAGAATCGAGGCTGAAGCTGCAGAAGTAAGACGGCAACAAGAGGAACGTGCCCGTAAAGAAGCTGAGAAAGCTGCGGCATACCGAGAACAGGGTCGTGATAAGCTTGCCGATAAAGCGGAAGCTCGGTCAGAAATGGCTCAAACAGTTGCCGAAACAGTTGTTGCTCCCATTGTCGAGAATACGGCAAAGGCGGAAGGTGTATCTTTCACAACGGTGTATCAGGCTGAAGTAACTGATAAGACAGCTGCAATTCAGCAATGCCTCTTCAATGGTATTCTCCTTCCGTATGTTTCAATTGATCTGAAAGGTATTGAGCGTCTTGCTGCAGCGCAAAAGGGTGCTCTTTCAATTCCAGGTATCCGGATCACTGAAAGCAGACGTCCCAACTTGAAAGTATAACCGATATTCGGGCCAAGCACTTAAACAAGTGCTAATGATGAAGTGTATTGCCCCCGATACGGCTCGGTCGGGGGCTTATTAACACCAGGAGAAGAAAGTATGATATTTATAGGAATCGACCCAGGAGCAAGCGGTGGAATCGCTACCCAAATGAATAGAGTTACCGATGCAATAGCAATGCCGGACACCGATACGGGTATTATTGATCATTTCAAAAGTATTCAGGAAATATCTATTACGACAAACACTCCCGTTGTTGTTTTAATCGAGAAGGTAACCGGATTTATTGGTTTTCGTAAAAAGATTATCAATATCGTCTGTCCGCATTGTCTCAAACTTGTTCCGTACGAAGAAAAGCAAAGCGACCCTGCGTCAAGAATGTTTAATTTTGGAGATGGATACGGATATATACGAGGTGTCTGTCGAACATTAAATTTCAGATGGGAAACACCTATTCCCCCCAAAAGTTGGCAATTAGCATACGGACTAAAAAAGAATTATGGAATGTCACAAACAAAATGGAAGAACATACTTAAAGATAAAGCAAAGGCTTTGTTCCCAAATCTAAAAGTCACCCTTAAAACTGCCGATGCTTTGATTATCCTTGATTTCCTGACAAGAATAAGAGACAGAGCAAGTGATCCGAAACCTGAATTTTAAAAAAGTGATAAGTTAAATAGAAAGGGGGCTTATGAACTGAAACGTCAGAAACAGTTCACAATTTCTATCTGAAATGTTTCGTCGATAATTGTTTTCATCATTCTTTTATGAGTGGCCCTTGTTCCAGTTAAAAAGATTTCTTTTCCAGCCCCACAGAAAACAATATTATTACCAACTAATATGCACCCTTTAGTATCAACCAATTTTGAACCCCAGTGAAACAGGATGTGATAACGTCCATCAACGTTGCAAATAGTATATGTCCTTCCAAATTTTGGTGATTTTGTTTTTTTACATATATACATGCCAGCTGGAATAGATGATATTTTGGGCTGATTATATATCCAAAGCGGCTCTTTCGTGAAACAAAACATTTCGTCATCAAAAATTAGACGGCCAAATATCCCGCTATTATCAATTGCCATGTGGCGTAATAATTCTGCTCTCATATCATACACCTCTTCAGCATTGCGGTAAGAAATTTAACCTCGTCGTGTTTCCTCTGCTTTTTGAAATACTTCCGAAGCGAACGAGTTTCAACACTATACGAGTGTAAGTAAACTCTGAACATGGGTAAAAATCTAAGTAATGGAATAGCGTTCGGCATTTTAATACTGTTGCCATAGTGTTGCCCCATGCACTGAAAATGTATAACTACCGGATCGCCCGGAACCCATACCCTGTTACATTTTATCCCAAGGCGAGAAAGTGTTGCCGTCAATTTATCATTACCGGGTACCGGAGATTCAAACGTCCATACGGTAGAGTCAATACCGAAAGTTTCCTTTAAGTATTTGGCACTGTATAGCGATCCAGGTCCACCCTGAGAGTGTCCGGAAAAATCAATATGAGAATGTCCGAATAATGGCCGCAACTCTTTAAAATCATCACGAAAACGTGCATAAGACTTCTTCCATCCCGGATGCATTCCTGACTTGTCCGGTATCATTTTAGTGTTACAGAGCCAATCCTTGAGTCCGTGCGTTCCGGCATGTGAACAGTATGTGCCATGGTTCGTTTTAACAACAAGCAGATAATCAAACGGATCCGACTTCTCAATAATGAAAACCTCTGCTTCCGGGAAATGGTATTTTATTAACTCGGTAACATAATCCTTTGTGTCGTTATCGAGTTTTTCACCGAATTCCTTTTCGTAATCTTGATTTCTATGATCGGGAAGCTCAGCAAAGAACCAGTTTACAACAAGCGGGTCGAGATATCGGAGTAGTTTCATTTTGCCCTC
>Ga0307442_1001884_pt1 | contig 10328 bp, 12 predicted proteins | sample SalMarWE160430MG_FD_202143 | JGI IMG/M metagenome (GOLD analysis project Ga0307442, IMG submission 202143) | Salt marsh sediment microbial communities from the Plum Island Ecosystem LTER, Massachusetts, United States - WE1604-30 | ecosystem: Environmental > Aquatic > Marine > Intertidal zone >... | reverse complement strand
GAATAAACTATTACTTTCAACATGTCTTCCAAAACTTTGTATTTGAGATATACTGCATCGCTACGGTCGCGTTCTGACATATTTAATTAATGGAAGGTTAGTATACTTCTTGGTATTTTATCTTTCCTTTACTGCTCCTTCTCTAGGCTAGCCTCTTGTTTCCAGTTCTTGAATCTGTAAATTACTCTACCCCCCCACAAACTTACCGCCACGTAAAAAATTAAAAAAGGATCGATAAAAATTCTGGAGTTTAGTATTCCCGAACTCCTTTAGTGCCTTGTAAAGAATTGTTTTTGCTGTTGTTGGGACACATTATAATATGTGTTCCAAGCCTTTGCGATGTTCGAATTATATTCGGTTATCGTATCTACTGTCCTGTTGTATACCTTTAGATTCTCTCTCGCGGCGTCAATAGCATTTATGGTCAATTGGTTGTTGATATCTATTGCCTTTATTGCGTTATTTGTGAAGTCAGATGTCTGTCTAGCCATTTGGTCTGATACAGCAGCAGAGCTTGGAAACGTGTTCCAGGTTTCACCTACATACTGCTTTTGAACAGCAAAAGTAGTATGTATTACATTCTTCACCGTCTGGATATAATCAAGCTGCAGGTTTGATATTGACTGTGAATATTGGGGTTGGACTTTAGCCACTTCGTCAATAGCTCTCATAAAACTGTCTCGAACTGTTTCGTATGCTGTGTTCACTTCTGTTACTTTCACGTTGCCACTTGCTGATTCTTTATCTACCATTTTTCAACTAATTTCATTATGTTGTAACTATTATTTATAGCTTGGCAATAGATGGTATTGATTGGCAAATAGATCCATAATCTGTCTTTCTGAATTGAGCATAAACCGGATTGTTAGTACAACTATAATATTGCTAAATCCTGTCTTGTCAAGTAGCTTAGACAACATTAAGACCACATGACTAGTCGCTCTTTTTATCTGATTTGGAAATTACATAGAACCCATGGGCTGAGATTAGAAAGGCAGCAAAAGACATCTTAGTCGCAAAAACCAAATTCCATGGAGTCTCCGGATTGGGGTATGGTACATTGATATCATCTAGCCTTAGCAATCCATTGGTCATATCAACTGTAATAAAGGAATTCCAAACGACAAAGTTGTAAATGAATTCGTAGAATGCTGTAATCGCGATGGCAAGTATCATGAGCTGAAAAAGAGCTTTCCATGACTTTGGTAGTTTTTTTGCCTGAGCTCCACCTATCTTGGTGACACAATACCAACCTACAACAGTGACTATCATAAGATACGTAACCAATTTCGCCAAACCAGTCGTTGGAAATTCAGTATCTACCAACACCTCTCCGATAACAATTCTCCCCGTGCTCAAATACTCAGCGACGCTCACAACCAGAGCATAAATAAAGATGATTAACATGGTCGCAGCGCAGAAGTAAAAGGTATAAAGATAAATCTTCCTTGCTATCATTTCATCCTTCTTGAGACTTGGGTTCTGCATCTTCTTGTGACAGTCTTTGATAATAATAACCGCTTTATATAATCTATATTTTAGCCTCACTGACGCTTCGGGGAGAAATTCCGTTGACACTTATCTCGGGTTCCTATGCTACTGGAGCTCCGATGTCCAGGCAGATGAACTCCATTAATAGATTCAATCGGGAGGCGGCAAAACATTTGACTTAATTTTGCAATTAGCATGCTGATCAGATGGATATAAAATATGGGATAAGATGACCTGAAAAACTCTTATAGTCATCGAGGATCGATTTCATAGACAAGACAGATGGTAAGTAGGGAGAGCAGGCCCGGCTGGGATGTATATTTTATGCTTCAAGCAGAAATAGCTAAACTCCGCTCAAATTGTTTAACAAGACAAGTGGGATGTGTCATAGTTCGTGAGAACAGACAGATCGCAACCGGATACAACGGTACGCCTTCGGGGATCAAGAACTGTTTTGAAGGAGGATGCTTGAGATGTTTGGACCGTGCGAGTGGTAAGATTGAGTCCGGAGCAGATCTGGAAAGGTGTCTATGCATGCATGCAGAGGCTAATGCTATACTTCAATGTGCTGTTTTTGGTAATACTGGTAGTACGAGGGGTTCCACGTTGTATTCAACTTATGCCCCATGTCTAGAGTGTAGCAAGATGGCAGTAAGTGTAGGAATAGCCAAGGTGGTATCATTAGCCACTTATCCTGAAGATGGGTCAGTTCTCTTGGCTAGTGCTAACGTCAGCGAAATAAGAATAGATAGGTTAGAATTAGAACGATGGCTGTCAACTGTGGGAATGGATGCAGCCACTATGAAGAATAAGAGTTGATTATCCAAAGTTAAACGTAGTGAGTAATTAGATCCTTCTAAGTAAGACTACCTATGTATTTGCCGAAGAGTTGATCTGTCTAAAGCGCACTATTTGCTCTGAGAGCGAATTTGTCGAATCAATTCCAAGATCGTATCAGCATCGTTTGTCTCGGGATGCATCTCTAAATACTTACTAAGGGCGGCAAGAGCCTCTAATTTTTGCCCCCTTTTTAAGAAAATCATCCCCTTATCCCTTATCGAAAATGGGTTAGTTTCGTCAATACTAATTATCATCTCGTTCGAGAGTTCGGCTCTTTCCAGGTCGTTTGACTCATAAAAGCTATTCTTAAGATTATTTAGGAGTCTTACGACTACCTGTGAAGCAGTCGCGTTACTAAGCAGTGCCCTAGTTAGCACCATATTTTGGCGAGGATACGATCGTTCCAATAACTCTTTTAGAGCGTAATCATCCATTATTCGACCCATATTGAATGGATCGATAACAATCTCTGCAGACTGATCGTCAAGAATATATTTGACCAAAAAATGAGCTGGAAAACTTACAGGATACAGTGTAAAGTCTAACCTAGATGCTATCCTCATATATATAATAGACAGAGATATCGGTATACCTGTTTTTCTTTCTAGTACTATGTTGAGATAATTGTTGGCCGGATTGTAATAGTCATGTGCATTGGGCTTGAACTTTACCTCATTGAAGAAAAAATCATTTATCTCTTCGATGAGTTGAGTTGGCCGTAGGCGTTTGGGGTACTTTACTTTTTGAGACAACTTATCACCCAAGCCGTCTATCTGCCGTGAAGTAGATTCGATATTCAACTCCGGATAGGCCAGGATCCTTGATATGTGCAACGAAAATTCAGTTAATCTACTAATATCATCTTTCATTCGTATAGGAATTGCTACGACGTTTTTCCAATCCTCGATGCAGCCTTGCAGATCTATTGCCGCCAATCAAGCTATAATTCTCGCTTTCTTACTTATATCTTAGCCAATCGAATCGGTTATACTTGAACTAATTGTATTGTCTTGACTATCTTTAACCGAGAATGCGACCAACAAACAGATTTGGTGCAGCGTCTGATGTGTCCGGCTTGAACTCAGCAGGAAGAAAAAAACAAAACTACTGGACTTCTAGTACTCGTCCCTTCCGTGGCTAATCGTATTGAATAGAACTAGGTCTTCCCGACCTGCGACTAGTCTGTATGTCTGCAGTTTGTGATGCTCTTGACAATCTATATCGCTTGTATTCTTCATCTACTTCCATTGATGCTTTTAGTATTCTGCTTTTCGCAGCAACAGACTTTGAAGATTGTAGAAACATTCTGGTGTCTTTTGGTAGACAGTGTCCTCCTATGCCATCTCTGGGCTCGAGTATTTCTACATTCCATTTGGTATTTAGGGCTTCACGTAATTCTGGAAAGTTTATGCTATTAGCTTGACAGTAAAGGTAGATATCCTCTGCAAAAGCTATTTGAAGATATCTATGTGCATTTTCAGCTATCTTTGTTATTTCAGCAATTTCTACATCAGAAACAGGATGTAATGGTATTCCTAGATTAGGAATGTAATTGATGTCATCATTTGTGCCAGTTGTGGAAGAGGAAGGAGAAGAAGTGTTTGTAGTTGTAGGGGAAGAAGTAGCAGTAAATGAAGAAGAAGCAATAGCATCGTCAATAGTTGAGGGAGCGATTTCGATGCCGGTATCGCCCATGAGGATGCTGCTATTACCATTAGTATTGCCATTGCCATTATCAATATTGATTTTGTTGTTGTTATTGTTGTTGTTTGTGTTGTTAACATCAATTTGGCCGTAGAACTGTACAGCTGCTTTAAGACAACAATCACACACTCCTCCAACTACACGCAACTGATTAACTCCATGTTCTTTTTCTTCTAAGGCATACCATCTATGAGGTATGTGTGCAACATGCAGTCTATGGTTTAGCATCTCAAATACCTTCTTAGATGTTCCCCTTGGAATAGTACTCTCTATTGAGACAAGTGCACCATTTTTGGCTTCCTTTGCAATTTTCTCTTGTACAATGGACAACAAACCGTTTATCTGAGGCGTAAACATATCGTCTGGCTCGTGTGTGGAGATACAAATAATGTATACATCAAATTCACTGAAATTATCAGCTTTCTTTATTGCAGCTATCTTTTCTGCACGCTGTATGGCTTTCTGACTAATATCATATCCGTATACATCAAATCCTTTCTCCTTCACATATTTTGCTACTGGAAGGCCAAGCTGGCCCAAACCTATTATAAGAACCTTGTCGGCTAGAGTATTAGAATTCGCTTTCAGGTCATCTTCTTCGACCAACATATCAGACTACTCAACTGCCTATGATTATTAAAGAATTAAGAAACATTAGAAGTAAATTTAATCAGTGTCAAAACTTACCTTTTATTGATATATTTGAACGAAGCCAAAGATGAGAATCAACGCTAATTTAGGTGAGAGGATGCAATTTCAAGAAAATTTATACAGTCGACAACTCTAAGAACTACCTGCACTTTGCTCAACCGATTGAGGGGTCAGATCCAACCTCTTTTGCTCAGTATTGGAAAGGAGTTCTCGAAAATAAATCCCTCTCCTAACTTTTGGACTGGATTGAGTTTGATTACTTCTGTCATTGCGGCAGCAATTTATGGGAGTGCATCCATACTAGACCACCAACATTCCTATTACTTTTCTCTAGGCGGCGGGATATTCCTCATCATTTCCGGATTCTTTGACCTAGTGGATGGAAGCGTTGCTCGCTTCACCAAAAAGACCTCCAAAAGGGGATCTTTTCTTGATTCACTGTATGATAAAGTATCAGAATCGATTGTTTACATAGGAATTGCAGTGGGAACCCTTGCAAATCCAATAACGTGCATGATCGCAATATCAATCTCGCTTTTAGTGAGTTATGTTCGAGCGCGTTCAGAATCGCTCGGAGTTCCACTGCAAGGAATAGGTATCGGTGAGAGAGCAGAAAGGCTTTTGTTACTGGCCATTATTGGAATGCTACCGCTCTACGGGTCTTCGCAGTGGGCAGTCATAATCGTATCGATAGTAGCCGGCTTTACATTAGTTCAGAGAGTGTTGGAGGTAACCAAACAACTATCATCGACGGGCTGAAGTAATTATCTTAATCTACCAGTACTCCTTCTTTCACTTTCAGATCTGACTTTTACTACTCCCCTGTGGACTGCGCAGGAGACACAATAGAATTTAACATCTGACGAAGGGGCGATATAAGCACCCTGGGCTTTTAACTCCTTTGCGAGAGTAGGTTCTACGAGGGTTACCCGACCAGTTACCTTCTTTGCCTTATCCCTAGGAACCATCGCCCCGCACTGACTGCAATGCACAGTACCTGAACTTCCTTTTCCTCCCTTTGTTCTGCCCCTACTTGCCCTTTTCTTTGGCATCCAATAGTTGCTACAAATGAGCTATCCTTTAAATCTTATCCTATCCTGATCCTAAAGACTAAAGATTGAATTGATAATTCTGGCGAAACCATTTAGGTGGATTGTGGGTTCACTGGAAAAGTAAACACTTTGAAAATGCGGTGTTATATCAGGCCAATACCAGAGGTTTGAGGAAGTATTCAATTTACCTTTCACCACAATGTTAAGCGCATTCATGCAATTCACTGGTAATTCAATGTTTGGATACATAAAGAATCTGTATAGGTACTTTACAACAAATGAGATGAATTATGTGTCTATAATGTAAATGCCTATTATGCAAAAATTTCAATCGTGTTGATACTTGTAGAATAAGATAAACATTCCTATTTGTTCGCCTCACAAATAGGAATTTGAATTCACGTACGATTCTTCATATTTAAATTGGACTTGCTTATGTGAGTTATTAGTCGTCATGAAGGTCGCTATTTCTGTGAATCAAGCTAGAGATTCGACACTACTTCATCAGATCAAGAAAGTCCTAGATTTTGGTGGTTTCAACGTTCAACTAATGAGAAATGGCGACTATCGTGCCGCTAGGGATGTTGATCTCATAATCTCTGCGGGAGGTGATCGAGGGATTCTAGATTACTTTCATAAGGTGGTTACAGATTCTGCCCCCGTCTTGGGAATATACGAATCTGATTCGACAGGATTCCTTGCACAACTCGATGTTCGCGATCTAGAAGCATCTCTAAATCGAATTGACAAAGGAAATTTCGAGATCGACCAGGTGTTTAGAATTGCAGTAAAGGTGGATGGCAGGGAAGTAGAACCAGTACTCAACGATGTGGCGATATTCCCAAGCAAAAGTGCAACTTTAATGGAGCATGTATTGAGAATAGATGAGAAAACAGTCTGGCGTGACAACAGTGATGGCCTAATTTTGTCTACCCCAACTGGTTCCACCGCTTATTCAATGTCCGCCGGGGGTCCCATGGTTTTACAGAAATCTCAGGTCTTCGTTGTGGTATCTGTTAATTCGTTGGACAACACAAGACGGCCTTTGATAATCCCAAATGATACCACAGTAGAGGTAGCAGATATAGTTAGCAGATATCATTGTGAAATTGTTCTTGATGGAGGCACTAGGATGGGAATTAAGAAATCACTTCAATGCTCAAAACATCAGGTTCCAGCTAAGCTAGTTAGGCTCTCAGGAAATTCATCTATACTCTCGCTAATTGCCAAAAAAGTAAGACTTGCTGAGGATTTGTTGAGTATGCCACCAAGTGCAAAGTTGCTTCTCAAGACTTTAGAGTATGAGGGTGCTCTAAGTCAGAGGGATCTATCAACTCGGACGATGCTTCCAGAACGAACAGTGAGGTTAGCATTAAGGCATCTTCTCACTCGCGGCTATGTGAAAAAAAAGACTTCCCTTCGTGACGCCAGGCAGCGAATTTATGAGCTCAAGCTCTAGCTGAGGCGGATTCTACAAAAGCCAAAAAACTCTTTTCTGGCTTTCCCAGCCTACTACTAAATTCTGAATGGTATTGTGTTGCGAAGTAAAATTTGTGTTTTGGTATCTCTAATATTTCAGTGCGCTTGCCCCCGTCTGAAAATCCAGATAAAACCAATCCCCATTTTTCCAAGATTTCTAGATATCTTTGGTTGAGTTCATATCGGTGCCGGTGTCTTCCATTAATAGCGTTTGTATGATATATTTTCTCAGCCATAGTTTTCGTTCTGATAATGACTTCATGACTTCCTAATCTCATAGAACCTCCCAGTCTAGGAGTATCCCGCTGCTCAGGCATAAATTCCACGATCGGATCTCTGACTTTTGGGTCCACCTCTGCTGAGCTAGCCTCCCTAATTCCGCAGGCATACCTAGCAAATGCAACCAAAGCAAGCTGAAATCCAAAACAAATTCCCAAGTAAGGTATGTTACTAATCCTTGCGTAATCTGCGGTCTTAATAATTCCCTCACTTCCTCTCCTGCCGAAACCTCCGGGGACGACGATTCCATCAAACTTGTTTAAATATTCGATGCTGTGAGGCTTGTCACTCTGCTCAAATCTTTCAGATTCGATCCATTCTACCTGCAGTTTCTTTCTAATCTGTGCTGCTGAGTGTGATAGTGCATGATATACGCTAACATAGCTGTCTGGTAGAGAAACATACTTGCCTACGACAGCAATTGAAACTGAACCCTTGTGATTGTAAAAACCTCTTGTAACTGATTTCCAGTCACCCAAAAGAGGCTTTCTCCGCCTAAGCAATATCTTGTTGCCTATGGCATTAACTATGTGCTGTTCTTGGAGCATCTCAGGAACGTTGTAGATTGAAGGAGCATCATGACATGAAATCACATTTTGTTCTGGTACGCTTGCAAAGAGTGAAATCTTGTGTCTAACTTCGGAGGTTAAAGGTGTGCTACACCTGACTGCTAGTATGTCCGGTTGTATCCCAATTCTCCTTAACTCTTGTACACTGTGCTGTGTAGGCTTGGTTTTTTGTTCTCCGACTACATCCAAAACGGGTGCAAGTGTAACATGAATTACTAGCGTATTAGAATCTCCCACTTCCAATTCTAATTGCCGTAATGCCTCTAGAAATGGCAGGCTTTCAATGTCTCCGACCGTGCCACCACACTCAACAACTAGAATGTCTAGGTTATCTTCCCTTGATACCTCTCTTAGTCTTTCCTTTATAGTATCCGTTATGTGAGGAATTATCTGGACACATTGGCCAAGATATTTTCCACCTCTCTCTGCTTGAATTACGTCCGAATATATCCTTCCAGTTGTTATATTATGGTCTTTCGAAATTGAGATATCCAGAAAACGTTCATAGGTTCCTAGATCCATGTCGCATTCCCCGCCGTCTTCGGTGACAAATACTTCACCATGAGCAGTTGGATTCATAGTTCCAGCGTCATAGTTAATGTATGGATCTATTTTTACGCAGGAAACGTTATAGCAACATAGCTGCAAGAGCTTGGCTACTGAGGCTGTAATTACTCCCTTACCTAAACCAGACATAACTCCGCCGGTAATGAAAATAAATTTACAAACTGTATTATCCTTTTTAGACTGCACATTCAGGTTTTACAAATCTTATTAATAAACCAATATTGGTATAACAAACTTCTACTGATGAATAACATGCATTACACTCTAACGACCGGGTAATACTAACTACCGAGAAATACTTCTGGGTCGAAACGCATTAAGCGTTAAAACCAAACCAAACAGAAACAGATTATGGGAACAGGAGACGATTATGAAGAATGTGGACATCAAGGGTGCTCGACTACCGCAAAATATGAGGGGGTGTTAACCTCTACTGGAGAACGAATTGCTCTATGTATGAATCATTGGGAGCAATACAAGAAAATGGGATTGTTAGTCATTACTGTGCTCATAACAATGCCCGATTACGAGAAATATCGTAAGCGATTGGAGGATAAAATAGGTGAGGAAATGGCTGCTGACGATAAGGGCGTTTATCCTATCGATTACAGACCAACAGAATCCGCTAAGACCATAGATAGTGTCATTGTGACTATGTACATCGTAATGTTCAACGTTGTTCCTTCTCGCAAGCGTGGTAGGTATTACTATATCAGTCTTTATGATATTCGGTCTTTAGAGGTTACACACGCATAATGGTAATGGATAGCAGGATCTGATGATGTCAAATCTTGCATAGGTAATATCTAGGACGACCGACGCGAGAACCTTTACTTACATTATAATCTGATGTATTGACTCACGGAGGTAAGTGCATAGTCTTGAACTCGCTAAGTCTAAAAGGCTAGATCATTTCGTTACATTTTGCTTGTGCTTGGACCAATAGGATTGATAGTGATATGACACTAGAACTGTTTGGCATCGAGACAGGCGACTTTAAAGCTGTTGTAGGACTGATCGTTACCGCGCTGCTATTTTACTTCGGGCGTCGTCATAAACGAAAATCAGAGCAGTTCAATGTAGCAAATAATTTTCTCGATAAGATATTCGAAGAGTGATGAGGAAAATCGGTTTGAGATTGATAATCCATATTCGGATGCATGGGAGCCACAAGTCAAGAAGAAATGGTTTCAGAAGAGATTGTCTATTGTAGCTCCCTTAGTAAGGCACACTTGACATCTTAATTATTGGGTGCACAAAGGAGAAATAAATGAAGGAGAGATAAATGATAAGAACATAATTGAGTTTTATCATTATCCTATAATATCAATCTTGAAGGATATAGCTTCGATTTACGATCATGCAAAAAAATACCCTGAAGGTCGCGAAGTGCTCACACGATATACCAAAATACAATATCCCGAAAAGGTAAAGGATTCACAAAAGATCTGGGAAGATGCAGCGAAACGAGCAAAGTGGTACCTCCTAATTGTCACTTCTGAAAACTAGCACAGAACTTTTGGTAAGTCCGGCAACAAACGCCAAGTAGTATAACTTAAACCATAAAAGAGGGCTTCTGTCTTCCCAGCAAGGAATGACAAGACACTATCCTAGTTCTCACTATCTCAAGCAACACCAAGAGGACCAGAAGCAAGAACAGCAACAGCATAAGGAAAAAGGTTGGTACTGCAAAGAA
>Ga0307442_1001878_pt1 | contig 10337 bp, 10 predicted proteins | sample SalMarWE160430MG_FD_202143 | JGI IMG/M metagenome (GOLD analysis project Ga0307442, IMG submission 202143) | Salt marsh sediment microbial communities from the Plum Island Ecosystem LTER, Massachusetts, United States - WE1604-30 | ecosystem: Environmental > Aquatic > Marine > Intertidal zone >... | reverse complement strand
TTCCGCGAGGGCAAGATCACGCTTCCCGTCGTGTTATGCTACCGCCGCGGCAACACGCAGGAACGAGCCTTCTGGCATCGCACCTTGACCGAAGGCGACATTGGCGAAAACGACCTCGCCGAGGCGAGGCGATTGGTGAAACAGCACAACGCACTGTCCGACACGATGGAGCGGGCGCGGCACTATGGCGCCATCGCGCGCGATGCGCTCGCCATCTTTCCCGATGGGCCTGCCAAGGCGGCGCTGCACGAGGCGATCGCGTTTTGCGTCGACCGGCCGTTCTAGGTTTGGAGCAGACCGGCGGCGACCCACCAGGCGGGATGGTCGGCGCGAAGGCGCGCGGCGCAAGCTTTTGCTTCATCTTCCGTGGCGAACAGAGCAAAGCAAGTCGGCCCGCTCCCCGAAAGCCGGGCGAGACGAACATCCTGACAGGCTGAGAGCGCCTGAAGCACGTCCGTAATTTCTGGAACAAGACTTGCGGCCGGGGCTTCGAGATCGTTGCCGCGCGGCAGTGCGTAGGCGAGCAACGCGCCAAGATCGCCGCCGAAGTCGAGCGTCTCGGCTACACCCTGAGCCATCGGAGAGGGTTTAGACCGCAAAGCGCCATAAACCGTTTGGGTTGCAAGAGACTGGCCCGGATTGACAAGGACCACGCCGCAAGCGGGGAACCCGTGCACCGCTTCGACCTTTTCGCCGCGCCCGGTGATGAGTGCAGGCCGGCTCGCAAGACAGACACTCACATCAGAGCCGAGTGCGGGCGCAAGTTCCGCCGCCGCGCTTGCGGGAAGGCCGGGATTGAGACGGGAAATCAGCCGTAACGCCGCCGCGGCATCGGCCGAACCGCCGCCAAGACCGGCGGCAACGGGAAGCACCTTGTTCAAACGAAACCGGCCGAACTTCAGACCCGACGTCCGTTGCCGCGCAGCTTCCGCGGCATCGAGGACAAGGTTGCCGCCGCCGAGCTTTGCGGCGAACGGGCCTTCGACTTCAAGCTCGAGGCGCTCGCCAGGCGTAAGGGCAAGCTCGTCGCCAAGCGCAGCAAACCCAACGAGACTCCTGATCTCGTGAAAGCCGTCAGCACGGCGGCCGATCACTTCAAGTGTCAGATTGATCTTGGCCCGGGCAATATCGCGGAGCGCCGTCATGCCTACTCGCTCGCGCTGAGGCAAGGCCCTCTATTACTCAGCCTTTTGTCCCGCTTGCTTGGTGCGGTCTTGCGCTGACTTGGTCGCCGAGGTTTCCGGCAGACCGGTTACGATCTTCTTTTTGAGGGTTTCGACCAGCTCATCGTCGGGCTCCAGTGTCAGCGCCTGCTCCCACTGGTACTTCGCCTCGAGCGTCCGGCCCACTTTCCAATAGGCATCGCCAAGGTGATCGTTGATGATGGGATCGTCCGGTTTGAGCTCGACCGCGCGTTCAAGATGCTCGACGGCGGACGGAAACTTGCCGAGCCGGTAATAGGCCCAGCCGAGACTGTCGACATAATAGCCGTCATCGGGCTTGAGCCTCACCGCCTTGCGGATGTAGTTCATCGCCCGCTTCAAATTCAGGCCCTGATCGACCCACGAATAGCCAAGATAGTTGAGCACCAGGGACTCATCGGGTGCGAGCGCAAGCGCCTTCTTGAAATCGGCCTCGGCCGCAGGCCAGTCCTTGAGACGTTCGCTGCAAACCCCGCGAGAATAGTACAGCGTCCAATTGTCCTTGACCGGAGCCGGGACGAGTTCCAATGCGCGGGAATAATATTCGCGCGCCTCACCAAAGCGCTCATGCGACCGCAGGATGTTGCCAAGCGCATCGAGGGGACGGACGTCTTTCGGGGCCTCGGCAATCAGCTCTTCAAGCAAAGCGGACGCATCTTCAACCCGCTCCAGAGCATTCAGCGCGAACGCTTTCTGAATCTGCGCATTCAGCCATATCGGCGAGTCGCGCTCGATCTGGTCCAGCGCGTCGATCTCAAGCTCGTAGCGCTTTGCGCTGTCGTAAGCCTCAGCCAGCGCGGTATGGGCGAGCGGAAAATCGGGCTTCAGATAAAGCGCGAATTGCAAAAAGACGATGCCCATCTCAATCCCGCCTTCGCCGGCAAGCGCGTCACCGATGCCGTAGAAAACTTCGGCAAGACCCTGCGTCGGGTCGGCCACGAGAAGCGGAGGAGTCTTGCCTGCTTCAATTTCGGCAAGAAGCGCTTCGGAAATGGGGTGCTCCGCCGACTTGGCGATATGCGACTGCAATGTCTGCCGGGCAAGCTTGCGGTTCTTGGCGTTGACCGCGTGACGCGCGTAAGCGTCGGCGACCCTGAGCGTAGAGGGATTCTTCTTGAAGGCCTGGGCGTAGGCCGCGCGCGCGATGTCGCCCCTGCCGGCGACGTCGGCGATCAGCGCGCGGTGGTAGCGTTGATAGAACTGCGCCCAATCGGCGTTGCTGAGCTCGTCGAGCGTGGCGAAAGCCTCTTCGGGCTTGCCGGCGGCTTGCTTCACCCAGGCGCGGGCAAGCGTCGAGGTGAGATCGGCAATCGGCCCTTGGCGGGCCTCGGCGAAATGCTCGTCGGCTTCGTCATACCGGCCCTGCTTAAAGGCGTCGATACCGAGCAGGAAGCGGGCGATCCGATTGGTGGAGTCGTTCTTGACCAGGTCCTTGGCAAGCCTGACGGCGTCGTCCCAATCGGCTGAGGCCGCCTCGAGCAGGAACGCCTGTTCGAGAATGACCTCGTTTTTGGGATCCTCGGCCAAAGCCCGCGAATAGAAGTCGGCGGCGGTGATGATGTCGCGGTCTCTGGAAGCCATTCGGCCGGAAAGATAATTGCCAAAGAGCGTGCCGGAGTCTTTGGGAGCATCCGTACCGATTTCCGAGTAAGCAGCAGGCGCGGCGATAAGAAGAATCGCGATCAGGAGCGCCCGGCCGGCCCACCGGCGCCAAATTGGCTCTTGCACAATTGTCATTTTGCCTCGGCTGTCATGCCGTCCCAAGACTCAAGTTCTACCAGATTTCATGAAAAGTCAGGGCTTTTTCAGCCCCTCTCGGGCTGAAAGCTTCGTTGGTAAAGGCGGCTGGTTTGTGGCCGCAAAAACCGTTCTTTGCGCCTTACATGTTGGCGTAGTTCGGTCCGTCGCCGCCTTCCGGCGGAACCCAGGTGATGTTCTGGGCCGGGTCCTTGATGTCGCAGGTCTTGCAGTGCACGCAATTCTGGGCGTTGATCTGAAAGCGCTTGCCGTCGCCGTCGGTCACCACCTCGTAGACCATGGCCGGACAATAGCGCTGGGCCGGTTCGTCATATTCGGGAAGATTTTGGTCGATCGGAATTGACGGATCGGCGAGTTTGAGATGCACCGGCTGGTTCTCTGCGTGATTGGTGCCTGACAAGAACACCGAAGAAAGAATATCGAACGTCAGCACGCCGTCAGGCTTCTCGTATTCGATCGGCCGCGCGGACGAAGCTTTTTCCAAAGTGGCGTAGTCGGGCTTCCGATGCTTGAGCGTATGGCCCAAGAACGGAAACAGCGTGTTGAGCCACATATCGATGCCGCCAAGCATGAGGCCAAGGAATGTGCCGAACCGCGACCATAGCGGTTTGACGTTGCGCACGCGCCTAAGCTCCTTGGCCATGGAGCTTGCGCGCACGGCCTCAGGGTAAGCTTCGAGCACATCATTGGAGCGGCCTTGCCCAAGGGCGGCGAAGGCCGCTTCGGCCGCCATCATTCCCGACAACATGGCGTTATGCGAGCCCTTGATGCGCGGCACGTTCATGAAGCCGGCGGCACAGCCGATCAGAGCCCCGCCGGGAAAGGCGAGCCGCGGAATGGCCTGGAAGCCCCCCTCGGTCAATGCGCGCGCGCCATAGGCGATGCGCTTGCCTCCCTCCAAATGCGAACGGATCGAGGGATGGGTCTTGGCCCGTTGAAATTCCTTGAACGGGTTGGTGTAAGGATTGGCGTAGTCGAGATGGACGACAAAACCTACCGACACCAATCGATCGCCGAAATGATAGAGGAACGATCCGCCGCCGGCCTTGTCGTCGAGCGGCCAGCCCATGGTGTGCTGAACGAGCCCGGGCTTGTGTTTTTCTTCCGGCACTTCCCACAGCTCTTTGAGGCCGATGCCGAATTTTTGCGGGCCCGACTCGTCGTTAAGGCCGAGCTTCTCGATGAGCATTTTGGAGAGCGAGCCCCGAGCCCCCTCGGCGAAAAAAGTGTATTTGCCACGAAGCGCAATGCCTTGCGCATAACCGTCTTTGTGGCTGCCGTCTTGGGCCACACCCATGTCGCCGGTGATCACGCCTTCGACCGCGCCGCTATCGCCGAAGATCACATCGGTCACGGCAAAGCCGGGATAGACCTCGACACCGAGTGCTTCAGCCTGCTCGGCGAGCCAGCGCGTCAGGCTGCCGAGGCTGCCGGTATAGCAGCCGTGATTGCTCATGAGCGGCGGCATGAAGAGGTTCGGCACGCGGATGCCGCCGGTCTTCCATAGATAATAGAAACGGTCCTCGGTGACTTGGGTCTGGAGCGGCGAATCCATGTTGCGCCAGTCGGGAAGAAGGCGGTCGAGCGCCACCGGATCGATCACCGCGCCCGACAGGATATGGGCGCCGACTTCAGAGCCCTTCTCCAGCACGACGACGGAGATGTCTTTGTCGTTCTCGGCGGCAAGCTGCTTCATCTTGATGGCGGCGGCGAGCCCGGCCGGTCCGGCGCCGACGATGACGACATCGAACTCCATGGTTTCGCGTTCGGTGTTTTCCGGATTTTCCGCTTGGCTCACGATTTCGCTCCCGGGGAACATTCCCGTGGAAGACGGGAATCCGTCATTGTGATATGAGGCGGAGGCAAGGTCAAAGCGAGCCGCATGACTGCAACGGAAAGACAGGCAGTTCAAGCCTTATTGGACTGGTACGAGGCGATGGGCGCCGACGAGGCGATCGGCGATGCGCCGGTCGATCGCTTTGCGCGCCTGGTGGAGCAAGCTCCCGACCCGGCCCCGCCCACCGGAGCGCCCTGCGTCGCCGTGGCCGCACCCAAATCAGGGCCATCGGCGGAAGCGGCCGGAAGCGCCGCGACGCTTGCCGAGCTCGAAGCGCTGGTGGCGCGTTTCGAAGGCTGCGCGCTCAAACGGACGGCCAAGAACCTTTGCTTCGCGCGCGGACATGACGGCGCCCGCCTCATGCTGATCGGCGAAGCGCCGGGCCGCGACGAAGATTTGCAAGGCAAGCCCTTCGTCGGCCGCGCCGGGAAACTGCTCGATCGTATGCTTGACGCTATCGGGCTGTCCGAAGACCAGGTTTACATCACCAATACCGTCTATTGGCGGCCGCCCGGTAACCGTACGCCCACGCCGGAAGAGGTCGAGGCCTGCGCGCCTTTCCTCGCCCGGCAGATCGAGCTCAACGCTCCCGACGTGCTGGTTCTGCTCGGCAACGCCGCCGCTAAGAACATTCTCCACGTCACCGAAGGCATCATGCGGCTCAGGGGCAAATGGCTGATCTATCGAAGCGGAGACCGCGAGATCCCGGCCCTCGCCACGCTCCACCCGGCCTATCTCCTGCGCAACCCCGAGGCCAAGCGTTTGGTTTGGCGTGATCTGCTGTCGCTGAAAGAGAAGCTCGAGGCGACATGAGCCGCATCGACGAAACCAGGCCCTTCATTCCCGTGCGTATCGCGATCCTCACAGTATCGGATACGCGCACCAGGAAGACGGACAAGTCCGGTCCGCTTCTCATCAACATGATCGCCGAGGCCGGACATAAGCTCGCCGAACATGCAATCGTCGAGGACGATCCCAAAGCGATCAAAAAGCAGGTGAAGCGCTGGATCAAAGATCCTGACGTCGATGTGGTGATCACCACGGGCGGTACCGGCTTCACCGGACGCGACGTGACGCCTGAAGCGGTGACGCCGCTGTTCGACAAGGAGATCGACGGCTTTTCCGCGCTGTTTCATATACTGAGCTATCGGACGGTCGGCACCTCGACGATCCAATCGAGAGCCTGCGGCGGCCTCGCCAAGGATACCTACATCTTTTGCCTGCCCGGCTCGCCCGGCGCTTGCAAGGACGCGTGGAACGGTATCCTCAAAGCTCAATTCGACAATCGCCACCGGCCCTGCTCGTTTGTCGAGATCATGCCGCGGCTCAACGAGACGAAAAAGAAGACCGGGGCCTAACGCGCGCGGAAAAAACTTTCAGAGTAGCCGCTCGGCTTGCCCGCGCTCGCGCCGCAAATCTTCCGCCGTATCGACGTCGCTCAATTTCGCGGCCAGAGCCACGCGTCTTTCTTTGAGATTTGCCAGCGTGTCGGCAAGAGCGTGCGGTCCGGACCAGCGGACGCCGGCAAACGGCGCCAAGGTGCGCGGGGTTCGCTTGAGCCCGACCAGCCAATAGCCTCCGTCAGGCGCCGGTCCGAAGACGGCATCGGCACGGGCGAGCAGCTTGAAAGCCTCGGCGATATGGGCCGGACGGATGGACGGGATGTCGCTGCCGACGATCAGGACCGGGCCCGGGGGCAGGCAATCGAACAGACGCTGCATGCGCGTTCCGAGATCGCCTCTGTCTTGCGGCACAAGCTCGACCTCTCCGAGCACCGGTGCCAAGCACGAAGCGCCCTCTTTGCAACCGTCGAACGCGATCACGGTGCGCCAGCGCGGATCGGACGCAAGCCGCAACACGGTATGGAGGAGGCAGTTGCGATAAAAACGCGTGGCGGCGCCGGAGCCGACCTCACCTGCCAGACGGCGTTTCACCACGCCCCGGGCCGGGGTCTTGGCCATGATGACAAGGCGTCTGGCGAAGTCGCGCTTAACCCCGGCGCATCGCCTAGCCATAGAGGCGGGCGAGCAGGCGCGGCGGCACGCGAAGATAATAGAGCAGGACGCAGCCGAGATTGCGCAGGCTTCGCATCACATAGCCTTCGCTCCGGTAGCGCTCGCCGCTCGTTACCGCGCGCGACTTGAGCATCACCAGCTCGCGCCGTTTCAGTCTGCGCACGAGATCGACGTCTTCCATCAGCGGCAGCGGACGGAAACCGCCCAGCCGGCGGTAAAGGTGCCGCGGGATCAGCAATCCCTGGTCGCCATAGGGAAGACCAATGACGCTGCAGCGCAGTCCCACCAGCCATTCGATGAGACGCGGCATGGTGCCGTCGTCGTCGAGCGCGAACCGGAACGAGGCGGCGGCTTGGCCTCGCCTGCCGCTTTCGACGCGCTCCATGAAGCTTTGCGCTTCCTCGAACCAGCCGTGGTCGAGCACGGTATCGGCATGAAGAAAGAGCAGCCAATCGCCGCGCGCGGTTCCGGCGCCTGCGTCCAGTTGGCTCCCTCGGCCCCGTCCCGCCTCGATCAGATGCACGCCGGCGGCTTCGGCGATGGCGCGCGTGCCGTCGGTCGACCCGCCGTCGACAACGATTGCCTCTTGCACAACGCCTTCGACCACCGCCGGGACGAGGGCGGCAAGGCTGTGCACCAGGCTCCGCTCGGCATTCAGGGTTGGAATGATCACCGAGATCATGGCGCGTACCTATAGCGGCAGGGGCCCGCGCAGCAAATTCCCTATGTTTTCGAAAAGGTTAATGTTCTTGATTTGTTCACATTTGGAGATTATATCGAGCCCATGTCCGTCGCCCTTAGAAAAGCGCGTGAGTCGGAGGGCCTGCCCCACGAGTTGGGAGGAATCGCCGCGGGCCGCAGGCATGGGCGCGGCGCCCAAACCAACCGCTCTGGCCGATACGAGAGTTTCAGCTATGAGCCTGTCGACGACGGCTGGGAGTCTCTTGCCGAGCTTGAAGCGCTGACCACAGAGGTCCAGGAAGTTCCGGCCCGGCGCATCATCACGCAAAACGACTCTCCCGATATCGGTTTCGACCGCTCGATCAATCCTTACCGGGGCTGCGAGCACGGATGCATCTATTGCTTCGCGCGCCCGACCCACGCCTTTCTCGGTCTTTCGCCGGGGCTGGACTTCGAGACCAAGCTGTTCGCCAAGACCAATGCCGCGCAGGCGCTCGAGCGCGAGCTTGCCGACCCGAACTATCGGGTCCGCACCATCGCCATCGGCACCAATACCGATCCTTATCAGCCGATCGAGCGGCGCTATCGCATCATGCGCCGCATCCTCGAAGTGTTGAGTGCCGCGAACCATCCCGTCGGCATCGTGACCAAATCGGCACTCATCTTGCGCGATCTCGACTTGCTTTCGTCGATGGCGGAACGCGGACTGGTCAAGGTGGCGCTGTCGGTGACAACGCTCGACCGCAAACTGTCCCGGGCCATGGAGCCGAGGGCAAGCACGCCTGACAAACGGATCGAGACGCTTCAGCGGCTGGCGGACGCCGGCGTGCCGACGTCTGTCATGGTGGCGCCGGTGATCCCCGGCCTGACCGATATGGAGATGGAGCGCATTCTCGAGCGCGCGTCGGCAGAGGGCGTGAAGGAGGCGGGCTACATCCTGCTTAGGCTTCCGCTAGAGATCGGCGATTTGTTCACCGAATGGCTGAAGGAAAATTGTCCCGACCGGGCCAACCGGGTGCTGTCGCTGATGCGGTCCGCGCGCGGCGGCAGGCTCTACGAAGCGAAATGGGGCAAGCGCATGGTTGGCGATGGGCCGTATGCCTGGATGATCGGGCGCCGATTCGAACTCGCCTCCAAGCGGCTCGGATTGAATGCGGGCAAGATCGAGCTTCGCGCCGATCTCTTCGCGCCGCCTGCTCGCGCGGGACAGCAACTCGCCCTGCTCTAGCGGCTTTTCCACAACAGACGCGGCTTAAGGGCCGAATGAGTTGCCAAGCGCAAGAGCTTTGCGCCACAGTCCCAGCCCATGGGACTTCCCGCCGAACAGCTCCCGCTCCGCCCTGAACCGTCATTCGACTTCGAGGCCGAGCAGATGAGCCAATATTCGGGGCCCGTGGCCGGTATCGACGAGGCCGGACGCGGCCCTTGGGCCGGCCCCGTGGTGGTCGCCGCGGTGGTGCTCAATCCCGAGCGCATTCCCGAAGGCTTGAACGACTCGAAGCTGCTGACGCCAGATGCACGCGAGGACCGTTACGCCGAGATCGTCGCCACCTCGATCGTATCGGTGGTGATAGGCCATGTCAGACGGATCGACCGCGACAACATCCTTCAAGCAAGCCTATGGGGCATGCGGGGCGCCTATCGCGGTCTCGGCTTGCCGGCCGGTTCGGCCCTGATCGACGGCAATATCATTCCCCGCCGCTTCCCCTGCCCGGCGCGCGCCATTGTCGGCGGCGACGGGCTTTCGCTTTCGGTCGCGGCCGCCTCCATCGTCGCCAAGGTCACGCGCGACCGGCTGATGGTGAAGCTGGCGCGCCGCTACCGCCGTTACGGCTGGGAGAACAACAAAGGCTACGGCACGCGCGAACATGCTCTCGCCGTCAAGAAATATGGCCCGTGCACCCATCACCGCCGCTCGTTCAGTCCAATCGAGCGCGCGCTGCGGCTGCTCGACAAAGGCGACGCCGCGTTCGCCGCTCCCGAAGATGACTGAGGTCTAGCCCAGCCAATCGGCGATATAGCGCGCTATCTTCTCGGCGCCAGGCTCGAGCACGAGCATATGGCCGTGACCTTCGAGTTCGAGGAAGGTCGCGCCGTCAAACCCGGCCGCGGTCGCCTGCGCCGTCGCGATGGATACGAGGTTGTCGTCGCGTCCGGCAAGACACAGCACCGGGCAGGTGACAGCTTTAGTGTCGACCACGGTCGCTCCGGTGGAATCTAACATCCAGAACAGCAGCTCGAAGAACGCGCGGCCCGACTCGGGACCAAATTTGTCGAACACCACGCGCTGTTGGTCTTCAGGCACGCGGTTCAGGCTGTAGAAGCAGGCAAGCTCGAAATCGGGATTGATGACCGTCTTCCAGAACGCGCCGAGCCCGATCAAATCTCTTACGAGCTTCTTCTCGCTCTCGCTCTGCGGCAGGATGCCGGCACGCGGCGCCGGCGCTGCCAGGATCAAAGTCCTGGCAAGACCTTGCGCGGCAAGACGCTGGGCGAGCACTGCCCCCATGGAATGGCCGAGGACAACCGGCTGCGGATCGATCGTCTTTAGAAAGGCCTTGAGTTCCGCCAGGTAGTCGGCCATGCCGACGCCAATCAGAGTCTCGGCGGCATCGGCGGATCTGGTCCCATGCCCGATAAGGTCGGGCGCATGACAGGTCCAGCCCAAGTCCTGGAACACCGTTCTGAACGTGTCGAAGCACCAGGCCCCCGCATTAGCCCCGTGCAGCATCACGATGTCTTTGGCCATGATTTCCGCTCCCAGGGACTTTGTGACACGGGCCAAAGTCCGGGCCAATGCCCGGTTAAGGCCGCCTTTACCGTAACCGGCTAAGGCTTATGCCT
>Ga0307442_1001877_pt1 | contig 10344 bp, 9 predicted proteins | sample SalMarWE160430MG_FD_202143 | JGI IMG/M metagenome (GOLD analysis project Ga0307442, IMG submission 202143) | Salt marsh sediment microbial communities from the Plum Island Ecosystem LTER, Massachusetts, United States - WE1604-30 | ecosystem: Environmental > Aquatic > Marine > Intertidal zone >... | reverse complement strand
GGATGGGTCGCGCGGGCAGCGCGCGCAGGGCGCCGACGAAGAGCGCCGCAAGCAGCAGCCCCAGCTGGCCGAGGACGACGTTGGTCCAAACGACCGGCGATAAGACGATCGCCCATAGAAGCATGGCGTCTCCGCGCTTCGGCACGCGCCCGAGCGCTACGCCGATGAAGGCGACGACGCCCGCGAGCGACCAGAGCGCCAGCGCCACGAGATAGGGAAAGGCGCCGAAGCCCGCGAACAGGATCAGCGCGTGCGGCGGATAGGAGAAGTTCATCCCCCGCAGGTCGGGCGAGAACCATTGGCGCAGAAGCGCGAAGTAGCGGGGCAGGTCGTAGACGATATCGACGCGGCCTTGAAGCGCCAGCCGGCCCCCGCTCCAGTAGTTGACGAAGTCGGTGCCGAGATAGAAGTGGTTGGCCTGCAGCAGCCCGGCCTCCGGCCAGGAGAGCTCGTGAATCAGAATCACGCCAGCAGGCAGCGCGAACAGCGAGCCGACCAAGAGTGCTTTGAGATAGGGGCTGCGCATGCCCGCCCCTCACCCGAGCCCTCGGCCGATGCCAATCGAGGCATGGGAGGAGGAGGTTGCAGGGGCTGCGTGGGCCAGCGCCGAGGATCTCGCGCCCAGCGCCTCCCGCAACAGCCACACGTAGCAGAGCATCACGGCGAGCGGCGCAACCGGAATGCCGCGCGACTGCAGAATGATGGTCAAGGCGAAGGGGATCGCCCAGACGATCGCTGTCGCCGCAACGGCAAAGCGCGAAGGACGCACGCCGCCGTCGCGCAAGCACCACACCAGCGCAGCGAGCGGAATGGCAAGATCGTAGGCCAGCACGTAAGGCGAGATCAGGACCGAGCCGAAGGCCACCACCGTCGCCTTGAGCGGCCACGACGCGGGCCCCTTGAGAACGGCCCACGTCGCCACAACGACGAGGGCTGCAACGAGCGCCTGCAACGCCAGCGCGGCCTCGACCGAGGCGCCGAGGAAGCGCAGCGCGATGAAGGGAGTCGTTGTCTGCGTGACGAAGAACGACTTCATCTGGGTGACGAAGGCCAGCTGCACCGGCGCCGTCTCGCTCCACCACGCCTGCCATGGCGCACCGCCGTAAAGCGCGAGGCTCAGCGCAATGAGAAGCAGCGCCGTGAGGACCGCTGCCGCAAACGCGCGCCATGCGCCGGAGAGGACGAGCACCAGTGGCAGCAGGATCCCGAGTTGCGGCTTGATGGTCAGGAGGCCGATCATGATGCCCGCAATCACCGGCTTGCTCGGAAGCAGGCGCAGCGCACCGACGAAAAGCAGCGCGAGCAAGAGCCCGAGCTGGCCGAAGTTGAGGTTGACCCACAGGATGGGCGAGAGCGCCACCGCCACGACGAGCCAGAGATCGGCGCGCGTCGGCCGGCGCCCGAGGGCAACGGCGAAGAACGCGGCCGTGCCGAGCATGAGCCAGAGCGGGAACGCGACCAGATAGGGCAGCAGGCCGACGGGAGCGAGAAGGGGCAGCGCGTTCGGCGGATAGGAGAAGATCATGAACTCCTTTGCCGGCGCGAACCACTGCTGCAGAAGCTCGTTATAGGCGGCAACGTCGTAGAGAATGCCGACGCGGCCCTCCAATGCGAGCCGCCCGCCCGTCCAATAGTTCACGAAGTCGAGGCCGAGGTAGTAGCCGCGCTGCTCGAGAAGATCACCGCCGGGGCGGAAATAGGCCGCCATCAGCACGATCATGCCGGGCAGCGCCACGAGAGAGGCAAGCAGCAGATATCGGACGAAGACGCGATCCATGCCCCGGCCTTCAGCAAAGGCCGAAACCTAAGGCCGGTGCAGTAAAGAAAGGGCGAAACCCTCAGTTTGGCGCGGCAACGCGCGTGTCCAGCGCTCAGCCGCGGCCGTCTGGCGGGGCTAATCGAGGAGCCAGGGCACCATCAAGAGCAGCATCAAGAGGATCCAAAGGGCGATCTTTTGCTGCTTGAGTTCGCTCATGGCCATCTCCCGGCAGAGCCATGCGATGCCTGCGACGTTAGCCCCAATCGGACCCGTCCGAAAGGCAGGCGTCGGACTTTTCTTGGGAATGGCCGGGCAACAGCACAGCGGCCGGCTCGTTTTGGGAACACGCCCAGGTCATCGCCTGCGGACATGGGCGTTGCTGATCATCGCTGCTTTCGCTAGCGTTTCTCGCACGTTCCCGATTTCCCGCTGCACCCGTTTGATGAGAGCGCCGGCCGGACAATGTCCTCAAATCCCTACAACGAGCACCTCGACAGAAACCCAGCCAACTTTCAGCCGCTGACGCCCCTGCAATTCCTGGAGCGCGCCGCCGCCGTCTATCCCACACACACGGCCGTCATTCACGGAAACCAGCGCCTAAGCTACGCGGAACTCTATGCGCGCTCTCGCCGGCTCGCCTCGGCCCTCAGCAAGCGCGGGATCGGCCCCGGCGACACCGTCTCGGTGATGCTCTCCAATACGCCCGCCATGCTGGAGGCGCATTACGGGGTGCCGATGGCAGGCGCCGTGCTGCATTCGATCAACACGCGTCTCGACGCGCCCATCGTCGCCTTCCAGCTCGACCACGCCAATTCGAAGCTGCTCATCACCGACCGTGAGTTCGCAGGCACGATGAAGGAGGCGCTGGCACAGGCGAGCGTGACGCCGCTCATCATAGATTACGACGACAAAGAGTTTCCGCAAACCGGCGAGCCGCTCTCCGATCTCGACTACGAGACGTTGCTCGCCGCAGGCGATCTCGACTTCGCCTGGCGCATGCCCGCCGACGAATGGGACGCGATCTCGCTCAACTACACCTCCGGCACCACCGGCAATCCCAAGGGCGTCGTCTACCATCACCGCGGTGCGGCGCTCATGTGCTACGCCAACACGCTCGAGACCGGCATGGGACTGCATCCCGTCTACCTGTGGACGCTGCCCATGTTCCACTGCAACGGCTGGTGCTTTCCCTGGTCTCTTTCGGTGGTCGCCGGCACGCACGTGTGCTTGCGGTGGGTGCGCGCCAAGGCGATGTACGACGCCATCGCCGACCACAAGGTCACGCATCTCTCCGGTGCGCCGATCGTGATGACGACGCTACTCAACGCTTCAGCCGACGAGAAGCGCCCCATCTCCCACATCGTCTCGGTCAACCACGCCGCCGCCCCGCCCCCGCAGGCCGTGCTCGATGCCATGACGGCGGCGGGCTTCAAGCTCACGCACCTCTACGGGCTTACCGAGACCTACGGGCCCGCGGTGGTCAACGAGTGGAACACGACGTGGAACGGCCTCGACGATGCAGGGCGCGCCTTCAAGCGCACGCGCCAGGGCGTGCGCTACGTGGCGCTCGAAGGGCTGACCGTCATGGACCCGCTGACGATGACGGTCGTGCCGGCCGACGGAGAGACGCTGGGCGAGGTGATGTTCCGCGGCAATATCGTCATGAAGGGCTACCTGAAGAACCCTTCGGCCACGGATGAGGCGTTCGCCGGCGGCTGGTTCCATTCGGGCGACCTCGGCGTGCTCCATTCCGACGGCTATATCCAGCTCAAAGACCGCTCCAAGGACATCATCATCTCCGGCGGCGAGAACATCTCCTCCATCGAGGTGGAGGACGTGCTCTACAAGCACCCCGCGGTCGCCTGCTGCGCCGTCGTGGCCAAACCCGACGAGAAGTGGGGCGAGACGCCGTGCGCGTTCGTGGAGCTGAGGCCCGGGGCGGCCGCCACGGTGGAAGAGCTCATCGCCTGGTGCCGCGAGGGGCTCGCACACTACAAGTGCCCGCGCCACATCGTGTTCGTGGAGGTGCCGCGCACCTCGACCGGCAAGATCCAGAAGTTCAAGCTGCGCGCGCTGGCGAAAGAGGCTTGAGCAAGCGTTCGGCCGAACCTAAGCAATCAACTAGGCAATCAAGCTGCGTGATTCGAGTCTCACGATCCGTTCGGCTACCCGAAAGACTCACGACAATGGCCAAGCTCTGGTTCTGCCGGCATTCGCCGTTGTCGCCTCAAGAGGCTTTCGAGCTGCTGGGGCTTTGGGTCTGAGGCCGCACGGGTTGCGGCTGCGTGCCGGGGTTGCTGCGCTGCCGAGGATGAGCGCATCCCTCCCACGCGAACGGTGCGGGCCGAATGGCTTTTTGAGGGTTTGGGAGGCGAGCGAGGGCCGCTCGCCCCGCTTCACGATGGCGCCTAGTGTCCCGATCGCGAAGCTCGTCGTCGATCACGGCTGGCACTGAACGAGCTTCGCGATCGAAGGGACACTATACTAGTGCAGATCGAGAAATTCGCTCCTGACCGAGCCGCACGGATCGGCGAATTTCTCGATCATCACACTAGTGGCGCGTCTGTTCCTCGCCGCTCAAGCGGGCGATCTCGTCCTTGATCTTGAGTTTTTCCAGCTTCAATCGGTGTATTTCAATGTCGTCCGACCCGGGGCGGGCGACCTCTTCCTCAATCCTACGCTCGAGAAGACGATGCTTCTCCGCTAGCTCTTGGATGTGAGCCGCAAGCGCCATCATGGTCCTCCATGAGTGAGTTGAAGAGACCTCCTTAAGGTGCCAGATCGGGAGGCGGTTGTCCAACGTCCGACACTGCTTGTAAGCGCCACCTGAAGCTCGCAATTTGATGAAAAAGGCCCCTTGAAGCGGCCGCAGAATGCGGCAACTGCCGGGTCTTCCAGCGTTATTGTGGGCTGTTCTGCCGCTGTCGCTTGCCATGTCCCCCCAAACAGGACGATAGTTCACGCGCCCGCGCGGTGTATAAAAGGGGGCGTTTGACCGGGCCGGTGAATGAAGCGTGTCGACGAGAGAGAGCTCCGTGACGAACTCGTCAAGCTCAGGGCGGAGCACCGTGAGCTCGACGACCAGATCATCTTGCTCGAAGGCTCTGCAAGCGCGGACCAGCTTCTCGTTAAGCGCCTGAAAAAGCGCAAGCTCGCCTTGAAGGATCGCATCACCGCGATCGAGGATCAGCTGCTGCCCGACATCATCGCCTGAGGCTCGCTGCGCGGCGTTTCAGTGCAGCAAGACCGCGACAATCCTCTTGTCATGAGCGGCCCTCTCCTGTAATCCCCCGCTTTCTTTTTGAGCCGGACGCAGCACTGACAATGAGCACCGGGAAAGCCGTCGTCGGCATCATCATGGGCAGCCAGTCGGACTGGCCCATCCTCAGACGAGCGGCCGAGATTCTCGACGAGCTCAAGGTCCCATACGAGACACGAATCGTCTCCGCCCACCGCACGCCTGAGCGCCTCTACGAGTACGCCAAGACGGCAAAGGAGCGAGGCCTCAAGGTGATCATCGCCGGCGCCGGCGGAGCCGCGCACCTGCCTGGCATGACGGCGGCGCTGACCTCCGTGCCGGTGCTCGGCGTGCCCATCGCGACGACGGTGCTCGGCGGCCAGGACAGCCTCTATTCCATCGCGCAGATGCCGGCCGGCGTCCCCGTCGCAACGCTGGCGATCGGCGAGATGGGCGCGACCAATGCCGGGCTCCTGGCAGGCCAGATCCTCGCTCTCGCGGACCCGGCCATGCAGCAGCGCGTCGAGGCCCACCGCGCCAAGCGCTCGGCCGCCGTCGCCGAAGCTCCCAAGGACGCGTGAGGAATGCAGGCGCTTGCGCCGGGATCCATCATCGGCATCCTGGGCGGGGGCCAGCTCGGGCGCATGCTGGCGCTCGCGGCGGCACGGCTCGGATTCAAATGCCACATCTACAACGACGCCGCGGGCCCCGCCTGCGAGGTGGCGGCTGCGGCGACGCTCGGGCGCTTCGATGACGTGGAGAAGCTCAAGACCTTCGCCGGCGCCGTCGATGTCGTCACTTATGAGTTCGAGAACGTGCCGGTCGCGGCTGCGGCTACGGTGGAGCGCATCACGCCGGTGCGGCCGGGATTGAAGGCACTGCAGGTCTCGCAGGACCGGCTCGAGGAAAAGCGGTTCGTGTCGGGCTTGGGACTTCCCGTGGCGCCATTCGCTTCCATCGAAAGCGCGCAGGATTTCGCGACGGCCCTGCGCGCCGTGCCGCTGCCAGCGATCCTCAAGACGCGGCGCATGGGCTACGACGGCAAGGGGCAGGCACGCGTGGCAACCGCGCCCGAGCTGCCGACGGCACACGCTGAGATCGGCGGAGTGCCCGCCACGCTGGAGGCCATCGTCGACTTTGGGTGCGAGGTCTCGGTCCTGCTCGTGCGCGGCAGCGACGGCGAAACGCGCTTCTATGACATCCCGGTCAACCGCCACGACGGCGGCATCCTCGACACCTCGAGGGTGCCTTGCGATCTCTGCGAGCGCCATCAAGCACGCGCGAAAGCGATTGCGCACACGCTTGCTGCGGCTCTCCACTACGTCGGCGTGCTGGCGGTCGAGATGTTCCATACCGGCGACGCCGCCGAACCGCTGATCGTCAACGAGTTTGCGCCGCGCGTGCACAACAGCGGCCACTGGACCATCGACGCCTGCGCCGTCAGCCAGTTCGAGAACCACATCCGCGCCATCGCCGGTTGGCCGCTGGGCACCACCGAACGTCATTCAGACGCGCGCATGCAGAACCTCATCGGTGCGGACGTCGGCGACTGGCGGCGCCTTGCTGGCGAGCCGGGCGCCTGCCTGCACCTTTATGGCAAGGCAGAGGCCCGGCCCGGCCGCAAGATGGGGCACGTGACCTGGCTCAAGCCCCGCACGGGCGGCCCTTAAGACTTGTAGCGGCCGGCTTGAGACCCTTGGTGGCGATGGACAATTCCGCCGCCTTTTGCTAGAGAGCCCCCACTTTCGCCGACGAACGCAGAGCCCGCCGGGCGCGCGTTTGTTGCGTTTTTTCGTTGGCTTGGGATCAACCAGAGGAAGACATCGCTTGCAGGTTCTCGTCCGCGACAACAACGTCGATCAGGCCCTCAAGGCGCTCAAGAAGAAGATGCAGCGCGAGGGCATTTTCCGGGAGATGAAGCTCCGCAACTATTTCGAGAAGCCGTCCGAGCGCAAGGCTCGGGAAAGGGCCGAGGCCGTGCGTCGCGCGCGCAAGCTCGCCCGCAAGCGCCTGCAGCGCGAAGGACTGCTCCCCGGTAAGCCGGCAGCGCCTCGTGGAGCTCAAGGGCGGGGCGGGCCGCCGCGCCGCTAAGAGGCCGCTCGCAACTCGCTTCCGATGCAACGATGGCCATGCGCCCCGAGCGGATCGCCGCTTTACGGGCGCATTTGCTTTTCAGGCCTCTCGCTCGCGGCTGCATCCGACACGCTGTCGATCCAACGGAAGACTTCCTCGCCCGAGCCATAGAGGTGATGGTCGGAGTGACCGGCGCCGGGAAAGGTCACGATCTCCTTGGGACCATTGGCGGCGGCATAGACCGCACGCCCCATGGCGACGGGAATGACCTCGTCCTCCTCACCATGGATGACCAGCAAAGGCGCATCGATCTTGGGCAGATAGCGAAGTGTCTCATAGCGGTCGAAGAGGAACGGGCGCACGGGAAAGAACGGGTATGCGTCGGCCGCAACGTCGACGATTGACGTGTAGGGGGCATCGAGAATGATCCCGCCCACGGGCTTTTCGGCAGCGAGCTGGACGGCGACGCCAGAGCCGAGCGATTCGCCATAAAGGATGATGTCGTCGGCGGCGACGCCCTCCGCAATCAGCGCCTCGTAGGCGAGCTTGGCGTCGGCGACGTTGGCGCGTTCGCTCGGCCGGCCCGTCGAACCGCTGTAGCCGCGATAGCTCAACATGAAGACGCCGAGCCCGCGCGCAACGTACCTGCGCACGCGCTCGGAACGGTTTGCCAGATTGCCGGCATTTCCATGGAAATAGAGGAGCGTTGGCCGGCCGGCAGGCGCAGGGCCGAACCAGGCGATGAGGGTCGCCCCATCGGGCGTCTTGAGCACGCGCTCCTCCACGCCGGCGAGCGCGAAGCTTGCAGGCGACACGCGCGTGCGATCGGGAAAGTACATGAGCTTACGCTGAGCGATGAAAGCCGCGACGGCAACGAACGCATAGACCGAGGCCAGAACGAGCGCGAGCTTCACCATCACGTCAATGCCGCTCCGATTGCCGAGGCCTGCTGGCGCAGCGGCACGCGACGTCGCTGCTCTACAGCAGGATAGCCAGCGCAAGCGCCAATGCGAAAGGGTCAGCAGGCTTGCCCACGCATTTTGATCGCGACGCACAAAAAAAGGACGCGTCCTGATTTTTGCTTTGCAGCAACCTTAAATTGTATGCTAGGCATTATATCAACCGGCTAAGGCTGGGAGCCGATTTTGTGGGAGGGAGTATTCATTACTTAGTCGTTTAAAGACTATCCCTCGACCCTTTCGTGCCGGGCATGCCCTCGTGTATGCCCGGCATTCTTTTTCTCTGTGTGACAGTTGAAGGCCCCGCCGAAGCTCATTGTCCGATGGCCTGCGCGGCGGCGACATGCTTCACGCCCAGCGCCTCGGCGACGGCAGCGTGCGTGATCTTGCCTTCATACACGTTGAGCCCCGCCAGCAAATGCGGATCGGCGCGCAGCGCGCCCACGATGCCCTTGTCGGCGAGCGCCAGCACGAAGGGCAGCGTGGCGTTGTTGAGCGCGAACGTGGAGGTGCGCGACACCGCGCCCGGCATATTGGTCACGCAATAGTGCACGACGCCGTGCTCGATGTAGCTCGGGTGTGCGTGCGTCGTCGGGCGCGAGGTCGCCGAGAAGCCGCCCTGGTCGATGGAGACGTCGACGATTACGGAGCCGCGCTTCATGGCCTTGACCAGCTCCTCGCTCACGAGCCTGGGCGCAGCGCCACCCGGCACCAGCACCGCGCCGATGACGACGTCGGCCTGCAGCACGTAGTCCTCGATCGCCTGGCGGGTGGAGAAGATGGTGTTGATGGAGGCGCCGAAGCGCTGATCGAGCCAATAGAGCCGCTCGATGTTGATGTCGATGCAGGTGACGTAGGCTTCGAGCCCGATCGACATACGCACGGCGTTGAGTCCGACGACGCCGCCGCCGACCACCACCACATTGGCAGGCGCGACGCCGGCGGCGCCGCCGAGCAGCATGCCGCGCCCGCCCTGCTCCATCTCAAGGCAATGGGCGCCCGCTTGGATCGCCATGCGGCCCGCGACCTCGCTCATGGGCGACAACAGCGGCAGGCCGCCATGCGGGCTGGTGACGGTCTCGTAGGCGATCGCCGTGACGCCGGCCTTCATGAGCGCCTTGGCCTGCTTCGGATCGGGGGCGAGGTGCAGATAGGTGAAGATCGTCTGTCCCTCGCGCAGCAGTTTGCACTCCTGAGGCTGCGGCTCCTTCACCTTCACGATGAGCTCGGCCTTTGCGAAGATCTCCTCCGCGGTCTTTAGGATCTTGGCGCCGGCCTTGCGGTAGTCGTCGTCGGTGACGCCCATGCGCTCGGCGGCGCCGGCCTGCACAAAGACCTCGTGCCCGTGCGCGACGGCCTCGCGCACGCTCGCCGGAATGAGCCCGACGCGATACTCGTGGACCTTGATCTCCTTGGGAACGCCGATGCGCATGGCTTCCTCTTAAAAACTCGAGCCTCGCCTGCAAAGTATTGCGTGCCGGCGACTAAGCAACTTCCTTCTTCATCCCTCCCCAGTGATGAAGGTTTGGGGGCGTAAGCGGGCAAACCAAATCGCCCGTCCCTCACGCAGTTCCGTGCTCCCTAAGAAGCCGCAGAATCTCTTGCTGCTGCGCCTTCGCTTCGGCTGATCCTGATCCGCTGCGACCGGTGTTTTGAGTGGCCAGCAGCATCGGCGTCGAACCGCTTCTGTTTGGTGCTCTCGCGTCGGCGCCGCCGTTGATGAGCGCCTTGACCGCTGCAGCACAGCGATTGCGCACAGCGCGGTGCAATGGAGCCACCCCACTCTTGTCGACTGCATTCGGATCGGCGCCAGCGCCAATGAGGATTGCAATGATCTCCGACTGGGCCCTTGGATTCCATGCAGGTAAGCCAGGCCCACCATCCACGGCATAGTGAAGGGGCTCCGCGCCGCGCCTATTCCGCGCGCGGACGTCTGCCCCTATGGCGATCAGCTTCTCAACCACGAGAGGTTGATATGCTGCTGCAGCCATATGCAAAGCGCTGTCGCCCTCGTAAATGTAATGGAGAATCTGATCGAAGAAGTCTGACCCGGGAGACTGTCGAGTCGCCCGATCGGCGCGCGCTCTTGCGAGTTCAGGCGATGCACCGAGCATTCCGATCGCAGTTGCGGTGTCGCCGGAGACGATGACCTCCACAAGGCGTCTGAAAGGATCAGCCTGGACTTGGTCGCTCGGCAAAACGCCTCGCAAGCGGAAAATCGTAGGTACGGTAGGGGCCAATGCTAGCACGTCCAGCAGGCCGGCAATGTCGCTTTTTGGCGCTCAGGGGACCTTGGCCAGCGGTCATCAATGACC
>Ga0307442_1001876_pt1 | contig 10345 bp, 7 predicted proteins | sample SalMarWE160430MG_FD_202143 | JGI IMG/M metagenome (GOLD analysis project Ga0307442, IMG submission 202143) | Salt marsh sediment microbial communities from the Plum Island Ecosystem LTER, Massachusetts, United States - WE1604-30 | ecosystem: Environmental > Aquatic > Marine > Intertidal zone >... | reverse complement strand
CAGTAGCGTGGACTGGGCAGCAGATGGCACCTGTGGTCAGCACTTGTACGGCCCAGTGTGCGAAGGCGATCTGTTTGGCAAGCGCGTGGTCTATCCAGGTTGGGATTGGGGGCTCGTGACGGATACGCTGGAGGTGAGGGCCAGCTCGCTGCTGACGATAGGCATTGCCCCGGATAACGCCTACGATGTCGTGGAGAACCTGTTGAGTGGTGCAAACGACGAGATCCTGATCGAGGCATACAGCCTGGAGAGTGTGTGGCTGACGCAGATCCTGACCCAGCGCATTGCTGTGGGCGTGGCCGTGACCGTGCTGCTCGAAGGCGGCGCGATCTCGGAACAGGGATTGTGGAACGGTGACCAGATCGTGCGCGCAGGCGGCGTGGTGTACTATATGCACAACGACCCGGGGGCAGGAGTCTATGGTCGCTACCGGAATCAGCACGCCAAGTACATGATCGTCGATCGCAAGTGGCTCGCAGTTAGCACCGAAAACCTGGGCAACAGGGGCATGCCGGTGGACGACAAGACAAACGGCACGGCTGGCAGCCGTGGTGTTGTGCTGGTCTCTGACGAGCCCGTCTCGGTGGCGTACATGGTCGCGCTCTTTTGGCGGGACTGCGATCCAGGGCAGCACGTGGACGTGGTGCCATACGGTTCATTGTCTCGCTACACGGTCCCGATCACGTATACACCTGTATACTCGACGGGAGGTGGCGGGTACAGCTACATGGCCCCCTTTTCCCCAACTTTGCCTGCCGTTGCGGTCACGCACCTGGAGCTCCTACACGCCCCCGAGACCAGCCTTCGCTACGACGATGGCTTGATTGGCCTGGTGCTGCGGGCCGGCGCGGGAGACGCGATCTATGTCGAGCAGATGTACGAGCGGCTGCACTGGGGGCCGGCGTCGAGTGGGGTCGAGAGCGACCCGAACCCCCGCCTGGAAGCCTACATCGAGGCGGCGCGTCGCGGAGCGACGGTCCGTGTCTTGCTGGACAATGGCCTCGACCGGCAGCGTCTGAACTATGAGACGGCGTTCTACCTGCTGCAGGTCGCTGACGCTGAGGGGCTCGATCTCGACGTGCGGCTGGGGGACCCTACGCTGCGGGGCCTCCACAACAAGATGGTGCTCGTCCGGCTCACATCCGCGGAGGAGAAATACGCCCACGTGGGCAGCATCAACGGATCTGAGGTGTCATCCAAGGCGAACCGGGAGCTGGCACTACAGGTACGCTCGCCCGATGCCTACGATTACCTGAAGCAGGTGTGGGACTATGATTGGGTGCACAGCAGAGCGCCCCACGAGCAGTATCTGCCGCTGGTACGACAGCGCTATGTGGCGGAGGCCCGGCACGTTGTGATCAGTGAGTTCTTGTTCAAGGAAGCAGGTTCCGGGGAGGAGTTGGGGGAGTGGATCGAACTCTACAACCCTACCAGTGCGCAGATCCAGATCGGGGGATGGTCGCTTGGCGACGCTGTGTACGCACAGGACTATGAGCGGAACTATGCTTTCCCGAGCGGCACGACTATTGAGCCGCTCGGGACGCTCGTCGTCGCACGGCAGGCGGTCACATATCAGGCCGCGGGCTATGTTGGCAAGCCTGTGCCGGACTTTGAATGGACCAGCAGCAACCGCGTTCCGGACCTGATCCGCACGGCTTGGGGTGACGGCGAGTGCGCGCTCGGCAACGAGGGTGACGAGATCCTTCTGCGTGACGCCTCTGGGCACGTGGTCGATGCTGTCGTCTATGGAGAAGGACAAATCGCCGGCATAATCCCGTTTGCGGATGTCGACAGCGTCTACAACGGGAACTCGCTAGAACGGTGGCCCGCGAATCGCGACTCGGACGACTGCAGCAACGACTTGCGAATCCGCTACATGCCGGACCCGGGAGGCGTAGTCGCGTGGTAGGAACGACAGCACGACGCCCTGGCGCTGGCCAGGCAGCGATCCGGTGGTTGGGAGCCGCTGGCTTTGAGCTCTCCTTTGGGCAACTTGAAGTGTGCATCGACCCATTCAGTCTGCCCGGCAGAGGGCAGGCGTTCTTTGCCGAGCTGCGGCCGGACGTAATCTTTGTTACGCACGGTCACCTGGATCATGCCCGTGACGTCCCGGCGCTGGCCCGCAGCACCGGGGCGGCCGTCTATGCGTCGACCCGTGTGTGCGAGCTTCTCCACGATCTGGGGACGCCAGTCCGTCAACTGCATCCCCTGGCTGGGGGCAGGACCGTCTCCCTTGGCAGTGTAGCTGTACTGGCAATCCCTGCGCGTCATACGTTGTTTGACCCGTGGCTCGTGCTCCGTGCGCTCCGGCGCACGGGCTGGCGTACGGTACGGCTGCTGCGTACCTTTGGGGCATATCCGTGCGGTGACGTGCTAGGGTACCGATTCCAATGTCCCGGTGGCACGTTCGTGCACTTTGGCAGTGCGGGCTGGTACCGTGACGAGATGGTGTCCCTCCGTCCCAGCACAGCACTTCTCCCGCTGCAAGGGCATTCGCAGATCTACGAGCGGGTGGCACGAGCTGCCGATTGGCTGCAGCCGCAGCGGCTGGTCGTCCACCACCATGATGACTGCTGCCCGCCCTTGAGTGAAGTGATCGACGTGAGGCCTTTTGTTGCACTCATGCGACGTCGTTTGCCAGAGATAGAAGTGATCGAGCCGGCGCTGGGAGGGTGGATCTCGCCCTTTGCCTGACCGGACCCGATAGGAGCCTTTGTTCATTGGAGGAGATTGTGCTGGAATACGTGATCTTTGACCTGGATGAGACAATGTACCCCAGGCGCTCAGGGCTTATGCAAGCGATCAGTGCGCGGATCAGCGGGTATATGATCGAGCGGATGGGGATGGATCCCGCCGTCGTGCCAGACCTGCGCCGTACGTATTGGGAAAAGTATGGAACCACCTCGCGTGGGCTGCAGTTGCTGCACGGCCTCGACGTGGACGACTATATGCACTATGTTCACGACCTGCCACTGGGAGAGTATATCCAGCCCAATTCAGAACTGGACCGTGTGCTGTCTCGACTGCCCCAGGAAAAGATCATCTTTACCAATGCCACTGCCGCTCACGCGCGCGGCGTTCTCGAAACGCTCGGCGTCGCGCATCACTTTACCCAGATCTATGACGCGTTCTTTGCCGAGAATGAGGGCAAGCCCGCGATCGGCGGCTACGAGAGGCTGCTGCGGGTACTGCAGACACGAGGAGAAGCTTGTCTGATGGTCGAAGACTCGCTGCGCAACCTACGCCCGGCCAAGTCGCTGGGTATGGTGACGGTTCTCGTGGACCCCCAACTTGGGACGGACACAGACGGTGTCGACTATGTGATCGGCGAAATCGCCGAGATCGGGCGGGTGGTGGACGTGATCGAGGATCATCGATTGCCCGGCAGCAGAACAGAGTAAGGCCAGGCTGCCCCCTGATGGCCGTAGGCTGCGAGAGCCTGGCGGTCCCGCGATCAGGGCACTGCTTTATGCAGTGCAGGCACCGGTCGGTGCCTGCAGCTAGACGCGCGTAACGTATTCGCCGGTTCGCGTGTCGACGCGGATGGTGTCGCCTTTGTTAACAAAGAGTGGTACGTCGACCTGAAGTCCAGACTGCAGCGTTACCTGCTTGGTCGCGCCGGTCGCCGTGTCGCCGGCCAGGGCGATCGGTGCCTCGATGGCCTCCATATCGACGTACGTCGGTAGCTCGATGTCGATCGGCTCTCCTTCGTAAACCGAGAGGTTGAGGCTCATATTGTCGACGAGGTACTGCACAGCATCCCCCAACACGGCTGCCGAGAGCGGGATCTGCTCGAATGTCTCCTCGTTCATAAAATAGTAAAAGACATCGTCATGGTAAAGATACTGGGCCGATATACGGTCGATTCGGATGTCCTCCACCCGGTCGCCCGAGATAAAGTTCTTGTCGAGAATAGTGCCCGTACGCAGGTTGCGGATCCGCGTGCGGATGACCGCCTTGCCGCGCCCCGGCTTGTGGTGCTGAAACTCGATGACCTTGTAGATCTCGCCGTCGAGCTCAAAGGTTGTGCCTTTTCGTAGTTGGTGAACGTCAATCATATACTATACTCCCATCTCGGTATCCGCCGGGGGCATGTTCGCTGTACCCGATGCTCCGTATCGTACACAAAACGAACGACCTGCTCTGCGCGGCAAGGGTCGTCGGAACAAGTATACCATGAAACACTCGAAATGCAAGGCCGCCGGACTATCGATCAGGCGGTCATGTCGATCAGGATCTTGGTGAACTCGCCGGGTGACTGATCCCAGTCGTATAAGGCCTGATGCGCAGCGGTGTAGGGGTACACCCTGCTGACCAGCGTTTCGAAGGGCTGTTCCCGCTGCTCGATCATCCGGATTACGGCGGGAAAGACGCGCAGCGCATTCCGTGACCCACGGATGTCCAGTTCCTTGCGTACAAAGTCAGTGGTGTCATAGCAGACCTCCGTTTTGGCGTATCCGATGTACACGATCCGCCCCGCATAGGCCACCGCTTCCACGGCGAGGCGGTAGGTCTCAGGGAGGCCCACTGCTTCGATCGCTACGCTTACGCCCTCCTGGTCGGTCAGTTCCCCCACGACGAGCGGAATGTCCTGCCTGGTCGAATTCGCCACCTGCTGGGCACCAAACCGAGACGCCATATCGAGCTTGCCATCATCGACGTCGACAGCGAGCACCCTGGCGCCCTTGCGTACTGCTGCGGCGATCGCGCCGATGCCAATCGTGCCGCAGCCGATGACCAGCACGGTGTCCATTTCGGAAACCTGTCCACGGTTCGCTGCGTGATAACCCACGCTCATCGGCTCGACGAGGGCGAGCTCTCGCATGGACAGGACGGTGCTCTTGTGCACCTTGGAATAGGGCAGGGCAAAGCGCTGCGACAGTGCCCCATTGCGTTGTACGCCGAGCGTTTCGTTGTACTGGCAGCAGTTCGGCCGGCCTGCGCGGCAGGATGGGCAGATGCCGCAGTTCGTGTACGGAGAGACTGTCACCCGATCGCCAACCTGGAGGGTCGGGGGGACGCTGTCGCCGCGGGCAGCGATGACGCCGCTGACCTCGTGGCCGGGGATCAGCGGATAGGAGACGAGGGAAAAGCTGCCTCGATAGGTATTGAGATCAGAGCCACACAGCCCGACGTAGTGGATGTCGAGCAAAACGTCTTCGGGGCCCATCGTAGGCTCGGGCACGTCAATAACGTGGACCTGCCGGGGTGCTGCAAACGAAACGGCCTTCATAGCACATCTACTCCTAGGGTCACTGCTGCGTGTCGATTAGGACCTTCATCAGGTCCGTACTCGACTCGATCTGCTCAAACGCGTCCTGTAGGCCTTCCAGGGGCCACCTGGCGCTGATCAGGCGCTCCAGAGGCAGTGCGCCAGAGGCAGCCAACTCGATGGCTCGCTCGAAATCCTGCGGCTCGTAGACGCGCGCCCCACGCAGTTCTAGCTCGCGCCAGAAGAAACGATGCAGGTCTACCTTTGGCGGCTCGGCAAAGATGGCTACCACTATGATCCTCCCGCGCGCTCGTACCAACTGCGTCATGACCGCTGCCCCGGCAGCCGATCCCGATACCTCAAAGACGACATCTGCGCCCGCGCCGGCGGTGCGGTCCTGGACAGTCTCTACGAGATCGGTCTCACGGGGGTTGACGGCCTCCAGACCCAGTTCCTGTGCCAGTGCCACACGGTAGGGATTGATCTCGGAGACCAGCAGGTGTGCGCCGGCGTGCTGTGCCACGAGCGAAACGAGCATGCCGATCGGCCCGCCGCCGATCACGACCACCTCGTCTTCGGGTTGTACCTCTCCGCGACGCACGTCGTGGCAAGCGACAGCGAGCGGCTCGATCAGGGCTGCCTGGTCCATCGGCAGGCCATCGGGCAGGCGGTGAAGAGTGTAAGCAGGCACAGTCCAGGAGCCCTGAAACGCCCCAGGAGTGTCGATGCCCAGGAACTGCAGGTTGTAGCAGATGTGCGAATGTCCGGTCTGGCACGCCGGGCAGTGACCGCATGGGGCAAGCGGGCGCACCACGACGCGGTCCCCGACCTCCCAGCCCTGTACGTCGGTGCCGAGCTCTGCAATCACGCCAGACATCTCGTGTCCGACAACCTGCGGGATATCGACTCGCTGGTCCATGTGCCCCTGAAAGATATGCAGATCGGTCCCACAGATGCCGCAGTACGCGACCTGTAGCCGTACCTCGCCCGGGCTGGGCCGGCGCGCCCGGGATTCGCCGATCCGGATCGTCTTGTCTCCGCTGTAGTATGCCGCTTTCATTCTCATCTCCTCGACTCTGTCTGTACTGTCTGGCGAGAGCGCTCTCTGTGGCAGCCGGACGCATTGTAACATGCAGGGGGAGGTTTGGCAACAGAAGAGCGGGGGTGCGTATCAGCACCCCCGCTCGCTTTTCGCATCGAGTCGTCGCCTATCCAGCGGCGGCGGCCTCGATTAGTTGCTCGACCGAGACAACCGGGCCGTATTTCTGCCTGAGGGCCTGAAGCCCCTCTCGCTGGTCCTCGTACACGCCAAAGAGCTTTTGCGGTACGTTCTCGCTCTGGCCGTACGCTTCCTGTTGCAGATCGATCCGGGCCAGGATATTGTCCACGTAAAAGGCGAACTGCAGGTCATAGAGTGCACGCGGGTACTCTTTGTCGATCTCGGCAAAGAGCTCTCGTAGATCCTCGTACCTGGGGATAAAGCCGATCGGTGTCTCGATGGCGTCCACCTCGCCGTGTGCACGCTTTTCCAGCCAGCGAAGCCAGGCCCTGACGTCGCGCTTTTCGCCGAGCAGCCCCTTGCCGGTGCTGCCGCGTGCCGCGTGCGTCAAAAAGTAGTTGAGGCCAGCGAAGGTAATCTCGCCCTCGAGCTTGTTCGAGTTAAAGAACAGGAACTGGGCTTCCATATAGTCGGCCAGCGGTCCTGGGATGAACGGCTCATTGGCCCACGGCTGGCGCCGTACACCTCGCGCGCCAACTTCCGTAGCCGTCGCAGCGGACAGGATCGATGCGCCGATCACGACGCCGTGGTCCGGGTTCTTTGCCACCCAGACTGGGGGCATCGTATCGCTGTCACGGCCGCTGTAGGTGATGACCTTGACCTCGACGCCGCGCGGGTCCTCTGCTGCCTGCTCGTTATAGTTCGCGATATGGATGTTCTCGACGGTGCAGCGGGCGTTGGGGTTGGAGAGCGGAACAGGTTTGCTGTCTGCGTCGGTCTTGCCTTCCCACCACTCGCCCTGAAAGTTCACGCCTCGCTCGGGGGACTCTTCGCCATTGCCTACCCAATGGGGCACGCCGTGCACATCGACGAGCACGTTCGACCAGATCACCTCTGCGCCTTCCTCGCGCAGTACCTTCATCAGGTAGGGATCGCCTTCGGCGTTCACGTCCTGAACGATACCGAACAGACCCTTCTCGGGATTGATAGCACGCAGGGTGCCATCGGACGCGATCCAGAGCTGAGCCAGGTCGTCGCCGATAAAGTCTGTCCCTACCATCGCCGTGGTCGTCTTGCCGCAACCTGAGGGTGCAGCACCTGCAAAGTAGGTCGTCCTACCATTGGTGTTGGTAAGCCCGGTGATGAACATGTGCTCGGAGAGCTGATCCTCCTTGTGGTAGTAGGTTGCCAGGTCCACGGCGAAACGGTGGTTCCCCTTTTTCAGGAGCAGCGTGTTGCCAGCGTACGTGCAAAAGAGTGAGAACGTAGTCAGCCAACTGCGGTCCATATAGACGCGTGCGTTGGGTAGGTCCTCCGGTCGGTTCGGCCCCTCGCTATGTACGTTGGTGAAAAAGACGCCTGCTCGCTCTGCCTCTGCGTCAAACTGCTCATACACGTTGCGGTACAGCAGGTTGGCAGAGTGCATGACGTATACCGAGGTAGTGATTTCTAGCGCTGGGATCGCGGCAGGAGCACCGATTGGTCCGCGACTAAAGAAGCCCACGAACAGGGTCATGTCGTGAGCGACGCCAGTCATGTGCTCTCTTACGTACTGGTGTGCGTCGTCGCGCAGGACGCTCTTGGCAAGAACGCTCGTCTCTTCTCCGGGGTTGACGATATAGAAGGTGCGGTCGATGATGCGCGCCTGCTCTTGCGGGAGATCGAAGTGAAGCGTATGGTCGTGCATGGCTACGGGCACTTCCTCGCCCTTGGCCACGCTCTTGATCCGGACGCGCAGCAGATCCTCTGGAGAACCGGTGTTAACGAACACCTCGTGAGGATCGGTCATCGCGATCGCGTTTGCGATCTTGATAAGTGCCTCTTCATTGGCGATCTGGGCCAACTTGTTCCGCGTCTCCTCGTCGCACTTGGCCTCGAACACGGCGCGAGCCTCGTCCATCGTAGCGACACCGCCAACTGCCGCCAAGATGTCGGTACCTTGTTTCAGTTTCAACATGCGTATACTCCTTCTTGTTCCCATGCGCCAGCGACACACTGGCGCTGTGGCTGATCGTGCAGTGATGATAGTGGGATGATTCGGATTCGTCGAGCGAGGAACAGCATCGTTCGTGGCGCTTTAGATCGGCCCTGATCGGGTGACTCTGTGATCGCGCTCAGGATCGCGATATGCGGGCTGTGCCTCCTCCTCTACGTTCGAGATCCTGGTGCGCTCGGCTAGATGGGCAGTGGCAGGTCCAGCCACGGGACGTCGAGCAGGATCGGCAGAGCGCAGACAAAGCCAACCGACACGACAGAAGCCCATGGCCAGCCACGCCACCTGGGGGCGCTGCGCAGTCGAAGCGCGACAAAGTATACCATCCACACGATGGCGATGCCGGCCTGCTGCACTTCACCCGTCCGTCCGAGCCCGACCTTCTGCAGCCACCACGTGTCCACTGCCAGGCTTCCCGCCAGGCAAAGCAACGCTGCGCGCACGAAAACCTCGCTTGCCGGGTCGTCTTCCTGCAGCGATGCACCAGCCGTGGCCGCTCGTGGATCGGCCAGACGTGCGTGCACGATGGCAGCCAGGCTGAACGCCGCAGCGACGGCGAGAAACCCACCGGCACCCAGATCGAGTACGTCGCTGAGAACAGAGCCGATGGGCCGGAAAGGCATCGTCACCGGTGCACTTGGCAAATGAGCCAGGCTATAAGAAAGTAGCAGCAGCGCAATCGAGGTGGTAGCCAGGCCAGCATCACTTGATCGAGAGAGACGAGCCTGGACAAAGCGAAACAACAGAGCCAATAGCGCGATGCCACCGGCTGCATCTGCTGCAGTAATGATCGGCCACCCGTGTCCATTGAGCGCCCGACTTGTGATCCCGGCTCCAAATAGGACAATACTGACCAATGACAGGCTCTCACCCACATGCCGGGAAGCGATACGCTCGATGAAGGAAGTCCGCTCGTCGTGAAACACATAGTGATGCAAAAAGTGCCGGCCATAGGCCACCACGGCAACCAAGAGCGCGCCATACCCCAGGCCCCACCAGGCTGCGGTCATCACCATAATGTGCCCTCAATGTCTGTACTCAAGGCTATCGCGACGGCTCGGCGGAGGCTCAGATCGCCTGGAGCGCTGCGGTCACGGTAGTGAACCGCGGTGCCCTCCCCGTTCTTCTGTACCATGGCCCAGGCCTGCCGCCGCGGCACAAACTGCATGGCCAAGCCAGACAGCGCCAGCACTGCGCCAGCGCCCAGGATCCACCGTCCTGGCTGATATGCAACGTCAAGCACAGCGTGAGACGACACTATCCATCGGTATGTAACCCCGCCGATCTCTGTCATCGTGGAGCTGCCGGATGCGGCGATCTCGCTGGTGCCTACCAGTGTCTGCCCGCCTTGCTCAAAGACCCATTGCCGGAAGCGCGGTGACTCTGTACCTGTCTCCTCGGGATTAAGCCATTCGAGGCGCACCACGACCTTTTCCTCGGGCAAGATGAACAGCCGGGCAGTCTGGTCCTCTGGGGCGGCGGAAAAGGCGAGTAGCAGCGTGGATTGTCTTTCGGGACGCAGCGCGTATTCAGAGACGGCTAGCGAGTCTCCGCTGCTTCTCCACGCGGTCACGCTGACAAGTGGCCCGCCTCCATCCGTCAGCTCATAGCTGTATCCCATGCTGCCGCTGCCCCGACCTCCGCCGATAGGCAGGGGGCCACGACCGTCGATCTCGATCGCTGCATTGCCCAAGCCTGTGGACGCTTCGACCAGCTCGATGCGATGCGATGCTTGTGGACCAAGATACACAGGACGGTTCGGATACATCTGCACACCCAGTTGGCTCCATCCCCACCGTGCGTTGACCGCCAGCGCGACGACCAGTAGCAAGGCACCCAGATAGGTCAGCGCTGTGTCGGTGCTGGCCCACACCCTCTGCTGGGCACAAAGGTAGGTGATGCCGGGCCCATTTCTATCTCG
>Ga0307442_1001871_pt1 | contig 10354 bp, 13 predicted proteins | sample SalMarWE160430MG_FD_202143 | JGI IMG/M metagenome (GOLD analysis project Ga0307442, IMG submission 202143) | Salt marsh sediment microbial communities from the Plum Island Ecosystem LTER, Massachusetts, United States - WE1604-30 | ecosystem: Environmental > Aquatic > Marine > Intertidal zone >... | reverse complement strand
CTTCATTTTTTGGTGCGATGTCCAATGAAATTACTGTGTTCTTTTTGCTCTTTAAGCGGCTAACAGACTCTATGACGTATCCGTGATTGAATTTCTCATGCAGAATCTGTTCTAGAATGTTAATTCGATCCTGTGGTAGTGGCGCTCCATCAATTCCTGTGGGGATTTTTTCGAACCATTTGTTGAGACCCATTGCGAGGTTCATTGTGTACTATGGTCTCTATTAGCCTGCCGACTTGACCAAACGGTTTTAACTTGTGGAACTAAGAATAACATGTGTTGTACTATGACTGGCAGAATATGCAATGTTGAGAAGAACAAAGAACGATGTACCTGTACGTACCCAGGATGCTCGAGAAATGGATATTGTTGTGATTGTTTACAATATCATTGGAAAAACCAAGAACTGCCAGGTTGTCTCTTTCCAGCTGATGCAGAGAGAACGTATGACAGGTCTCTTGAAAACTTCATAGAAGTTTGGAGTAAAAAATTAGGAAAGGAGTAACAAACAGAAGTCCTTAAGTGGAAATCACCTAAGGCGAGATTAAGGGCACGTAGTCTAGCTCGGATAAGGCGCCAGCCTTCGAAGTTGGAGGTCTCAGGTTCGAATCCTGACGTGCCCGCCACTTATCCATACTATAGCTCTTTGTCTGTTCTAAAACAAGACTAATATGAATTTGTAGCAATTGTATTGACAGGACGATGAACGAAGAACGGATTGGTTTAGCTGTTCTGGGAATGGTTATAGCTCTAGAAGGCTATGTTGCCAATGAGATATTCATGATTCTTGCCCGTGATAATAGCTATATTTCTCCGGGAATGGTTATACATTCATCCCCAATTATAGTTGGTACAGCTTGGTTATTGCTCATACCACTCGGTTTCATACTGGTTCTCGTTTCAGGCGTGTTAGAACTCAGAGATAGATATCGTAGAAAGGATTCCACTGAGATTTGGGAACAGTAATTTTCGTGTATTACTTTTCTATCATTTCAATTTCTTTGTCTGCAGTCAACTTGAGCGCAGCGCATCTGATTCCCTTTGACACAATCAATGACTCCAGAGGATTACTCTCAAGATTTACTTCGTACATATCATTACAGAATTGTAATGGGCGAAGATCCACTGTTTTGAATAGGTTCTCACTTAGATTTAGACCTTGTAAATTGACTAGACTTTCAAGAGGACTAAGGTCAATTGCTTCTAGGGGAGTTTTGTTGATGACTAGAGAGTATAGATTCTTGCAGTATGCTAAAGGGGATAGGTCAATTATTTGTAATCTGTTATCTCCAATATTCAATGTTTTCAGCTCAGAACAATGAGCAAGAGATTTCAAGTCAAGATGTTCAAACCTGTTCCTGTTTATTGTAAGAAGTTCTAAGTTGGAACAAGATGCAAGGGGAGAGAGATCCATCTCTTTCAGATTGTTGTATGCTAGCGATAGTTGTTCTAAATATTTTGACTCCGCAAGCGGTTCCAGATTAATTGTATCAAGTTCACACCCGGTCAGTCGTAGGATTTTCAAATGTTTCCAACCCTTCAGTGGCTCTAAATCAATAGTCCTGAGTGGATTATATGATATTGACAGGCGTTCCACTTCACATTCCAGTCCAATCTGTGAAAGATCGACCTCCTTCAATTGATTGTGAGAAATATCTAACCAAACTAATTGGTCACATGAACGTAAAGGAGTAAGGTCAATCTCTTTTAGACTATTTCTCGTCAAAGATATCCGTGTTGGATTAGTACCTACTGACTTCTTAATGGTGGTCCCATCTACCAGTTGACAGGTGAGCTGGACCTCCTTCAATGTTTCAACATCTCACTCTTTCACTCTTTTTCGAAGAGTTTTCTCATCTTTTCCTCAGTTGGGTTTCTGACAACGCCCCTATCGGTGATTATGGCATCTATTAACTCGGGTGGAGTCATATCAAATGCAGGATTGTACACCTTTGCATCTGGAACTGTGACATATTGACCATTGATAATACGAATCTCATCAGGGTCACGTTCTTCGATAACAACATCTTTGGGATTGGTTATCATATCTACTGTCGATGCGGGTGCGACTGAATAAAAGGGAATATTGTGGTATTTTGCAGTGATTGCCATAGTGTATGTTCCGATTTTATTGATTACATGGCCTGTTCGTAGTATTCTATCAGCTCCCACAACACAGCAATCAACTCGTCCTTCGCGAAAAACAGTACCAATCATCCCATCTGTGATTAGTGTGGTATCAATATTATCTTCCATGAATTCGTATATAGTAAGACGAGCTCCTTGTTGGCGTGGTCTGGTTTCTGCGGCATATACTTTGATATCACCATTATATGTTTCATGAGCTACTCTGATAACAGCACCAACAGTCCCAAGATGAACTGTTGCCAGAGACCCTGCATTACAAATTGTTTGGATTGTGTAACCAGGTTGTATGAGTGAGAGAGCATGTTCACCAATAGCCCTGCACATTCGAACATCTTCCTCAGCGATTTCTTTTCCTTCATCGGCAAGTCTTTTGATGATCTCATCTACACTTCCGTCAGCATTCTTTGCAACTTCCAACATTCGTGCAGTAGCCCATGTCAGATTTACAGCAGTGGGTCTAGTATTGAGAGTTACAGCTGCTTTTTCCAAATATTCTAGTAAATCTCCTTTCGTTCTAGCTTTACTTTCAATTGCTGCAAGAGCCATACCCATTCCTGCTGCCGCCCCAATCGCTGGAGCGCCTCGTATCTCCATAATCTTGATGGACTTGGCAATACGCTCATGGCTATTTGTTACAATATGTTCTAAGACCAAAGGAAGCTTGGTCTGATCTACAAGACGAACTTGATTTGAATCATCAAGCCATTCAATAGTGCGGTACATTTCTCTCATTCCTTGTAATGTTCTGCTAGTAACCTTTCAAAACTAGCAATTATATTCTCTGCAACTTCCAGTATTTCGGGGTTAAGGCCTTCACCGAACTGTATATTTTTTGGCTGAACACCAAGCAGTATGCTTTCACCTCCCGTTTCTTGCTCAAGATACATCATCAAGAAAGATAGAGGCATACTGTGTGTACTGATACTTATTCCACCAATTCGGTCTTTTGTAACAAGTTCGATATGTCCTGGGGCCTTCCGCATATCAGCAGCATCAACCATGATTATTCGTTTTGCTCCAAATTCTGCCAATGGACGTGAAAATGCCTCAGGCACCGACCCGACGTTCTCAATCATAACATTTGGGTTATCAAAGTGGATTGTATTCACAATGTAGGGTCCAAGACCATCATCGGAACGTAAGTCATTACCAATGCCAAGAATTGCTATTTTCTTCGCACCTGCAATGAATTTTTTGATTTCAGCTTCGAAGCTTTGGTCGGTCACAACAATGGCTCTACTCATACTGGCTTTAGTTTTTGTGGCATGGCGAAGGGTTTTTCACAATACTTTCTTGGCTAGACAGAGTAGGCGAATACGAGTTGGCGAAAGAAAATAGCGATTCTCTTGAACAAGATATCCTCGAAGAAGACCAGGAAAATGATATTGAAGAAGAATTTCAAGAACCTGAAGAAGATCCTGCCAATGTCATCTTTGAGAATGGAAAAGGTCTTGTTGCGAGTGAAGATGCTGACAGATTATCACAACAGGGATTCTATGGCACTCGTATTGATGGGAATAGGCTTGAGTTGGAACCGGTTGAACTACTTCATTTGATTGAACGAAAAAGGGCAATTGCATCAGTTCCTTCAGGAGAAATTATAGGTTCAGATCATATTGTAAATAGTCTGTTAGAAGAAGACCCAGACCTCTGGATTCGCTATCTTGTATTTAGAGACCTCAGAAGTAGAGGTTATGCAGTACGAAAGGGATTTGGCAGTGGAATAGGTTTCCGAGTTTACGCTCGTGGAGATAAACCGGGAGATGCGAATGCAAAGGAGCTTGTGTATGTTCTCAAAGAGGGCGTACCAATATCTCTAAGTGATTTAGATTTGGTAACCAGGACTGCTGCAGGTTCTAGAAAAGAACTAGTTTTTGCTCTAGTAGATCAAAATGGAGAAGTGAATTTCTACAAGGTAGCACAATCAACTTTGCGAGATCGTAGTGGTGATGAACAATGAGTGATGACAATGATTACCCATATGAAGATGAGATAGTGTCTCTCGAAGCATTTTTTGATAATCGAACAATGAGTGTACATTTGGTTGAAAAAAATCCTCCACGAGCTAAGAGAGGTGAACCTGGAAACTGGGAATTAGTTCAGCTTTCAGATAGGATTCTCACATATGATGAGCTTGACATCTTAGCAGAAGCAATTCTCACATCAGCTGAAAATGATAGTGATTCATTCATCGAGATAGAGGAAGAAGGTGCTGTAGTTGTTCAGCTGCGAAACTTGAGAATCGCAATAGCACGTCGGCCATTCGCTGATAAGATGGAAATCTCTGCAATTCGACCCATTGTTAAACTGAGTTTGGAAGATTATCAGCTTAGTCCAAAGCTGATGAATCGACTTGAATTACGTGCTGAGGGAATATTGATATCAGGTTCGCCGGGGTCCGGGAAAAGCACATTCGCAGCGGCATTAGCAGAATTTTACAGTAGTCAAGGTAATGTTGTCAAAACACTTGAACAACCAAGAGATCTACAGGTAGAAGAATCAATAGTACAATATTCTCCACTTGACGGTAGTATGGAAAAAGCAGCTGATATTCTATTACTAGTACGTCCTGACTATGTTATCTATGATGAGTTACGTAAGAATTCTGATTTTCAAGCATATGCGGATCTTCGTTCTGCAGGAGTTGGAATGGTTGGAGTTGTACACGCAGGTTCAGCTATTGATTCACTTCAAAGATTGCTTCTTGGTGGCCGCGTTGAGCTGGGACAAGTACCTAGCACCGTAGACACGATAGTTCACATTGAGGATGGGAAAGTAGCAAAAGTTTCAGCTATGTCACTGAAAGTAAAACTCCCCACAGGAATGGGAGGTACACAGAGAGATTTAGCACGACCAGTGGTAGAAGTTCGGGAATTCGAACATGGTGTATTGGAATATGAGATGTTCACTTTTGGAGGAGAGAAAGTTGTCATACCAGTAAGAGGTGGGATAACTTCAGATAGGAGAAAAGATGGAAGTCCTAGAAGTCGGAGTGTTCCAGGAGAGAGTGTACCAATTTCTATTAGTTATAACAAGAAAAAAGTTACAATCTATTCAGGAAGAAAGTATGCTAAACAGAGAATTGAGATATTTGCTGGAGATATTTACCTATTTACAACAGTTGTTGGACGAAATGGGGAAAGTGCAATAAGAATCAAGACTCGGCAGGGTAGTATGCTTGTCGATGCCATGGAAGAAGGAGCAACTGTTACTGCAAAGATTGCAGAGTGAGTGCCCTTGTCTTTCTTTAAAGGCAACTCAACTCTTGCGATTTGCAACCATCTCGACATGCCCACACTGAGGACATCTATATCCATCAATATGATAAGCGACATAATGCCAGGGGTCATTCCGCGCAGGTTGTTTGATTTTTATACGAAGCGCACTGCTTTGTATACGAAAACTACCGGTTCCATGAACCAGTGCTCCCGACTCCATCGTGGTATTTTCACATATGGGACATTGTGGCATAAGGTTATTCCTCAGATGATTATCAACTTGTGGCGCAAAATAGTTTTGCCAGGGCTCATTACTGCAAAAGCTTTAACAACACATCATTCTCTTGCTCAAGTTCACGGGCCCGTGGCCTAGCCTGGACCTTTGAGATTTCATCTTAGAGGAGGTCAATAGGGCACTAGCCTCCTAGAGGTTAGTTATCTAGTCTGGAGTAAGTTAGTAATCCCCGGTTCGAATCCGGGCGGGCCCGCCACTTCCTAGTGCAAGTCGCAAAATCCAAATTCTACAATGATAGTATTAAAAATGGAGATAAATGAATGAGTGATGAAGATCACCCGCTCTATGATTTCTTACCAGGGTTGGACTTGAGTGAGGCTTTCTATGAAGAAGCCGTGAAACCTTTCATGGACGAGCACTTCCCGGAACTTGTCTATTCTGCAGTTCGTATCGGACATGGTTCTGATGTTTTGGGGTATGATACAGCACAATCAATGGATCATGATTGGGGACCCAAATTGCAGATTTTCTTGAAAGATTCTGATTATGGCTCAGTAAAAGAAGAACTTGGCACCAAACTTCGTGAAAACTTACCATACGAAATACGGGGATTTCCTACCAACTTTAGGCATAATGAAGATGGTTCATCAGGAATGAGTCCTATTGATAATGGCCCTGTAAATCACGGAATCACAATCGATACTGTTGGTGGTTTCTTCATTGGGTATCTTGGTTTCAACCCAACAGAGGAACTTCGAATCATAGATTGGTTAGTGCTGCCACAGCAGATACTTCTGAGCATTGCAAATGGGCGAGTTTTTCATGATGGATTAGAGAAAATGAAACCAATAGTAGAGAAATTGGAATATTATCCCCATGATTTGTGGTTATATTTACTATCAAATCAATGGGAGAGGATATCTCAAGAAGTTGCATTCATGGGTAGGTGTGGTCAAGTTGGAGATGAGTTAGGGTCTCGAATTGTTGCAGCGCGGCAGATTAGTGATATCATGCGTCTCTGTTTTCTAATGGAGCGGAAATATGCACCTTACATCAAATGGTTTGGTACTGCCTTTTCCAAGCTCAAGAGTGCAAAGACTCTCACACCTTTATTCAACGAAATTATGGATGCCAACACATGGCAAGAACGCCAAAATCATCTAACTAGAGCATACGAGTATGTGGCTAAGTTGCATAATGAGTTGAGAATTACGGATTCTTTAACCACTGAAGTATCACAGTTTCACAATCGCCCATTCATGGTAATTCATGCAGACAAGTTTGCTGATGCAATCCATGAGAAAATTGAAGACAATGAAGTGAAACGATTACCAAAGTATCTAGGTGCAATTGATCAATATGTTGACTCTACTGAGGTGCTATCGTACACAGAAAAGTTCCGAAGGTTCTGGTCTATGTATCAATAAGTTCACTTCTTCAGAATATAAACACCCTCTTCAGTCCCGACATGAACTTCATCAGCCATATCTATGAAGAGCCCTGTTTCCACAACACCTGGAATCATCTTCAGGTCAATTGCAACCTGTTCAGGATTCTCAATTGGTTTTGGAAACTTTAAGTCAATAATGAAATTACCATTGTCTGTAACTACAGGACCCATCTTCATTTGAGCTTGACGAACAATGGGGTCAATACCCATTTTTGTGATTGTTCTCTTAACCACACCTAAGGAAAATGGCAACACCTCTACTGGTATTAAGAATCTAGACGCTAATTTCTCAACAAGTTTTGATTCATCTACAATAATGATTAGCTTCTTTGATGCTGAAGCCACTACTTTTTCTTGGAAGAGTGCACCACCGCCTCCTTTTGTGAGATTAAGTTTCTTATCCACTTCATCAGCACCATCGACAGTAAGAAGAAGCTCAGGGTTTATGTCAAGGTTGGTCAGTGGAATGTGAAACTCAACTGCAAGTTGGTATGCCTGATAAGAACTTGGAACTACTGATACATCAGCCATGCCAGATTCGACTCTTCGGCCTAACTCTTTTGCAAAGATAGCGACGGTAGATCCACTTCCAAGGCCGATCGGTCCCTTTTCCGGGATTAATCCAATGGCACTCTTAGCAGCATTCAACTTGACGTTAGACATTTTGGTAGACTCCAGTCAAGGATTGGAATGAATCCACCAAAAAACTTTCCGAGAGACAGATTCTTGAATTGCTATTTTCTCTGTCGGTCTAAACAACACCATATGGACATAAAATACCAGTGCGAGGTCTCCAATATACACCCCATTTCCCGTTTTTCATCTGGAAAATTGTAGTATAACAATTATCTTGCAAGACAAGTGAAAAATTATTTGCGTCTTGTTCATTGTCAAAGATGTCGACAAGTTTGTGTACTTTTCCATCAATCAGGAGCCACTTTTCTGGATTCATACTGTACTGTATGTAGACTACCTAATAAAAATGGAATAAGAAACTTGTTCCATTCCAAGTGATTAAATTGTACAGGATTAGTAATATTCTTGCTAATCTCCACCCATGAGTGCCTTAAGACGTTCCATTTCTTGAAGCATCTCTGATTGGAGTGAACTTTTCCCGCCAGCTATTTTTGGTGCATCTCCACTTGGAGCACTTCCACTTGGAGGACCTCCACCAGGAGCTGCGCCACTTGGGACTCCACCACCGGGTGGGCCACCACCAGGAGCTGCGCCACTTGGAGCTCCACCACCGGGTGGGCCACCGCCAGGAGCTGCGCCACTTGGAGCTCCACCACCGGGCGGACCTCCACCAGGAGCTGCGCCACTTGGAGCTCCACCACCGGGCGGACCTCCACCAGGAGCTGCGCCACTTGGAGCTCCACCACCGGGTGGGCCACCGCCAGGAGGGCCTCCACTAGGTGCTCCGCCACTTGGAGTGGTTGTACTAGTTTTGTCTGGCATTCCTACACTTGAAGGACCCGCCTTATCACCTTCATCAGTTTCTACAGCTGTTCCTGACATTGCAGCAAGTTTCTGAAGATAATCAGAACGAGCTCGATCTACTGCCGAGGAAGTGTCAACAATCTCTTTGAATTCTTCATCTTTTGCTATAGCGCTTCGAACTGCATCTAAGCGATCTTGGTAAGTCTGGATGAATTTGGTCTTCAGAGATTCATTCATCTCGCCTTGTTGAGCATAATAGTCTACAGCAGATAATGCCTGCTGAATTGCATTTTCTTCAACTTTGAGAAAGACCAGAGCCTCTGCCGGTGTCTTGATGTACTTGACTTTCTTGACTCCAGCCATACCACTTGAAACGTCTCCAGTTGAAGCTATAATTTTCTTGACACTTTCATCTAAATCCGATCCACTGCCACGCCGACCACGAACTACCAGTAGGATAATTATCAGGGTTAGAGTACCACCCATAAGAATGAACATCCATGCCTCGGGTCCGAATGGAAGCCCAATACTTTGGAAGAAGTCTGAAATGGGTCTGAATAACTCAATAATGGATCTTGCGAAGTTCGAATAGTCTGTTTGCAATTGCTTTCACCTACTGATACGTAGTCCTAATGCACTTCTGTATGCTATTTTACTTTTCTCGTAAGCATTAGAGTTTGTAAGACGCACGTGTGATACGGTTTAATCAATAAGGACTGAGTCCTTACTGGATATTTGCGCACAGTCACTCATAAACATAACCTTGATTTATACCCCAGAAGACGATTTTTGCTCCTCAGGACTGATAAATTCAATATAATTCCATCCCAGTTTTCTTAATTTGAATATAATTTTCCATAGTAGATTGTTAGGTGAACTATTATGGATCTATTAGACCCGTCAATTGAACATTATGTGATGCATGAAAAAGCATGGAAATTTGGTGGTGGCGACATCTTCGATCCACAGGGCGAAAAGGTTGGGATAATGAAAAGAAAACTCATCTCAATGAGAGCTGAGATTCAATTAATGAATCCCGATGAATCTATGCTTTGCATAATCAATAAGAAGTTGTTAGGCGTTCGTCCCATCTATGATGTAAAGACACCAGATGGAGAACTCATTGGTCGTGGCAAGAAACCTGTGGTTGCATTCAGAGGATCAATTGATATGTATGATCCTGAAGAGAATATGATTTACAAAGCACAAGGCGGTATCACGAAGTGGAATTTTACGATAACACATCCCAAAGATAAGAACAAGGTCTATGCTGAAATCAAGAAAGGGGATAAATGGCGAGATGTATTTGCTCCTATGTTCAACTTCAAAGATCGCTATGTAATTCATGTCCTAGACCCGAATGCTCCAAGATTGATGTTACTTGCATATGCAATCATTATCGATAATGTCTATCATGACAAGTAATGCAACAGAATAGTTAGGTCTACAGGGGCAGCTTTTAAAACAATAATGCTCCCACGCAGTTTTAGAACTGCCCCAGTGGCTTAGAGGCTATAGTGTTTCTGTATATTCAGAGATGCAGTCAAAGCGGCTGACTTGTAATCAGCAGGTCGCGCGTTCAATTCGCGCCTGGGGCTCCACTCTTATTCTAATTCTATTTATTATATGAAGTATAGATGCCATAGTATTGCTCTGAATTCAATCCAATAGAAGAGGAGTGATACAACCAGTCCAATTATCGAAACGACTTGGAATGCTCTTTTTCTTGTTTTATGATGAAATCCAAACATTCCAATAATCAAACCTATTGCACCACCAACGAATCCCATGATAAGTAAAGTTGCCTCACTAACTCTCCATCCATCATTTCTGGCTCTTCTTTTATCCCACCACATGGTCACA
>Ga0307442_1001869_pt1 | contig 10356 bp, 7 predicted proteins | sample SalMarWE160430MG_FD_202143 | JGI IMG/M metagenome (GOLD analysis project Ga0307442, IMG submission 202143) | Salt marsh sediment microbial communities from the Plum Island Ecosystem LTER, Massachusetts, United States - WE1604-30 | ecosystem: Environmental > Aquatic > Marine > Intertidal zone >... | reverse complement strand
TGCCCGACATGAAGCTGTCGGTGCGTCAGGTCTTCGGTATCGACACCGATCTGGAGGTGCCGGCCTACTCCAAGGCCGACGAGCACGTGCCCGACATCGATTCCGACTACCTGTTCAATCGAGAGGTGACGCTCGCCATCCTCGCCGGCTTCAAGCACAACCGCCGCGTGATGATCCAGGGCTACCACGGCACCGGCAAGTCGACGCACATCGAGCAGGTGGCCGCGCGCCTCAATTGGCCGTGCATCCGCATCAACCTCGACAGCCACGTGAGCCGCATCGATCTTGTCGGCAAGGACGCCATCGTCCTGAAGGACGGGCTGCAGGTGACCGAGTTCCGCGAGGGGATCCTGCCTTATGCGCTGCAGAGCAACACCGCGCTCGTCTTCGACGAGTACGACGCCGGCCGCCCCGACGTTATGTTCGTCATCCAGCGCGTGCTCGAGGTTTCCGGCAAGCTCACGCTCCTCGACCAGTCCAAGGTGATCCGCCCGCATCCCGCCTTCCGTCTGTTCGCGACCACCAACACCATCGGGCTCGGCGACACATCGGGGCTCTATCACGGCACGCAGCAGATCAACCAGGGCCAGATGGACCGCTGGTCGATCGTGGCCACGCTGAACTACCTGCCGCACGACGACGAGGTGAAGATCGTCCTGTCCAAGGTCAAGTCGTTTGCCAAGAGCGAGGCCAAGCGCAAGGCGGTCGCGCACATGGTTCGCGTGGCGGACCTCACGCGGTCGGCGTTCATCAACGGCGATCTGTCCACCGTGATGAGCCCGCGCACGGTGATGATGTGGGCGGAAAACGCCGAGATCTTCGGCGACGTCGGCTTTGCGTTCCGCCTCACCTTCCTCAACAAGTGCGACGAGCTCGAGCGGCCGATGGTCGCCGAGTTCTATCAACGCTGCTTCGGGGAGGAGCTGCCCGAGAGCGCGGCCAACGTCGCACTGAGTTGATCTCGCCATGACGACGGGTTCCAAGCGGAAGGAAGCGCCGACGGAGCCGTTGAAGCGGGCGATCGGCCTCACCGTTCGCGCCATCGCGGGCCAGCACGACCTCGAAGTCGCCTTCGCGCCGGGGGCGCCGGAGGTGGCGACAAAGCACGTGCAGCTGCCCGAACCTTCGCGCGTTCCCTCGCAGCGCGAGATCGCCGTCATCCGCGGCTGGGCCGATAGCTTCGCTTTGACCGCTGGCTGTCACGACGCGAAGCTGCACAGCCGTCTTGCCCCCGTCTCGGGGCCGGCGCGGCTCGTATTCGAGGCGGCCGAGAGCGCACGCGTGGAAGCGCTGGGGGCCAACCGCATGCCCGGCATGGCGCGCAATCTCACCGCCCGCATCGAGGATAAGTACGCCGACCGCCGCTATGCCGAGATCACGTCCCAGGAGGAGGCTCCGCTGGAGGACGCGGTCGCGCTTCTGATCCGCGAGCGGCTGACGGGATTGGCGCCTCCGGCTTCCGCCAATGCGCTCCTCAATGTGTGGCGCCCCTCCATCGAGCAGCGCGGCGCCAAGGTCCTCAAGCGGCTCGACGGGCTCGCCGAGGACCAGGAGAGCTTCGGGCGGCTGGTGCGCGACTTGTTGCGTGCGCTCGAGCTGACCGAGGAAAGCGCCGACGCCGAGCAGGAGGAGAGCGGCGAGGAGGCGGAAGGCGAGCCTCAGCCCAGCGAAGGCGAAGGTGAGAGCGCCGAGGCCGGTGAGGAGGGACGCGATCAACCGCGCGAGGAAGGGCAAGCCGAAGGCGAGGCCGCAGACGCGCAAGAGATCTCGGAGACGACGGGCGCCGACGAGATCGAGAGCAGGTTCGACGATCTGGAACAGATCGACACCACAGAGCCACGGCGGCCGAACGTGTCAGTGCTCGATTGCCCCGAGGCATTCGGCTACAAGGTCTTCACCCGCGAGTTCGACGAGGAGGTCGGTGCCGAGCAGCTGTCCTCGCCCGAGGAGCTGGAGCGCCTGCGCGCCTATCTCGATCGCGAGCTCAGGACCTTGTCGAGTGCGGTCGCGCGTCTCGCCAATCGGTTGCAGCGGCGCCTGCTCGCGCAGCAGAACCGCGCCTGGGACTTCGACCTGGAGGAGGGGACGCTGGATGTCGCGCGGCTGCCGCGCATCATCATCGATCCCATGCACCCGCTGTCGTTCAAGCACGAGCGCGACACCGACTTCCGCGATACCGTCGTCACGCTTCTGCTCGACAATTCCGGCTCGATGCGTGGCCGCCCCATCATGGTCGCTGCGTGCTGCGCCGATATCCTGGCGCGCACGTTGGAGCGCTGCGGCGTGAAGGTGGAGATCTTGGGCTTCACCACGCGCGCCTGGAAGGGCGGCCAGGCGCGCGAGCGGTGGCTCGCCTCCGGCAAGCCGCAGGGGCCTGGGCGACTCAACGACCTGCGCCACATCGTCTACAAGACCGCGGATGCGCCCTGGCGGCGCGTCAAGCGCTCGCTGGCGCTGATGATGCGCGAAGGGCTTCTGAAGGAGAACATCGACGGCGAGGCTTTGGCCTGGGCCCACCGGCGCCTGCTCGGGCGGCCGGAGCAGCGCCGCATTTTGATGATGATCTCCGATGGAGCGCCCGTCGACGATTCGACGCTCTCGGTCAATTCCGGCAACTACCTGGAGCACCATTTGCGCCAAGTCATCGATGAGATCGAGACGCACTCGCCGGTGGAACTGATCGCGATCGGGATCGGGCACGACGTCACCCGCTATTACCGCCGCGCGGTCACGATCACCGATCCGAGCGAGCTGGCCGGCGCCATGACCGACAAGCTGGTCGAGCTGTTCGAGGAGGAAGGACCCGCGGCGCGGCCGCGGCACCGCCCGCGGCGGCAGGTCCATTGAGGGAGCGTGGTTTGCGGCTGAAGTCGATGCGTGATGTCGCTCATGCGATCAACGGCTCCAGTCGCCTAGCCAAAGGCTCGGCCGTTGCCATGGCGGCCATGCTGGTGGTGGGCGCCGGCATCGCGCTCGGCGACACCAAGCCCGGCGCCCTCAAAGGCGGGGCTGCGCCTATCGAGGTGCAGGCCCAGCCGATCGCGGCCTTCGACAAGATCGATCCGCAAAAGACGCGTTTCGGCAAGCTCACTTGGCGGGGCGGCCTGGTTCTGACCTCGCCCTCGCCCAACTTCGGCGGCTGGTCTGCTCTTGCGCTCGATGACGCGGGCAAGAACTTCCTCGCAATCTCGGATGCCGGCACCTGGATGACGGGCACGCTGGTCTACGACGGCGACAAGCCGAAGGCCGTGCGGGCTGCGCGCCTTGGTCCCCTGCAAGCGCGCTCGGGCAAGACGTTTGCCGACGGCGATGACCGCGATGCCGAAGGGATGGCCGTCGTCGCGGGAACGCCGGTCAAGGGACGCGCCCTGATCTCGTTTGAGCGCAATCATCGCATCGGATGGTTCGACGTCGGCAAGAAGGGTCTCTCGCCTGCGAGGAGCTACGTTGCGCTGCCTGCCGGGATGAAGCGGGCGCAGGACAACCGCGGCCTCGAGGCGGTCACCATGCTGCGCGGCGGCCCCTATAAGGACTCGATCGTCGCCATAGCCGAGCGGCTGCCGGACCGCTCCGGGCATCACACCGGCTGGATTTGGGTAAAGGGAAAGCCGCGCGCGTTCCATCTCGTGAACGAGGGTCACTACGACATAACCGACGCGGCGGCATTGCCCGATGGCGGCCTGCTCGTGCTCGAGCGCCGCTTTCGCCTGTCAGAGGGCGTCAAGACGCGTTTGCGGCTCGTCCGGCGCGACGAGCTGCGCCCCGGCGCGCTGGTGCGCGGCGAGACCCTGCTCGATGCCAGCATGAACCAGGAGATCGACAACATGGAGGGGCTGGCGGTCCACTCGGGAGCCGACGGCGCCATCATCGTCACCATGATCTCGGACGACAATTTCAACCACGCCCTGCAACGGACGCTGCTGCTGCAGTTTGGGCTCAATGCGATCGATCTCGCGAGCGCAGGCGCGCGCCGCTAGCGCCTTCACGTGTTGATGTTCATGGGGAGCGCCGCCTTCAGGCGGCGGCAGGCGACGCGGCCTTCGCGGCCTTCTGCAGCTCGCGCTTGAGCTTCAGGCACCGGTCGGAGAGATCCGCGTCGCTGGCCTTGAGCAAAAACTTATCGAGGCCGCCGCGATGCTCGACCGACTTCAAGGCATGCGCGCTGATGCGCAGGCGCACCTTGCGGCCGAGCGTGTCGCTCATCAGCGTCACGTCGCACAGGTTGGGGCGGAACTTGCGCTTGCTCTTGTTCTCGGCGTGGCTTCTCAACTGCCCCGAAAGGGGTAGTTTGCCGGTGAGTTCGCAGCGCCTCGTCATAATCAAAGCTCCTTCGCCGCCGCTTCCCTGCGGTGGCCCGCGGACACGGGATTTTCAGGTAAGATCATACGCCCCGGCTCGGCCGGCGCGACATGGGCGCTGTGTATGCCCGAGCCCCCAGGCTCCGTCAAGGCGCCGCCGCGCGGGGGTCGATGGGATGTCGCCCTGGACCCTTCGACCCGGACTTGGTCCTGCGCAGGTTTGCCCTCCTGAAAACGCGCGGCTTCGCCCCCCATATACATCCCCGGGCTTCGGCCCCGCGGAGGTGTCCGGGTCAAATATTTGACGTAAAACCGGACTACCGCCAGAGTTTGCGCTATCCGGGGACATTCCAAGGAATGATCCGAGGGTCACGGGGGCTCATGATGTTTCGGATCCGGCTGGGAGCCAATCGCGTCTCTCGCGCAGCGCTCGTCAGCTCGCTCATGGTGCTCGCCTTGGCACCGCTCTTGGCCGCGCCAGCGCGCGCGGGCTCCGTCCCCTTGCCGGCACAGGTCAACGCGCTCTACCGGGTCAGCTTCGGACTGTTTGGTGAGATCGGCTACTTTCGCTTCAACTCGACCGTCAATGGCGAGGCGTACGCGCTTGCCGCCGAGGCCAAGATCGATACCGCGGTGTTCGATTATTTCGGCGCCATGACCAGCATGGGCTCCGTCCTCTCCGCCGCGACCAGGCCGGGCAGCTACCAGTTCAGGTACAAGCAGAAGGCGTTTCTGGGAAAGAAGAAGAAGCGCTCGCTCGAGATGGCGTTCGACCGCTCGGGCGTGAAGAACGTCACGTTCGTGCCTCCAGACCCGCCGTCGAAAAAGGCCATCCCCGTAACCAAAGAGCAGCTGAAGCATGTGCTCGACCCCTTAAGCGGCGTGATGGCCCTCTCCTTGGGAAACATGGCCAAGCCGTGCCAGCAGAGATTGCCGATCTTCGATGGCAAGCAGCGTTTCGATCTCGTTTTCTACCCGACGGGGCGCCACAACGGCCACGGCGACCAGGTGTGCCGCGTGCGCCTTCTCCCCATCTCCGGCCACAAGAAGGGCAACGGCCTCAACTCCGTGATCAGCGGCAACATCGAGGTCGTGATGCGGGCCGTTCCCAAGGCCAACATTCTCATTCCTTACCGTGTTACAGTCCCCACTATCATTGGCGCCGCGGTTCTCGCTTCCGACAGGGTCGATATTACGATGCCGAACCGACAGCGGATAGCCTTTAGGCATTGAGACCGAGACGGGCGTTAAGACAAGGTCACGGTTCATCCAACAAGAAACTTGAGACATCTGCGACAACCGCCTTGGGTGGAGGCGATCGCGGCGCGCACGTTCTCCATCCGAACACGTCGGCGACAAGGAAGCCCTTGATCTTGAGCGGGGCCTCTGCAATGCCAAGGCGCAAGTGAGATCTGGAGGCCTCCTTCCATGGCCAGCGACCTCGAAGTCCGCATTCGCCACGTGACGGCGGTGTTGGGCCCGACCAATACCGGTAAGACCCACCTCGCCATCGAGCGCATGATCGGCCACGAGAGCGGCATGATCGGGCTGCCGCTGCGCCTGTTGGCGCGCGAAGTCTACGACAAGATCGCGGCCCGTGTCGGCGCCGACGCTGTCGCGCTCATCACCGGCGAGGAGAAGATCAAGCCGGAGCGCGCCCGCTATTGGGTGTGCACCGTGGAGGCGATGCCGCGCGACGTGGACGTGGATTTCCTGGCGATCGACGAGGTGCAGCTCGCAGGCGATCCCGAGCGCGGCCACGTCTTCACCGACCGCCTGCTGCATGCGCGCGGCCGCGCCGAGACGCTGCTGTTGGGCGCCCATACCATGCGCGAGGCCATCGGCGATCTCGTTCCCGGCGCCAACTTCATCTCGCGTCCGCGGCTGTCCAAGCTCACCTACGCCGGCCAGAAGAAGATCACGCGCCTGCCGCAGCGCTCGGCCGTGGTCGCCTTCTCGGCATCTGACGTCTATTCGATCGCGGAGCTCATTCGCCGCCAGCGCGGCGGCGCCGCCGTGGTGCTCGGCGCGCTGTCGCCGCGCACGCGCAACGCACAAGTCGCGCTCTACCAGTCGGGCGACGTCGATTTTCTGGTGGCGACCGACGCCATCGGCATGGGGCTCAATCTCGACGTCGACCACGTCGCCTTCTCGGCCGCGCGCAAGTTCGACGGGCAGAATTTCCGCAACCTGACGCCGGCCGAGCTAAGCCAGATCGCCGGCCGCGCCGGTCGGCACATGAACGACGGCACCTTCGGCGTCACCGGTTCAGCCGACCCATTCGATGCCGACACCGTGGAGCGGCTGGAGACGCACAACTTCGAGCCCGTGCGCGTCTTGCAGTGGCGCAACCGCAGCCTCGATTTTTCGACGCTGGAGGGCCTCAAGAACTCGCTGCGCGAGACGCCGCGGCTGCAGCGCCTCACCCGGGCGCGCGCCGCAGACGACGTCGTCGCTTTGGAGAGCGTGAGTTCGGACAAGGAGATCGCCGGCATGGCCTGCGCGCCGGCGGCGGTCGCCAAGCTCTGGGACGTTTGCCAGGTGCCGGACTACCGCAAGATCTCCGGCCAGAGCCACGCCGAGCTGGTGGCGAGCATCTACAAGTTCTTGCTGGGGCCGGACGAGCGCATCCCCGAGGATTGGTTCGCCAAGCAGGTGGCGTTCGCCGACCGCACCGATGGGGACATCGACACGCTCGCCAACCGCATCGCCCACATCAGGACGTGGACGTTTGTCTCTAATCGCGCCGACTGGCTCAAGGACCCAGAGCACTGGCAGGGGCGCACGCGCGAGATCGAGGACAAGCTGTCGGACGCGCTGCACGAGTGCCTGACGCAGCGCTTCGTCGATCTGCGCACGAGCGCCCTCATGAAAGGGATGCGCGACAAGGACGAGCTCCACGCCGAAATCGCCGACGACGGGGCCATCCACGTGGAGAAGCATTACGTGGGACGGCTCAGGGGCTTCCGCTTCTCGCCCGATACCGGCGGCGAAGGGATCCACGGCAAGGCTGCACGCAACGCCGCCGCGCAAGTGCTGGCGCGGGAGCTGTCGATGCGTGCGCGCCGGGTCTCCGCTGCCCAGGTCGATGCGTTTCGGCTGACGCCGCGCGGTCGCATCGTATGGAAGGACGAGGAGATCGCGCAGATCGAGGGGACTGACGACCCGCTCAAACCTTCGGTGACGATCCTTGCCGACGAGCATCTGTCGGCGCCGGACCGGGAGAAGATCCAGGCGCGGCTCGATGCCTGGATGGCGCAGACGATTTCCGAAAAGCTGAAACCCCTCGTCGAGGCGGCAAAGGCGGAGGACGTGGCGGGCCTTGCCCGCGGCATCGCGTTCCGCCTCAAGGAGAACTTCGGCATCCTCAAGCGCGAGACGGTCGCGGGCGAGATCAAGGCGCTCGATCAGACGGCGCGCGCGCAGCTGAGGAAGTACGGCGTTCGCTTCGGCGCCTTCAACATCTATTTCCCCATGCTTCTGAAGCCGGCCGCCGCCGAGCTCGCTTTGACGTTGTGGTCGTTGAAGCAAGCAGGCGCCAACGGGCTGTCGCTCGACGCCATGCCGGAGCCGCCGCGCGCGGGCCTTACGTCGTTTGTGCCCGATCCGGCGTTGCCCGAGGTGTTCTATCGCGCCTACGGCTACCACGTGTGCGGGCCGCGCGCGGTACGCATCGACATTCTCGAGCGCCTTGCCGATATCATCCGGCCGCTGCTCGCCTGGCGCGCAAGCGCGGAGAACGCGACGCTCCCGCCCAAGGGCGCGACCGGAGACGGGGCGTTCACGGCAACGCCGGAGATGATGTCGCTGCTGGGCTGCTCACCCGAGGAGCTGAGCGGCGTTCTCAAGGCTCTGGGTTTCCGCGTAGAGCGGCGCCGGATCAAGGAAGCGCCTCCGGCGGCGCCCGCTGCCGAAGCGACCAGCGCGCCAGCCGCGCAGCCAGAGGAGACTGCGGCGCTGGCGCCTGTCGAGGAGGCACCCCAAGCTACGCCGGCTGCGGCCGAGGCAGCCGCGCAGCCAGAGGAGACTGCGGCGCCGGCGCCTGTCGAGGAGGCACCCCAAGCTACGCCGGCTGCGGCCGAGGCAGCCGCGCAGCCAGAGGAGACTGCGGCGGCAGCGCCTGTCGAGGAGACGCCCCAAGCCACGCCGGCTGCGGCCGAGGCAGCTGTGCAAGCCGGCTCGCCTGAGGCGCCGCTCCAGACCAAGGAGCGGGCGTTTGAAGAGATCTGGCGCCCGCGTCGCCACGCGCGCGGCGAGCACCGCAAGGAGGGCGCGGCGCGAGGGCGTCGCCGGCCGGATGCGGCGCGTGACGGTCAATCGGACAAGGCGGCTGCCCCTGCGGGCGCCAACGGTCATGGCGAGGGTCATCGCGAGGGTCATCGCGAGCGGCCCGCGGATGCGCGCGGCAAAGGCAAGCGCGATGACAAGGGCGAACGTGCGCGGGGCAAGGAACAGCGCTCCGAGCCTGGGCGCGAGCCGCGTCAGCGGCGCGCCAAGGGCTTCGAGAAACGCCGCCGCGAAGAGCGCCGCAAACCTGAGGTCCACACCGCTGCCCCGCCGCGCAGGGTCGGAATCGAAGCGGATTCGCCCTTTGCCGCGCTGGGTGCATTGCGCGACGAGCTCGCCAAGCGCAGCAAGGAGAGCAGCTCGACATGAGGCGGGGCGAGGACGGGCCGGCGGAGGCCTGCACCACCCAACGGATCGACAAATGGCTGTGGTTCGCGCGGCTGACCAAGACGCGGACGCTGGCGGCCGAGCTCGTTGCCGGCGGCAAGGTCCGCCTCAACCGCGTGCGCGTGGAAAAGCCGAGCCAGACAGTGCGCATCGACGACGTGCTGACCGTGGCTCTGAACCGGCGCGTGCGGCTGTTCAAGGTACTGGAGCTCGGCGTGCGCCGGGGGCCATCTGCCACGGCCCGCACGCTCTATGAGGAATTGACAGCCGAAGCCGATCCGCTCAAACCTCTTGCGCAATCGTCGTTGCAACTCCCGAGCTGGCAGGGGAATGGGGTTGGTCCTGGCCGGCGCGTGCCGGGCAGCGGTCGTCCAACCAAGAAAGAGCGTCGCGAGATCGATCGCCTGGGCGGCAAGACCCGCTAGACCCCGCTAGGCCTGAGCTCAGCTCGGGCGGCGGTCCTGGTCGGGGCTGGAGAGGCTCGGCGATCTGTGGCTGGGCCCCCATCGGGCGCGAAGAGGAAGCAAGCCGGACCTGATCTATGACCTACGTCGTCAACGAGAAATGCATCAAGTGCAAATACACCGATTGCGTCGAGGTCTGTCCCGTCGATTGCTTCTACGAAGGTGACAACATGCTCGTCATCCACCCTGACGAGTGCATCGACTGCGGCGTGTGCGAGCCCGAGTGCCCGGTGGAGGCGATCAAGCCAGATACAGAGCCAGGGTTGGAGAAGTGGCTCGAGCTCAACCGGAAGTACTCCGAGAGCTGGCCGAACATCACGTCCAAGAAAGAGGCCCCTGCGGACGCCGATAAGTACAAGGACGAGGCCGGCAAATTCGACAAGTACTTCTCCGCAGAGCCGGGTGAGGGCGACTGATCACCTGAGCGGCGGCCGCCGGCGCTTGCGTCAAAAATGCGCATTTCCCCTTGAGAATGCTTCGGATTCAGGGGCGCCCGTTAAGGCGCTTCACATCCTGTGGGGCGCTCGGCCTTCATTTTCGATGAAGTTTGTGTTACGGTGCTCTCAGCTGATAGCGAAAGCTGAATACAAAGCCAGAACAGGAGCGAACGAAAAGAGTATCCGCTTAGCCCTGAATTGAGCATTGATCGGGCCGCATGCGGGCCGAGGAAGAGCGGTTTTGATCTACCCCTAAGCACTCGCCCGGACCTGGCCCTACCGGCCGTGGGTCCGGGAAACAGACTTCCAGAGCGGCGGCCCAGGTGTCGACGCGCTGGGTTCGTGCGCGATTGAACTGCCTTTAGTGTACCCTGACGGAGAAAGTGAGACGACCCCTATGGCTCAGAAAAAAAAGGCGCAGACTGTCTCTCGTTCGGCCAACTCCGTCGGCAAGAAGGCCGCCCGCAAGACGACCACAGCCAA
>Ga0307442_1001867_pt1 | contig 10362 bp, 8 predicted proteins | sample SalMarWE160430MG_FD_202143 | JGI IMG/M metagenome (GOLD analysis project Ga0307442, IMG submission 202143) | Salt marsh sediment microbial communities from the Plum Island Ecosystem LTER, Massachusetts, United States - WE1604-30 | ecosystem: Environmental > Aquatic > Marine > Intertidal zone >... | reverse complement strand
CAGCGGTGAAAAAAAAGGCACAGGCGGTTTTCTCCCTGTTTGAGGAATTGCGGGCCCAGGTCGAGACCCTCTCGCTGGCCGAGCTGGTCCTGCTGATCGTTGAACGAACGGGGTATATGGATTATCTGACAAATCAGGGTCCAGAAGGGCAAACCCGGATGGAGAACGTGAAGGAGCTCATCGGGGGACTTACGGGGTCGGGGCTCGAGGGGGTGCGGGAGTTTCTCGACCATGTAGCCTTGATCACCGACCTCGACGAATATGAAGGTGATGTTCAACGGGTCAGCCTCATGACCTTGCACAGCGCCAAAGGGTTGGAGTTCCCAATCGTCTTCATGGTGGGGTTGGAGGAGGGGTTGCTCCCCTACTACCTGCGCCTGGAAAACGCCGAGGAACTGGAGGAGGAGCGTCGCCTCTGTTACGTGGGGATGACCAGGGCCCAGGAACGGCTCTACATGACCGGCGCAATCACCCGGCACCTCTTCGGCATGGGGCAGCGTCGTATACCCTCGCGCTTTCTCAGGGATATCCCTCAGGAGATTATTCACTTTGAAGGGAGACCCACCCCCTTGGTGCCCTCCTCATGGGCGTGGGAGGAGGGGTTGTTTTCAGAGGATAGGGTTATTGAATATGACTGATGTTTATACTAAGAAGAAATGGTAAAGTGTTGAGAAACATGATTGAAGAGTGTTCAGGGGGCTTGTCCTATGTCAAGGCCTGACCCCTTGACTATGCATTTATCCGATCTCGTAGGTCCTGCCCCCGACGATGTCCTGGAGAATGAACTGCAGGACCGTATTTCCGATTTGAAACTTGTCGCCGTGTGATAGCTTTTTCTGTTTGATTAATGCCCCCCGCATGTATGTGCCGTTGGTGCTGTCCAAGTCCTTTAGGATGAAGGCATCCTCATCGAACACGATTGCCGCATGCTCCCGCGAGACCATAGGGTCCTTAAGCTGAACAGCGGCATCCTTGCTCCTGCCGATCACGGCGTATGTTTTCTTGATCGGATATTCCATGCCCTCGGTATCATATCCTTCCAGGATTACAACGGAGGCCTGGTACCGCCCCGGGATCCCTTTTGTGGGGCGCGATCGCTTTAGTATCTGCGTTTTAACGCGACCTGATATAAATTCAGGTTCCATAGGGGGTTCCCTCCGTATACCGTGAAGAGATAGAATCAATGATAGGACACTCGTGTGCAAAGGTCAAGATCAAAGCATCTTCTTAGAAGATAGGGTTATTGAATATGACTAAACAAAAGGAAGAGCTTGCCCCCCTTTCGATTAACACCGGTTCTCTTCCTCCACTTAGGGACAATGGTTGCACCAGAAGCCCGGACGAGCGGGGTATCGTTGGATCTCAACCCATGAAGGCCCTGGGTTGCGCCACAAAGCAACCGTGTACTCAAAATTAGACGGACCATTCTTCGGGATATATTGTTTAACTTCGATCGACGACAAAGTAATCTGCCCATGTCGCTTTTCTATGTCACCAGGAGGCTCGGAATATTTATAGGTTGACAGCGCACGCCCCTCCGGCTTACCTGCTTGGTTGGGCGCGGTTTGGTTAAAATAAATCTTCCATGTAACCTGACGCCTGATTGAGGTGACGTTGGAGTTCTGTATTGCGCTGTTCTCTTGCGGGCTCACGACATAGACATAATTTAAGTCAACAATCTGTGTGCCCGAGTGCCGCAAGGATACACCGATAAGCTTTTGATCCAAATCGATCTTGTCAAGCTCTGCCACCACGGTAATTGTCCAAGAGTTAATTCCAGGCGTACAGATTACGTTCATTGAGTCCGCAGCCAACGATGTAGCCGTCCATAACAATAACACCGCAACAACAGCTATAAGTATAGATCTTTTGCAACCTTTCATATTGGCCTCCTTTGGGATAGTAGTTTTGGATCGTCGTGATAGAAAATCTCATGCGGAAATGGAGGTGCATTTTACCACAATGGTTCTCCACGTACAACAGAAACTCCTTCCAGGGTTAGGTTGGCGGATAGGAAAAACTGACAACTGATTACTGATACCTTATAGAAAAGATATGAGCACTTACCTCTTCCCACTTCTCTTGACAAACATAGTAAATTTATTACATAATTTTGAGTGGTAGTTCATCTGCGGGTATTTTGTTTCAAAAATCATAGGGGGGGCATCATGGGTATACACGGCATAGTTAAACGAGGCAGGATTCGGTGGCTCGTTATTTTCTTGTTCATTTGCTTCACATCCCTATGGGCATCGGTCAACCCCGCCCTTGCACAGGCAGGCGCTCAGGAGAAGGACTTCCTGTGGTCCGTCAAGAGCGGCACAGCTACCATTTACCTGCTCGGGTCCGTGCACCTTCTCAAGAGTGATTCGTATCCGTTGGATAACAATATCGAAGCGGCCTATCGTGATTGTAAGACCGTCGTCTTCGAGACGGATGTCGGCGGGATGGCCACCCCTGCCGTGCAGGAGCAGATGATGGCAATGGCCCTGTACCCCGAGGGGCAGACGCTCAAGCAGAGCATCTCCCCCCAGACCTACCGCAAGCTGGAGGAGAAAGTGACCGAGGTTGGTCTTCCCATGGCCCAGCTTAATCACCTGAGACCATGGATGTGTGCCTTGACACTCGTGCTTTTGGAGCTCCAAAAGATGGGGTTTGACCCCTCGTACGGCATTGACCACTATTTTTATACTAAGGCCCTCCAAGACAAAAAAGAAACGATTTATCTGGAGCCTGTTGAATATCAATTGAGCCTCTTTGCCGATATGGATGTCGGCGAAGAGGAAGCCTTTCTGCAACAGACGCTCAAAGACCTCGAGGTGGTGAAGACCATGTTCGCCGATATCGTGAGCGCCTGGGAAACCGGCGACGCCGCTCGGCTCGAATCGATCTTGACCCTCAGTTTTAAAGACTACCCGGAGATCTATGATCGCTTTCTCGCCCAGAGGAATAAGGCGTGGATGGGCACCCTTGAGCGCTTGATAGGGCAGGGTGGCAGCGCCTTCGTCGTGGTGGGGGCCGGCCATCTCGTGGGGCCTGATAACCTGCTCCAACTCCTAAAGGACAGAGGTTATACCGTAGAACAAGTTTCCGCACATGCGGGGGTCGCTGCCGCTCCCGCAGAAGATCTCGCCCCCGCCTTCTCCCTCACGTCAGGCATGGAGGAACACATGCGCGCCCTGTCCCTTGCTATCCGCAGGGGGTTCGATCAGGCGTTCAACCAGGACGATCGCATACAACAGGTCTCCAAAGATTTTTATGCAACCGTCAAACGCCTCGTTGTGGAATCGTTTGCGGCAGAATGCCTTGATGCAGTGGCCCGCAGGCACATGGAGGCCCAGCTCAATCAGGCAGAGATGGGGCAGATTATCGATTGGCTCAACTCGCCGTTTGGCAGGAAATGTGCGGACCTTTTTAAGACCTCATTGATGTCCGAGTATCCGGCTGAGTTACAGGAATTTTTAACTGCCATTCAAAAGTCCCCCCCTCCGTCAAGCCGTCTGGCGCTCATACGTGAACTGGCTCACGCAACGAAGACAATGGAGACAAGCCTTGAGATCGCCGTCACCACACAACTTGTGGCAACAACCGTTGTGGACGCAACGCTCCCCTCTCTACAACAAAGACCGTTTTCTGAGATCTTCGATGAGGTAGAAAAGGAAAGACCTCTCCTTGAGCCGAAGGTGGAGCATAGGATTACATATTTCCTCCTTTACCGTTGCCGTTCGTTATCCGATGCCGAGCTTGAGCAGTACATCGCATCTGTCCGGTCCGGCATCGGGGCTCAGTACTATAGGTCGCTGTACACAGGTATCAAATTGGCATTAATGGATGCGGGCATCAGATTTGGCTCCGCCATGGCTGATTTGCAGTGGCGGAGAAAACAGGGCGTCAGAACGTTCTCGGCGATCGATCGAAGGGGGAAAGGGTATAGATGATACGTGTGAGATTCGGCGATGCTGTGAATTGTTGAGCGCCCAGCTCATACCTGTATCTGTCATTCCTTGACGGCACCTATCTACAAACGTATAATTTACGTACAGACTACATACAAAGGAGAATAATAATGTGGGATGCTTCAAAGTGTAACCTGTGCGGCGACTGTCTGGTAAACTGTCGTTATAGCGATTATGATAAGGAGAAGGCGGTCGCTGAGATGACGCTGCTCATGGAGGGTAAAGAAGCCGATATTCTGAGCACCTGTACCACTTGCATCGCCTGTACTGACTACTGCCCTACCGGGGCTGACCCTGCCAATCTCATCTTCAAGATGCAGGAGAAAATAGGCACTTCTCCCATCGTGGCGGTCGGCAAGCCGGTGCTGGAGGCATTAACCCAGGCGCTCGAGGGGCACGGAGAGCCAGGGGAGGTGATACCGGGCGACCCTGATAAGCCTGCCTTGTCGTTCGACTCTTTCCAGTTTAACCAGTTCCCCGAGGGCACACTTGACAGCCAGCTATTCAAGGGCATGACGGTGGTCAGAGGCTATGAGTATGCGTCCCTCACCGGCTGTGTGCATATGGGTGGGGAGAGCTTCGTGGAAAAGTACGGCCAGGGTGTCCTTGACAGGCTGGCCAGCCTGGGCAAAGACATCGTGTACATTCACAATGAGGGATTTGTCCTGGCGGACGTCATGGCCAAGGAGTATGGTTTCAACGTCCCCTTTACGTACATGCACCTCTTCGAATACCTGCGCAACTACCTCAGAGACCATAAAGATACCGTCACCAGGCTGGGCAAGAAGGTCGCCTACCAGGCTAACTGCGCCACCAGGTGGATCCCCGAGCATGATGATTTCTTGGATGAGATCTTCGAGCTTGTGGGCATGGAACGGCCACCCAGGCACTATGAGCGGTTGAACGCCGTCTGCTGCACCGGGCCCCTTATCTACACCAACCGTGATCTTGCCGTTGACATCCAGAAGAGGAACTTCGAGGACGCCATGGCATGCGGTGCCGATGCCATCATAACTTCCTGCCCTATCTGTGACGGAGTGCTCCGGCGACCCAGCTCACAGTTCGGTCTGCCCAAAATATTCATCACCGACCTGTGTCGCATTGCCCTCGGTGAAAAGCCGTGGCCAGAAAGCGCCCAATAATGAAGCTCGGTTCTCGCTCGTTGCGGGATTGCTGGCATATAGTCTCAGGGTAGAGGAACCTTGATGGAAAGAGAAAACCCTTACGCCTTATCCCCTTTTACCTCCTCGTAATCGGCGTCCACGACGTCCTCTTCCTTCTCTTTTTTCCCTTGTGTCTCTTTCCCCTCGGAGGCCGACTGGGCTTCGGTTTGAGTCTCTCCCGGCTGGGATCCCGGTTGGGACTGGGAGGCCTTGGCGTACATGGCCTCGGCCAGCTTGTGGGCCTCTTGGGCCAGCTCGTCATGGGCCTTTTTGATCTCGGCTACTTCCTCTGAGCCCAAGGCCTTGCGTGCCCGCTCCAGGGCCTTTTCTATCCTCTCTTTGTCACCAGCATCTATCTTCTCGCCGTACTCACGCAGGGATTTCTCCGTGGTATAGATCATCCCGTCCAGCTTGTTGCGTTCTTCGACCAACTCCCGCTTGCGGTGGTCTTCTTCGGCATGGGCAGAGGCGTCCTTGACCATTTGCTCGATTTCCTTTTCCTCGAGGCCGCTGGAAGAGGTGATGCGAATGGACTGCTCCTTGCCGGTGCCCAGGTCTTTGGCCGTCACGTGGACGATGCCGTTGGCATCGATGTCAAAGGTGACCTCTATCTGGGGGATACCCCGAGGGGCAGGGGGTATGCCGATCAGCTCGAACTGTCCCAAGGTCTTGTTGTTCGCCGCCATCTCCCGCTCGCCCTGCAGGCAGTGGATGGTTACGGCCGTCTGATTATCGGCGGCGGTGGAGAAGATCTGGCTCTTGCGGGTGGGGATGGTGGTATTGCGCTCGATGAGTTTTGTGAAGACACCTCCCAGGGTTTCAATGCCCAAAGAAAGAGGGGTGACGTCCAACAACAGGACGTCCTTGACCTCCCCCTTGAGGACCCCGGCCTGGATGGCCGCGCCGACGGCCACCACCTCGTCGGGATTGACCCCCTTGCCCGGTTCTTTACCGAAGATCTCCTTCACCTTCTCCTGGACCCGAGGCATCCGCGTCATCCCCCCCACCAGGATCACCTCATAGATATCCTTTGCGGAGAGCTTTGCATCTGATAAGGCCTGCCGACAGGGGGCCTCCACCTTGTCGATGAGATCGGCCACCAGGGCCTCCAGCTTTGACCGAGTGAGCTTCATGGTAAGGTGCTTGGGGCCGGAGGCATCGGCGGTGACAAAGGGGAGATTGATCTCGGTCTCCACGGAGGAGGACAGCTCTATCTTGGCCTTCTCCGCCGCTTCTTTGAGTCGCTGGAGGGCCATACGATCTTTTCGCAGATCGATCCCTTGTTCCTTTTGGAACTCATCGGCAATATGTTCGATGAGCCGCTGATCGAAATCCTCTCCGCCCAGATGGGTGTTCCCGTTGGTGGATTTGACCTCGAAGACCCCCTCTCCCAACTCCAGGATAGAGATATCAAAGGTCCCGCCGCCCAAGTCGAAGACGGCGATCTTGGCCTCCTGCTTTTTTTCAAGCCCATAGGCGAGGGAGGCGGCTGTCGGCTCATTGATGATCCTCAGGACTTCGAGTCCGGCGATCTTCCCCGCATCTTTGGTGGCCTGGCGTTGGCTGTCGTTGAAATAGGCCGGGACGGTAATGACCGCCTCGGTCACCTTTTCTCCCAGGTAGTCCTCAGCCGTCTGCTTCATCTTCTGCAGGACCATGGCCGAGATCTCTTGGGTGCTGTAGTCCTTACCCTGGGCCTGAACCCAGGCATCACCGTTGCTCGCTTCAACAATTTTATACGAAGTAATCTTGACGTCCTGCTGTACCTCAGCGTCCGAAAACCGTCTGCCGATGAGCCTTTTTACGGCATAGATGGTGTTTTCGGGATTGGTGATGGCTTGGCGGCGGGCGATCTGTCCGACCAACCGTTCCCCCTTGTCGGTAAAGGCCACCACTGAGGGGGTGATTCTGCTCCCTTCTGCATTGACGAGAACCTTTGGTTCCCCTCCTTCCATTACCGCTACCACTGAATTAGTCGTTCCGAGATCGATTCCCACAGCCCGTGACATCTATGATTCCTCCTTATTCCGTTTCAGATTCTGGATTCTCTTTTGCATCCTCGTGGGCCTTGGCCACTATTACTTTGGCCGGACGCACGAGTCGATCGTTGAGCAGATATCCCTTTTCCAACTCCGAGACCACATGACCAGGGTCGCAATCCCCGGTGGCCTGTTCCATGATTGCCTCGTGTCTGTTGGGATCAAAGCGCTCTCCCTCAGCGGAGATGGGGGTGCAGCCGAAGCGCTGGAGGATGCCGAGAAATTGCTGCAGGGTCATCTCCACGCCACTCTTGATCCCCTCCTCAGTACCCTCTGCACCGGCATGCCCCAGGGCCCGCTCGAGATTGTCGATGACGGGCAACAACTCCTTGATCAACTCATCGTTCCCATAGCGTATGAGATCGGATTTCTCCTTGGCCACCCGTTTCTTGTAGTTCTCGAAGTCGGCGGAGGCTCGCAGGAAGCGGTCATAGTTCTCCGCTGCCTCCTCCTGGGCCTTCTTGAGGGCGATCTCCAACTCCGCTATGATTTCCTCGCTGCTTAGTTTCTTCTTGTCCTTCTTTTCCTGTTCCGTATGTTGCGCAGAAGTCTCTCCCCGCCCCCCTTTTTTCTCCATCATCTGCGAAGCCCCTTTTCGTGTTTAGACTGTGGTATTATGGACTGCCCCATTCGGCATTCACGATATCGGTAAGGAGTTTGGCGGTATAGTCCACCACTGGAATAACGCGCGAGTAGTTCATGCGCATAGGGCCAATAACCCCGAGGATACCCAAAAAGCGGCCGGGCAGGCCATAGGTGGAGGTGATAAGGCTGCACCCCTCGATGCCCACCACCCCGCACTCCGAGCCGAAGAGGATGTGAACCCCTTTGACCTTCATGCTGCGGTCCAAGAGCTTGACTAAGACACTCTTCTCCTCAAAGGCCCTGAAGAGGTCCTTCATCCGCTCCACATCCGCAAATGACGGTTCATCGAGGATGTTCGTCTGTCCCTCGATGTATAGATCCCGCTCCTCACGTCCCTCCTGGGTTTCCCCTCCCCACTGCAAAGCCTTTTGCAACAATTTGTCGTAGGCCATCTTTTCCTGTCGCATGTCCTCTACGATGCGTTCCCGCACCTCCCTGAGGGAAAGACCGATCAATAGATCGTTGAGGTAGCTGCTGATCTTGTTCAACTCGTCCTGACTGAGATCCTCGTCCATTTCTACCACGCGATTCTGGACGAGGCCCGAGGCTGCTACGAAGACGACGAGGACTTGGTTGTTCTTGATCCTGATAAACTCGATACGCTTGAAAATGGTTTCCTGCAGGGGAGGGGCCATGACGATGCCTGTATAGTGGGAAAAGGCGGAGAGGATTCGACAGGTCCCTCGCATAAGTTGCGAGATGTCCGCACGGCAAGCCTCATAGGTACTGTTGATCTCCTCTTGTTCTGTGAGGGAGAGTTCCTGCCGGTCGAGGAGTGTATCGACGAAGAGGCGAAGCCCCTTCTCCGTGGGAACCCTGCCTGCCGAGGTGTGAGGTTGAAAGAGCAGGCCCATCTCCTCCAGATCGGCCATGACGTTCCGGATGGTGGCCGGACTCAGGTTGAGATCGAACTGCTTGGCCACCGTGCGCGACCCCACGGGCTCGCCGTTATCGATATAGTCCCTGACGATAATCTTGAGGATCTCCTGATCCCTTTGGGTGAGCGGCGGCATCTCTGTAAACATTTAATTAAAATTTTGTTACAAAAATTGCCTTGCGGCACTGTTAAAGTAGTAATCCTATTCTATTTTGTCAAGATATCCGGAGGGATAGCCCGGGGGTATGATATGTTTTGCCGGGTGCCTGTGAGGGGAGGGGTCTACCTTATGCTGCCTCAAGCGCACCCTCCCCCTCCGTGCTCTCCGACGTTAGAGTTTTTCCAATTGACCTATAAGGCCGAGTGCCTTATACTTTATCCCCGAAGAACATTCAGCGTATCAACCAACTCAAGATTGAGAGTTTACTTGAAACGCACGTCGAGGACATCTTCTTTATCTTGGTACCCCTTTCAAACCTTATCATTTAATTAAAAGGGGACAGCACATGACCCAGGAACCATTATATCAGCAGCTTGCGGAAGCGATCGGGGTGGGGGATTCTGCTATTATTCCAAAGATATTTGCAATCCTGGCGAACGCGGATGAAGCCAAGGTGCTATTGGCAGCGGCACCACCCGCCACCGTCGGGGAGATTGCCGAAAGGGCGGGGCTTCCGGTTGATGCGGTGGAGGGCATGATTGAGCCCCTCTTCAAAAAAGGCCTCATGTTCAAATCCCGAAAAGAGGGGAAGGTCCGTTATTACCGGGTCAGGCAACTTTTTCAATTTCATGACGCCACTATCGTAACGAAAGACCTCCCGCGGAAATTTTTCGAGTTATGGCAAGAATATTACGACACTGAATACATAAAGCACCACCGGCAGTTTGAGTCGATCCTGCCTAACTCGGTCGTGAGGGTCGTTCCCGTTAATATCGCCGTGGAGCCTGATATCCAGGTTGCGGCCTTTGACGATATCACGCAGATAGTAGAGAACGCCGAAACCTTAGCGGTAACGAATTGCACGTGCAGACTTGTCAACGGCGCCTGCGGCAAGCCCTTGGAGGTCTGCATTCAGTGCAACCGCTCCGCCGATTACGCCCTCGAGCGCGGCACAGGGAGGCGGATCAGCAAGGATGAAGCGCTCAAGATATTAAGGATGTGTGAAGAAGAAGGATTGGTGCACGTGGTGAACAATACCCGCTCCATAGGACACGTCATCTGTAATTGCTGCGAGGACTGTTGTATCAACTGGCCGGGTCCCCGACAGCCGGGAGTGAACTTTGCCGCCCCCAGTCGATTTACGGCCGTGTGTGATGTGGATCTCTGCACGGAATGCGAGGTATGTGTCGAACGGTGCCATTTTGGTGCCATAGACATGGACAATCAAACGGAGCGGATTGATGAGGAGAAGTGCATGGGGTGCGGTCTCTGCGTGGTGACCTGCCCGGTCGAAGCGATCACCCTCAAGGAGATCAGGGGAGAGAACTTTGTCCCGGCCTGAGCCGTGAGGTTTTTCCCGAAGGTCTTCTTTGGAAATGAAGAAAAGGATTGCGAGTTTGTGAAATTTTTAGTAAAGTATAGCGATATTTCCCCCGGCATTCTGTGACAGCAGTTGACAGAGACGTAAGGCATCATAATCACAAGAAAAAGGAGAACGAGTGAGTACGCTCAAAACCAAACT
>Ga0307442_1001864_pt1 | contig 10367 bp, 12 predicted proteins | sample SalMarWE160430MG_FD_202143 | JGI IMG/M metagenome (GOLD analysis project Ga0307442, IMG submission 202143) | Salt marsh sediment microbial communities from the Plum Island Ecosystem LTER, Massachusetts, United States - WE1604-30 | ecosystem: Environmental > Aquatic > Marine > Intertidal zone >... | reverse complement strand
TCCTTGCCGCCCGTCGAGTTCTGTTTGGGCACAAGCCCAATCCATGCCGGTACATCACGTGCAGAACCAAAGGCATGGGGATCGGGGATGCTGGCAACCAGGGCCGTCGCGATCAGCGGGCCAACGCCGGGGATGGTCTCAAGGCGACGGCTCAGCTCATTGGAGCGGTGCCAAGCGAGGATGCGCCGATCAGCCTCGAGGATCTGCCGCTTGACCAGCACGAGCTGGGTCCGCAACCCTTGCAGGCATTCCCGTGCCACAGGAGGCACCCGTTCATCAGATTCTTCGTCGATGAGCCGCAGAAGCCTCTCCACGCCGTTGCGGCCAACGCCGGCGACAATGCCAAACTCGGCCATGTGAGCCCGGATCGCGTTGATCAGCGTCGTGCGCTGGCGCACGAACAGCTGCCGGGTCCGATGCAGCATCAAAACCGATTGCTGCTCTTCCGTCTTGACCGCAACAAAGCGCATGGTCGGCCGCGTCACTGCCTCGCAGATTGCCTCGGCGTCCGCCGCATCGTTCTTGTTCCGCTTCACGTAAGGCTTCACATATCTGGCGGGCATCAGCCGGACGTTATGCCCCAGCTTCGCGATCTCCCGCGCCCAGTGATGCGAGGTGGCGCAGGCTTCAATGCCCACGAGACATGCAGCTTGCTTCTCGAAGAATGGCAGAACCTGGCTACGTCTCAGCTGCCGGCGCACGACAACCTGGCCCGATGCATCAATGGCGTGGACCTGAAACACGTTCTTCGCGAGATCAAGTCCGATCGTGGTAACTTCGTTCATGGACGGCTCCCCTTTGGCGGTTCCTAAACAGCAACCGCAATTTGGTATCTAGATGCCGGTGGCGGGAGCCGTCCACAGCATCAAAAGCGGACGGGTCAGTGAACCCGGACCTCCGTCAGGGCTTTTTCATACTCGGGTCGAACCCGGGGCGCGGCTTTGAGACGCCGCCGAGTTGGTCGAGGCGCTTCTTGTTTGCCGTTTGCTTCTGGATGCAGTCGGCGAGCGCGGCCGAGCGTGCTGCGGTCTCGGCGTTCGCTTGGGCGTGGGTCCCTACGAACTGGCACCACCGGGCGTGGTCTGCCCTCTCATTTGACCAGCGAGGACCCGTGAAACCGCAATTCAGTTCGCCGCCTTTATCCGCCGCGTGGGCTGCTCCTACGCTGTATTTTTGACACCATGCCGCACAGTCAGCGATCGCCACACTGCGTGCTTGATGCTCGGTGCACGGCAATGCCTGGTTGCCATTCAACCCGAGACACCATTTCCGATGCATTTCTCGATCGGGCGACCAGCGGGCACCCGAAAAACCGCATCTGCCCCTCACGTTGTAGTCTACGTCGTTCATTACAGAATTTGCGTATACGTCGCAGAACTCTTCGGGCGTCCTAGTACTCACACCCAGGCAACTCGCCCATGCCTTGAGCCCAAACCCCGCTCCGTAAAAGCCAAGAGTTGCGAGAATTGCTAGCGTCGGGATCATCGCTGAACTTGGAATGCGCATGTCAAATGTCCTTGCTGACGGGAGTGCGGAAATTCTTCCCGCTTGGGACGAGTCATAGGAAAGATTGGTTACTCCGGGGACTCAGGACTGATTTCGGATTCGGATTCGGAATCGAGACCCGAGCCGGAATCCGAGCTGCCTTGGGACTCGGAACCGGGGTCAAGCGCGGGATCTGAAGTGCCCGCTGGAACTTCTGCGCATCTGTGCTCCTGCATCAATTGCTCGATGTCGCCGCGATTTTCGTCGAGCGGCGGACCCATTTTGTCGACGATGGCGAGCAGTCCTTGCCAATGTTTGCAAGCCATCGGCACGTTGTTCTTGTCGATGCAGTCCTTGGCCGCGATGACCTCGCGCCCGAGCCCTGCCATGGCGAGGAGGCCTGGGGGAGCCCCCGGAACATTCCATTTGTCATAGAACTCTTCGCAGGTCGGGAGCCCCGGCGAGGGCTCTTCAACCAAGGTGACGCGGTCTTCGGGAGCGACAGGAGGAGCGGAAAAAGCGGCAAGCGAAAATCCGAGGAGGACAACAAGCCACGCGAACGGCGTAGAATTTGAGCCGATGGGGATCATGCGATTTGCTCCCAGTAAATGTTGCGCCGGTTTTCCACAAACCTTGGCCGCGTCGGCTACGGCTTGACCTTAAACAGCTTGTCGGTGCCGCCGCGTGGCAGCGGAACGCTCTCGATTTGCGAAGCTGGCGGCGCCGGTGACGGGGGTTTCGCCGCAGGTGGTGCCGACGTCGGTGGTGGTGCCTCAGTACTTGTCACACAGCGGAACGTTCGTTCGCTGTACCAATGCGACGACGATTCAGGATGGCTCCGATCATATGTGGTGCCCTCTAGTCCGCCATGAGCATCGACGGTACCCCGATAGACGCCGACCGAGCCGTTCTTCCAATAGGCAGTGATTTCGAAGGAGTTACCGGCGATGCTGCCGGCGACATCGCCCAAGATCTGAGAGCAGTTCGCCCTCTCGACGCATTTTGGCGTGGTGATCGTGTAAGTCGCTGATCCGTGCAGTTCAGAGCCGCTTCGCTGCAAGGTAAAGGAGGGTCTATATCCGTTGGCCTGATGCAGAATCATGTCTCCGCTCGCGTCCCATTGGGCGCAGGCGGCCTCCGCCGCAAAGGAGAGTGGAAGGGCGAAGAGACCGACGACAACCGAACCCGTGAACGCCAAGGCGTATACCCCCGTGCGGGTCATGCCGGTTTCCTCCGTATCGAGGTTGGAGTGCGGGGAGGCAAAGTGTCGTGACTCGTCATAACCATTCTTGAGGGGCCTACTCAATTCGGCTTCATCTGAAACAAGCGGTCAGTCGCGCCCGCAGGCTCCTCCGTGATAACTTTCTGTCTCGCCGCGATCTTGGCGCGGCAAGCGCCGAGCCCTTCGGCGCGAGCCGCTTCCTCCGAGCTCGGCGCGGTCCGATCCCCGCCAAGCGCGAGGCACCAATTAAGGTGCCCCCCGATAACATCGGACCACCGTGGGCCGGTAAAACCGCAGTTCAGCCGCAAGCTTTCCTTGGCCGCAGCGACAGCGCTTGCAGCGTAGTTGTCACAGTAGGGAATTGGTGGTTTTGGGTTGTTGCGCGGTTGCGCGGCGTCGGCCGCGCTCTTTGCTCTTTTTTCCCACTCAGCCGCGGGACCTGAGGCCGGCGCGGCGACTGGTGGGCCACAGCTGAGCGTCGGTTCGCTGTGCCACCGGGCCATGGCGTCAGGGTGCCTCTTGTCGTAGGTGGAGCCTTCGATTCGACCTTGAGCACCGATGCGCCCGGAATAGACGCCGGCTGTGTCGTTGTTCCAATAGGCCGTCACCTCAAAGTTATCCCCTTGGATATATCCATCCACGGAGGCGGTGACTGGCCTGCCGTTCAAATTGTAATCTAATATTTTGTATTCGGCCGTTCCGTGGATATCGCTCCCGGTTTGGTTCAGCTTGAATTTTGGACTGTACCTGTTGGTCTGGACAAACGTGAATTCGCCAGTCGCGTTCCAATCGGAACACCCTGCCTCTACAGGGGACGGGGACAGCATGACGCCGACCGAGATCGAGCCTGCAACTGCAATGGAGAAAGCGCCTCGACGGGCGCCAAAGACCAATCTGGAAGTTTGTGCGATGCCCGCCATGGTCAATTCCTCCGATTGATGTTGGAGCGGCCTTTCATTGATGCTCCGCTCATTGCGGCTTCATCTTGAATAATTTGTCTGCCCCGGGCGGCTGCGTGATGATCTGGCCTTTCGGAGTCTTGGCGCGGCACTCGCCTAGGCCCTGGGCTCGCGCCGCCTTTTCGGCGTTTGGCAAGGTGTGATCACCGGCGAGCGTCATGCACCAGTCGAAATGTCCGCCGACATCCGCGGACCAGCGCGCGCCGGTAAAGCCACAGTTCAATTGCAGGCCTTCCTTGGCCGCGGCAACCGCGTCACCGGCATAGGCGTTGCAGTAGCGGCTGTCGGGAGGTAATGCCGTCTGCGCGCATTTGAATTTCTGTTTGCTTCGCCAATACACTTCCGGGTTCGGGGTGTTTCCGTGCCGCTCGAGGTCTTGCGTCACGCCCGCGAGGTTGCCCCCGCTGTCGATGTGGCCCCTGTATTCCCCAAGGGCTGTGTTCTGTGGCCACCGCACAGAGATCCTGAGCGCCGACCCATCGAAGGTTGCGTCCGCCTTTCCTTGGACGCGGCGGAAATCCGGGTCCGCGTAATAGTACGCCGAGCCCGTGGCCTTGCCGTCTCTGACCTCGCTCAGGTCGAAGACGACACTGAATCCGTTATCCTGGATCGCGTTGAATTTCTGGAGCCACTGCCAGGCTTGGCATCCCGCCGCAGCCGCAGAGGAAGGCAGTCCGAGCCAGAGGGTAAGGACTATCCAGCTCGTGGCGATCCGGGAGAAGGGGTTGATGCTGCGCATCGCGCTTCAACGCGTGACGGTGAGGTGGTCCGCGGCGACCCAGCCGGAGCCGTTCGGCACCTTGCTGGTCTGCACCTTGTACCAGTCGTCCTGGAAATCTAAGACCTTTCCCGTTTCGTCCTTGCTCATGAAGCAGTTCAGTTGCCCACATTGGTAGGCCCCAAATTGGCCGCCAGGGCCCATATAAATGTCGACGTCGTCGTTTGCCTTCGCCACCCCAAACTGTTTGCCGAGTTTCTTTACTGGTTTCTGAGGAAGGGTCGAGGTCGTGCCGTACTTGCCAGGCCCGCAAGCGGCTTCGACCTTGCAGCAATAGGCTTTCGTACCACTCACGCCCCAGGTGCCGACGCAGCCGCTCCCCGAAAGATTTTCAAGTTTCCACCCAGCCGGACATTCGCCGTCACAGAGCGGTGCGGTGCCAAACCAACGGCATTCCTTGGCACCGGCCGCGCCTGTCGTGCACACCACGATTGCCAGAAACGCAAAGGCGATAAGCTTGGAAGATGGAAGCGGGGACATCCTTCGTTCCTCACTCGCTGTGCGCGTCTTAGGGTAAGTAGGCCCTGTAAATACAGCGGCACTGCCATATCTCGGGTTTGGCGAGCTCATATATGTGACAGACTGGAGTGCCATGATACTGGTTCTGGCATTTGCCCTGAAAAGCTTTCACGTCGGTCGGATCGAGGTCATTTTGGAATGTCTCGGTCGTAAATTTCACGCAACCCTTGTAGCCCAGAAATTCGGTGCCTACAGGGCACTTACAATTCGGCGGGGTTCCGACTTGGCCGGGGAACTTGCATGTCTCCCCCTCCGCAGGCGCAGGCGCGGGTGAACCTTCCTTCGGCTCGCAGAAGGCGCCGTATTTGTTTGGCTTGTCGAGGACAACATAACCTGGCGGGCAGGATCGCTCTCCCTGGGTGCCCTGTCCCTCGCTTTCTTTCTTGTCGCCGCCATCGTTGTTGGCATCGCCGACATCGTTGCCGCACACAAGCTTATCCTGGACGAACTTGCAGCCGAATTTGATCTCGAGGAGAGGAGCCGGATGGATGATGGCGTGATTTAGGAACGAGGTCCCGGCGGAGTCCGCGGCGTAGGCCGGGTCCGACACGATTGCCAAAATTCCAACAGCCATCATCACTGAAACTCTGAGCGCGTTCACGACGTAGGTGCCCATGTGAGGCTGCGCGGGTAGGATGAGTGGGCCGAGGAGCCGCGTTCCATTTCCTAATGCGATTGGGGTTCGAGCGCCGAGTGCGCGGACACTTTGATGATCCACAAAAGCCTTCCTTCGAGGAGCGGGCAACCTTCGGCGTGCCAATCATACTGGATTTCGGCTGCGCGTCTTGGCCAAGAGCGAAGTTGAGCCGGGCCAAAAACGAAGCGATGGTCAACCTCCAAAGGGTGGTGCTAGACTGGCGTTTGGGGAGGGGTCAGGATACGTGATGCAGTTGGCCACCGGCCGGTGTGCAGCCTTGCGCTTCTCCTCGAGCGAGATCCCGGAGGGTGATCGGCTCTCCTTTTGCCGCGAGGTGTTCGGTCAAGAGATCGTCCGGCTAGATGTCGAACCTTCGGGCGATCATGTTTTTCACTTCGATGCCGAATTGCGGTTCCTCCCCGGGCTCCGCTTCGTTCACTATGCCGCCTCCCCGGGGCGGCTCAAGCGCTCCAAGGCGACCGTGTACGACGGTGATGATGATCTCGCCTTCTTTGTAAATTTGGAGGGCCAGTGCGCCGTGGAACAACGCGGCCGCATCGTGATCCTTGAACCAGGGGACGCCGTGGCGATTGCCCACGTCGAGCCCGGATTGTTTACCCATGCCGATTGCCGGTGGCTGGCTCTCGTCATCCCCCGCAGCGCAATTGCCGGGTTCTTGCCCAATGTCGAGGATGCCGCGGCCCGGTTGATCCCGCAGGAGAGCGATGCGCTGCGCCTGTTGCGCGGCTATCTCGGCCTGCTGCGCCAAGGCAACACCATGGCCGATCCAGAGATCGGCCGTTTGGCCGCCAGCCACATTTACGACCTCATCGCGCTTGCTCTCGGTGCAACCCAAGATGGCGGGGCTATCGCCCGCGGCCGCGGGATGGCGGCCGCGCGGCTTCACGCGATCAAGCGTGACATCCTGCGCAATTTGGAGAATCAGGGTCTCTCGGTTGCGACCATCGCGACGGCACAGCGTGTGACGCCACGTTATGTGCAGTACCTTTTCGAGAACGAGGGGACGACGTTCACGCAGTATCTTCTGAGTATGCGGCTTGCTCGCGCGCATCGTTTCCTGGCGAACCCACGCCACGCCGGTCGCAGGATCGCCGACATCGCCTACGCGGCGGGCTTCGGTGACCTCTCCCATTTCAACCGCGCCTTCCGCCGGTGCTATGGCCAGTCGCCGTCCGAGTGGCGCGGCGAGGCCCTTGTGCGGCGGGCCTCGGACGGAGACTAGCGGCCAAGACCGCGAGCGCCACCAGCGCTCCTGTGACCAAGCCACCTCAACCTCCCGGCGATGGAAAACAGGATACACCGGCAGCCAAAGTGATGGACATTACGAAGGGCGCGCCACGCCGCTCGCAAAGGAAACGCGGCCACTCTGCGGGCCGTCGCGATTCCCGGACCGAATGCAAAAATGGCGAACTCTTCAGTGCTCACAAACGCCGTCGTAATTCGGTCCTAAGGTTTGCAATTAACACGAGCGCTGCGTAACTAGCGGCCGCAGTTGTTGAAGCGCGGGCACGATATCCGCTTCGGGTCAGAAGCGGACCTCGCCGAGCAGATCGCGGATGTCAGCTCTACCTCTCAAAGCAGACATGCTCAGGGTCGGAATGAACGTCCGCTTCGTGGCCACTAGCAGACGAAGAACGCCACCCAGCCTTGGGTTCTGTTGCTAATGGGGTGCAGCCACGTATCGCCCAACGGGCTCGGCGGCCACATCGGGTTCAAAACATCGAGTGCGCTCGCGCAAATTTTCGGCTTGGGAAGCGAAATGTCCATTTTGGAGCGAGAAACAATATGACCAGCAGCCGTTTCCAAGACCAGGATCTCGAAAACTCCTGGGACACGTTACTCCTATGCGGTAGGAACATTGTTCTCACGCGGACAATACGCAAAAAAAATTCGCGACGGTGTGATGGCGCAAAGCTTCGGTAGGACGGAAGCTTCTCGCTCGGGCGGCTGTACGCTGCACTGCTCAAGGCTCCCGTCAGCGCTTAGCTCTATAATGGGTGATATGTAGAATTGACGCGTAAGCCAGGGCGACCCCAATGAGATAGGTCGCCGCGCTGAGGCCGAGGGCGAACAGCCAGACGGTTTCTCGTGCGAGCTCAGTGCCAAATATCGATCGCCAGACCGCATTCAAAATAAAATATCCGACATAGCCGGTTACGGTGATTGCGACGAGGCCCGCAACGCACAACCACAGAGCTGTGTAATCCCGCGTCTCCGTTTCTAGCTCATCGGCAGGAAACAGGCCAAAAACAGCTCCGATCGCAACCATGCCTAGCCCGCCGACCTGCACCGCGTAGGGACACCCAAGCCACAACGTGAGACTCGACAAAGGGACTCCGATACGGCCCTCTATACCCCCTTGCAGGTAGTGGACGAGCGGCGCGTATCCCATGATCAGGCCGAGGATAAAAAGTCCCAGGCCCCATCTGATAAACGCCGCAGCGAGCAGTGTGACTTCGTTGATGCGATCCTTGTCTGCCATGAAGGCCTCCAATGTCCCGTGGCCGAAGTTAGCGCTTGAACTACATGAAGACCCCAGCAGTTTGTCACGCTGCATCGCAACGCGCGCCTTCTTTCTGCAACGCTCGAGTTCGATTCGGTGATATCCTCGCGCTGTTTTCTGTACAGCGTAGGAGGTCACCATGGCGGCCAAGCAAAGCTTTACGCCAGAGGAGTGGATCAAGATTTTGGAGAGCCCGATGCTCGCGGGCATGGCCGTCTCAGCGGCAGAGCCGAGCGGCCTTTGGGGCGCGCTCAAGGAAGCCATCGCCAGTGGTTCCGCGCTCGCCGCGGCAAAGAGCGATGCGAAGTCCAACGAGCTGATCAAGGCCGTCGTCGCGGATTTCGAGACGTCGGAAGCACGATCGTCCATTCAAGACGCATTGCGCAAGAGCTTCGCCAAAGCTAAGCCGGCCGACGTCGTCCAAGGGTCGATTGCTACTCTTGGTGAAGTGTCTCGCCTCCTCGACAGGAAGGCGCCAAAGGACGCAGCGCCGTTCAAGGCCTGGCTCAAGGGCATTAGTCAGGACGTGGCTAAGGCCTCCAAAGAGGGCGGCTTCCTCGGTTTCGGCGGCGTCCAGGTTAGTGAGGCCGAGAAGGCCACGCTCGCTGACATCAACAGAGTCTTGTCATAGCGCTGTATCGTCCTCAGCCTGGTTCTCTACGTGCTCAGGTAGGGAGAAGGAATTCCTGAAATGGCCACTTTGTACGAAGTCCTGGCACATGCTCAGCAAGGTGAAGCATTGGATCAGATCGGCCGCGCGTACGGCCTCACGCCGCAGCAAACGCAGGCGGCGGTAGCGGCGCTTTTGCCCGCCATATCGATGGGTCTCAAGCGATCTATGACAACACCCGAAGGGCTTGGGGAGTTTCTCAGCCTTATGGGGCGCCAGCCGGACCTCTATGCAATGTACGAGGATCCGAGAGCGGCGTTCTCTGGTGAGGGCGAAGCAGCCGGCAATGCCATACTCGCAAACATGTTCGGCTCGCCCGAAGCGAGCCGCGCGATTGCCGCGCAGGCGCAGCAGCTTTCAGGTGTCACGTCTGGGATTCTGAAAAAGCTCCTTCCGATCCTGGCCGGGATCCTGATCTCCGGACTGATGCGTAGCGGATCCGGCCAAGCTCGGCCTTCGGCCCCTTCAACTCCTCCGGTTCCTCAAGATCAAGGCGGCGGACTTTTCGACATCCTCAGGCAAATCTTTCAGCCGGGCGCAAGTGGATCGGACAGCACAGGGCCATCCGGTTCGGCGAAGAGCCCCATTCCCCCGATCGGCGACATACTGGAATCCCAGCGGACGGGGCGCCCGATACCCGATCAGCCGAGGCCCATTCCAGAGGCGCAACCAAGGCAAGCGCCCACAGACAACGGCGGACATGCGACGCCCGAGAGCGATGTGCTCAGCCAAATCCTGCGCGACCTGGAGAAGGCAATCCAAGAGGGGCGGCTAAAGCCTGTAGTCATCGGCCCCTATGAGGTCGATGTTCCCGGACAGGCAGGGTCTCCCGGCAGCCAGCCAGGATCCCCCGGCGGCGACGTTCTCGGGCAGATTTTGCGTGAAGTGCTCGGTGGGGCGCTGGGTCAGGCGCAATCAGGCAAACCAGCGGCACTCAAAGGCAGCGCAGGTGCAGCGGTCTTCGGCGATCGTCTCGAGGCGGGTCGCGATGTCGAGCAAAGTCAGCTCGATAGCTTCCAAGAGATCTTCAACCGGTTTCTCGGTGCTCCGCCCCGATGACTCGAAAGCCAAGCGCTTGCGGCTGCGTCGTTGCTTGTGACAGGTCGAGGATCAGCAGCTTTCGAACTTAGCAAGCAGCGCAATCAGGATCCCGGTGCGGACCTGGACCACGCTCTGCTTACGCTCGGTGGAGGCGAGCAAAGACCGCTTGAATTCAAGCGCTATGATGACGGTCATGATTGCTCCGAACACTGCCTGGAAAACCTTATAATCAGTCGAATCCAAACTGCTCGACGCAATCATCTGAAATAGATTGAGAGCGAGGTTCCAGACCGCGAAGACGACGAAGACGGCGATCAGAGCGGCGAGGATAAATATTACGATGTGCTCGAACTTCTCGTAGAAGCTCAACAGATCGAATCGCCTGCGTGCTTCAGCAAATTGCTCTTTCCAACGCATGGCTTGATCCTCTCGTAAGGAGGGACATTACAGTCTAGCCCGATGCCAAATAGCGATGCACGAAGGCGATGGTCATCGCGCCCTCGCCGACCGCCGAGGCGACGCGCTTGATTGA
>Ga0307442_1001862_pt1 | contig 10374 bp, 9 predicted proteins | sample SalMarWE160430MG_FD_202143 | JGI IMG/M metagenome (GOLD analysis project Ga0307442, IMG submission 202143) | Salt marsh sediment microbial communities from the Plum Island Ecosystem LTER, Massachusetts, United States - WE1604-30 | ecosystem: Environmental > Aquatic > Marine > Intertidal zone >... | reverse complement strand
TATTGAGGAAGTCACTACTCAATCGGGAAGAATTATACGGATTATTAATTCAGAAACCAAACTCTGCATTTGTGATCGGTCAACATTTGTCATCAATCCAGGACATGCACAGAAGAATATTCTTGCTTCGAGAGAAATCTTCTCAGACATAAGTACAATTCTCAAGACTTCTCTAAATGTCAATTCAGATACGAAAATGAATTGATATCATCGATATTCATAATAACCTATGTTTCTGAAACAACTTGAAGATATACAATTGGAGGAATAACTAGTTGAAGGTCAAGCTCAAAGTGGAAAGTAAATGGCTTGGCCTTGAACGTAAGAGCATGTCCAAGATGAAACGCTCTTATGAGGAGTGGCAGCGTGAAACTCTACAAAAAGCGAAGGAAGCTATTGATTTACGGGATCTCCGAGAGGTCTTCTATGAACTTGGAGACCGTTGGGAATTTGATCAAGCATCAGGAGATTGGTTAGAATCTAGTGAGCCTCTGGATACAATTGGTTTCGTTTTACGAATGCCTGGTCTCAAACCCAATAGGGAGCGCTTTGTTGTCTATGCAGTTATGGCTTATTCCAAGGGATTGACCGAACAATTTGATCACCTCGGTGATAAAGAACGAATTATAATTGAGCGTGATTTAGATACAAAACATATTCAATGTTGGTCTACAACAGGGCACGGATTAATGGACATTTTTCCAACAGATCTCAGTGACTTCAAGTCCATTGAAACTGCATTACAAGAGTCCTATCTCGTAGCTCAACCCGGAGATCATGCTCTTCGAATTGAAATCCCAACATCAATTGGTCTGCTTAATACCATCATCAAACGACTGTGGGATATCGCTGGAGGCGCAAAATCATTTCATACCAAGATCATCGACGTGCTAACTGCGGACGATATCGAGAACTCGTTGGATTTCAAGTTTCATCGTTATGCTTCCTCTGTTGTGGAACTTGACAAGATGTGGCGACATCTTACCGGAAGCACTGTCAAGCAAGCGAAAGAAAAAGTATTGGATAAAATCCCCAATCACATCGAAGAACGTGATCGACTGACACTCAGGAAGATTGAAGGATTATTGCACATTCTGTGGTTTAATCCACCATATGAGCAAATGCGTCCTATTCAAATTACGTATGAAGAACTCCAGTCTGAACCAACACCTACTGATACACAAACAGCCTTAATTCCTCTTTTGGGTGAAATAGCATACTCACTAACTGATTTGATTGAAAAAGCAAAATATCTCAATTGGAAGAGTGTAATTGATCGGAAGAGCTTTAGCAAGAGTGATGCCTTCCGAGGACTGGATATTTCTAATATCGAACGGGCGGCATTTGCTGCGGCATTAGAGGATATTTTGAAAGAACATACTCTCGCTTACATTGGATACCCGGAACAAGCTACTATGAAAAATAAGATTATGCGAGCGATTCTTGGCTCGATTATTTTACCAATTAGACTATTGTCCTCCTTTCTAGAAACTGCCCGTCAACCATTCTGGAGGATTGTAGAGAAAGCTAGCAAAGTTTCCGCTGGTGATGATTCACAAGAAAAATTAGGAGATTCGGAAGAATCAACTGAATCTAATTAGGTGGTCCTTCAAATAGGTTAAGCAACTCTTTGATTTCACCAATTACAATTGTTCCTTCAGGAGCTAAGTCTTTTTCTTTCTGATCTGACCAAATTGTAAGAATTGGTAGCATCTCCGCACTCAGTGACGCTCCGACGTCTGCATCAACGTAATTACCAACATAAGCACATAATCTTGGATTAATTCCAATCTCGTCTGCAGCTTTTAGTAATGTGAATGGACTTGGTTTTGCATACCCCGGTATTGCAGTATAGTAAATTGAGGAAAACAAATGATGTATTTCCCACTCTTTGAGAAGACCCACCGGATTATCAGTCCGTCTTGTACAGATCCCTAAAATGTACCCTCTCCTATGCAATTCCTCTAAGGTTTCTTTTGCTCCTTCAACCAATGATTCCCAGCTTGTAGCCATGATCTTTTTCCAGTGAATCTCCATCTGGAGTAGTTGTTCATCTGAAATTTTCTCAAGCCCCAGATTTTCTATCAAAACCCTATTCCCAGCAAGCCAATGTTCTACTTCTCCTCCCCAATGAATATCAACTCTACTCTCTATCTGAAATGTCTTCAAGAATTTATCCGCAACTTGAATTGCTTCACCCAGTCGTTCATCTGAGAATTTTGTAACATCGATTCCTGCAGCTTCCGCAGCCTCTCGCGTTAAACCAATGAACCCCACTCTTGGTTTTGTTAAGGTTCGATGTAAATCAAAAAGAATCGCACGTACCTTTGATAGACTCTCTCTTGGCATGTGTTCACAAAGAATTCTCGTGGCTAAAAAGAAAGCGTATTCAAGAATAAAGAGGCAGAGGCTGCTCTGTAAATGTTGCTATAAACTCCTCTGGAATTGCTATGGCGGTATACTCAATAAGGACTATCTGAAAGCAGAATCAATACCTGTTTTCTCTAGGAGGTCACTTACGATTTCACGAATTGGTATCATTGGAAATGGAGTCGCAGCAACAACTGCGGTTCGAGAGATTCGAAATAGAGACAAGGAAGTCGAGATAGATGTCTTTACTGATGAGAGGCATCCCTATTATCCACGCCCAAATCTTATTGATCTGGTTGCGAACAGGAAGACAATCAAGGAAACCATTAGGTATGATGTAGATTGGTACGAGAAGAATGATGTTGACCTTATGCTTTCCACACCTGTTTTTCAGATTGACACTAAAACAAAGACAATCATATCGACCTCCAAAGATTATGGTAGGTATGATTCACTACTGATTGCTGTCGGTTGTCGTCCCTTTGTTCCACCTTTCGAAGGTCTCCACAAAAACAATGTTCATGTCATTAGAACTCTTGATGATGCTCTCGATATTCGTGAAGCTGTAAAAGGTGCAGGGCGGGAAATCGTTGTTGGCGGAGGAATCTTAGGGATTGAACTTGCCGCCGCTATGAAGGAGGTGGGTGGGGATCCAATTGTTGTAAGTAATGAGAAACGCCTTCTTCCAATGCAATTAGACGATCAAGGAAGTGCAGTTCTCACAAAACAGATTGAAGACAAAGGAATCTCTGTTCTTTTCGGATTTGAATGTAGAAGCATTTCTGGAGGAACAGATGCTGAGGGAATTGTTTCAGCTCAGAACGACACAATCGGTGGAGACCTTGTTGTGATTGCGACAGGTGTTCGGTCAAATACTATAATAGCTAAAAACTCTGGAATCAAATACAATAAGTCAATTGTTGCTGATGATCAAATGCAAACATCTGCTAAGGGCATATTTACTGCAGGTGACTGCATGGAATGGAACCATCAATGGCATGGGATTATTCCTTGGGCAACTGCGACTGCGAGAGTAGCCGCTCAAAACATGCTTGATTTTGGCAGTGCGAAGTTTGAAGGCATAACTCCCTCAAATCAACTACAGGTAGTTGGAATCGACTTGACAAGTATAGGAATAATTCATCCTGACTCTCCAGATTATGAGACCTTAGTGTCAGTTGATATGGAAAATGGAAAATATTTCAAAGCTGTTTTGAAGGATGATGTGTTAGTTGGTGGAATCGCTCTTGGTAGCAGGAAGATTGCTTTGAAACTTCGGAGTCTAATTGTCAAAGGGGAAAATATTGGAGATATCAAGCAATCCCTCTTTGACGATGAATGAAAATCATCCACTCTAGAATAAGCATAAAGGGGGATCTTCTTCTTTCAAAGTTGCAATAATGTTGTAAAGGCATTCCCCACAAAGAACCGAAGAAAATCTCACATTTTCTGGTGCTAAGATTTCTAGTGCTTGCTGCATCTCTTCTTTGTTTACCTGCTGTCCACGAATCAAGATGGTTTGTTGTTGTGACATACAATGATAAAGTTCGTCTTCTCCTAGATACACCAAACAAAAACAAAGATCATCCTCATTCGCTTTAGTTCTGAGGAATTCATCAGAAATGTGTTTACTCCCAATCAGATCTGTATCCACGTCGATAGTAACCATCTTTCTTAGCTCGTTATCATTGATGCAAAGTTGTTCACCTTCAAATTCTCTGAAGCATGGACACTGCTTCACAAGAAATTCAGCACCCTCAATCATACCATTTACCCCTGATACAATGTATTCGGGTTAGGTATTGATAAGCACCACTAGAAGTGTGTTCACTATTTCTTCTTGATTCTATCTTTCTCTCTAATCCCTTGAGTCTTTGCTCTCTAAATATCGAACCATCAATCATTGGAACTCTACGAGGGGTTGACGTCCTTTGCCTTGCGGAATCAGTTCAATGAGATCATTTGTTGCTCCCTTGAGTTCATCCATATGAGTTACAACAATTACTTGATTCACAACATCTAATCCTGCTATTGCTTCAGGTAACCATTTCCGTCGTTCATTGTCAAGTCCAGCTCCCGGTTCATCAAGGATTATTAGCCCTGGCGGTTGTCCTGCAGTAGAATGTTTTTGCAACGCTGTATTCACAGCAACTCGTAATGCAAAATTTACGCAAACATCTTCTCCACCTGAAGCTGCTTTGAGAGGTACTCTATTGCCTTGTAAATCGTAGAGTGAAATTTCATACTTGTCATCAATTGCTAAATCGCTATATCTATCTCCAAAGATTTCCAGGAAAATAGTTCGCGCTTCAGTTCGAACATGGGGTCGCAACTGGCCTTCTGCAATACTTGGAATTGCTTCAAGAATTGATTCCAAATGTTCTGCAATAGCAATTTCTCCTTCCAGTTCCTGAGGGCGCTTTACAAGATTCTTTGATGCTAACTCGGTTTCTACCAATTCTACTGATTCGTTGACTCGTTGTATAATTGTCCTTAGTTGTCCAAATTCTGTTCTTTTTCCAAGTTCTTCTTCCATCTGGCTAAGTACAGATAGAGCAGATTCTACTTCCTGTTTCTCTGGGAGATGTTTTCGAATGCTCTCCAGTTGCTCTTTCTGAGCCAGGAGTCCTTTGAGCGTTTTGCCAAGGTTCAAATTATCTTTGTGCACTAGTTCCTTCTTCTGGTCATAGATACCAAGCCCCATCATACTATAGAGGTCTGATTGTCGTTTTGATGGTGTTTCTCGAGAGAGCTTGAATATCTCGCCTTGTCGCACGTATGTGAGTGCAGAGAACGCATTCTTATCCATTCCAAGAAGTTTCACTATCTCCGTATCTACCCGTTTGGGGTCACTAGCTACAGGTTCTTTGTTTTTCTCAAGAAAGAGATCTGCATTTGTTTCACCTGGATGAATCGTTCGAACAACTCTGTAGATCTTCCTATTAATTGGAGCTTCGAATTCAAGTTCAATCGTTGCCTTTCTTCTTGTATGTTGAATGACTTCCTCCACTTTCTTGATGGCCTTCTCCTTTCTGGTGACACTTCTGAAGAGCGCAAATTCGATTGCTTCTAGGATTGTGGTCTTTCCTGCTCCGTTTGGACCTATGATTGCAGTTGTCCCCGGTTTAAACTCGAATTCTTGGTCACTAAAGACCTTGAAATCTCTTAAACGAAGTTTCCGAATCATTTTAGCAACCTCCTATATATTTGGGTAGTATTTCCTTAACGCTATCAATCAATTTATCTTTGGTAGCTTCCATGAATTCCTCAATAGATGCTTCAACGTTAAGAGGTTCTGAAAACTGAATTTTGTCTGATGCTTTGCATTGCCAATTTGCAGCCAAGTGCACGAATAGTGGATTATTCTTTGATTCACCGTGTTTCAAAACTTTGATTCTTTCCATATTACGCTCTGTTTCATAATCAATTATCCCATTCACCTGCATGATGATAATTGCTTGTTCTTTCTTAATTGATATTTGGTCAAATCCCGACTTGATTGCATTATCTGCTTCTTCTGAACTCATCTTTGTAATGTTCACCGGTGGTACGAATTTGAATTCTCTAACGTCATTGAGAGTTTCTAAATCATATTCACATCCAGATGAATCGATATCAACCACGATGATTTTCTTAGTTCCTTTGGATTCTGTTTCCCACTTCACATAACACGTTGATCCTGGTCTTCCCAAGTTATTCTCTTTATCTAATTTGAAAGTGTGTTTATGACCGCACCCATAGTAATCAAAAATCACCGGCAGGTCCTCACCCCGATACGGAATGTGATGAGCGAATAAGAGCGCGATATCCTTTGTTGGTTTCACATTGTGAAGAATCTTGTTAAGGTCCCTTTCAAAGGACCAAGAAAGAAGGTGGATTTCAACTGTCTTTCCATCATAGGTCTTGTGAAGTCCCTTGTATGCTTTATCTCCTGTTGACTGTATTAGTCCCATAGTTTCCAATCCAATTAGCGGGCTGAGGTTGTATCTATGTCCATACGGATGGTCATGATTCCCTTGCAGTACAATGACGTTCACTTTCTCTCTCAATTTCTTAAACAATTTAATTACGAAATTCAAATCGTCATTTTGAGGGAGTGCATCATGAAACAGATCCCCTGTATGAACGAGAATATCTGGGGATTTTTTCATGGCCATGTCTATTGCTTTTTCCAGGCATTTCCTTGCGTCTTCACGCCTTTCAACAAGCTGAAACATAGAACTACCCAGATGCGAATCTGAAATATGTGCTACACGAACCATTGACCACCCATCCTATCAATCCTGATGCAATGGTAATATTTGAATGAGCCTATTATCTATCTGTGTCGTTATTGGACCTTAAATTCATTGAAGCGGAGCAAATTGTAGTCTAACCTTTTTAGGAGACAATATCTATGGTAACTACAATGACTCAGAAGACGAGTGATTCTGTTCAAGAAGAACAGTCCGTTTGGACCCGGATGAGTATTCTATCCATCAGTGGAATCATGTTGACAATTGGAGTGGTATGGAGAATTGTGGACCAGTTTGTACTTGGTCTTGGCGATACCTGGATGAATATTTTACCATCCAAACTATTTCCTTTTCTTATCATTCTCGGATTTTTCTGGAAATATCGAAGAGATGAGATTGCTTCTATCCTAGGTCTCTCAAAGGACCAGTTGAAGGCCCAGCTTGTTGCTGGTTTGATTATCGGTTTCATGATTTCAGCTATTATTGACCTCGGTGGGACAATCTTCTATGGTTTAGTAATTGATCCTACGTATCCGTTGGATCTTCATATTATAAATCAAGAATTGCTTGGATACCTGTTCCTCTTCTTCTTGATAAATGCATTTCTAGAAGAGGTCCTCTTTAGAGGATTACTTCAGAACGCATTAAAAACGAGATACTCTCCTACAATTGCAATAGTAGTCTCAGGTATTATTTTTGGAGTCTGGCACGCTGGTTGGCCATTGATTAATGCATCACCTGGAGAATCTGTCATCACAACAGTAACGATGATGGTTGTCCTCACAACCATTATTGGTATGCTCTTCGGTGTCTACTATGAACGATTTAGCTCAGGCAAATCTCTGATGGGACTAATTGTAGCACACACTATATTCAATTTCGTAAATGAGTGCTTCAAGATTGGTCCTGAACCAACGATGCAAGGACCCGATCTGGGATATGCTAATTCTACACTAATGGCGGTTTCAATGCTCTTCCTCGTAATAGTATTCTCTGTGCTGTTCATTGTATTTTTGAAATATAAGATCGAACAGTTTTCAGGAATCAATGAGAGAGTGAGAAGCACAATATATGGTCGATCTAAGAAGGTAACAGATGAACAAGACAATATCTTAGAGGTATGATAATAATGCAAACGGGTATGGAGTTGGTAATCCTCTCAACAGTTACCACTCTTCTAATCTCCGCAATAGTTGGAGTATATTTGTTGAGGCTCTGGTTAAAACAGAGTAATCGTCTGATAACGGACCTGCCACTAGTCTTTGCAGTCACGACAATATGTTCTGCATGTCAAGTTCTAATTTTGGCACTTATGAGCTTGGGCATAATCGAAACATCGCTTCTTAACTTCAGGTTTCGTTCGTTGATCATTAGTGGTTCTATCATTCCCGTTCTTGGGGCCGTCCTTCAAATATGGGCACCAATGATTCAGAAACATCACATGAAGATACTTGCTGCTGTCGTTATCTATTGGTGGTTCTTTGCTTTATTCGGTGCATCAGAACCACTCATCATGACAGCAACGATTCCGCTTGTTCTGATTTCTGCATTAATGCTGATGGTGACTTTCTCTGTTACTTGGAGAACAGGTAAATTGACAGAGGTTCGAAGTGGGTTTATGGTTGCTGGAATTCCTCCCGCATTGATGAGCCAACTACTGCGAGTATCTCTTATGAGTACACCATTCTTCTATGTTCCAGATGTGCTACTAATGATATCTTTCATTTTTGTTGGTCTGACATTCTTGAAACCAAAACAGAAGGATGAACCTTCGGTGAAAGAAGATACATCTCCGAAAGAAATCGAAATGTCAGTTGAATACTAAAGAAAAAAGTGGAGGTCTTCGCTCTCTTTTCTTAAGAGCGAAGGCTCATTCTACTATGCTTCTGCCATTGATAGTGGTACTGATTTAGCTTGAATGTGTTTGCTCCTGATGATGCTCTCTGTATGTGAGGTTGCCATTGGAATTGCAACAGATGAATCTAGAGCTCCAAACTCCAATGAATGTTTGAACTCGCCATTTGCTGCTGACACTGCGTCATCAAAAGCCCCAGCAAAATCACCTAGATCTATATTATTCTGGAGCATCACCGAGATAGTGTAGTGTGCTCTGCTTCCATCGATTGTTCCTAATACGGTATAATCTGCTAGTTGTGCGCCAGTTTCTTTGCATGCAGCAGCTACACCGGCACTGACATGTGCATCAGTTAATTTCTCCCCAGTCAGATTTACTACCCTTCCCTTCCTTCCAATTCTGTGAACTGAGAAGGGATTAGTATCCTTAATGGTGAGCATATCTCCAAGTCTATATCGTGCATATCCCATCATGTTACTGAGTACCATCTCATATCGATGATTTTTCTTCACTTCTGATAGTGGAATAACATCAGGCACTTCCTTATGGATATCTTTCTCAGGAATGAATTCGAAGTAGTTCAAATTAGGTAGCAATTGAATTCCATTATTTGCTCCTGGTTGTATTTCAGTTCCATAAAATCCTTCAGAACCTGCATAGGTGTCCATGAGGAATGCCTTCGGCAGAGTTTCTTTGATCCATGGTTTATAGGGGTCTGAGTCGATACCTGAACCTATCAGTAGAACGAGATTTGGCCAAAGCATATTGAGATCCAATGTGCCATCATCATTCAGTGCTTCTCGGATTCTACTCTCATGCTTTGTACCCTTGAACTCCTCAAGTAATCTAAATCCATACTCATTCTGCATCTTTCGTACAAATGAGAGTGATAGGGTCGTGATGCCTGCTAAGCCAGTGATATCCTCTGCTACTGCATATTTGGCATATGCCCATAGCTTTTCATTAATGTCCATCAAATTGAAGACATCTTCACCTGGTTTGATGAGCATCTGCAGCAGTTTACTAGTGAGCTTTCTTGAGATACCCGTCATGTATCCCACAGGCACACCGTTGATTTCACCAAGTACCGCAGGGGCTGCAAACGTGAGGAGAGTGCCGTCCATCAATTTGGCGTGTTCTTTTGCCGCGTTGATGAATGACATCATGATAAGGGAAGTTCCTTCTTTAACATCCCCCATTCCTGTTTTGGATATCGGTAGTGCTTTTGGATGTCCAGTTGTTCCACTGGATTGAACATACCAGATAACTGGATCTTTTGTCAAAATTGGTAGTTCTGGATTTTGCTTTATCCGCTCGAAATATGGACTCATAGATTGATAGTCACTGAGAGGAACCTGTTCGCTGAATTGCTCAGGTGTCTTTATTGACTCGAATCCATGATCCCTTCCGAATGCGGTATTTTCATGTTGCTCAAGTATTTGCTTGAGCTTTAGCTCCGTCAGGCCAATAGGGTCGTTCAGGATTTCCGCAATCACCTTCGCTTTTCTTTTTGCCATGATCGGAACAAGTTTACTCATTATTGACATCTGTCGTCTTGCCTCCATCTGTAAAGACTAATCCATCCTTACTGATAGGAGAAGCATGGGTTCCGAGACTATTGGTTCTACCCTAATTGAGAGAAGTTCACCATGCTTGCTGTTCCTGCTATTTCTGCAGGAAGAAATCAATCGAGACGCTAAGAGAGCGATATGGGCGTTTTTTTCCTATCAAACTCTCCTATTGGTGGACTTCTGCAATATGTGAAAGCGCATACTGCAGTTTCTGGACTATATATTGTCATGTTTTCGGGTTACTCACTTTTGGAATGAAAAACGTTGAACTCACTAGCTCTATTTTTCCCCCACGGTTACAATCATACCCCTCCTCATACCCTTCCTGTTGCATTTGGGCCTA
>Ga0307442_1001860_pt1 | contig 10384 bp, 5 predicted proteins | sample SalMarWE160430MG_FD_202143 | JGI IMG/M metagenome (GOLD analysis project Ga0307442, IMG submission 202143) | Salt marsh sediment microbial communities from the Plum Island Ecosystem LTER, Massachusetts, United States - WE1604-30 | ecosystem: Environmental > Aquatic > Marine > Intertidal zone >... | reverse complement strand
CAACAGAGGGGACCACGCCCAGCTACATCAGCCAGGCTACGAACCTCGCCGAGGTCTTCTCCCACTACACCAGCGACATCACCACCGTGTTCTCGCCGAACGCGACCTGGGGCGCCGTCAAGGCCGCCGCCAAGGGGGCCAACTTCCTGGTCTACATGGGCCACGGCAGCGGCTGGCCCAACCCGTATCCGGGCGGCACCAACCTGCAGCCCATGGGCGACAACGGCATGGGGCTGAACGCATCCGCCGCCGGCACGCACTACAACAAGAAGTACTACGGTGAGAGCTACATGGCCCAGCTGGAGCTGGCGCCCGGGGCCCTGGTGTTGCTCAACCACCTCTGCTACGCGTCCGGCAACAACGACAGCGCCTACGGAGGCGAGCCGACGCTCGCGGTCGCCAAGCAGCGCGTCGAGGGCTACGCCTCTGGTTTCCTGCGCGCCGGGGCCGGCGCCGTCCTGGCCGACGGCCACGACTACCTGGGGGATCTGGTGGACTCCATCTTCACCGAGTCCACCACGATCGAGTCGCTGTGGCGGGCCATGCGCGGCTACGACCACGTCTACAGCTGGACCAGCACCCGTAACACCAGCGCCACGGCCAGGATCAACCCCGACCACGACTCGCCCATGGCCGGCTTCTACAGCTCGCTGGTCCAGACCCCCGGCCTGACGACCACTCAGATCGTCTCCGGCCAGCCCTACGTCTTCGTTCCCGGCAGCGGCTCCTTCTATCCGATCAACCCGACCGTCCGCCTCGTCGACTCGCGGGTGGACCACGTAGGGCCCACCGGCAAGCTGGCCGCCAACGGGGTCGTCAACTACCAGATCACCGGCGGGGTTGTGCCTGCCGGCGCCATCGGCATCACCGCCAACCTGACCGTCACCCGCCAGTCCTCGTCGGGCTCGCTGTACATCGCGCCGACGATCGACTCCAGCGCACCGATGCCGGCATCCACGATCAACTTCCCCAAGGGCGACAACCGCGCCAACGGGATCACCGTCGGCCTGACGCCCCAGGGAACCGTGGCCGTCTACTTCGCCGGCGGCAGCGGCCAGAGCATCGACTTCATTATCGACGTCACCGGCTACTTCATGCCCGGCACCGGCGGGGCCGGATACCACGAGTACGGCCCGGTGCGGTTCATGGACAGCCGCAAGGGGCTGGGAGATGTGACCAGGTTCATCTCCGGCCACCACCAGACGGTCCAGATCGCGGGCGTGAACGGCTTGCCGGAGACCGGCATCGTGGCCGTCGTGGGCAACATCACCATCGTCCGGCCCAGCGCCCTGGCCTACGTCTACCTGGGCCCGGATCCCACCGACGCCCCCACCTCCTCGACCATCAACTTCCCCAGGCGCGACATTCGAGCCAACAACATCATCGTCCCGGTCAATGCGAACGGGACGCTGTCGATCGTCCTCTCGGGCATTCCGCCCAACAGCGGCAGCGTGGACATCGTCCTGGACATCTCGGGTTACTACACGGCCACAGGCGGCTACCAGTTCAACCCGGTGATGCCGACGCGCATCCTCGACTCTCGCTTCAACAACCCGCTGCCCGGGCCGTTCCCGGTCATGGTCCCCCAGAACTTCCAGGTCTGGGGGCACAACGGCGTCCCCAGCGGCGCGGTCGCCCTGGTGGCCAACCTGGCGGGGACGGGCGCCACGTGCGGCGGCTACGCCTCGATCGCGCCGACGATCCCGCCCGACTTCAGCTTCTCGAACCTCAACTACCCGACCAACGACACCAGGGCCAACGGCGCCACCACGCCGTTGACGGTGGACGGGAAGGCGGCCGTGATCTACGGCGGCTGCACCGGCCCGTACACGTCACACCTGTTCCTGGACGTCTACGGCTACTACCTGGGCGACGCATAGCGACGAACCAGCCGGCCCCGGCCGGGGTCTGACCCCGAGACCGCACCTAACCGGTCTCGACGCTACTATCCCCCTCTGGGCTGAGAGGCCCGGAGACTGCCGCATCGGATGAGGAAACCCATGTCCGTCCACTCGAAGACCCGGCGTGTTGCCGCCCTGGCGGCGGTGCTCGGTCTGGCCCTGGCGGCCTGGCCCGCGTCGGCCACGGTGCGCCCAGCCCTGGCCGCGGACGAGGAAGAGCTGGGCAGCCCGATGTGGTACGAGCAGGTCCTGCAGCACGAGGGCGAGACCTACGACTTCGTGCCCGGCGAGGCGGTCACGACCCCCTACGTGCCGCGCCCGGGCGACAGGACCCTGGTCAACGGGCAGCCGGCGGTTGCGCTGCCGCCCGGCCGGGCATCAGGCAAGTCCATGGCCGAGACGCCGGAGGGGACGATCTGGGCCGAGCCCGACGCGCCCGAGAGGACGCTTCTCGCCGCGGCGACGACGGCCGCCGAGACACAGGCATCCGCGGCCAGGGTCAACGTCCTGCGCCGTGAGGTCTACGGCTTCCTGCCCTACTGGGAGGCTCCCTACTCGGACGACCTCAACTACGACATCCTCTCCACGGTTGCCTACTTCGGCGTGGCGGTGAGGAGCAACGGCGACCTCGCCCGGTCCAAAGATGGCAAGACCACCACCCAGTGGGCGGGCTGGACCAGCTCCTGGATGACCAACGTCATCAACGAGGCCCACGCGCACGGCACCCGGGTGGCCCTGGCCGTAACCCAGTTCGCCTGGACGGCCGGCGGCCGCGACGATCAGGCAGCGCTCCTGTCGAGCCCGGAGGCGCGCCTCAACGCCGCCCAGCAGATCGCGGCGGCGGTGCGAGACCGTGGGGCCGACGGGGTCAACCTGGACTTCGAGCCGATCGTCTCAAGCCAGGGCGACAACTACGTTACCTTCGTACAGACGCTGCGCGCCGAGCTGGACAAGCTCGGCCCCGGCTATGAGCTCGTGTACTGCGCCACCGGCTCCATCGGCTACTACAACCATGCCGCCCTCACGTCTCCGGGAGCGGCCGACGCGGTCTGGATCATGGGCTACGACTTCCGAACCGGTAGCTCCAGCTATGCCGGCGCGATCTCACCGCTGACCAGCCCCCGCCCGGTCTACGACCTGACGCAGGTCATCGGCCTGTACAAGGCGCGCGTCTCGGTATCGAAGATCATCCTGGGCCTGCCCTGGTACGGCATTGCCTGGTCGACGGTCTCCAACGCGCCGAACGCCAACGTCCTCAGCGGTTCGGGCTGCAGACCCACTTCGGTCCTGTTCGGCCAGGCGTTCTCGCTTGCGTCGGAGAACGGGCGCAACTACGACTCGATCGAGCATTCGGCCTGGACGGCCTACAAGCTCGACTGCGGCGACACGGACGGCTCGGGCAATCCCGTCCAGACCTGGCGCGAGCTGTACTACGACGACCATGAGTCGCTGGGCGTCAAGTACGACATGATCAACTACTGGAACCTGCGCGGCATGGGCATCTGGGCCCTGGGCTACAGTTACGGCCACCCGGAGCTGGACAACCAGGTCGCCGCCAAGTTCCTGACCGACAAGACGCCGCCCCTGGCCGGCATCGTCAACATGGAGTCGCTCCAGCTGAACGAGGGCTTCGCCGTCAGCTGGCGGGGCCGCGAGGACTGGAACGGCATCGCCAGCTACGACGTCCAGGTTTCGGACAACGGCGGCGCGTACGCCGACTGGCTGACCGACACGACGCTGACCACGGCCAACTTCCAGGGGCTCTCCGGGCACAACTACTCGTTCCGGGTGAGGGCCACCGACGGCGTTGGTAACGTCGGGCCGTGGAACGTGGGCAACGCCCACACCGCCTCGCCGGCCTTCGCGATCGGCGGTTTCGCCAGGGCCCAGGCGACGATGACGCTCCGCTCCTCGCCGTCCACCTCGGCCTCGCCGATCGGAACGCTGGCCGAGGGCAGCGTGGCCAAGATCATCGGCGGTCCCGTCAGCGACGGCGGCCTGACCTGGTACCAGGTCACCGGCCCGTACAACGAGGTCGAGTCGATCGAGCCGCAGTTCCCCGGGCCGTGGGTCGCCGTCACCGACGGCAGCACTGAATGGGTCGTGCCCATCACCCCGCCCAACACGACGGCCATAGCCGCCGGGATCGGGGCCTACACCATCGGCACGCCCGGGATGATGCCCTCGGGTACGGGCCTTGATCGCGGCAAGGTCTTCTCGCCCGATGGCGACGGCATCCGCGACACGCTGCCGCTGAGCTGGACCAACACCGTGGCCATGGATTCGATGACCCTGACGGTCTACGACGACAACGACCAGCCGGTGGGCACGATCGCGCTGGGGAGCCAGCCGACGGGGCCTCAGTCCTACACCTGGGACGGCAAGGTCGGCCCGACGGTCCTGCCGGACGGCCGCTACCTGCTCCAGCTGACAGGCGTCTCTGGCGAGAACACCTACTACGACCCCACGCCGCCGCCCTTCGACGAGGGCCAGATGACCTCGCTCGGCGTCATCATCGACACGACTCCCAGCGGCACCTACCACGCCATCGCCCCGACCCGGATCCTCGACACGCGCCGGGCGCTCGGGCTGAGCGGCCCGCTGATCTCGGGCAGGAGCCAGACCCTGAAGATCGCCGGCCAGGGCGTAGTGCCCGCCAACGCCATCGCGGTCACGGGCAACCTGACCGTCAGCCGGGCCACGGCCGCCGGTTACGTGCGGTTCGGTCCTTCGGTGGCCACCAACTCGTCCACCATCAACTTCCCCGCCGGCGACAACCGGGCCAACGGCGTGACGCTTGGCCTGGCGGCCGACGGCAGCCTGTCGGCGATCTTCAGTTCCTCCGACGGCCGAGTCGGCGCCCACCAGGTGCAGCTGATCTTCGACGTCACGGGCTACTTCACCCGCGACGCGTCCGGCGCCACCTACTTCCCGGTGTCGCCAAACCGGATCGTGGACACGCGGAAGGCCCTTGGCATCTCGGCTGCCCTCACGCCCGGCAAGGTCGCCACCTTCAACGTCGCCGGGCTGGCCGGGGTACCGGCCAACGCCGTGGCCGTGACCGGCAACGCGACCGTGACCCGCGCCACTGGAACAGGCTACATAGCCATAGCCCCCAAGATCAGCGGCGTCCCCGGCACGTCGACGCTCAACTTCAAACCCCGCGACAACCGGGCCAACAACGTCACTGTCCAGCTGTCGGGCGGCAAGCTCCAGGTTGCCTACTCCGGGCCGTCGGGCACGCTGGTCCACTTCATCTTCGACGTGACCGGCTACTTCGTCCCCGGTACCACAGGGGCAACGTTCGTGCCCCTCACCCCCGGCCGCGTCGTCGACAGCCGGTCTTCGCTGGGCTTCAGGGGCCCGCTGACAAGCGGTGGCTGGGCCACCTTCAAGGTGATCGGCCTGGCCTCGGTGAAGAACACCGCCGTGGCGGTGGTGGGCAACCTGACCTGCACTCGTCAGACGGTCTCCGGTTGGCTGGCCATAGCCCCGGGCCACACGGCGTCCACTTCGACCCTCAACTTCCCGCCGGGTGACAACCGCGCCAACGGTTTCGTGAGCCTGTTCGGGCCAGGAGGAACGCTGACAGTCTCGTTCAGCAAGGTAGGCGGCTCGACCCACGCCGTCGTGGACGTGCTCGGCTACTATCGCTGACAGCCCAACTCCCCCTCGCCGTGGCGCCTGGTTCGCGGTAGGCTGGCGCCACCTGGAAAGGGAGCACGGTGACCGAAGACTCGATCGACAGGCCGGCGCGCAAGGCCGGCTCGGCCTCCACAGCCCGACGCACCGCGACCGGGACCGCGGCTGGTGCCCCGTCTACGACTTCCTCGCCGGCTCCGTCGGCGGCTGCGGCGCCGACCCCGCCGGGCAAGAAGGCGCCCGCCCCGGCAGCCAGGAAGCCAGGCCCGGCAGCGACGAAGACTCCGACATCGGCAGGCAGGAAGGCGTCCGCCCAGGCGGGCAGGAAGGCGCCGACCCCGGCAGCCGGCAAGGCGCCCACGTCATCAGCCAGGCCGGCTCGCCCGGGCAAGGCTGCCCGCTCTCGCAAGGCGGCAGGGCCTCCCGCTCAACCTGCGGCTCAGGGCCCGGTAGTCGGCCGGTCCGTCCACGTCGAGCGCAGCCGCGTCGGCGAGATAGAAGCCGACTCCGTCACCCTGAACCAGAGCCTGGTCCGGGCAGCTTCGGCCGAGGACGTGACCGTCCGGCTGGGCGGCCTCGGCCGGGTCCACGCCGACGACGTCAACACCCGCCTGAGCGCCATCGGGGTCGGCCACGGCGAGCGAGTCTCGATCGAGCTCGGAGCCGCGGGCCTGGTGGTCGGCGGTGGCGTTTCGATGACCCAGAGCGGGGCGCGCAACGTCACGGCTCGTCAGGTGAGCATCAAGCAGGGCGGCGCGGGCACCGTCGTTGCGGGGCGCGTCGATTTCGAGCCCGGCAGCGGCGCCATGGTGGTGATCGCCAGAAGCATCCACGGCAGCGTCAGGCCACTCCTCGACTGGCGTGGGGCGCTGGCCCTGGGCGCCGTGCTGGTCGTCTTCGGCTCGCTGCTGCGGCGAGGCAGGAAGGGCTGAGCGGGACGGCCCGGCCTTCCGGCAGGGGCCCCGGCGACCGCCCTCCGGCCCCTGCCAGGAGCGTCCGGTATACTCAGACGCCGCCGAAGCCCACACCCCGGCCGACCGCCGGCCCTGCCGTTTTCGGTCTCGTGACAGGAGCCTCCCAAGTGATCGATCCCACCGCGCGGGTGCATCCGACGGCGGACCTCGAAGCCGACGTCTCCGTCGGGCCCCGGACCAGCGTCTGGAATCGAGCCGTGCTGCGCAAGGGAGCCAGCCTGGGCGCGGAGTGCATCATCGGCCGCGACGTCTTCATCGACGAAGACGTCCACCTTGGCGACCGGGTCAAGGTCCAGAATGGAGCGCTCGTCTACCATGGGGTCAGCGTCGGCAACAGCGTCTTCATCGGCCCCGGGGCGATCCTGACCAACGACCGCTTCCCGAGAGCGATCACCGCCACCGGCGAGCTGGCCCGGGGCGACGACTGGACCGTCAGCCCGATCGACCTCCGCGAGGGCTGCTCCATCGGCGCTGGGGCCGTCGTCGTGGCCGGGACCACCGTCGGGCGCTTCGCGACAGTGGGGGCTGGAGCCGTCGTGACCCGCGATGTCCCCGACTACGCTCTGGTGGCCGGCAATCCCGCCCGCCGCATGGGCTGGGTATGCTCCTGCGGCACACGGCTCAGCGATCCCTCGGGCCGGGGCGCAGCGGCCGACCTTAAGCAGGGCGAGAGGCTGCACTGCGACCGCTGCGGCCGCGCTTTCGCCATCAATTCCACCACCGGGGCGCTCGAGGAGGCGCCCGCCTCGAGCACAGGAGCCGACTCATGATTCCTCCCGCACGCCCCGACCTCGGCCAGGAGGAGATCGACGCCGTGGCGGAGGTTCTCCGCAGCGGCATGATCGCCCAGGGCAAGAAGGTCGCGGCGCTCGAGGAGCGCTGGGCGGCCTTCTGCGGCGTCAAGCACACCATCGCCATGTCCAGCGGCACGACGGCCCTGATGGCCGTCTTTGCCGGGCTGGGCTACGGACCGGGCGACGAGATCATCACCGTCTCGCACACCTTCAACGCCACGGTCGCCTCGATCCTGTACACCGGTGCCAGCCCTGTCTTCGTGGACATCGAGCCGGATACCTACCTGATGGACGCCGGCCGAATCGAAGCCACCATCACCGCGCGCACGCGGGCCATCGTCCCGGTCAGTCTCTTCGGCGTGGTGGCGGACATGGACGCCATCCAGGCCATTGCCGACCGCCACGGGCTGGCGGTCGTGGAGGACGCCTGCCAGGCCCACGGAGCCATGTACCGGGGCCACCGGGCCGGGAGCTTCGGCTACGCCACCTTCAGCCTCTACGGGACCAAGAACATGACCACCGGCGAGGGGGGCTTCGTCACCACCAACGACGATCGCCTGGCCGACTGGATCAGGATGTACCGCAACCAGGGCATGCCGCCGGGCAAGCGCTACGCCCACGAGATCCTGGGCTACAACTTCCGCATGACCGACATCCAGGCGGCCATCGGCCTGGTGCAGATGGACAAGCTGGAGCGGAGCACCGCCCGCCGCCAGGCCATCGCCGCGCGCTACGACCGGGAGCTGGCCGACCTGCCGGTCAAGCTGCCCGTCCGTCCGGAAGGCCGAACTCACGTCTACCACCAGTACACGATCACCTTGCCCGCCGACCGCGACCAGGTCGTGGAAGAGATGAAGCAGGCCGGGGTCGCGTGCGGCATCTACTACCCCGTCCCCTGCCACCGCTCCCCGTACGTCCTGGAGCTGGGCATCGAGGCCGACCTGCCCGTGACCGAGGCGGTGGCCGCCAGCTGCCTGTCGCTGCCGGTATTCCCGGGCCTGACCGAGGCCGAGCAGGGCCAGGTGATCGCAGCCTTGCGGGCCGCGGTGGCCCGCCACCCGGCAGCCTAGGTGGGCGACGTGATGCGACTCGGGCTCGTCGGCCTGGGCACGATGGGCCGCAACCACCTGCGGGTCATCTCCAACCACCCCGAGACCATCCTGGCGGGGGTGTCGGACGTGTCGCCCGAGGCCCTGGAGGCGGCCGTGGAGCAGACCGGGGCGCAGGGCTTCGCCGATCCCCTGGAGATGATCGCCACGGCGGAGCTGGACGCCCTGGTGGTCGCCTCGCCCACGACGTCTCATCCGGCCCAGGCCCTGGCGGCCGTCGAGCGCGGCCTGCCGGTCCTCGTAGAGAAGCCCCTGGCGGCGACCGTGGAGGACGGCCTGGCGATCGTGGCCGCGGCTCGCGAGCGCGGCGTTCGGGTCCAGGTCGGGCACGTGGAGCGCTACAACCCGGCCGTCCTGGAGATGGGCCGCCTGCTGCGCGAGGGCTGGCTGTCGAACATCTACGCCATCATCAGCCGCCGCGCGGGGCCCTTCCCGGCCCGAATCCGCGACGTGGGCGTGACCGTGGACCTGGGGACTCACGACGTAGACATGCTGTGCTGGATCGCCGGCGAGCGACCCACCCGCGTCTACGCCGAGACGTCCCAGCGCATCCATGCCACTCACGAGGATCTGACCTTCGGCCTGATGCACTTCCCGTCAGGCGCCACCGGCTTCCTCGACGTGGACTGGCTCACGCCGGCCAAGCGCCGTAGCCTGGTCGCCATCGGCGAGGAGGGCATGTTCGAGCTCGACTACCTGACGCAGAAGCTCACCTTCACCCGGTCCAACGTGGAGCAGCCCCAGATCATCGGCGGCTACGCCACCACCTTCACCGGCGACGTGGCCGAGATCCCGGTCGAAAGCGTCGAGCCGCTCCGCTCCCAGCTGGACGAGTTCGTGCGGGTGGTGCGCAGCGGCGACCGGCCCTACGTGGACGCCGAGGACGGCCTGTGGGCCGTGGCCCTGGCCCACGCCCTGCTCACCGCCGCGGCCGAGGGACGTCCGGTGGACCTGACGGACCTGGCCTCCAGATTGGGTGCCTCATGACCATCGTGCCGCGGCCCTCGCGGGTCACCAGCCTTCTCGGGGGATCGATCGCGGCGCCTCAGAACCCCTGCCGCCACGCGGCCCCGCGCTCCGTCTCGCCCTGGACGGGCGAGACGGGAACGGCCGGACGGGTCGTGGTCGTGGGCGCCGGCAAGATGGGCCTGCCGCTGGCGGTCCAGTTCGGGCGACACGGCTGGAACGTGACGGCGGTGGACGTCAACTCCGAGGTCGTCGAGGCGATCAACACCGGCCGGTCCCACGTGGCGGAAGAGCCGGGCCTGGCCGAGGGAGTCGCCGAGGTCCACGCCGCCGGCCGGCTGAGCGCCACGACAGACGCCGCCGCGGCCGTGCGGGAGGCGGACGTGGTCGTGGTCATCGTCCCGGTCATGCTGGACGAGGCGCACAAGCCCGACTACCGCTACATGGACGCCGCGGTTGACTCCATCTGCCCCGGCGCGCACCCCGGGCTGACGGTCATCTTCGAGACGACGCTGCCGATCGGCGACACCCGGCGGCGCTTCCTGCCGCGCCTGGAGAAGGCAGACGGCCTGCAGGGCGAGCGGGACCTGTTCGTCGCCTTCTCGCCCGAGCGCCTCTACTCGGGTGCCGTCTTCGCCAACCTGTCCGCATATCCCAAGCTGGTGGGCGGAGTGGGCCCCGAATCGACGCGCCGGGCGGCCCTCTTCTACGACTCCGTCCTGGACGCGGAGATCGTGGCCATGAGCAGCTCCGAGGCGGCCGAGTTCAGCAAGCTAGCCGATACGACCTACCGCGACGTCAACATCGCCCTGGCCAACGAGTTCGCCCGCGTCGCGGACCGGGTGGGCGTGGACGTGCAGGAAGTCATCGAGGCCGCCAACAGCCAGCCGTACTCGCACATTCACCAGCCGGGCATCGGCGTGGGCGGGCACTGCATACCCGTCTATCCGCACCTGCTCCTGAGCAGCGCCACGGACCTGGAGGTCGTGGCCGCCTCG
>Ga0307442_1001859_pt1 | contig 10385 bp, 14 predicted proteins | sample SalMarWE160430MG_FD_202143 | JGI IMG/M metagenome (GOLD analysis project Ga0307442, IMG submission 202143) | Salt marsh sediment microbial communities from the Plum Island Ecosystem LTER, Massachusetts, United States - WE1604-30 | ecosystem: Environmental > Aquatic > Marine > Intertidal zone >... | reverse complement strand
CCCCCCACTAGCAGCGACTTTTAAGAAATGATAACCACCTGCCTGATAATACAGAGTGGCCTCATCCGTATCCATATATTCCCACCGATCATCACCAGAATCATAACAGGCGTTTTGCATTATAGCAATTTGTTTGTTTGCACCAGCGGCATAATCTGCCATTATAGCGGCAGCACCCCCTATCTGAATAACACTATAATCAGTATGCCACGTAAAAAAGTCGGTCGTTCCAAATCCGAATTTTTTTAAATCACTTGTTAATTGAGTTGCTGATAATGTCATATGTTTGTTAGCAGCCTCAAGCCCCCCTGCATAAAATAGAATTTCATCATCTATTGCAAAAAGAGCCAGTTTTTTGGTTGAATATACTGTGGTTTTATCTCGTAGTTCAGGTAGATAATGATTACTTGGATAAGAACCCAAACCACCACCGACAACATTAGATTCAGAACAAAAGGACGCTTGCGCGCTTGCATGATTATTAGTGTTTTTAACTTGAATTCTCGTTAAAGTATCTTGATCTTTTCTTACTTCCAGAAGTTCTGTAGCCGCTCCTGCATCGCCTATACGTGTATCTTGACTTATATATAAATGATCGTCTTCTACAACAAGAATATCGGCACCAGTTAATGCAATAGTAATTTTTGCATTCTCAAATCTGATATAATCATCTGTACCACCGGATCTCTTAATATATTCGTCAACTAATAGGTCATCATGTAATGTGACCTCTCCGAAATCGTTATCTATATAAGCCCATGCTGCGCCATCCCATGTTTTTTGAGCCGCCGCATAATACAATAATGATTTATCATCATTATAGTATACCCATTCCTCGTTTTGGTCTGTAAATATTGCAGATTGTCCATGATCTCCATTAGCCCGAAACAAGGCTTCTGTTTTTTCTATACGTGTTATATGTCGATCTTCTGTAGCCATTTCATCTTTCCTAACTGCCCCCGAAATCGGTAATATGCTTTTTCCTAATTTTTATAGCGTATTTCGGATTTAACTATCTTCAGCATCATTCAATTCATCTTTTTTGCTATATTTCTTTAAATTCTCATATAGTAAAGAAAATATCTTCGTTTCAATGTCTTTAAATAAACTCTTCATTTTCCCCTTGCCTATAAGCTTCATTTTCTCAGTAATAGCAAATTCAGTTTCTTCTTTTAATACTAATTGTTTGGCGGGTTGTGATACAGCCTTTTCGTTTTCAATTCTATTATCAGCAATTTTTTTAATAGCTTCTCTATCTATTGCCTTCTCTGCTTCCATTCTGCTATTATCAATAAAATTCTTTTCGACAATTTGATATTCAGTTGAACCGATAACTTCTTCTTTTGCTGCTGTTGGATATACATCAACCCTGATTCTTAATATTTCCTTGTCTTTGTGGTATTGAAAAGAATTTATCTTATGATACGCATTATCATGGAAAAAAGCTGTTTTAATAAGTCCCATTATAACACTCCTCTGTTAAAAGATTTCCATATATTTTCTTCATCTAATATTAATTTACTACAAAAATTCAGATTATACCACTCTTGCTGGATAGCTTCCAATCCTTTTCTAATCTTTGGTAGTATTTTACCCCCGTCATTCCTGCCTAATTTTTCAAACATATTTTCTTCACACCACGCCATTGAACTATCTACAAAATCAAGATTGGTATTCCAGCGTCCTTGAATGCTATATATTTTATCACCGCCCGCTGTATACCAGTAATCATTCTCAACCTGCACATATTTATCAGGATGCATATAGGTTCGGTGTACCTGACACATACTTTCCATAGGAAACACAATAACATCATTTTGTTTATTCTGTTTAAGTACTGATATATTCCATGACATTATATCGCCCACGCCTACCCAGTTATCATCTTTTAATTGTCTTCCAAAATACGCAATTTTTAAGTAGTATTCAAATACCCTTCTCCATTTTCCATAATTAAATATAATAGGTACACTACAAGTCATATTATAAAGTTTTTGTGGTATTCCAAAAATAGGCTTACTTTCATACTGATAGTTATTCCCTATAGTCCACTTGATTTTTTCATTGCAGCCTATTAATTGAGTAGTTCCATTTACCAAATCAAATAATTTCATAAAATCCGGGCTTACCATAAACATGTCAGCATCTAATAGACATATAACGTCATAATAAATGCCATATTCCACTATGTAATGAAATCTAGAGCGTTTAACAAATTCTATATCATTCATACCCGGTGGATGCTTTATATCTTCCCGCTTTATTTTTATAGGTATGACCTTAAACGAAAATGCTTCTGTAATAGCCTGTAGCCACTCTTTATTGATTCCATTATAATGTAATACGTAGACAGTAAGATTACAGCCCCGGTAAAGCCTACGCTTCTCAAAGCTGTTTAACAATGCGTTTACATGCTTTTTGTATTTAGGTGTGCAAGCAACAAAGATGGCATAATTAGGCATAACCTACAATTTCCTTTCCCCATTCCTTATTTTTCCATAGTCTCTTATAACCATGATACACATACAAATCCTTCATAAGATATAATTTATAACCTAAGTCAAGGAGTCTGTCCGAATAGAAATTATCCCAACCTATAAATTTATTATCAGGAAAGCCAAATTTTTCTTTAACTTCATAATATGCTTTTCTATTAGTGAGAATAAACATACCTGATAGCTTCCACCTTTTAGCCTGTTCTGTAATATCCTCAATCTGTCCCTGGTTCTTATTATAAATAATTTCTGCTAATTCAAAGTGTTTATTTATGTCATTGGTATCATACTCTTTGCTGTAGTTGTAGTCATTTTTTTTAATACTGTAATCCGCTTTTTGTAAAGGACAACCTATTTGATTGGTAACGCAGGTAATCCAGCCCGGATTTTCACATTTTTCTATAGCATTTAAGCATATTTGATACCAATACGGATTTAATGATAGGAATACATCATGATCCAGAATTAATACCCAGTCATCTACTTTCTGCATTGCCCTATTAATGGCAAAGCCTAACTTCTCACCCGGCTCAAATGGTATTATTGTTTCAATGTACATTTTGCCCCCTTATAGTTCATCAATTTTTAACGCTTTATCATCTATGATAAAATCAAATTGTGGCTTAGATAAATCTAAAACAGTATATCTACAGCCCCATTTTCTTAATTGTCTTTCGGTTAAATTGCGCCAATCTATTTTTGTAGTCCCGCCCCTTGCAGTATAATATACAATTGTATTTCCCTCATCGTAAAGCCTGTTGATTTTATCTATGGCTGAAGGTATCGGTACAGATAGGTTATAATCTGCGCTTGTGGTTATACAAATCGTATTATCAATATCAACATAGTATATCATTTATACCCCCATGCTAAAAGCATTTTCTCTTTGCTAAATCGGATTAATTTTCTATCTCTACCATTTGACATAGTTTTATCTTTCCACTTCAGGCAATCAGGTAGAATAGATATTATTTTAGGAATAAATTTTAAGTATGGATATTTCCATGTAAAAGGAAGTTGATAAAATAACTCACAGCCCACCCCTTTAAAACCATATATCTTCAGCAGATTCATAAGGCTTTTCTGTGTGTATGGGTGTACATGAGTGTAATCATCCCAAAAATGATTCATCTGGCTTTTCCAATCAGGTGTCATTATAACTAACATTCCAAGAGATTTTAATACTCTGTAAGCTTCCTGTATTAAATTCTCTGGATTTCTGATATGCTCAATCACTGATTTACAAAAAGCATTATCCATATAATTATTTTTGATAGGCAAGCTCTCAGATTCTAAATCACACAAATTTTTATCCACACCTACACATTTTATATTATTTAATTCAAATTGATTCATGTGTATTTTTGTTCCACACCCCAAATCTATTAAATTCCCCTCAGTAAAAAACCTATCTACCAGATAACGACACAATTTAGGAGTATATGTATCTTCCCGCTTTGGATAAATAATTTCGTTATAATTCATTTGTGACATACAAATAACCAATTATGTAATATTTCAGGCTCTATTATAAACCCATCACCTTCTAAATGCCTTGACCATTCATCTCTTGATAATTCCCATTCATGCTGCGGGCCGGTATGCCCCCATCCCCTAGATACTTTCTGACAAGGTAAGATACAGAGAAACAGCCCTTTATCATCTAAACCCCTATAAGGTACAGAAAAACTAATTTTTTTTACATGCTCATGGCTGCCAATTGATAATATTACATCCCACTTCTCCTTTATATGAAAAGCAATATTGTTTTTCGGAGAAAGTAAAGGCTTGGTCATATTCCAAAGCATAAATCTACAATCAGGATTGTCTTTTCTTGCCAGTTTCAAAGCTTCTTCTGAAAAATCTATTCCTAAAATATCCATATTCCAACTTTTAATCATTTTTATAGTACGTCCCTGCCCGCATCCCATATCTAAAACAGATATTTCTTTATTAGGAAAACGCTTATTAATAATATCTCTTACTAAATAATCCGTATCCTTTGGCTTTGCCCACCGGCCCGGATCGGTTCTGAAATGCTCATTATATGATTCCGGTGTATTGGTATCGTTCATTCCTGCCCCCACAAATCACATACACAATATGCTAAATCACATGGTTCACTATCACCATCCTTGTCATATAAAACCACTTCAGGATCATCAATATTTGTATATTTACATTTAAAATTACCTAATCCAAATGGTTTCATATTCTTGCAAGTATAACAACATTCCGCTGTCTTTTTTCTAAAATTTATTATTTTTTTACTCATTCCTGCCCCCTGAATTGATAGTTTAATTCACACGTACTACATAATATAAATATATCCTGTAATTTAGCAATGAGTAGTGTTCTAATAGCTGCTATCTCTTTGCTATTCCACATTTCTTTTAATGATTTATCCTTTATATTGCCAATAGTAAGCTGCTGATCATAGTCCAGACAACACGGAGATACAGCCCCATCCCAATCAATAGAAAGTTTATTCATTACCTCAACACATTTAAAATGATGTGGCAAAACCTTTGCCCGCTTGACCAAAGATTTAACTTTAGATTTATCCTCAAGCCGCTTGAACCATGTATATCCTATCCCTACATAATCAACCCCCATGTATCTTCCCCAATTTTCCTTAAATTCATTAATATCCTCTTCTGATTCATCCGTTATAGTAGTTGATATTTGTATAAATGGATTAGTAAAATTTTTTCTAATCTGTACTAATTTCATAACATTTTTCATAACCATTTTGCACATATCACCTCTTAACAATGAATAGTCTTTCATATCAAGCCCCTGAAATGATATAATAATACTATCAAGCCCGGCACTGATAAGCTTGTGTGCCATCTCTCCTGTAAGCAATGTCCCATTTGTGGTTACATGAGTTAGCATCCCGTAACTATGTGCCAACTCTATCATATCATCAATTCTATCATGCAAGAGAGGTTCTCCCCACCGTAAAAATCTAATTCCCTTTATTTTCATATCAGAAGCTTGCTTGCAAATATCCTCGAATAATGAAAATTCCATATAACCACGCTCACGCTTGCCCTGCTGCTGTCCTACACAAAAAGCACATTTACAATTACAATAATTAGTAGGTTCTATATCCAAATATAACGGAGCTTTCGGCACACCATTTTTAAATGGATCAACCGATTGCGGATGATCGTATATTTCTCTCCAGGGATTATTCATAAGGCCCCAATTTTAAATAATGTACTAATGCTCTTGCTATTTCCAAATCCTGTTCGGTGTCAATATCAAAAGAACATAGTTTATCAACAACACAATGCTCTATCTTTCCACCCAATCTATTATGATATTTCATAAATGATTCCCTTGTAAATACATAATCACCGCATTCTATCAGTTCCCATTGTTTCTGCTGAGTCATTCCCCTGTGTTTATAATCATAATTAATAGGTTCAGTGCCGTCATTATTCCATATCCAATGCTCTAAAAAAGCACCAAAAAATAGAGAATCCGCCTTTGTATCAATAAGTTTTTGTATTCCTCTATCTATCTGGCCCGGAAGCCTGAAAGGAGAAGTGCATTGCATCATTACTATTATATCAGGCCGTTTTATATGATTAAGCACATGCCTTATAGCATCTTCTGAAGGAGAAGAATCAGTACAAAAAGCCGGGGGCCTGTCAATTGCTATTACGCCCTGACTTTCTGCAAGCATTTTAATATGTTCACTATCTGTACTTACATAAATATCAGTAATTAGTTTAGAATTTATAGCATCTTCAATAGTCCATTCTATAAGATGTGCATTGCCAAGAATGGCAACATTTTTATCCTTTAACCTCTTTGATCCTGCCCTTGCGGGAATAATAGCTACTATTCTCATACGCTTCTAAATCCCCGAAAGTTTGCATTCTGATTATCATATAAATAAATAGCCTGGTTAATACAAATTTCTTTATTCTTGTCATAATAATCTTCTATTAGCTCAATATTAGCCTCTTTCAATGCATCATAGTATTCTTTGTCTGACATATCTGTAAAATTAACGCTCAATAAATCCGAATTTACATGCTTATTTTCATAAAAATCTTCGACATCTTTTAACATACCCTTTTCAATGGCATATTTGTATAAATCAGAACCGGGATACGGTGTTACCGGTCGAATAGTCCTGAATTGATCCCCGGTTAAATATTTTTTTAAAAATCTTACCCCTCTTTTTAATATTTCCGCCGTCTCTCCTATATTGCCAAAAATTATATTTAATCCTTGCTTTATACCTATTTCGTTAGTGTTTTCCACTCCAATTATTATTTGATCTATAGATAATCTTTTATTCATAGTCTTTAATACTGTGTCATCCATAGATTCAATACCATAATTCACAAATACACAGCCGGCACGTTTCATCAATGCCAGCATTGGCCTGTTTGCAAAATTTAATCTGCCATTACAACACCATTTTATATTTAAATCCATAAATGCTTCACACAATTCGGTAATTCTACGTTCTGAGGACATTAATAATTCATCTGAAAATATAATCGCATTAATATGATAGTAAGATTTCAGCTTTGCAATTTCTTCTACGATATTCTTCGAAGAACGGGGGCGGTAACCATCATCCATACGATAACAAAAATTACACCTATAAGGACATCCACGCCCTGTTATAACAGGCATTGCCCTGTCAGTTGCTTTAAAGCCAGTCACCCTATAACCTAAAAGAGAATAATAATGTTCTACAGGAAATAATCCCCATGCAGGAAATAGTATAGAATCCATATCCTTTATTAATGGCCGGCGATCTGTTTTAATAAATTTTCCATTTCCATTTATACATGCTATTCCCTTTACGTGTTCTGCGTATGTTATATTATCCAAAAGCTCTATTATTGTTGCCTCTCCCTCTCCTATTACTACAAAATCCGCTCCGGTTTTCCTCAAAAAGTATTCCGGTTCCGGTGAAGGGCCGTGTCCACCAATTATAAATACCGGCTTTTCCTTGCATTTATTGATAGCTTCTGATATTTTAAGCAATTTTCTGTATTGATAATATCCGGCTGTAATTCCCATAGCCACTACATCAAAATTGCCAGTACCAAGGCAGTCCGTAAGAAAACTATCAGGATAATGATAAACGTCCTGATTCCATATTCTTACTGCATGCCCTGCATTCCGGAGATAAGCAGCAATATAGGCTAGCCCATGTGGAAACCAGCCTATCATTGATTCATTATCATATACTATCAGAAGAATTTTCATAATACCTCAATTTATTCCTTATCAAAAACTCTGCTTCTATAATATCCTTTACACCGTCACCCATAGCCTGTTCAATAGTACGGATATATTGCACAAGCTTATATAAGCCAATAGGCTCCACAGAAGCCGCTTGATCTGAGCCGTACATTGACCTGTCTATAGTTATATGCCTCTCTATTGACGTAGCCCCTAACGCCACAGCAGCACATGATATAATAAGCCCCGTGTCATGCCCTGAATATCCCACATCACAATCAAACTCATCCCTGAGTGTCTGTATAGCGTTTAAATTAGCATCCTTAATATTCATAGGATATGTACTTGTACAATGCATAAGCTCAAATGGACATCCATACCACCGAAATATTTCCACTACAATATCAATTTCTTTTATTGTACTCATGCCGGTCGATATAAAAGTGTATTTATTGTCCTTTGCTATAGCTTCAATTAAAGGTATACATCCAAGCATAGCAGAGGCAATTTTATTATATTTGCAATCAAATTGCTTTAAAAATTCAAAGCTTTTAATATCCCACGCAGAAGCAAACCACTCAATATTTTTAGATTTACAGTATTCGTCTATGATAGAATATTCTTTTATGCCAAATTCAAGTCCCTGCTTCTGCTCTCTATTAGTAGTTCCAAATGGGCTTACACGCTCTTTATCCAATTCAACAGTGGAATAAACATCTTCTACAGTTCTCTTTTGAAATTTTACCAAATCACAGCCAGCAAAAACAGCTATATCAATAAGCTTTTTAGCTATTTTAATATCGCCATTGTGATTAATTCCAATCTCTGCTATGATTTTAACCATTGTTTTCCCCTATTACTATATCAAAAATTTTCTTTTCACCCTCCGGTTGATGAGTATGTGCATGAGTACGTGATACAATTTGAGTTCTTATATCATCTTCTTTCTTGCTATAATAATGAAATGGCAGGGCATCACCAGAGAAATGTGTAAAGCCTAATAATTTATCTTTAGGTAATACTCCTATTTCTTTGTATAACCACCATAAAAAAGCCAGTCCCGTACTTGGATTATTATATAATTTCTTTAACTCATTTATGTATCCAGTCGGAGCCATAAGCGTAACATGCTTTTCAATCAATTCAATATCCCTGTTTCCTGTCCATATATATTTCCAGTCATTTATAGGAAAAGCACACACTATATTTTTAATTTCCTTTACCTTTGCTTCGTTGTTTTTTCTACACCTTTTGTCAAAATTAGATACAAAAATATCTGTTTTGCTTCCGTAATCTTTCTCATATCCCTTGAGAATATAATTATTAAATCTTACTACAAAATCATGTGAATCTATCCAATCCCCACGCCCCTTCTTTAATTCATTGCTGCCACAGCCCACAATTACATAGGATTTGCCATTTAATTCCTTCAATGATTCTAATCTATCTACGTCTTTGGTGGGCGCCTCGCTCAAAAAACACCTTCTCTCTTGATAGTACATTAATATTTATCTGTGTTTTCCATACCAAATATGAAAAACTTATTTGATCTCTTTTACTATGCTGTTTTATTTCATTCCACCATTGAAATTCAAATTCCCTAATATCATGTTCATTGTGTCTACGCATGATTACGGCACATTCAAACAATCCATAACCGGAGGGATAACCTTCCCTTTCGTACTTCCTCAATTGCGGTTTAATGTTCTCATATATATCCTTTTTTAATGATACACATCTATGGCCTTCCAGATAAGCGTCCTGTCCACCCCTTTGATGTTTAAAAACGGCTATATTATAATGTTTTAATGAGTTATTTACTATAGAATCAAAATCAATATCAATATGTATATTTGCATCTATCCATAAACTAATATCATAATCAGACAAATACATGTTTGCCATAGATTTATATAATTTGCTGCTTTTATTTGTATCTTTGCTATAAGCTTCAACATTTTGCACAGTCCATATCTTTTCTTCAGACGTTTTTTTTGGTATGTCTTCATTGGTAAAACAAAGGAAATCCCATCCATGCGGTGGGCTTTTTATAACAGGTAAAAAATCCCTATTGCCAAAGATAGAAGTATAACATACCTTTTTCATTTTATCCAATCTGTTATACGTGTTCCACTACCTCCACTTGCGCAACTTGATCGTGGTTCTGGCTCTTGTATCCAACAGTCATAATCTGCATTAACTAATGGTACAATACCAAATTTAGTACATTTTACAAAATTACCATCTTTACAATCAATATTCATAACTTTGTTTTTGCACGTATTACATGATTTTGTTTTCAAAATTTCAATATTCCCCCGTAATAATAGTTAAGCAATTCCCTGACTACTTGCTCAGGTGTTATCATTGCAAAGCATTTAGGGCTTAACCCTACCATATTTTTACAAGTTTTATTTTCAGGTGTCACACTACAACACTCGCCTTCCATCCTGCCGGTCATCCAGCATCCATCATAAGCACAACAAGAAAGCAATCCATTGGTATCCATATATCTGCCATGTGGATAGGACTCCCATCGCCTCGGCTCCCGCCCCCCGGCTATTGTAACCATGGGTTTTTGCCAGGCAGCAGCCAAATGATGAAGTAACGAAACATGACTTACGGATCCTTGCATGTGCCAAGACAACCGTACAAGCTGCCTCAAAT
>Ga0307442_1001858_pt1 | contig 10385 bp, 6 predicted proteins | sample SalMarWE160430MG_FD_202143 | JGI IMG/M metagenome (GOLD analysis project Ga0307442, IMG submission 202143) | Salt marsh sediment microbial communities from the Plum Island Ecosystem LTER, Massachusetts, United States - WE1604-30 | ecosystem: Environmental > Aquatic > Marine > Intertidal zone >... | reverse complement strand
TACACAATGAAAAAGTGCACGAATTTCTCTCAAAATTCATAACCAAAAATGGTTGGAAAATTAATTACACGTATCCGTTTAAAATGAGATTAGAAAAAACGTTTCCCTTTCATAGTCTTAAAAAGAAAGACATCAAGGTTAAAATATATCGAATTACAAAAAAATAAGATAGAAAATAAATTTATTGATAATTTTTCCATGAATCAAGAGATCCTGTATAACTTGCGTTATCGCCTAAAAGTTCTTCTATACGTAACAATTGATTATATTTACTGGTTCTCTCACTCCTGCATGGTGCTCCACTTTTAATTTGACCAGTGCATAATCCCACCACCAGATCCGCTATGAATGGATCTTCTGTTTCTCCAGAACGATGAGAAACCATTACATTAAATTTATTATCAAAAGCCATTTTACAAGCTTTTATAGCTTCAGTCAAACTACCAATTTGATTAACTTTCAGTAAAAGTGCGTTTCCAGCATTTTTAAGGATTGCTTTTTTGAGTATATTAATATTTGTAACGGTCAAATCATCATCAACAATTTGAATTGATTTATCTATTTTTGCGGTTAAATTAGAGAATCCACGAAATGATTGTTGACTGAAAGGATCTTCGATAGATTTAATATAAGGAAAGTCATCTATCATGTCTAAGTAATATTGTAGAAGTTCGGTTTCGCTCAATTTTTTTCCATCTATATCATAGACATTCCCATCATAAAATTCACTTGCAGCTGCATCCATTCCTAAAACAAAATCAGTATTCATTAAAAACCCTGAACCTTCAATTGCTTCGACAATTACCTCAATAGCTTCCTTTGTACTTGATAAATTTGGTGCAAAACCTCCCTCATCACCAACATTAACTGCTGTTTTTCCATATTTTTCCCTTAAAATGCTTTTTAAATTATGATAAACTTCGGAAACATTTTGCATTGCTTGTGAAAACGATTTTGCACCAATGGGCAGAATCATAAATTCTTGTATCGATAAATTGTTCCCAGCGTGTTCTCCACCGTTTATTATATTACAACAAGGGATAGGCAATAGATAATCATTTCTTGACTGGTTATGGCTCAAATCATATAGGTATTTAAACAAGGGTTTATCAAGAAGTCGAGCAGCTAATTTTGACGATGCAAGTGAAACAGATAAGATTGCGTTGGCTCCCAACTTACTTTTATTTTCGGTACCATCAATATTAATCATTTCTAAATCAATTTTCTCTTGTTCACGTACATCAAAGCCTATTAATTTTTTTGCTATGATCTCATTTACATTTGCAACCGCTTTTGTTACGTGCTTTCCTAAAAATGCACTCCCTCCATCTCTCAATTCTAATGCCTCTAAAACGCCGGTAGATGCCCCAGATGGTACAGCTGCACGCATAAAAATATCTCCCGCAAAAATGTCCGTTTCTACAGTTGGATTACCTCGTGAATCTAATATCCATCGCGATTTAATTTTTTTAATTTTAAAATCTGTCATGTTAATCTCCAAATATTCAGTTTTATGAAATTTGAAAAATAAAGAAATTTTATTTCTTAATAGAGTTAATTATATAATATAATAAATCTTCAATTCTATTTAGTTTTTCCACATAACTATGTCATCCATCAAAAACAGACCTTGGGTTGAAAAATATCGACCCCGCACACTTAATGAAGTTACAAATCAAAAAGGAATAATGGAAAGATTGAAACAATTTGTAAAAGACAAATCAATGCCCCATCTGATCTTTGCAGGTCCCGCGGGGACGGGTAAGACAACATCAGCATTAGCCATGGTTAGAGAAATTTATAAAAAAAAAATGGCTGTAAATATTACTTATCTTGAATTAAATGCTAGTGATGCGAGGGGAATTAACGTCATCAGGACGTATATTAAGGATTTTGCGAAGTCAAAACCTCCATTAGACATTCCTTTTAAAATCCTTATACTAGATGAAGCAGATAATATGACATCGAACGCGCAACAAGCTTTAAGAAGAACAATGGAAAAATATACAAAAAATTGTCGCATGATATTAATATGCAATTATTCAAATAAAATCATCCCTCCCATTCAATCTCGATGCGTAGTTTTTCGGTTTTCATCCTTAAATCAAGAAGATATTAAAGAAAGAGTAAAATATGTCGCTTTACAAGAAAATATATCCCTAACTCCAGATGGATTATCCTCATTAGTCCAAGTATCTCATGGAGATTGTAGAAGAGCAATTAATTATTTGCAGTCCTGCGGAACAATATCTAAAGAAATTGATCAAGAAATAGTATTTAGAGTAGCAGGAGAAGTTCCATCTGATAAAACAACAAATATACTAAAAGCAGCTTTAGATGGACAATTACAATTATCCATTAAGCTGTTAGATGACATCATGAATGAATATGGGCTCTCTGGAATCAATATTATCAAAAATATCTATCGAGAGTTATATGATCTCAAAATTTCCGAAATTAAAAAGATAGAGCTTTCAAAACTCCTTGCGGAATTTGAATATCGGTTGAGTCAGGGAGCAACAGAAGAGATCCAACTTAAAGCATTATTAGCTAAAATCGTCTTGCTCCATGATGTGAATTAATCCCGATTTCAAAAAAAAATCTCTATACCGTTCCGATAAATAAGTTTTCATTCGTTCTACTGATTTTTTATCGATTTCAAATGTCAATTTTTGTCCATAATATACATTCCATAATATTAAGCCATTAGCTTTAGCGGGTTCATAAGAAATTTCTTCAGATGGATTAAAAAGTCGCAGAAAGTCATCGTAAGGGATTATATTTTTCCCTAATTCAAGGATTTTTGCCATCATTCTCCTAATTTGCTGTCTTAAAAATGCCTTGCTTTTAAAATTAAAAATTAAAAAACTCTCATGCTTTTCAAAACGAGCAACCATTAAGTCCCGTAATGTGTTAACTTCCTCCTTCTCCTTTTTGAAGAAATTTGCAAAATCATGTCTTCCCTCAAGCTCCTTACACGCTTTTCTCATTATTTCTAAATCCATGATTGAATCATTAGGATATATTGGAAGAATATATTTATAATGACGATACTCTGCATTAAAACGAGATGAAAAATCTTGTGGAACTTTAACATATGCCCATATCCCAATATCCTTAGGTAAAACTGAATTAATCTCCATTAAAATAGGAGATTTTTCTGTGATGAAAGAAAATGCAGCCCCTCTTGCCGATACATGCCTATCTGTTCGACTAGCAACTTCAAATCCTGAGCTTCTGACATCTAGCATGTATTTTTTTTTCAATAATGCATTAATTATACATTCTTCAATAGTAATATAATTTAATTGTCTTTGAGAACCATAATAATTCTTACCAAAATAAAAAAACTTAAATACGTATCTTGTTCCATTCATCACAAAATCTCTTTTCTTTTATTGTGTATTTGTTATGATATCAAGACGTTTTCATGAATTAAAAAATAATCTTTTAATTTTAGGGAAATTTTTATAATCTAAACTTTAATCAGAATTTTATTAAATTATTTAAAATTAAACTTAAAGGAAAAAGATTCATGAGCAGATTCACTAATTCACTTAAAAATTTTCGAGATCGTATTAGATCTGGTTTAACAATTAAACGACAAAACCTACTATTTTTAATAGCATTAGGATTAGTGTTTATAGTAGCTATTGTTGTTAGATTATCTCCTATTGCAGTAAATAATTACCTTATTAAAGCTTTTGACCCTTGGATCCAACTTTACAATGCAGATTATCTATCAGATCATTCCATTTATCAATACTTTACTTGGCATGATTTTAAAAGTTGGTTTCCCACGGGTTTTAATAGGGCAAGTTTAAGGCCTGGTCTTACTTTCACCGTTGTTGCCATTTATAATTTTTTCAATGCTATTGGCATCCCAATCACTCTTTATGATGTATGTTTTTACTTTCCTGCAGTGATGGGAGGAATCACCGTGCTGGCTTCTTACTTATTAGGAAAAGAAGTATTGGATAAGAAATGTGGATTATTATTTGCCTTTTTTATGGCATTTAATGTAGGCTTTATGCAAAGAACTACTGCAGGATTTTTTGATAACGAAACTATCGGAGTGTTCGGTACCATAATGACTTTTTACTTTTTTATTAAGACCATCCGAACAGGAAGAATTACTCACGCTATATTAGCAGGAGTGTTCTTAGGTTATTTATCTCTCAGTTGGGGAGGATATAATTTTGTTTTTTATGTACTTCCACTAATAACCGTGATTATTGTCTTGACCGGTAAATATAACCCCAAAGTTTTAATTGCATATGCTGGAACTATAGGTACCGGTTTACTCATATTTTCACTTTATACCAATTTTCGATTTGACGATTTAATCTCAAGCTTAGATATTGGGGGAATATTTTTCTTTACATTGCTTCTCATAGTTTTTCACTTAATATATCGAGCTAAAACTGATAGACCTCAACTTTATAACGGAATTTTAACTGCGATCAAATGGACAATAATACCTGGTGGCGTTTTATTTGCAATACTTCTGTGGATTAATCCAGATTTTATTCCATTAGGATTAGGACAAAGATTATTAAGTATCTTGAGTCCCTTAATTCGGGAACAAATTCACATTGTTGCTTCAGTTGCCGAACATGCGCCAAGTGCTTGGAGTGTTTTCTACTACAACACTTTAATACCTTTGATGCTGCTTCCATTAGGAGTCTTCTTTGCGTTTAAAAGATCTAGTTACATAGATATATTCTTATTAGTGTTCCTACTGACAATATTCTACTTTACAGGTAGCATGATTCGTATTATTCTCCTTTTTGCCCCAGTCGCTTCTTTAGTAGCTGCATATGGATTAAGTAATGTGTTGAAAATTTACGGAAGCTTTTTTGATGAAAAACGCCTGCTTAGCCGCAAAAGAAAGCGACAAATAAAAACAACCGTTGGCAAATTTGAAATAGGATTAGTCTATTTTATTGTAGGTTTGATGCTTTTTGCTCAAGTAACTCATGCTGCAAATATAGCAACAAATGATCTTGCTTATAGTCAAATCTCTCCGGGAGCACAATTTCACGATTGGGAAGAAAGTCTAACATGGATGAAAACAAACTTACCTGGTGGTACCGTGGTCGTTTCGTGGTGGGATTACGGCTATTGGATAACTCCAATTGGTAATATGACTACCGTAAATGATAACGCTACGATAAATAGCACAAGAATAGGGCTCACGGGAATGGCTTTCACGCAAACGAATGAAATATATAGCGCTAAAATTTTCAAGCTCCTAAAAGCAGATTACGTGTTGGTCTATTTCGGATACTTGTATAATAGTTTAGGTGGTGATGAAGGGAAGTGGCCATGGATGTTACGTATATGTAACGATCATTATGAAACATATAAAGCGATGGGTTTAGAAGAAAATAATTGGGCAGCTAATTCCGTATTTGATGAAGCAAAATATTGGAATTCAACAAGCCAAAAAGCAGAAGATTCCTGGTTTCAAAGCATGATCGTAGAACTAATGTTTTCTGGGGTTTCTACTGAACGCCTTCCAGAAGGACAACAAGTGCAAACTCCAGAGGATAATTATCGAAAAGAGATATATCAGAGAACTGATGATAATGGACTTACATGGGCTCAACACATTCCGGAAAATGGACAGTATGGTTTTAACGTATTCAAACCCGTGTATAATTCGACTTGGGGTACTGTAAAATTGTTTAAATTAGACTATACTGCATTGGAATCCTCATTTTCAATAGTGAATCCCGAAGTATTTGATAGTGGATATGCTACGCTAAAAATTGAAAATACCGGAACTAAAAATTTAACGATTACAGATGTAAAAATTAATGGAGAAAGTTATGGCTATTCTCTTGGAAAAGGTATAAGCGATAATAAAATTGAAGCAAATGATGATGATTTGATATGGGTTAATCTTAAAACTGGTGGAACGACATTTCATAAGAATGATGTTGTTAGCATCACGGTTAATGCAGAATCCGTCGCTTTAGAAGGGAAGCCATACATATTCTCTAATAGTACGGGCAATTTACTTGTAAAGGAAGCAAAAGAGGAAAATATTCGTATTAATAGGGAAAATAGCAAGGTTGTTCAAGTTGATGACACTCATGCGGACCTATATCTTGAAGTTGAAAATACGGGAGAAAATATAGCAGTTTTAGAGAATTTTTATTACGATACAACAGATGATATATTCACAAATGTAAATTACTTAAATGGATCATCAATACTTGAACCCGGTCAAAAAGCAAATGTTCATATCATAAATTCATTAGCACCCTTTTCTCTCTCATCCAACGACCCCACCGAGCATAAAATTGGAGTAATCACGCCAAATGGAGTAAAAGATGAAATTTTACTGACATCAAATTACGAAAATTACAAGATTTCTCTTCTGTCTGAATCTCGAATATCTTCTCCGGAAGTTGCGGTCATTCAAGGCGATGATTTTAGAGATAACATTCCAATTGATATCAGCAGTACTCATGCCTATACATATGACAATGGAACCACATTCTTAACAATTCGAATGAAAAATACAGGTAATTTATGGATAGCATTAGATTCTATTTACTTAAGAGAGAATGGTGCTTGGACCGAGGCAAATCCATTATTACCCCTATTAACATATACACCTATCCGTCCAGGAGATGAAAAATACATTACAGTTAAAGCATCAGATTATTTAGATCTTAACGTGAATGATGAAATTGGTCTGGTAATCACTGCACTTTTTGATGGTTCTACTAAAGCTTCAGATATCGGGTATTTGCATACAATTAACGATGATCCTGACATTCAAATCATTGAGAGTGTGGACGGTTCATTAGCCTCATATATTGCAGCAAATGAAACTGGACGATTATTAATCAAAAATACCGGAGATGAAGACATAACTCTTGATGAAATCACGCTCAACAGCACTACAAGTTTATCGTTTGATACAGATGTTAAGTTCTTAAGTGGAGACAAATTCTTGAGCATGCAAGAATGCGCATATGTTTCATTTAATATCACTGGTTTGAATATCAATAATACGAATACTGTACAAGTTAGTATCACTACAGACACGACTGCTATGGCATCAAAAGATCTTGTTGCTACTGTTGATTCTGCTCTCTATAATATAAATATAAATCCTGCAACTACAACCGCAAGTAATTCTCTTAATCGGTTGGTACTAAAAATTGATAATGTAGGTGGATTGAATGTTACCCTTGATTCAGTGAATATCAATGGTACTTTTATTAATGTAGCGGAAATTGGAGAAATTATTCCGTACCTTGGTTCTCTCCAATTTACAATTAACAATCTTGAGAGTTACATTGGAACTATTAATTTCGGCGATGATTTGAAAATTATTGTCGTAACACGAGAAGGTGCAGAAGATATCCATACTGAAACCGTAGTTACTTAAATCTTTAAATATCATTTTTTCATAAAAATCAAAAAGTATACTTCATTATAATTTGTGTACTCTTATTGTATTTATATTCATTATATCTCAATTCTTAATAATTCAAAATTTTATGGATTAAAAATGCCTGTTAAATTTCAAATTGAATCTGAATATGTTCCTCGCGGAGATCAACCAGAGGCTATTTATAGATTAGCTGAGAACATTAAAAAGGGTCAAAGATTCCAAACATTATTAGGGGCAACGGGAACAGGGAAAACTTTTACTATAGCTCACATAATACAAGAGATTCAAAAACCCACTCTTATCATGGCTCCAAACAAGACATTGGCTGCTCAATTGTTTAATGAACTGAAAGAGTTATTTCCGAACAATAGCGTCCATTATTTTGTATCCTATTATGATTATTATCAACCCGAAGCTTATATGCCAGTCACTGGGATGTACATCGAAAAAGATTTTAGTGTGAATGAAGAGATTGAGAAACTCCGATTAGCAGCAACTCATGCCATAAAAACAAGGAATGATGTGATCATTGTTGCTACAGTTTCATGTATATATGGTATTGGATCCCCAGAGGAGTGGGTTGCGGTCTCAATAAACTTAGAAGTTGGCCAAAACATAGATAGATCTGATATTCTTAAGGGTTTAATTAAAATGAATTATGAGAGAAAAAATATCGAATTCAAGCGAGGCGTTGTGAGAGTGAATGGTGATATTTTAGATATCTATCCCGCTTATCTTGATACGGCATTTAGGGTATCTTTATTTGGAAATGAGATCGAATCAATTCAAGAAATTCATCCCATCTCCAATGATGTAATAGAGACTTTAACGAACGTTCGTATCTTTCCTGCAACTCATTTCATAATTCCAGAAGAGAATAAAATTAAGGCTCTTGAATCAATTGAAGAAGAAATGAAAATGCAAGTGGCTAAATTCTTGAAGGAAAAAAAATATGCTGAAGCTCATTGGATTGAGAAAAGGACTAAGTTTGATCTTGAAATGATGAGAGAGATGGGATATTGTAAAGGAATTGAAAATTATTCACGACATCTCGATGGGAGATTACCCGGAACGCCCCCAATGTGCCTAATAGATTACTTTCCAGAGGATTTTTTAATTGTAGCTGACGAATCTCATATTACAATTCCACAAATCCACGGGATGATCGGTGGCGATCGTTCTCGTAAAAAAAACCTTGTTGAATATGGTTGGAGACTTCCTAGTGCGTTTGATAATCGACCCCTTACATTTGAAGAATGGGAAGATAAAATCAAATACATCATAATGATGAGTGCTACACCAGGAGATTGGGAACTTGATAAGAGTAATGGTATTTCGGCAGAACAAATTATTCGCCCTACCGGATTGGTTGATCCTCAAGTAGAAGTACGTCCAGCTAAAAATCAAATTGATGATTTACTGAATGAGCTTCGTAAAGTCATAACTAACCAAGGGAGGGCTTTAATAACCACTCTTACAAAGCGAATGTCAGAAGATATATCTGAATATTATTCTGAATTGGGCATTAAGATTGCCTACCTTCACTCAGAAGTGGATACTGTTGAAAGATTTGATATCTTGAGAAAATTAAGGGATGGAACTCATGATGCCATTGTAGGGATAAACTTATTGAGAGAAGGATTAGACTTACCCGAAGTAAAATTAGTCGCAATTCTTGATGCTGATAAATTAGGCTTTTTACGAGATACAAAGTCGTTAATTCAAACAATTGGGAGAGCTTCAAGAAATGTTGAAGGAAGAGCTATATTATATGCTGAAAAAATGTCTCCCGCCATGAAGGCTGCTATAGATGAAACAAATCGTAGGAGAAAAAAGCAAGAGGATTATAATAAAGCGAATAACATTACTCCACAAACAATAAAGAAAAACATCTTAGATTCTCTTTCTGAAGAAGTGGAATTGAAAGAAAAAGAAGTTAAGCGTTTAAAGAAATCAGTAAAAGAAAAAATTCAAGAGTTAGAAAAGGAAGGAGACATGGAGATTGTGATCCAGTTTCTTTTAAATAAGATGTTTTTAGCAGCTAAAGAACTCCGATTTGAAGATGCAGCTTATTTGAGAGATAAGATCTCGGAAATAAGACAAGATTATAAAATTCAAGTATAGATTTTAAATTAATTTAAAATAACATTAAATTTCTTTAAATCATCAATTAATTTTTCAGTATAATAATAATGTATTCCGTTAATACCTAGTGATCGTGCAATCAATATGTTTTTTTTCTCATCATCAATTAATAATGATTCAGAAGGCTCGCATCCAAGATGTTTAATTAATTCCTTGTAAAATTCAATATCATTTTTATTTTTTTGATAATCAAAACTAAACACCGTGTCATCAAAATATCTCAAGAAATTGCATTTTTTGTCCAGATAATCAATCCGCTCTCTAACATTTCCACTAAAAATCACTAATCTATAATTTTTTTTTAATGTTTGGAGCAAATCTTCTATTCCATAATGAACGCAATAAGATCCGAACCATATGTATCGTGTGTGCTTTCTCTCCTTTCGATTAATTCCCAACTTTTTAAATAATTGTTCTTCAAATTCATCAATAGTAATTAATCCCTTTCTTAATAGATTGCCTTCTGTAGTTGGTTTATCGGTAAAAATTTCTCGCAGTAATGCCTCATCCTCAATATTATAGATTTCCTTTATCTTTTCAATTGCCAAAATCGAGCCTGAAGTAAAGTAGACCCCACCTAAGTCAAATATAATTGTTTTTATATTATAATTCATCATAATTGAATTAAATAAAAAGTGTCTATTCAAATTTTTGTGATTTATACACAACTATCAAGAAAAATATTATCTATTTTAGTTTCTTTTCTTCACTGTTTTGTTCTAAAATCCAATCTCCGATCAGTTTTAATACAGTCGGAGAAATAGTTTCCTCAATGCTAGCGTATTCACTTAAAGCACCCGTTTGAGCAGTCTGAAATAAATGA
>Ga0307442_1001852_pt1 | contig 10397 bp, 10 predicted proteins | sample SalMarWE160430MG_FD_202143 | JGI IMG/M metagenome (GOLD analysis project Ga0307442, IMG submission 202143) | Salt marsh sediment microbial communities from the Plum Island Ecosystem LTER, Massachusetts, United States - WE1604-30 | ecosystem: Environmental > Aquatic > Marine > Intertidal zone >... | reverse complement strand
TTTGATGACTTCCGTCAACGACGCGATGTTGTTCTTCTGTTCATTTCGGACAATCTGCTGCTTGAGGGCGACTTCTCTGGCCACCTGACTCGACGCACAGCCGGTAAGCGAGACCAGCAAGAGGGCCGAGAGCAATTTGCCGCCGACACCGGGGCTGTAGACCAAACCCATCCGAATAGGCGATCCTGATTGTTCGCAGATTGCATTGCGGCAACGAAACCCCTATCGGTCTCCGCCACCAATCACTCAACTGTCGTGCTACAGAAATGCGGCCTAAATTGGTTGATGCCGCCACCAGGCCGGCGAAAGGGAGCCGGCCTTCGATCCATGCGCCTGCCGCTAGCGCCGTCTTCCCCGGCCGACAAGCATACCCTCGCGCTGCATGCGCTTACGGGCAAGTTTCCGCGCTCTGCGAATCGCCTCAGCTTTCTCGCGTGCGCGCTTTTCGGAGGGTTTCTCGTAATAATTGCGAAGCTTCATCTCCCGGAAGATGCCTTCCCGCTGCATCTTCTTCTTCAGGGCTTTCAACGCCTGATCGACGTTGTTGTCACGAACATGAACTTGCACATTGTCTCCTTCGGTTATGTTAAGTTTCAGCCTCATCAATGACAGAAAATGCCGGACGCTTGTGCACCCGGCATTCCCTGCACCCAAAATATAGCAAGTTTTCGCACAACTGTCTATCGCGGCAATGCCGAATGGCCGCGCTTCTGTGGCAAGTTTGTCCTTATGAACCGCAATCGATTGCGGCAATGTCGGCGTCATCGCAATGAGTCGGGCAAATAGCGGGCAAGATGAGCTTCGAACGCTATGCAATCTACTGGGCGCCGCACCCCGATTCGGCGCTCGGGAAATTCGGGCGGCTCTGGCTGGGCGGCGATGCCGAGACAGGGGCGCTTCACGGGCAGCGGGATGCGTTCGGCCTCGACGCCGATCTCCTCGAGCGGGCAACGCGTTCGCCCCGGCGTTACGGGCTGCATGCGACCATCAAAGCCCCCTTCCGCCTTGCGGAGATGGAAGATGAAGCGGCGTTGTCCAAGGCTCTTGCCGCCTTTTGCGCGCGCCGGCGCCGGGCCTGCTCCGGTCCGCTACGTCTGCATCGCTTCACGCGCTTCCTGGCGCTCGTCCCCGGCTCCGAGCGCACCGATATTGAATGGCTGGCGGACGAATGTGTCACGCATTTCGACCGGTTTCGCGCGCCGCTGAGCGAGGCCGACCGCACGCGGCGAGCGGGCAGCCTGTCGCCGCTGGCGCAGCAACAATTCGAACAGTTCGGATACCCTTATATTTTCAGCCGCTTCTTCTTTCATGTGACGCTCGCCGGGCCGCTTGAGGAGGAGGACCTCGGCCGCGTCGAAGCCGCGCTTGCCCCGGCGGTCGTGCCCTTTACGCAAGACGCGTTTCAGATGGAGGATCTATGTCTGTTCGGCGATCCGGGCGGCGGAGGCTTGTTCAAGATCGTTAGGCGCTACCCGTTTCGGCGCTGATCGCTTCTGCAATCAATTCCACGAACCGCTCGACGCCATCAGCGAGCGCGCCGGAATTGTCGAGCCGGCTCAGCCATTCCGCATCGAACGTCTCAAAGCTGTCCGCCCGCTCGATGCGTTCGTTGATGCCATCGACCGATTCGCGGCCCCTGGCGATGAGCCGCTCGCGCCGGACATCCTTTCCGGCGGTGATGTGGATGACATAAGTGCTCGGCCATTTCGCCCGCGCCTCGGAAACGATCTGGCGCGAGACATTCGCGACGACCGATCGTCCCGCTTTCAAGACGTCGAGGATGTCCGAGCCGATCCCATATTGGAGGTCATGGGCGCACCAGAAGAGGAAGAAGCCGCCTTCGTCCCTCGTCCGTTCAAATTCGGCCTCCGAGATGACAATGTGCTTCTCGCCGATCTGGTCGGCGCGCGTAATGACGCGGTCGCAAAACAGAAGCCTCTCGTCATCCTCGAAGCGGCGCCTTGCGGCATCGAGCAGCGTGTCCTTGCCGGCACCGGACGGTCCGACAATCAGGATCAATGTCCCATTGGGTGCGGGCCCGGACGCCGGCTCGGCCTCAGGCAATTTTGCGCCCTCCGCGCCAGACATCGCGAATGATCGGCGCTTTCTCCGTAGCATGGAACCGGACGAGATCGGCGCGAAGCCCGATAGCGATTTCCCCGTGATCGTCGAGGCCGACGGCGCGCGCCGGGTTGCGCGTCACGGTCGCAATCGCCTGCGGCAGGGTAATGCTGTCCGCCGACTTCTCCAGAAGCAGAGCGCCGTAAAGCAGCGAACCGGGCACATAATCGCTGGACAGAATGTCGAGCACGCCGTGCCGGGCAAGGTCCCGCGCCGAGACATTGCCGGAATGCGACATGCCGCGGACGATGTTCGGCGCACCCATCAGCACGGCAAGCCCCGCCCTGTGGGACGCCGCCGCGGCATCGATCGTGGTCGGAAATTCGGCGATCCTGATACCGTCGCGCACGGCCTCTTCGACATGCTCCACCGTCGCATCGTCATGGCTGGCCAGCGTGAGGGCGCGCTCTTTCGCGAGCGCGACGGCGGCGGCCCGGTTGCGGGCGCTGTGTTTGCGGTGAGACTCGGTCCGCTGGGCGATGAACTCGGCGATTTCCTCATCGCTCATATTGAACTTGCCCTGGTAATATTCCTTATAGCGATCGAGATCGGTGAACTGCCTCTGGCCGGGCGTATGATCCATGACCGACAGGAGCCGAAGCCGTTTGCACTCCAGGAGCGGCTCCAAGAGCTCGATCATGCCGCTATAGCTGATCTCGCAGCGCCAGTGAAAAAAGTGATCGGCCTTCATCGCGCCGCGCGCCATCTGCTCCTCGATCGCGTCGCTCATCTCGCTCAGAAGCTCGACCCGCGCCGATCGGCTATGCACCTCGCCAACATAGAGCGCATTGAAGACGGTCGTGATGCCCGCCGCCGCGATCTCGCGATCATGGCCGATAACGGCAGCGTCGGATGGCCAGAAGGTGGCGGGACGCGGCATGACATGACGCTCGAGATTGTCGGTATGGAGCTCGATCATGCCGGGTATAAGGACGTCGCCTTCGCAGTCGATGGCGGAGGAAAGCTGCGAGCGGGTTTCGGAGATGTCCACTATCCGGTCGCCGCGCGTTGCGACCGTGCCTTCGATTACCCGGTCAGCCAGAACGATGCGGGCATTGGTTAAGACCGATTCCGTCATTCGACCTCGTCTTCCTCATAGCCGAGCAGCGAAAGCGCCCGTGCATTCATACCGTTCATACGAGCGTAATGCACCAGGGCGTCCTCGCGGCCATGCGTCACCCAGATCTCGCTTGCCCCGGTATCCGCCATCGTCGCGGTAAGATCGTCCCAATCCGCATGATCGGAGATGACCATCGGCAATTCAACAAGCCGCTGCTTGGCACGCGCCCGGATCTGCATCCAGCCGGATGCGGCGCAGGGAACGGGGTCGGGCAAACGGCACAACCAGCGGTCGGAGAGCGCGCTCGGCGGAGCGAGAACGATCTCGCCTTGCAGCTCGTTCTTGGGTACGCCGGCGACGGGCCGGATGTCCCCGAGCGTAACGCCCATCGCTTCATATGCCTCGCAGAGCCGCATCAGCGCCCCGTGGAGATAGACCGGCCTTTCGTAGCCGGCCCGGCGCAATTCGGCAATCAGCCGCTGACATTTGCCCAATGCGTAAACGCCGATCAGATGGCATCTTTCGGGGAAGATAGCCTGCGACTTTAACAGTTTTTTGATCTCTCCGGCGGTCGGCGGCTGGCGGAAGACGGGCAGGCCGAAAGTCGCCTCGGTCACGAAGAGGTCACAAGGGGCAAGCTCGAAATTTGCGCAGGTCGGATCGGCGCGGCGCTTATAGTCGCCGGAAATCACGGCGCGGCCGCCGGCATATTCCAGGAGGACCTGCGCGCTGCCGAGAATATGGCCGGCCGGGAACAGCGTTACGCGGACGTCTCCGCAATCGACGACCTCGCCATAGGCTGCGGCCTGCCGCGACCGGGTGAAGTCCTCGCCATAGCGGACAGCCATGATCTGCAATGTTTCCTCGGTCGCCAGAACAGCGCCATGGCCGGAACGCGCATGATCGGAATGGCCGTGAGTAATGATGGCCCGGCCGACGACGCGGACCGGGTCGATGAAGGCGCGCGCAGGGGCGCAATAAAGGCCCTCGGCGCGTGCTTCGAGCCAGTTTTTCGGATGCGCCGGTTTTGCCGATGTGCTCACGCAGAGTAGATAAGCACGTTGGCCGCGCTCGCCAACGGGTATATGCCGCGCCCGGCCGGGCGCGGCTGCTCAAGCGGACCTTTACCGCAGAGCCGTCCGCGCGCCGATGTAGTTCGCCACGACCCTGACCGTCGTCCCTATCTTCGCCAGCGAGGCCAGATGCTGCACGTGCTTGTTCATCATCCGGAAACAGCCGGAAGACGCGGCCCGCCCGATGGTTCGCGGGTCGTTCGTCCCGTGGATTCGGTAAAGCGTGTTGCCGAGATAGATCGCCTTCGCGCCAAGCGGGTTTTTGATCCCGCCATGCATGACCTTCGGAAGACCGGGCTCACGCTGGCGCATTTCCGCCGGCGGGTGCCAGTCCGGCCATTCGGCGATACGGCTGATTTTCTCCGTGCCGGTCCAGGCGAAACCTTGCCGCCCGACGGAAATCGGATATTCGTAGGCCCGACCGTCGCCCAGCGTGTAGAGCAGCCGCCGGCCATGGGAGTCGATAATGATCATGCCCTTCGGCTCAGACCTGGTGAGCGACACGATTGGCGGCGCTTCAGGGGCGATATAGGGCCGGGGCCCGCCCTGCATGATTTCGGGATAGACGATATGCCGCTGCCGGCGGCGCTGTTCGAGATAGCGCTGCCAATCGTCCTGTTGATGAACTCTTTCGCTCCGGAAGACCGGCCTCCCATCAACCCAGCCGTCCAGTGCGACGGCTTGGTGCGAAGGCGCAAACGCCATGACAGGCCACAGCAATACGCCCAGACATGTATATCGCAGATAGTTCACTTTTGATGTTCCCTCTTTGATGTGCCCGCTGCAATTATGCCAGCTAAGTCCGACGCGGTCATCCGCAACCGTCGCCAAATTTCTCATCCCTTAACGCGCGAAACGCCAAGAAGATCATTTCCGACCAAGAATCAGCGCTTTTCCCATAAAACGTCAAGCTCACAGACCTGTCATGAAGAGCGGCGCGCATGGCGCTTGCCGAGCCGTGCCTCTATATAGGCCAGGATTATAGTGATCGCACCCTAACAATCGGTGGCAAAACGGAGCGGCATGGAGAGGCTGATAACACGGTCGAACGCCAAAGCCGCCGTTCCCGATTATGTCGAGCGCTGGTTCGCCGGCAAAGGCTGGGCGCTGCGCCCCTATCAGCGGCAGATGATCCAGGCCTTCGCCACCCGGCAATCGACCTTGCTCGTCGCGCCGACCGGCGGCGGCAAGACGCTTTCCGGCTTTCTGCCCTCGCTGATCGATATTCAGGAGAACCGGCCTTCGGGGCTTCACACGCTTTACGTCTCGCCGCTGAAAGCGCTGACCAATGACATTGAGCGCAATCTCAACGCGCCGATCGCCGGAATGGGCCTCAATGTCCAGGTCGAGAGCCGGACCGGCGATACGCCGCCTTCCAAGCGCCGCCGCCAGCGCGAACGGCCGCCGCACATCCTGCTGACGACGCCGGAATCGCTGATGCTGATGCTGATGCTGTCCTTCGCGGGTGCGCGTAAGCTGTTTGCCGATGTTCGATCCGTGATCCTCGATGAGGTGCACAGCTTTGCCCACACCAAGCGGGGCGATTTCACGGCCCTCGCCTTGTCGCGGCTCGCAACCTTCGCGCCGGACCACCTTCGCTTCGGCCTTTCCGCAACCGCGGCGCAGCCGGACAAGCTGGCCGAATGGCTGCTGACCGCCGGCAATCCCGCTGCGATCCTCAAGGCCGGCCTCAATATCAAGCCGAACATCCGGATCATGAAGGTGAAGAACCGGATGCCTTATGGCGGCTTCCTGGCACAACATGCGGTGTCCGACATTTACGAGGCGATCAAGGCGTCCCGCACCTGCATCGTCTTCGTGAATACGCGCGCGCAGGCCGAGCTGTTGATGCAGCTTCTGTGGGAGGTGAATGAGGACTCGCTGCCGATCACCGTCTATCATGGCAGCCTCAATCGCGAGCAGCGACGCAAGACCGAAGCGATGATGGCCGCGGGGAAATTACGCGCGGTGGTGGCGACGGCGGCGCTGGAGCTGGGCATCGACTGGGGCGATGTGGACCTCGTCATCCAGGTCGGCGCGCCGAAGGGCGTGAGCCGGCTGCTGCAACGGATCGGCCGCTCGAACCACCGGATGGATGAGCCCAGCCAGGCGTTCCTGGTGCCCGCAAACCGTTTCGAGGCCCTCGAATGCCACGCCGCGCTCGCGGGGATCGCCAAAGGCGCGCTCGACGGCGAGGAGCCCTTCGACGGCTCGCAGGACGTCATCATCCAATATATCGTCAATTGCGCCTGCGGCGAGCCGGTCCACCCGGATGACCTTTATGCGGAGGTCACTCGCACTTTCCCTTATGAAAAACTGCCGCGCGATCAATTCGACCGGCTGTTCCGCTTCGCCGTCGACGGCGGCAATGTGCTGGCGAATTACGACCGCTATCGGCGGCTGGTCCCTGCCGAGAATGGCCGCTATGTCGTGGCTTCGAACGCCGTCCGCCGGCGCCACCGGATGAATGTCGGGGTCATCGTCGAAGCCGCCCGGCTGAAGGTGATGAGGCTGAACAAGACCGGCAAGACCGGCCGCATCCTCGGCGAGGTGGAGGAATATTTCGCGCAAGGGCTGACAGCGGGCGACAGCTTCATTTTCGCCGGAGAGCTTCTTGCCTTCGTGCGCATCCGCGATCTCACCATCGAGGCCCGGCCGGTGCCGAGCGGACAGCCGAAGGTCCCGGCCTATGCGGGCGGACAGATGCCGCTTTCGACCTATCTGGCCGACGGCGTTCGCCATGTGCTGAGCACGCCGTCCGTCTGGCGGCGTCTTCCGGCGGAGGTGCGGGAATGGCTGAAGCTGCAGCAGGACTTCTCGATCATCCCGCCGGAGAACACGCTGCTGATCGAGCATTTCCCTCGCCGTCAGTTGCGTCACACTGTTTTCTATACGTTCGAAGGCCGCCGTGCCAACCAGACGCTCGGCCTGCTTGTCACCCGCCGCATGGAGCGGCAGGGCCTCAAACCCGTGAGCTTCACGCTGAGCGATTACGGGCTTTCGATCGTTCATCTGGAAGAAGTTGGGGAAGATGCCGCCAAGGCCCTGCTCTCGCCCGACATTCTGGGCGATGATCTGGAGGAATGGATCATGGATGCGGCGATGCTGCGCCGGTCTTTCCGCCATGTCGCGATCGTCGCGGGACTGGCGGAGCAGCAGCATACGGGCGCGCGGACGACGATGAGGCAGCTGGCGGTCAGCACAAATCTGATCTATGACGTGCTGCGCCGCCACGAACCGGACCATGTTCTGCTCACGGTCGCGCGGCGCGATGCGGAGCGCGAGCTTCTGGATCTGAAACGGCTGGCGGATATGTTGGCGCGCTTCTCGGACAGGCTGATTTACCGGGCGCTGGATATGGCCTCGCCGCTCGCGATCCCGGTCATTACGGATGTACGTACTGAACAGGTCCAGGGCGCCGGCGTCGAAGCGCTGCTCGCTCAGGCGCAAATGGCCCTCGAAGCGGAAGAGCTGATCGAGAATGTCCGCGCAGCCCTTGCTTAAGGCCTCACCCTGCCAGACGCAGATCGAGCTCGGTTTCGCGCGCGAGACGGTGGTGCTCGATGCGTGCGGAGCGCTCTACTTGCCCCGCCACGACCTGCTCGTCGTCTCCGATCTGCATCTGGAGAAGGGCTCGTTTTTCGCCGTGCGCGGCAACCCGCTTCCGTGCTGGGACACGCGCGATACGCTGATGCGGTTGGCCGAAGCCGTCGCCTATTACCGTCCGCGCGCGGTCGTCTGCCTTGGCGACAGTTTTCACGATGTTCGGGCGGGTGAGCGCATCAGTGCCCCCGATGCCGACTTGCTTGAGCAAATCATGCGGTCGGTCAAAGACTGGGTCTGGGTCACCGGCAATCACGACCCCGAAATCGCCGCGCGCTTTGCCGGTCAGGTGACATCGACCCGCAGCGCCGGACCGATCGTCCTCTGCCATAAGCCGGAAGAAGGCGCGCCGCCGCTGATCGCCGGCCACTATCATCCGAAACACCGCGTCCGGATGGCCGAGAGGAGCATCTCCGCCCCCTGCTTCGTTATCGGCAAGCATATGATCCTGATGCCCGCCTTCGGCGCCTATACCGGCGGGCTGCGCACCTCAAGCGAGCCGATCACAGCGTTGTTCCCGGATCGCCTGCGGCGATATGTGCTGAGCTATGCGGCAAAGCTTTGGGCGGTCACGTAGACGGCGGGTCGGCGAGAGCAGCTTCATCAGATGAAATCCGTTGATCGGCACCAGAATGATATGAAGAAACATCACCGGATGGATTGAGCCGAAATAGCCGAAGGCAATGAAAGCAACATTGCTGAGCAGGGCGAACAGCCGGAGCCGGACCGGATCGCTGAAGCAGAACGTTGCCAGCACGAGTGCGCTTGCGGCATAGCCCATGCATTCCACGAATGTGTCCGTCGCAAGCTGAGGCATCGCCCGGTTTCCTTGAAGCCATGAAAGTTCGGCTGAACCGCGTCGGCTCGGCAGGGCTTGTTCCCTGCGGTACCGATCGAGTCCGCGCCGTTTCACTCCTTAGTGTCTTGAGAGCTGTTTTGGTTTTTTGCGGCAAAATCAGCAATCGACGGGCGTCGGCGAGCCCAACTGTCGCCAAGCATTACGGATTTGAATTATTCTAACTTTCTCGGAGAATTACCGCAGGAGTGTATTAGAATGGTTCCAAGGATTTTCTTAGAACGATTTTAAACTGCGCCTCTATTTGCATTTTGCTGCGTCATTTTCGCGCTATCTCCGATAATGATTCTTGACAAAATAGGTCGGGATTAGTTCTCTTGTCGGCGAACGCCGTGTCGGAATGACGGCGTCAATGAACACCCCCGATATCAGGGCCATGCCCCGCATCGATTGGAGAACCTCATGGGAGTCAACGTGTTACGATTTCTTGCAGGCGCGGCAATCGCCGCCGCCATGTCAGGCCAGGCACTCGCCGACAGCAACAGCGTGAATATCTATTCGCTGCGCCAGACCTATCTCATTCAGCCATTGCTCGACGCATTCACCAAGAAAACCGGTATCAAGACCAATGTCATCTTTGCGGATAAGGGGCTGATCGAGCGCATTGCCGCCGAGGGCGAGAACAGCCCGGCTGACCTGCTGCTGACCGCCGATATCGGCCTGCTGAGCAGCGCGGTGGAACAGGGCATCACTCAGCCGATCGAGTCGAAAATCGTCAATGCCAACATTCCCGCGCAATACCGCGCCCCGGACAATCAATGGGTCGGCCTCACCTCGCGCGCCCGCGTCGTTTACGCGTCGAAGGAGCGGGTCCATCAAGACAGCATCACTTACGAGGATCTCGCCGATCCGAAATGGAAGGGCAGGATCTGCAGCCGCTCCGGCCAGCATCCGTATAATGTGGCGCTCATCGCATCCATGATCGCGCATAAGGGTGACAAGGCAACGAAGAAGTGGCTCGAAGGCGTGAGGGAAAACCTTGCCGTGAAGCCGTCCGGCAATGACCGCGCCCAGGCCAAGGCGATCTATTCGGGCCAGTGCGATCTGGCGCTCGCCAACACCTATTACATGGCGCTGATGGCGACGAACGAGAAACAGCCCGAGCAGAAGGAGTGGGCGAAAGCCGTCAAGATCCTGTTCCCGAACGCGAAGGGACGCGGCACACATGTGAATCTGTCCGGCGTCGCGCTCGCCAAGCACGCGCCGAATAAAGCGAACGCCATCAAGCTCGTTGAATTTCTGACGTCCGACGAAGCGCAGAAGCTCTATGCGGAGATCAACAACGAATATCCGCTGAAGAAAGGCGTCGAATCCTCCGAGATCGTCCAGTCCTGGGGCAAACTCAAACCCGACTCGCTGCCGCTCGCCGAAATCGGCAAGAATCGCAAGCGCGCCTCTGAAATCGTGGACGAGGTCGGATTCGATCAGGGCCCAAGCTCGTAACCGGGCCAATTGGGTTGGCGCATCGGACCGAAAAGTGGGTACCGGTTTTCGGATAAATCCGATGCGCAAACAAAGAGATAGAGCAGCACATCGCTTGCGCTTCAGAATCCGCTGCACTAGAGTCCGTGGACAATTATCTCAGTGCGATCACGATAGCGGCAAGGTTGATCGTGGCTTTGTAGCTCAGGTCTGTTTTGTCGTATCGCGTATTCACGGATCGAAAGTCTTTGATTTTGCTAAA
>Ga0307442_1001850_pt1 | contig 10402 bp, 11 predicted proteins | sample SalMarWE160430MG_FD_202143 | JGI IMG/M metagenome (GOLD analysis project Ga0307442, IMG submission 202143) | Salt marsh sediment microbial communities from the Plum Island Ecosystem LTER, Massachusetts, United States - WE1604-30 | ecosystem: Environmental > Aquatic > Marine > Intertidal zone >... | reverse complement strand
GTGATATCGGCTATCACAGTAATCCGGCACGGTTCGTCCCCGATATTTATTGTCTCGGCCGAGGCCAGCCCTATGCGTATCTCCCCCGATTTCGTGCGGGAGCGGATTTCTTCATTGTAAGCCCGGCCGTTTTCCTTCAGTTTATTTTGCCATTGTTGCCGCTCTTCTTTATCCACCCAGAGGTCAAGTTCAGCAGTGTTGTGGCCAATTACCTCCTGGCGGGTATAGCCGGTAAAACGGGCGTGACTTTCGTTAACTTCAATAATTTTGCCGTCTTTGAGCGAAGTGATGCCAATTGCATTAGCGCTGGAGTGGAAGACCTTGGAGAATTTCTCCTCCGACTCTCTGAGTGCCGCCTCCGCCTGCTTGCGCCCGGTGATGTCCCTGGAGATGCTGATGTGGCCAATCACGTTGCCCCGGCCGTCTTTGAGCACGCTGGTGCTCAATTCGCCGGGGAACTCGGTGCCGTCTACCCTGAGCAGGGTGTATTCCCCGCCTCTGATTACCCCCTCTTTTAGGGCTTTATGTATATCGGCGCCTATTCTTTCATGGTCGCGGGGGGCAACCAGGTCAAAAGCGCTTCTTCCCAGCATTTTGTCTTCGGAAGCGAAGCCGTGTATCTGGACTGCCCTTTGGTTCACCTTGAGGATAGTACCGTCAAGCGTCGCTACTACTATGCCATCGGTGACCGACTCAAACATTCTCTCAAGTCTCTCCTGGCTGTGTTGTAGCTCTTCTTCGGTAGTCTGTAGTTCTTCGTTAATGGTTCTGAGTTCTTCGTTCTGGGCATCCAGTTGCTCGTTCTTTTCCTGTAGCTGTCCTTCCATATGTTTACGCTCGGTGATATCACGGAAGATACCCTGAGTGGCCACCACTTTGTCCCCGATATAACGCGGCGCTGCGTTCCCCTCTACCAGAATCTTTCTGCCGTCCTTGGTCAAAAAAGTGGCCTGTACATTATAGACGGGCTCTCCCTTGGTAGCCTTGGCAAACAGTTCCCGGCAGTGCGGCAGGGAATCAGGGTGGATAACTTCAGATAGCTTCAGGTTAGGCAGGTCGGCTCTGGTGTAGCCCAGCGCGTCCAGCCAAGCCTGGTTGACGAAGTCGATGCTGCCGTCCAGGGTGACGCTTTGTATCATATCGTGGGCTCCCTCAATCACCGCCCGGTATCTTTCTTCGCTTTCCTTTAGAGCGCCTTCTGCCTGTTTGCGCTCGGTGATATCACGGCACACGCAGAAGATCAGCTTCTGGCCGGCGACTACGGCCCCGTTGGTGCTGATTTCGACATCATAAACGCTGCCATCTTTACGTCGGTGCTTTGTCTCGAAGTGGTCGCCGGCTTCGTCAACAGTCCGGATCATCTCAAGCACTTGCTCACGTGGAACCACAAATTCCCAATCCCACACGTGAAGTTCGGCGGCCTCCTCTGGCGTGTATCCCAGCATCTCGGCAAACTGCTGGTTAGCCTCATAGACCTTGCCGTTATGGTCGAGGACGACGATGCCGTCCCGGGACTGGTCAATCAGGATACGCCGCCGGGTGGCTTCATCATCCAGTACCTGCTCGGCCTGTTTGCGCTCGGTGATGTCCCTGGTTATCTCAAGGCAGGAAACAATATTTCCCTGAGCGTTCCTAACCGGACTGGCCGTATTTTCCCAGAAGGTAACCTTCCCCGAAGGAGATACTCGCCTTCTCTCCGCGGTGTGCGACTTGCCGTCCTCAAACGCTTTTGCTACCGGGCAGCCGTCGCACACCTTATCTCTATTTTCATAGGCCTGGTAGCATTTCTCGCCCAGGCAGTTGCGGTCAGCCCCTATTCTAGATGGCTCATTCTGATAGATAATATTAAAGTCTTTATCCTGTATGCTGAGACCATCGGCCATGGCGTCTATCACCGATTGCAGCTTGTTCTTTTCGGCTTGAAGCGCTTCTTCTGCCTGTTTGCGCTCGGTGATGTCCAGGGTCACTTCTAGTAAGCCTGTGACGGCGCCATTTTCACCTCGCGTCGGGTAGCCCCGTATGGACCACACCCTGCCGTCGGGGGTGGCTATTTCTGCCTTATGCGGTTTACCGGTCTGGCGGGCTTTGGCTACCGGGCAGCCGACACAGGGTGTGCCACGCTGAGGCCATACCTCATAGCAACGCCGTCCCACCAGCTGTTCATGGGCCATTCCAACCGATTCTGCCGCAGTTGTGTTTGTCCATATAATCCGATGCTCGAGGTCCTGGAATATCACCAGCTCTGACATGCTGTTGAGAATGGCCGTTTTTTCCCGTTCGGCTCTTCTGAGCGCCTGCTCGGCCTGTTTTCGCTCGGTGATGTCCGTGTATATGATATAGGCTCCGACTATGTTGTCGCCAAAACGAATGGGGTAGCCCAGTACGGAAACGTCTACCAGTTTGCCGTCCTTGCGTTTTATTACTGTCTCTATGCGGTGTGCTTTGTTATTGCTAATATACTTTCTCAGAGTAGTTGCTTCCCTGGCACGGTCTTCGGGTATAAGAGCCTTGCTGATGGACTGGCCTTTGATTTCCTCTAAGGTGTACCCGAAAAGCGCCTCGAATCCCTTGTTGGCGTTGACAATCCGGTTGTTTCTACTGACCAGGACAATGGCTTCAGGGGAGTTATCAAAGAGCTGCTGGAAGTAGGCTTTCTGAATCTTGAGGGTTTCCTCCGCCCGCTTGCGCTCGGTGATGTCCCTGACAATCACCTCATCAGCAGCACGCCCATCGTATTCGGTCAGGGCGGCGTTTATTTCGATATCCCGGATTTTCTTATCCTTGGTTACCGCTTGAATTTCGTAAACTGGGGGCACCTTTTTGCCGGCCAGCCTGGCCTGGTACCTGGCCAGGGTCAGTTTCTGGGATTGGGGAGTGAGCAGCTCGGTAAAGGGCATGCCGAGCATTTCTTTTTTACCGTAGCCGGATATGCGGCATAGCGCCGTGTTTACCATCTTGAAGGCGCCGCCCTGGATGACGGCTATGCCGTCGGCGGCATGCTCGATAAGGTTGAAATACTTGCCCCCGTTTAATCTTTCCAGGCTGTCCTTCCTCTTTTTGGCTGCTATGGCCATTACTGCATTGTCTCCCCTTGCCTGTTACCGGTATTTTCAGGTTACGCAGGATTTATAAGCGGTTTTTTAGGAGGCGGTGGCGCAGAGGTCGGCAACGTATTGCCTGGCTTTGTCCAGTAGGTCCTCCGGGTTGAATGGCTTGGTTATGTAGGCGGTGGCGCCCATCTCCTGGCTTAGCTGGCGGTTGAGTTCGTGGCCGACGCCGGTGAGCATGACCACGGGGATGTCCTTGGTTAGCTCGTTGTTCTTAATGGCGTAGCAGGCGGTGTAGCCGTCCAGCTTTGGCATCAGGATGTCCATCAGGACCAGGTCGGGTTGCTCGGTATAGGCGACGTTTACCGCTTCTTCGCCGTTGCTGGCTTCCAGGACGGTGAATTCTGGTTCCAGGATGTCCCTTACCAGCAGTCTGATGTAGAGTTCGTCATCGGCAACTAGTATTTTCTGTTTGTTGTTCATTTTTTTGTCTCCCTTCCTCTATTTTGCCGCTTACTGTGACGATGTTTTTTAATCTATTTATAGGATAGTACACGGGTAGTCAAAAACTCATAAAATCAGGATAAGGTGCTCATAAGGAAAGGGTCAGAAAAACATCAACGCCACCTGTAATCGCAGGCGGCGTTGTTTTGGGGAGGGGGTATGCCTAGCTCTGGACGGGTGCCCTTCTGTTGAACATATAGCCGAAACCGGGGCGGTTGAGTATGTAGTGGGGTTGAGCCGGGTCGGGTTCCAGCTTGCGGCGTAGCTGCCAGATGCAGGTGCGCAGAAGGTCGACATCGTTAGCGTATTCCTGCCCCCACACCTGGCTTAAGATTTCCTTGGGTTTGATAAAACGGCCGGCTTTGGTTAGCAGGTAGTGAACCAGGTTGAATTCGGTGGGCGTCAGCCTTACCTCTTTGCCGTCCTTGAAGACGCGCTGCTCGGCCAGGTTTATCTTGAGCAGGTGGTCGGCGAATTCTACCTGGTCCCGGGCCTGGTACAGCTCGGCGCGGCGGAAAATAGCCTGTACCCGGGCGGACAGCTCGGCCATCCCTACCGGCTTGGTGCAGTAGTCATCGGCACCGTGGTTGAGTGCCTGCACGATGTCGTCTTCGCTTTCCTTTATGGTGAGCATGATGATGGGGACCTTGGATACCTGGCGGATGCGTTGCAGTACCTCCCAGCCGTCTATGTCGGGCAGGACAATATCCAGAATGACCAGGTCCGGCTGCTGGCTGCGCACTGCCGAGATGCCGTCATAGCCGGTGTGGGCTTTGAGGACCTTAACCTCAATCAGGCTCAGGTTGTGCTCGATGAGCCTGGCCAGCAGGACGTCATCGTCGATGACCAGCACCTTTTTTTCTTTTCGTTTAGTTTCCTGTGTCAAGATATTTCCTTACCGTGCTGATAAAATTTTCTACGTTGATGGGCTTGGAGATGTAGTCGTTGCAGCCGGTTTTTATTATCTTTTCCCGGTCCCCTTTCATGGCGAAAGCCGTCATCGCCAGGATAACAGTCTCTCTGGCCGCCTCGTTAGCCCTGATTATCCGGGCCAGTGTCATGCCGTCGATATCGGGTAGTTGTATGTCCATCAGGATAAGGTCGGGAAGGCCGGTTTTAATCTGGTCCAGTGCCTCCCAGCCGGTGGTGGCCTTGACCACGCTGTACCCCTCGGCCTCCAGAACATGCTGGGCCAGCCTCATGTTCATGAAGTCGTCTTCCACCAGTAATATCGTCTTATCGGGCATCCGGCTCCCTCCCGTTTTTGGTAAGGGGGATGGTAAAGGTGAAGGTGCTGCCTCCGCCCGGTTCGCTTACCACCCAGACGTTGCCGCCGTGGAGCTCTACCAGCCTCTTGGCGATGGATAGACCCAGCCCCACACCCCTGGCATTGTCGGTGGGGTTTTCTTTTGCCTGGCCGAACTCTTCGAATATCCTTTGCTGGTCCTGGGGGCTTATGCCGATGCCGTTGTCAATAACCGAGCACTGTAGCAGGTGGGGATCTTCCATCTGGCAGACGACCTTTATATTGCCCTTGCGGGGGGTGAACTTGTGGGCGTTGGAGATGAGGTTGAGGAAAATCTGCCTCATTTTGAGCTCATCGGCAAATATCGTGTTTACGCCATTGCCTATTTCTATAATAAGGGTCTGTTTTTTGGCGGTGAGCATGGGCAGGACGGTTATCCTGACATCCTCAAGTAAAACTCTTAGGTCAAATTCTCTGGATTCCAGGGTGAGCTTGCCGGCTTCTATCTTGGAGAGGTCTAGTATGCTGTCAATGAGGTGGAGGAGGTGTTCGGCGCTGATATGGATATAGCTGAGAAATTCTTCGTGGGTGGCCCGGTCGGCCGGTGACATTTTCTTGGAGAGCAGTACCTCGGAGAAGCCTATTATGGAGTTTAACGGGGTGCGCAGCTCGTGGCTCATTCTGGCGGTGAAATCGGATTTTGCCTGGCTTACCTGTTCCAGTGCCCGGTTGGCTTCCTCCATGCGTTTGTTGGATTGTTGCAGGTTTTCCACCAGCTCCCGGTTTTCGCTGAGCAGGCGCTGCTCCCTGAGGGCGTTGTTGATGGTGGTCTCCAACTCGCTCATGGCTACGGGTTTTAGGATGTAGGCATAGGCGCCTTCGTTGATGGCGTTGACCGCCGTTTCAAGGCTGGCATGACCGGTTATCATGATTACCGCCGTCTCCGGATTGAGCTCCTTGGCCGTTTCCAGTATCTCCAGCCCGCTGATATCGGGCAGCTTGATATCGGCGATGATGATGTTGAACCCCCGCTTTCTGATAAGCTCCAGCGCTTCCTGGCCGTTGCTGGCGGTGTCCACCCGGTAGCCCATGTCTTCCAGGTTGGCCGACAGGGTCTTGAGGGTGCTCAACTCGTCATCGGTGACCAGTATTTTAGGTGAAGTAGGCATATATTACTCAATCCTTTGCCGGGATTTTCTGGGAAATTTCGCCGACCACGGTTAATATCTTCTCCACATCAAACGGTTTATAGATGCAGGTATAGGCACCGTGGGATATGGTCCTCCTTACCAGCTCTTCCTCCGAGTAGCCGGTCATCATTATCACGGCGGCTTCCGGGTCGGTTGCCTTGACCTCCTCGAAGATCTGGGCGCCATCAGTATCGGGCAGCCTGATATCCAGAAATATGATGTCAAAGTGTTTTTCTTTGACCTGGGTCAGGGCTTCGTTGCCGTTTTCGGCGACAAACACCCGGTAGCCTCTTTCCTCCAGGATAGACTTGAGGGTCTCCCGGTCGGCAAAGTAATCGTCAACCACTAGAATCAGCGTGCGGTGCAGGACGGATTCGATGATGCTGACCACGTGCTCCATGTCAAACGGTTTGTAGACCACGGTGTAGGCGCCCTCTTCCAGGGCTTCCCGCACCAGGTCTTCCACGGAGTAGGCGGTCATCATTATCACCGCGGCATGGGGGTTGGTCTTCTTCACCTCGCGGAAGGTCTGCACCCCGTTAATCCCCGGCATCTTGATATCCATGAAGACGAGGTCAAAGATGACCTGCTTGGCCGCCTCAATGGCCTGGTAGCCGTTCTCGGCGAGGATGACGTTGTGCCCTTCGTCTTCCAGTATGCCGCCCAGGGTCAGCCGGCTGCTCTTGAGGTCGTCAACTACTAAGACGTTGATCTTATCCATCGTTATCCCCCGTAGTTACGGCGCTGGTTGCTAAAACCTTCTCGGTGGGCAGGGAGAGGGTAAAGGTGGTCCCCTCTCCCTCCTTGCTCTCTACTTTGATGTCACCTTCGTGGTGCTCTATGATGGTCTTGCATACCGACAGCCCCAGGCCGACCCCCTTGGCTTTGGTGGTGAAGAGGGGGTCGAATATCTTCTTTTTAACCGAGTCGGGGATGCCGCTGCCGGTATCGACGAACTCCACCTCGACACATTTGCCTTTATCGCTGGCCTTTATATCCAGACGGCCGCCTTCCGGCATTGCCTGCAGGGCGTTGAGGATGATATTGAGAAATACCTGCTTGATCTGGTCGCCATCCACCATCACCATGGGGAGGTTGTTGTTTATCTCCTTGGTTAGCGCCACGTTTTCCGGTATAGGAGTGTACCTGAGGGCATCTTCAATTATCCCGGCGATATTGGCCGGCGCCACCGTTGGCTTGCCTACCCGGGAGAAGCCGAGGAGGTCGGTTATCACCTTGTTGGCCGAGTTAACCTCCTCGTCGATAATGTTCAGAAATTCCATTACCCGCGGTTCCGTATTGGGCAGGTCGGTGTTGCTTATCCGCCTTCTTATATAGAAGCCGGCGTTTTTGATGGCTCCCAGCGGGTTGCGTAGCTCATGGCCGACCCCGCTGGCCAGCTGGCCGATGGCCGCCAGTTTCTCTGAGCGAATTAGTTGCTCCTGTGTCTCTACCAGCTTGTCGTTGGCGGCTTGGAGTTCCTCTTCTGTGGCCCGCAGTTCGACGTTGGCCGCTTTTAGTTCCTCGTGACTGGTATTTAGTTCCTCGGTGCGCTTCTTTAGTGTGGAAAAGGCATTGTTTATACTTTCTCCGAAGAGCCATGACATACAGGCCAGTACGAATGATATCATTACTGCTGTTGCTACTACTCCCCATCCCAGGCCGGTCTCTTGGGAGATACTGAAGGCGGTTTTACCACCCATAAATACTACGAATAATAATAAAACGACGAAGCCGCTCAGGAAAAGGTACACCGCGGCGTAGAATCTGCCGGAGCGTGCCAGCCAGTAGCCGATGCCGGAGACGACCAGTGCGGCGACAAAAGAAATAAGGCCGGATATCCAGGATTGCATCCCTGTGGCGAGGACGTAAACCAGGAAGAGTCCTAATGTCCCCATAAGGAGCCATATCAGACTGTTGAGGAGGCGCGTCCTTCGGTTTAGCTCGGTATGCCCGATTTTAGCTTCAACTAATTGTTGGTTCACCTATCTCCTCCTGAGTTTTGTTTTAAGCCTTCTTATATATCTTGGCCTTGATGTTGATGCACTCCAGTCTGGGGCGGAGGTTGTCTGTCGGTGTCTCCACCTCGCCTAGAACCATGTAGCCGGGGGTAGCCAGTGAGTCGTAGGCCAGGTTTAAGACTTTTTCCTGGAGTTGTCTCTGCAGGTATATCAGGATGTTGCAGCAGAAAACGCAGTCCACGGGAGCGAAGGGTGGGGGAGCGGATGAGACCAGGTCGAAGTAAGAGAAGCTGACCATCTGGCGGATTTTGCTGTTGACCGTATAGCCCTCGCCGTTGCGGCTGAAGAGGTTTTTTAAGGTGTGGAGAGGGAGGTTCTCCAGCTCTTTCGGGGAGTAAACCCCTGCCTTAGCCTCGGCCAGGGCCTGGTGGTTGATGTCGGAGGCGTGGATTGATACCTCAAACTCGGCTAGCTGGCTGCCCAAGAAATCAACCAGCATTATGGCTATGGAGTAAGGCTCCTCACCACGGGCGCAGGCAGCGCTCCAGAGGCTCAAATTGCGTTCCCCGTGCTTTATTTTGTGGGCCACCAGCCTGGGTAGCACCAGCCTGGTTACCTGCTGAAAGGTGTGCTGGCTACGGAAGAAACCGCTTACCTTTATGGTGATGTCTTCGGCCAGGATCTGGTATTCTTCGGGGTGGTTTTCCAGAAAGCGCGTGTATTCCTCATAGCTGGTTGTCCCGGTGGCGTGCAGCCGCCGCTGCAGGCGGCGGGTTACCGTCCCGCGCTTGTAATTGCGGAAATCGTAGCCCCCGTCCCGATATACCCTATCCAGGAGGAAATCCAGGGCTTGATCATTGTTTTCGGCGCCATTATTCCCCATGCTGCAACATCACCCCTGTAAGGCTTTAGGCCTATTGTACCATAAAAGCGAAAAAAATGCCAGTAGTCAACTAATGAAAACAGCGAAGCGGTTAAAGTGAGCCTAAAAACGGGGAGAGGGCAGTTAGTAGGGGGACTTTTAGGCTATATTAGTGGACAGGAGGCATCGTATTATGGGGGTAAAATTGGCCTTTACGGGTGGGGTGAGGGCAGAGCCTATTGCGGGAATATACATCTGCCCTTTTTCCACCAGCAACATGAAGGAAAGCAAGTTAATCCCAGGGGGCACTGGCTAACTTGGGCGAGGACTTCTTTGGCTATCTCCGGCCAGCGGCCGAATTCGCGGTTAATTCTGTCCTTCACCAGCTCGATAGTCTCATCGGCTACCTGCTCTTCGGCTATCCCCAGCTCTCGGGCACAGGCCAGGACATCGTCTTTAGTAAGTATGAAGATAATGTTTTGCTGATTTTTCTCTAACATTTTTGCTTAGCCCTTTATTGCGGCGATGCTCTTAAGCAGGGTGAGAATGACCAGCGAGAGGCGCTGTACCTCGACAGGTTCCTGGGCCAGGGCCCGGGCTACCAGGGGGTCCAACTGGGCGACGCTGTCGGCGGCTTTTCTCTCGGCTGCGGTTAGGGGCTGGGGCGAGAAATAGCCGGCCAGGCTAAATAGCTCTTCCTCCCCGAAGCCCAGGTGGCGGGCGATGTTGCGCAGGGTGTGGGCGGAGGGGAAGCGTTCGCCTCTCTCGATGCGGCCAATGTGGGATGAGGATACCCCGGAGCTATCGGCAAGCTCCCTCAGCGTTAACCCGGATATGAGTCTCTGCTGTTTGATGATTCTGCCTATATTCTGGCTGTTATCGTCTTTGTTTCTTTCCATCTCTGTTTTCTCCTTCAACCGGGTTATTCTCAAGCGCAGGCCCACTGGCGACGGCGCATGATAGCCTTAATTCTGGCTGCCAACTCAGCCTGGCTTACCGGTCTGGCTAGGTAGAGGTCGGCGCCGGCGTTTATCGCCTTTACCCAGCCCCGCGAACGGGGGGTGGTGCCCAGCATTAGTATTGGAATACCAACTGCCTGACGTAGCTGGCGGCAGGCTTTAAAGCTGTTTTCCGACAGGCCTTCCCCTAGAATAATCAGGTCGGGCCTTAGCTCGCTTAATTGGAACAGCGCCTCAAAGTGGTCGGGGAGGGTGGTTACGGTGAAACCCTCTTCGGATAAGACTGAGACGCTTATATCATCCGTGGTGAGGTCACTTTGGTCGATAATTAGCAGGTTGTATTTGGTTTCTTTAGTCAACTTAATCTCCATTAAAATCGTTATATTTTCATATTAGAGTAATGAGATTAATTACCCATAAAATTGATGTAAAAATTCCGTTATAATTTCCCGCCGATGAGCGATGGTTAGCTTAGGTGCCATTTGGTAAGGTTTTGTTGACAGGAGTCAATATTTGTGCTATTATGTGACCAACTGTCAACAAAGGTTGAGTATGGATAAGTTAAATTTGGGGCTGTCCACGCCTTTTATAAGCTTTTCAATTTTCTACGTTGCAGGTGAGAAAAATGGAACA
>Ga0307442_1001849_pt1 | contig 10405 bp, 11 predicted proteins | sample SalMarWE160430MG_FD_202143 | JGI IMG/M metagenome (GOLD analysis project Ga0307442, IMG submission 202143) | Salt marsh sediment microbial communities from the Plum Island Ecosystem LTER, Massachusetts, United States - WE1604-30 | ecosystem: Environmental > Aquatic > Marine > Intertidal zone >... | reverse complement strand
ACCATGGCCGGCATAACCTCGCCCGACAGCCAGACCGCGCAAGGCGCGCCGACCCACATCGTGACGTCGAACGCCGTCGGCGATCTGGCCGCCTATACGCCCGCCGCGCTCGGGCTCGCGTCCTCGGGTGACATAGCGGCCTTGCAGCAGCGCGACCGAAAACTCGAGGCGGGCGTTCCCATCTCGCTCGCCCTCGAGGCGCCCGACCTGCGGCCGGGCCAGACCTTTGCCGTAAGGGGCGGCTGGGGCAGCTTCGAGGGGACCGATGCCCTCGGCTTCTCGGCGGCCGGCCTCGTGGGCACCGGCATGCTGGGACCGACAAGCTCGCTTGTCGTCGATGCCGGCATCGGCGTCGGCACCAGCGACAACACCACGGCTGGCCGCGCCGGTGTTACGTTAGGGTGGTGAATCGTACCGGAGCTTGCGGCGTGCGCCTGAGATGGGTTCTGATTGCGGTGCTCTTCGGCGGCGCGCCTTTAAGCGTGCGCGCCCAGCAACCACCCGCGAAGCCCGCGGTCGTGCTTCCCGAGGCGGATAAGATTATTCTCTTGATCCGCGCCGCACTTCTAACCTTGAACGATGCCGTGCAGACCGGGAACTTCACCGTCCTGCGCGACAAGGCCTCGCCTTCGTTTCAAGCGGCCAATACGGCGGCACGGCTCGGCATGATCTTTCAAAATCTGGTTCGCCAGCGCGTCGATCTCTCCGCCGTTTCCATCATCGCCCCACAACTGACGGAGAAGCCCATCATCGATGCCAACGGGCGCCTCAGGCTGAAGGGATATTTTCCCGGAACGCCGGTTCGTATCGATTTCGATCTTCTGTTTGAATCCATCGCCGGCCACTGGCTCCTCTTCGGCGTCTCGGTCAGCCCGACCGCCAGCGGCGCCGCGGGCGCCCCTGCGGCAGCGCCGACCAACAAAGGCACCTCGGCCAAGAATCCGGCGCCGAAACCGAAAGCGGGCGCCAAGAAGAAATAGGTCGACACGCGTCGGACCTTGACCTCGAGCTGCGGATCAGTCAGTCGGATGCCATGAGCGACCGCCGCACCAAGAAAAAGCGCAAGGCGCCGCCGGCTGCCGAGCCCGCCCCGTTTTGGGAGACCAAGACGCTTCAAGAGATGTCGCGCGCCGAATGGGAGTCGCTGTGCGACGGCTGCGGGCAATGCTGCCTCGTCAAGGTCGAGGACGAGGACACCGCCGACGTCTACCTGACGCGGCTCGCCTGCAAGCTGCTCGACATCGGCTCCTGCCGCTGCTCGGACTATAAGAACCGGCACGCGAGCGAGCCCGATTGCATCGTGTTCTCGGCCAAGAACGTCGCCAAGTTCTCGTGGCTGCCGGAGAGCTGCGCCTACCGGCGTTTGTCGGAAGGACGCGGGCTCGCCTGGTGGCATCCGCTCGTCTCTGGCGATCCCGAGACGGTGCATGAGGCCGGCGTCTCGGTGCGCAGCTGGGCGCGCAGCGAGAAGGGCGTGCGCGATAGCGCGGTTGCCCGCTACATCATCGGCGAGGCCGGCTGAAGCCCGCGACATTTCGGGACTTTCGACGGCGTTTGCGTGTTTCCTTGCCACGACTGCGGCGAAAGAGACACCAAAGCTTAGCACCCTATTAATCGTCATTCTCATTCTGGCCCTGCTCGGCGCGCAGCCGAGGGAGCCGTGTTTATCATTTGGGGGCAGTGTTTATCACTCTTCGGATTCCGATCCCCTCGGCCCCTGTCCAGATAGGCAACTTTGACCGCACGAATTCGCAAACTGCTGAGCGATCTCGGCGAAACGTTCTGGCTCGTACCCGGGTTGATGGTGCTCGCCGGCGCACTGGGCGCGTTCGGCCTCCTGCAGATCGATCACAGCGGCTTGTTTCCGTCGTCGATGGACAAGACCTTCTGGATCTACAGGGGCGATGCTACGGGTGCGCGCACGCTCCTGGGCGCCATCGCCTCCTCGACCATCGCCGTCGCGGCTACGGTGTTCTCCATCACCATCGCGGCGCTCACGCTCGCGGCCGGCCAGATGGGGCCGCGGCTGCTGCACAACTTCACGCGAGATCGCGGTAATCAGTTCACGCTTGGCGCATTCCTGGCAACGTTCGCCTTCGCGTTGATCGTATTGCGCAGCGTGCGCGAGCAGTTCACGCCGCATGTGTCGTTGAGCGTTGCGATAATCCTGGCTTTCGTGTGCGTGGCCACGCTCGTCTGGTTCGTCGGGCACATGGCACGCCGTCTCAACGTCGACACCGTCATCGACCTGGTGAGCGCCGACCTTGCTCAGGTCGTGCACCGGCTGACCACTGATAATGCACTCTCTGCGCCGCCCCCCGAAAGCTATTGGCGGGAGGCGCAGCCGGTGCACGACCATCGCTGTGGCTACCTGCATCAGCTCGACGAGGACGGCCTGGCCGACTGGGCCGCCGCCCACGATGCGGCGGTGAGGTTGCTGGTCAGGCCGGGCGACTACATATTTCCCGGCGCCCCCATCGCCCTCGTCAAACCGCCGGCCGAGGGTGCTGGCAAGGCAATCCATGCCGCCACCGCGCTCGCTCTGAACCGGGGCAGTCCGGCAGATGTCGAATTCGCGGCGCGCCAGATCGTCGAGGTGGCGGTACGCGCCCTGTCGCCCAGTATGAACGATCCCAACACCGCGTGCAGCGCGCTCGATCACCTCGGCTCAGCGCTTTGCCGGATGGTGTCGCTGCAGTTGCCCACCGGCGTCTACAAGCGCAACGAGCGTGTGGTTCTCATGGTGCCGACGGTTGGCTACGCGAAGATCGTCGCAACCATGTTCCACAAGATCAGGCAGAATGCGGCGGGCAACGTCGCCGTGCTGAACCATATCCTGGAGGTGCTGACCGCGGTGGCGAGCTGCGAGCGCGAGCCGACGCGGGTGGCCACCTTGCAGGAACACGCCGATCTCGTGCTTGCGGACGCCGCGCGCACCGGCTTGGGACCGGCCGATGTTGAGTACCTACGCGCCCGTCATGCCGACTTTGAAGCCATGTGCGATTCAGGGGCGCGGACGCTGTTGAGAGCGCAGGGACGGTCAGCCCTTGCGCAATGACGCCTCGACCTCACGGGCGATGCCTTCCGGATCCGCCACGTCGGCATGCTCCAGGGTATCGGTGTCGACCCAGGCGGCCTCGCGGGTCTTGGGCGCCCACTTCCCGCCGAGCACGCCCAGCGCCGTCGGACGGCCATTCCGGCCTTCGCCGGAGCCGAAATATCCCTCCACGATAACGCCCTTCTCGCGGTACTGAGGATCGCGCTGCAAGACCTCGTGCAGCTGCTTCAAGTTGAAGTGGGGGACGGCCGCGATCATGTGGTGCGGCAGGTGGTAGTCCATGCCCCAGGGAAAGACTGCATAGCGCACCAGCGGCCCGGCCAGGAACACGCGTGTGTTGGTGTAGCGGCCGCGGTCGGCGTTGCCGTGCTGCACCCACTGGCGCAGGATCATGAACAGCGGGAAGGTGGTGAACACCGGCACGATCCACAACAGTCCGAAATACGCCCACGCCGGTCCCCAGCCGGCGAGCTGCACGGCGGAAATCGCGCCGTACGCAATCGCAAGGTAGGTGACGCGCCCGACGGCGGTCCAGCGATGGGGAATGACCGGATCGAGCCGCGTCTGCGGATAGCTGCTCTCGGGGATGAGCGCGAGATAGGCGACGACGGCTGCCCACATCACCGGCAGAATGATGGCCACCGCCAGCCAGTTGCCCTGGACAACGAACGGGATGATTGCCGCAGGCGCGCCGACCGTGAACAGGATACCGATCCGCAAGGGCCATTTCGTGCCGGGCTTGTCGGGGTTGTCATAGGGATTGCGCGCGCCCTTGCCCAGCGCGCTGTAGCGGGCGCGCGTGATCGTGTAGCGGAAGAGATTGGGCAGCCACAGCTGCTTCAACAGCGCCAGCAGCATATCCACGTGGGTGATGGGGAAGTCGAGCCAGTGGTTGCTGTCATGCAGCTGGCTGACGTCGGGGTCGCGCTCGGGATCGTTGACGAACTGATGGTGCGCGAGGTGGTGCAACCGGAAGTGGTAGGTCGTGGTCAGGATCGGGAAGGCGGCGAGCCAATCGGAAGCGAGCTCATTGAGCTTGCGGTTGGCGAACAGCATGTAGTGCGTGCCTTCGTGGATGGCGCCGCCGAACTGATGCTGGGAGGCCCCGACGACCACGATGGCGGCAAGCGTGGCGGGGATGCTCCACCACCACGCGATCGCCCCCGACATGGCGGCCTGGTCGATCCACACCGCGCCCGCGATCGCCAGCGCGATGACGACGTAGATCCGCGCCAGGTAAATCCAGTTGGTAAGGTTGTCGCGGGCCTTGAGCGCTTGCACCTCCTTTGAGGTTTGGCGGGATTGGCGCTCGCGCCCCTCCTCAGCTTCGCTCGTCCGCGCCGAAACCTCGGCTTCTGCCACCGCTGCCATGGAAACGCTCTCCTCCGGCCGGTACTGCTGCTGTCGCAGAATCTGCGATGTTATCTTGACAGAATGCGAATTGCCGATCCAACGCAAACAGGGGGTGCGGCGACATCGCAGGCTAGGGCGACAACCTTGCTCCGTCGTGTACGCGAATAGTTTCTAATCTTCCTTAGAAGCCCGAAGAATTGCAGACAGCGGCAGCACAGGGGGCCCAAGTCCGGCGCGCCGGCATCACACTTGCGCGAGGCGTCCGCCTGGGCGCGGGTGCTCGCAGCTCGGCCGATCCTCGGCGCCGCTCCGGCTCGGGCTACTCGTACGACACAACAATGACACGAGCCGTGCCTCAAAAGCGCGACGGCGCGCCACATCTAGCGGTTTTTCTTGCGTTTTTCTCATGACTGTGCGAGCACACCCTTGGCTCGAGCGCAGGGGACGCGATTCCATTAGTCCCTTTTCGAGATCGACCTTTTTCTTTGCCGCTTTCGGCGAAACCCCATCCCCCTGCGCTCCGTCACCCGCTGCCGCTCGAGAAGCGTTGGCGCGGGACCCTGTAGACGCAGACGGAGACGTGGACTTTTGGAACCCAAGACCTTCGCTGAGCTCGGTCTCAGCCCCAAGGTGCAGGCGGCCATCGATGCCGCCGGCTATACTACGCCTACACCCATCCAAGCCGCAGCCATCCCCATAGCCATAACCGGCCGTGATGTGCTCGGAATCGCCCAAACGGGCACCGGCAAGACCGCATCCTTCGTGCTGCCGATGATCACCCGGCTGGAGACGGGGCGGGCGCGCGCCCGAATGCCGCGCTCGCTCATCCTGGCCCCTACGCGCGAGCTGGCCGCGCAGGTTGCGCAAAGCTTCGAGAGATACGGCAAGAACCACAAGCTGAGCCTCGCGCTGCTGATCGGCGGGGTCTCAATGGACGATCAGGTGAAGAAGCTTGACCGCGGTGTCGACGTGCTCATCGCCACGCCGGGGCGCCTCCTCGATCACTTCCAGCGCGGCCGCGTGATGCTTATGGGCGTGGAGATCCTGGTCATCGACGAAGCCGACCGCATGCTCGACATGGGCTTCATCCCCGACATCGAGAAGATCTGCAAGCTCTTGCCGGGACGCCGCCAGACGCTGTTCTTCTCCGCCACCATGCCGCCGGAGATCACCCGCCTCGTCAGTCAGTTCCTCAAGGATCCAGCGCGCGTCGAGGTAGCTCCGCCGGCCACCACCGCCAAGACCATCATCCAGCGCTTCGTCTTCTGCCCCAACGGAGAGGACTGGGCCAAGCGCGAGGCTTTGCGCGACCTCATTCGCAATGAGACCGTTAAGAACGCCATCATCTTCTGCAACCGCAAGGTCGAGGTGGCGATCCTGCACCGCTCGCTCGTCAAGCACGGTTTCAGCGCCGGCGCGCTGCACGGCGACATGGACCAGAAGAGCCGCATGGAGACGCTCGACAAGTTCCGCTCCGGTGAGCTGATGCTGCTCGCCGCCAGCGACGTCGCCGCGCGCGGCCTCGACATCCCCGACGTGAGCCACATCTTCAATTTCGATCTGCCTTGGCAGCCGGACGACTACGTGCACCGCATCGGCCGCACGGGCCGCGCCGGTAAGGAAGGCCATTCCCTCTCCCTCGTCACCGTCGATGAGCTGAAGTCATTGAAGGACATCGAGAAGATGCTGGGCGAGCCGGTCGTGTGGATCGGCGAGGGCCCAAGCGAGGCGGACTACGCCGAGGGCGGCAAGAAGCGCCGCCGGGGACGCGGAGGTCCGCAGCGCGGTCGTGGCCGCGGTCCCGCTCCGGGGGCGCGCGCACACGAGAAAGGGCGGCACGGTGACGGGCAGCAGCGCCCAGCAGCGCGGGGCCAAGAGCGCCGGGAGGCGCACCACGCCAATGCTGGAGGTGCGCCCAAGCACGGTCGTCCTGCGCAGGAGCCGCGCCGCCACGATCAGCCGCGGGCAGAGAAGCAGCCGCGCCGTCAGGCGGAGCCGGTGCGCAACGGCCAGCCGGCACCCCAGCGACGCGAACGCCAGCCGCAGCCGCAAAAGACCGGGTTTGCCGACAACGTTCCAGCGTTTCTGCGCAATCCCATCAAGCGCCCGGTGAAGGTCGCGGGCGAGTAAGATCGGCGAACGCCCTGGCAGCCTCGCTGCCTTTGTGCTTCGGCTTTCTGCCGAGCATGCGCAGCAGCACGGTGTCGCGCAGCACGAAGTGATGATAGAGGGCCGCGGTCGCATGCACGCCGGCGAGCGCGATCAGCAGGTAGGCTGCGAGCTCATGCAGCTCCTCGAACAGCTCGTGGCCGCCTGAGCCGGGTCCCATCAGCTGCGGCACGTCGATAAAGCCGAAGAGCTGAATGGCAACGGGATCACGCATGCTGCCGGTCAGCGCCCAGCCGGCGATCGTTGCCGCGAAGATCAGCGCGTAGAGCCCCCAGTGGGCGAACCGGGCAGCACGGCTCTGCCACGCGGGCGTTCCTTGCGGCTCAGCGGGAACGGCGTTGAGGCGCCACCAGACAAAGGCGGCGGCGGCGATCGCGAGCAAGCTGATACCGACCGCGCAATGCAACCAGATGTTGAAGGCGCGCGCGTCTCGCCCCAAGTCCTCCATCCACAGACCGTGGACGAAAAGGCCGATCACGAGCGCCGCAACGATCCAATGAAGGGCTCGCGTCGGCCAGCCCCAACTCTCGCTCGTGTTACGGATCATGACTGTTCTCCTTTAGTCCGGGTTGGACGATCCTGCCTCGCCAAGCTGAAACCTCGCTGAAACGCGGGGGCCGCGCAGGGTGCACCACGCGCCTTTCATTTCCCTGACGGCGGTCAACTCCGGCTGAGCGGCCTGTGAACGGGCTTTCTCGCCTGTTTCGGTTTCGGCTTGGCGGCCGCGGTGCGGCGGGCGACGCCCAGCGCCACGAGCGACCAGGCAACCATCTCGTCGGCGTCGTCGAGGAGGCGGTCGGGGATACGCCAATAGGGCAAGACAATCTTTCTGCCCTGCCCTTCATACCCATAGGGCCCAAGCCCTTCCGCCTCGAAGGCGCGCTTGGTGTCGTCGTCAGCCTTGAGATAGAGCGTGTCGTCGGCAACAAGGCCGAACATGACCCCGTCCGCATAGACGCCCGCGCCGCCGAACATGCGGCGCACGCTCACGGGGCCGAGCCCGCTCAAGGCGTCCCTCACAAGCTCAATGAAACCTTCGCTCGCGCCCATGGGGCCGATACTAGCGCCTCAGCGTTCGATCAGCGAGAGTCAGCACGCCCATCATCCCGGTGAAACGCTAGGCCGCAGGAACCGGTCGCGGATCGCGGGATCGATGTCGGCGTCCTTTTCGAACCACCGTGAACGCCCGAGCTCGGCAAACCAGAAGCCGATGACCTCGCCGATCCATTCCTCGCTGGCGGCGGTCATGGATCAGAGTCAGTCCCCCTGCGCCAAGGCCTTGGCGTCCGCGGCCGGAGTAAGCGTCACGCTCTCCCCGCAGCCGCAGGCGCTCGTCTGGTTGGGGTTGTTGAAGACGAACTGGCTGGCAAGCTTGTCCGTCTTGAAGTCCATCTCGGTGCCCAAGAGGTACATGATGGCGGTAGGCTCGATCAGCAGCACCGCGCCCTCGTGCTCGACGACCTCATCGTGCGGCGCCTTCTCCTCGGCCACGGTCATGGTGTACTCCATGCCCGCGCAGCCGCCTTTCTTCACGCCGACGCGCAAACCGATGGCGCCCGGGTTGGCGTCCATGATGGCGCGCACGCGCGCGGCGGCGGCGTTCGTCAAGGTCACGACTTTGGGCATCATGCGCAGCGTCGGCATCTCTTCTCACCCAGCAAGATCACATCCTTCATATAGGCCAGTGCGCAGCTCATCGCAAAACCGCGCACCTTCGAATTAGAACATGTTGAGCGCAAGCCGCGCCTCGTCCGACATGCGGCTCATGTCCCAGGGCGGATCGAAGGTCATGGTCACCTTCGTGGAGGCAACGCCCGGCACCGCACTGACCGCGTTCTCGACCCACTGAGGCATCTCGCCCGCGACCGGACAGGCCGGCGCCGTCAGCGTCATGGCAATGGAAACGTTGCGCTCGCCGTCGATGGCGATGTCGTAGATAAGCCCGAGCTCGTAGATATCGGCGGGGATCTCGGGATCATAGACCGTCTTCAGCGCGGCGATGATGTCGGCACGCAGGCGCTCGTCCTCCTCGGGTGGCAGCGCGGACGCAGCCGTCGGCACACCATCAGGCGCAGCCGGGGCAATCTCCGGCTTGTCCTCGCGCACCGGTGCCGGCACGTCCTGCTCCAAAGGTTTGCCTTCCATCTCTCACTCCCGGAAAAGCCTGAGGCCTTTCCCTTAGGTGAACAGCTCGCGCGCGCGCTTGAGCGCTTCGACGAGGGCATCCACCTCCGCCTTTGTGTTGTACATTCCGAACGAGGCCCGGCAAACCGCGGTGACACCCAGCCGCTCCATCAGCGGCTGCGCGCAGTGGTGTCCGGCGCGCACGGCGACGCCCGAGCGGTCGATGATGGTCGCCACGTCGTGGGGATGCAGACCTTCGACGGTGAACGACACGATTGCGCCCTTGCCCGGCGCCGTACCGTAGATCTTGACCCATTCCAGCTCTGAGAGCTTGGCGTGCGCGTAGGTGCGTAGCTCCGCCTCGTGTCGGGCGATATTCTCGCGGCCGACCTGCATCATGTAATTGAGCGCGGCCCCGAGCCCGACCGCCTCCACGATGGGTGGCGTGCCGGCTTCGAACTTTTGCGGCGTCTTGCCGTAGGTGATCGCGTCCACATGCACCGCCTCGATCATGTTGCCGCCGCCTTGGTAAGGGCGCATGCGATCGAGGTGCGCCTTCTTGGCGTAGAGCGCGCCGATGCCCGAGGGCCCATAGGTCTTGTGGCCGGTGAAGATGTAGAAATCGCAGTCGAGCGCGCGCACGTCGACGGGCATGTGCACGGCGGCCTGGCTGCCGTCGACCAGAACCGGGATGCCGCGGTCGTGGGCCACGCGGATGATGTCCTTCACCGGCACCAGCGTACCGGTCACATTCGACATGTGCGTGACGGCGACGAGCTTGGTGCGCGCCGTCAGCAGGCGCTCGAACTCCTCAAACAGGAACTCGCCGCTATCGGAGATCGGCACCCACTTGAGCACGGCACCCGCCCGCTCCCGGCGGAAGTGCCAAGGAACGATGTTGGAATGGTGCTCCAGGATCGAGAGAACGATCTCGTCGCCCTCGCCGATGTCGGCACCGTAGGAGTCTGCCACCAGGTTGATGGCCGCGGTGGCGTTGCGCGTGAACACGATCTCGTCGGCACTGCCGGCATTGAGGAAGCGGCGCGTAATTTCGCGCGCATCCTCGTACTTGGCGGTGGCCGTGTTGGAGAGATAGTGCAGCCCCCGGTGCACGTTCGCGTACTCGAAGCGATAGGCGTGGTCCATCGCCTCGATCACCGAGCGCGGCTTCTGGGCAGAGGCCGCATTGTCGAGATAGACGAGCGGCTTGCCGTAGACCTCCCGGAAGAGGATGGGGAAATCCGCGCGGATGCGGCCCACGTCGTAGACGTCGCTCGTGGGGCGGTTGGCGGAGCGCTCGATCTCCTTGGTCTCTGGCGTATTGCCGGTCATGCTGCCCTCTTTGCCGCGTCTGCGAGCCAGTCCCGTGCCACCAGCTTCAGGGCCTCGCGCACGTCCTCGCGCTCGACCTTGTCCAGCGCTTCGCCGACGAAGGATTCGATCAGGAGCGCGCGCGCTTCGGTCTCGGGGATGCCGCGCGAGCGGCAATAGAACAGCAGGTCCTCGTCGAGGTCGGCGCTGGTGCTCCCATGCCCGCAGACGACGTCGTCGGCGAATATCTCGAGTTCAGGCTTGGAATCGAACTCCGCGTTGGGCGACAGCATCAAGACCTGCGCCATCTGCTTGCCGTCGGTCTTCTGCGCATCCGGCCGCACGATGACTTTGCCCTGGAAAATACCGCGCGCCTCGTCATCGAGCACG
>Ga0307442_1001842_pt1 | contig 10425 bp, 7 predicted proteins | sample SalMarWE160430MG_FD_202143 | JGI IMG/M metagenome (GOLD analysis project Ga0307442, IMG submission 202143) | Salt marsh sediment microbial communities from the Plum Island Ecosystem LTER, Massachusetts, United States - WE1604-30 | ecosystem: Environmental > Aquatic > Marine > Intertidal zone >... | reverse complement strand
ACGGAAAACCTCCCCCCGATATCTGGATGATTTAAGAATAGGCGCCGGAACCCGTCCTGCCGTGCTAAAGTTGCCAGCGGCGTTCCGTCATCGGTGATGGCAACGAAGTGCCTGCCGACTTTGACTTTAGCTACCGCCTTTTCCACCAGCTCCCGGAAGTAGGCGTAAAGAATCAGCGGCTCGGTGGTGATGCCGGACTTCGAAGATATCAGAAACAGACTGAGCGCCGGGTCTATGGCATCCGATGCCGCCTTTACCGATTCGGGAAGAGTAGAATCCAGGACAATAAGCTCTGGATACCCGTTGCTGCTGCCCAAGACCTGCCCCAGTAACAGAGCACCCAGGCTGCTGCCCCCCATACCCAGCAGTACAACATGTCGAAAACCGGCATCCCTTATCTCCTGGGCAAAGGACTCTAACCTGTTAACCCGCTCAAGCATAGCACCGGCGATGGCTAACCATCCCAAACGGTTCGTAATCTCGGCTGGCTCCGGTTTCCATACGGTATGGTCTTTGTGCCAGATACGCCGTATGACATCGGCATTACCAAGCTTGGTCAGGGTTGCCTTAACCTCGGCCTCATACATGCCGATATTCGTTTCCGGATGGAATGTTACCATTTCCCCTCTCTTTTCCTTGATGCTCTGATCTTCCTTTCTTATCTTAGCCCACCTCTATCTGCAGCAGATAATTATACTTAGCCATACTAGCTTATCATACCCTGCTTGGCTACCTTATTCACCGCGCGTTCGACTGCCCTGGCGTCTCCCAGATAGTAGTGTTTTTGCGGTTTTAAATCCTCATCAAGCTCGTAGACTAGGGGGATGCCCGTAGGAATGTTAAGCCCTGGTATGTCTTCATCGCTGATATTGTCTAGATATTTAACCAGTGCCCGCAGGCTATTGCCATGAGCCGACACGAGAACATGTTTTCCTGACTTCAGTGTCGGCGCAATAACGTCATGCCAGTAAGGAACGCATCTAACGATAGTGTCTTTCAGGCTTTCTGTGAACGGAAGCTCACTTGCACCAAGCTCTCTGTATTTAGGGTCATTTCCCGGATATCTTTTGTCTGTTTTATCAAGGGCCGGCGGCCGGATATCATAACCCCTTCTCCACATATGCACCTGCTCTTCGCCCACTTTCAAGGCCATTTCCGCTTTATTAAATCCCTGCAATGCACCGTAGTGCCTTTCGTTCAAGCGCCAGGAGCAATACACGGGTATCCACATCAGGTCCATCTCGTCCAGAACCAGCCAGAGGGTCCTTATGGCTCTCTTGAGTACGGAGGTAAAGGCAACATCAAAAAGGTATCCCCTTTCTCTTAGTGTTCTTCCCGCTTCTTTGGCCTCGGTAATTCCCTTGTCGGACAGGTCAACATCAGTCCATCCGGTAAATCTGTCTTCCTTATTCCAGATACTTTCTCCATGTCTGAGGAGCACGAGTTTTATTGTCATATCAGAACCTCTTAATGGCAGGAACTTATCCTTACCACCTAGCTTATAGTCTCTACCTTAAGCAGATTGGTAGTGCCTTTTTCTCCAAGTGGTATGCCACCTGTGATTACTATCACGTCACCCGGCTTAGCTAAACCAAGGCTCTTGGAAAGCTTTGACGCCGCATCAAACAGGTCGGATATAGAAGATGGGGTGGTCACATGAACGGGCTGAACACCCCAGTACAGTACCAGCCTCTTGCAAACAGCCTCACTGGGAGTCATCGCCAGAATGTTCATGCGGGGCCGGTATTTTGATACCCGAGCCGCGGTGCTCCCTGACTCGGTAAAGGCGATGATTGCGCGGGCATTCAGGCTATGAGCAGTAAGGCAAGCATTATAACTTATCAACTCCTCGGTTCTTTGCTCAAACCAGGTTCTTTTTTCCGACAAGGCCAACTCGTAGGGCAGCTTCTTTTCGGTTTCCCGGGCAATCCTGTCCATCATCTTTACTGCCTCTAACGGATGTTCCCCAATCGAAGTCTCTTCCGAGAGCATAGTAGCGTCCGTACCATCGAATATGGCGTTGGCCACATCTGTAGCCTCAGCCCGGGTCGGCCGCATTGATTTCACCATCGATAGGAGCATCTCAGTGGCAGTAATTACCGGTTTTCCAGCGCGGTTACACTTCTTGATTATCTCCTTTTGCACCATGGGCACCTTCTCCAGCGGAATATCGACTCCAAGGTCTCCCCTCGCCACCATAACACCGTCACTTATGGCCAAAATGCCGCTGAAATTACTTACCGCCTCGCCGCGCTCGATTTTAGCGACAATGGGTATGTTAGCGTTATTGTCATTTAGAACGGATCTCACATCAGCTATATCTTGCGTACTCGTGACAAACGACAGCGCCAGATAATCAGGCTGCTGGGTAATAGCAAAAAGAAGCTTCTCCCGTAAATCACCGGTCACGAACGGGCCGGAAGTACGCATTCCCGGCACCACAAGCCCTCGCTCCTCGGTGAGAATGCCGCCAACAGTGACCAGGCACTTCACCTCGCTGCCGTCTATTTGCTGCACCTTAAGCTGCATAGCGCCGTCAGCGAGAAGAACGGTATCCCCCAGTTTTACATCTTGAGGGAGATTGGGCAGGTTTACTGACACCCTTGCCGCATCGCCTTCTATCTGCTGGGTAGTGAGCACCAGTTGAGCACCTTTTTTCAATATAGCCCGGTCACCCTTCAGCTTTCCGGTACGATATTTGGGACCGGGTAAGTCTATAAGAATGGCAATCTCTACTCCCAGACGCTGGCTCAGGTTTCTTAGGGTCTGCACAAAATGGGCGTGTTCAGTTGGCTTGCCGTGGGAGAGATTAAGCCGGGCAACATTCATACCTGCCCTGATTAACTTCTCAATCACCGCCGTCGAGCTGGTGGCCGGGCCGATAGTGCATACTATCTTGGTACGTCTTCCGTATAGTCTTGTCTGCTTCATTGTATCTCCCTGCTTCGAGAATATTTCATATCAGTAGCTTTTATACCATCCTTCGGCCAAATCGGGGAACCGGCTGTCGGCGTACCCCATCTTGGCATACCAGGGCATAGCCCAAGCGTTAGCCATCTCAGTCAGTTCTATGAGTCTGGTTACTGTCTGACTTTCAAAGAAGCTGAGCCTCTCTTCCCTGGAACTAATCTGAGTGGCTTCTTGCCAGAGGGCCCGCCCGGCCATAAAACCCGAAGCTCCGGCCTTACAGGCTATCTCTACCTCTTTCCTGAAACGCTCAAAGTCAGCGCCGGCACTGAGAAGTACCCAGGGTAGTCGAGAAACCTGACTCAGTTCCCGGCAGTAAGACTTTAGCTTAACCTCGTCCTTCTCGTAATCTATGTCGGCAGGGAACTCGGACTTCAAGATGTCTATTGGTAATGCAGTAAGTCTGCTGGCCGCTTCTATGACCAACTCAGGTTTCTTCTTGAAAAATTCTTCCGGGTTATCCTTTTCTTCGGCGGTGGGGTAGCTTACTGATTCGACCAGCAAGGGTATATCCTCTTCAATGCATTGCTCGGCCACCTTGCCTACCAGGTCCAACTGTTTTGAGGCTACCTCCTTAAGGTCGACCCGGAAATAGAGTAGAAGCTTGACGGCGGAAGCACCCAGCTTTTTAACTTTCCTTACGCTCCAATCAGGCAGCAGTTCGGTGATTCTTGCCGTACTAGCGCCAGAATACCCGGTCTTTTCCGCGCTAACGAGAAGCCCGGTGTGTCCGGGCAAGAGACCTGAAGCTATAGCCTGACCGGCGCCATAGATTGGGTCAAGCAAGACGGCGCTGGCGAAGGGTGCGACAACACCTACCAGATCAAGCTTGAAATCAACCATTTGCCGGTAGCTTACAGCTTCAGGTTTTTTCTCGTTGAGCGCCCGTTGCAATGACTCTCTATGGTCTATGGCACAGACTGTTAGAATGCCTTTGGCATTGGCTACCTGCTGGAGTCCCCTGAGTTTGCCAGGCGATAATCTCGACATTAAGTCCTCCCTTCGGACAAAAGCCCACAGGTATTCTTTTCTTTCATGCAGAAAGAAGGCTGGCCAATTCCTCAAGCCGTGGGCTAAGTGTTTTCTTCTTCCCCCAGGTATCCTCTAACGCGGTATAGACTATTTCGTTCTTTATCTCGCCGACCATGTAACCGCTTTTACCCTTCAGCAAAGCGCTGACTGCGGCAGACCCCAAATTACTGGCAAGGACCCGGTCACGTGCTGTGGGCGAACCACCGCGCTGGACGTGGCCCAGAATACACACCCTGGATTCAATCTTCAGTTTATCTTTTGCCTCTTGAGCAATCGTAAAGGTATGGCCGGGTTGGTCGCCTTCGGCTACTACTACGATGGCGCTTTTCTTTCCATGCTCAAAACTCTCCCGCAATCTTGTCCAGAGCTCATCGGTACTATCATCTTCAGGAATAATCGTCTCTTCAGCACCTCCGGCGATACCGCTTTCCAGGGCGATGAACCCTGTATGGTGCCCCATCACCTCTACAAAGAAGAGCCGTTCATGTGACATGGCGGTATCGCGAATACGATCAATAGCCTCTAGTGCCGTATTCACCGCCGTATCAAAACCTACGGTATAATCAGTTCCGTACACATCGTTATCTATGGTCGTTGGCACGCCGCTAATGCTAACATTATACTCATTAGCCAGGAGCGCACCGCCACGGAAAGTGCCGTCGCCGCCCATTAAAACCAGACCGTCAATTCCTACTTCTTCCATTACCTTTATCGCCTTTGCCCTGCCCTCAGTGGTCGTGAATTCAGGACAGCGTGATGTTTCCAGTATAGTTCCGCCCCGATGTATGATATTGATTATGGATTTCCTGTCCAGCGCCGACATATCACCATTAATTAGTCCGCTATAGCCACGCCTTATACCTACAATCTCCACGTTATTGGTCATAGCAGTTCGTACCGCTGCCCGGATGCAGGCATTCATGCCGGGAGCGTCACCTCCACTGGTCAATATGCCAATCCTTCTCATGCTAACTCCTCTCCACGTGATTACCTTCACATCCAGTAACGCAACTTCGTAATGACACCAGAGATTTCTCTCGTCCTCTGACTATTTATCCTGTAATACAGCCACTCCGGGTAGCACTTTACCCTGCAATAGCTCAAGCGAAGCTCCTCCCCCGGTAGAGACGTACGACATCTTGTCTGTCAGTCCCATTTCTTCCACTGCCTCGGCGGTGGAGCCGCCGCCAATTACCGTGGTAGCCTTAAGATTAGCGAGGGCTTCCGCCAGGCTGCGTGTCCCTTTAGCAAACTGGGCAATCTCAAATACTCCCAAAGGCCCATTCCAGAAAACAGTCTTGCAACCATTAAGCTCTTTAGAGAATGCCTCAATGGTTTTTGGCCCAATGTCAGCTATCACCCAACCTTCAGGAACGTGAGCTATTGATACTATCTTGGTAGTCGAGCCAGCTTCCAGCTTTTGAGCAACGAGGAGATCCAGAGGAAGCAGCAGTTTGACGCCAAGGGATCTGGCCTTTTCCTCAAGTTTAAGTACATGATCGAGCATATCATTCTCTACAGCTGATGCTCCCACACCGTAGCCCTGGCTCTTTAAAAAGGTAGCTGCCATACCACCGCCAATAAGCAGAGAATCTACCTTGGGTAGGATATTTTCCAGAAGCCCCAGTTTGGTGGCCACCTTAGCTCCGCCTATCATCACGGCAAAGGGCCTGTCTGGATTTCCCATAAGCCCTGACAAGGTCCTAAGCTCTTTTTCCAATAACAGGCCCGCTACGGAGGGTAAGTACTGTGCCACACCAACTATTGAAGCATGGGCGCGGTGGCAGGAGCCAAACGCATCATCTACATAGATATCTGCCAGACGCGATAATCTCTGGGCGAAGTCAGGGTCATTGGCTTCCTCCTGCGGATAAAACCGCAGGTTTTCAAGAAGCACTATGTCGCCGTCCCGCAATTTTGACACTGCTTCCTCAACTTTTGGACCAACACATTCACTCAGCACCTCTACCGGTTTCCTAAGGAGCTCTGATAATCGCTTGGCTGCGGGTGCTAACCTCAACTCTTCCACCACTTTACCATCAGGCCTGTCCAGATGGGAGCAAAGGATAATTCGAGACTGCTGGTTTATGAGGTATTCTATTGTCGGTAAGCAAGCACGGATACGTGTGTCATCAGTGATAGCCCCATCAGGTTTCATTGGCACATTGAAATCCACGCGGACCAACACCTTCTTTTTCTTGACGTCTATGTCTTTCACAGTTCTTTTTGCCATGGTCAACTCCTCCAGCCCCGAGTATTATCTTCCACATGTTAGCGTCGAAGTGTAGCTAATTTTCATTTATACCACAGTATTTGTCTGGCCTCCAGGGGCACTGCAACCCCATCAAAAAAGGGAATGATGCGTGGCGTATAGTGTTCTGCAGGCCGACGGGCCGGGATACGGGCACGATAGAGATAGCTATTCGCTGTTCCAACAGCCTCAACTACCTCCATGACATGAATTTCGGATCCCCCGTTACCCTGTGGATCAGCATAAAGCTGGACCTGCACTGCCTTCGGATCAAGCTCATCAAGATACACTGTTACGGTGACTGTGTAATCATCACCTTCACTCTGCACATCAAGCCTTCCGAAGTGCAATTTCTGCCAATGCCTCTCTAGTAACTCTAGCCAGTGGCATAAGCGTACTGATTCCTTTGCCCCGTCGGCAGTCCGCTTATGATAGTTCCGGGCAGCAGTGAGGTATAGTCTATCGATATACTCTCGCAGCATTCGGTTCGTACTGAATTGCGGGGTGAGCTCAGCCATACTCGTCCGCATGTGTGCAACCCAGGCGGTGGGGATGCCTCGGCCATCACGTTTATAGTAGCACGGAATAATCTCCTCTTCGAGGAGACGGTAGGTTTCTTCCGCTTCTCGGGCATCCCAGTTAGGGTCATCACCATGCTCCTGACCATCGCCGATGGCCCAGCCAACCTCGGCCCGGTAAGCTTCTGCCCACCACCCATCCCGCTCCGATAAGTTTAGGCCACCGTTTACCAGGACCTTCATACCGCTGGTGCCGCAAGCCTCCCAGGGGCGGCGGGGGGTGTTAATCCAGAGGTCCATACCCTGTACCAATTGTTCAGCCAGAGCCATGTCATAGTCGGAGAGGAAGATGACCCTGTTTTGCACGTCGGGCCGAAGCGAATACTCCCACCACGCGCGGATCAGGGCTTTACCCTGTTCATCGCGGGGATGGGCTTTACCGGCAATAACGAGTTGAACAGGCCGATGAGGGTGGTTCAGTATCCTGCTTAGCCGATCAGGGTCATGGAGCAATAGATTTGGTCGTTTATATTCGGTGAAGCGCCGGGCAAAACCTATTGTGAGAACGTCAGGGTCGAGTAGTTGGTTGGATTGTTTTATAAGTTGCACCGAGGCTCCTGCTCTCGCTAGCTGACGGCCAAGACGTGCACGTACGTAATGGATCAGTTGCTGTGCTTCGTCCATACGTAGTTGCCACAGCGACTCGTCGGTTATCTTCTTCAAATCGTCTTTAATCGCATCCATGGTATTTAACCAACGCTCTTTCCCACAGGCATTGGTCCAGGTCGTATCGGCCGTTGCAGAGTCCCATGACGGCATGTGAATACCGTTGGTAACGTGAGTGACTGGTATCTCGCCTTGGGGCCAGCGAGGGAATAGTGGTTGGAAAATGCGCCGGCTTACCTCGCCATGAAGACGACTGACACCATTGACCACCCCTGAACCTCGCATAGCCAGAAAGGCCATATTCAGTGGTTCCTGTGAGTTGGCAGGGTCTTGGCGGCCTAAAGCTAGAAGACCGCCCAATCCAATACCAAGTTGATCCGCATAATTTGCCAGATACCGGCTCACCAGTTCCGGTGAGAACCGGTCAAAACCTGCCTCAACAGGCGTATGCGTAGTAAAGACATTGCCCGCACGAGTTGAGGCCAAAGCTACCTTGAAAGGCTGATGCTCACTCAACATGAAGCTGCGAGCACGCTCGACCACTGCCAGTGCGGCGTGTCCCTCGTTAAGGTGACAGACCTCCGATTTGATACCCATAGCGTCCAGCAGTCGCCAGCCTCCGATACCAAGCACAATCTCCTGCTGCAGGCGCATTTCCGGTCCGCCGCCATACAGTTCACTGGTAATTCCGCGGTCAGGGGGACTGTTGATAGGATCATTACTATCCAGGAGATAAAGCATCACCCGTCCGACCCTGGCTTCCCAAGCACGCAACCACAGGGCGCCGCCGGGAAAGTCTATCATTACTCGAAGCCATTCCCCATCTTGATTGCGAACCGGCATAATCGGAAGCTGCCCGGGGTCGTTGTATGGGTAAGACTCGGTCTGGTCCCCACGGGCATCGACCGCTTGGCGGAAATAGCCCTGCTGGTATAGAAGGCCCACTCCAATTACAGGAACGCCCAGGTCGCTCGCCATCTTGAGATAATCTCCTGCCAGAATCCCGAGACCGCCCGAGTAAATCGGCAAGGCTTCAGTGAGTCCATACTCCATGCTGAAGTAGGCTACTTTTAGTGTCGATTGAGGATGCGTCTGTTGAAACCAGGCCTTTTCTCCTATCGCCTCGCGATGTTCTTCCACAAGTTTGTCCATCAGTCCCCGGAAAGTGGAATCGGTCGCCAGTGCTTTAAGACGATTCGATTTAACCGTTTGAAGCATGAGCCATGGGTTAGAGGTCATACTCCATCCTTCCGGGTCAATATATTTCCATAGCTTGTCAGCGGCGTGATTCCAGGACCAGCGAAGATCAATGGCCAGTTCGGCGAGACCTTCTAAACCTTGTGGCAAGGGAGGCAGCAGATAATAGCTGGATACAGTCATGATAGTCTCCTCACTGTTTATGCTTACCAGGGACTCTTAGCACATTCTTAGGCCTCAGGATATTTTCATTCTCACGGCCGGCAGCGAAATCGCTGATATTTTGAATGGTCGTCTCGGCGATGATGGCCATAGCCTCCTTCGTAAAGAAAGCTTGATGGCCGGTGACAAGCGCATTGGGGAATGTCAGGAGCCGCTCGATCACATCATCAGGAATAATCTCGTCAGAAAGGTCTTCATATAGAATATGCGACTCCTCCTCATAAACGTCAAGACCGACCGCTCCCAGGCTGCCTTTTTTTAGGGCACGGATAAGAGAACGGGTATCCACCAGGGCTCCACGGCTGGTATTAATGAGCATAGCTCCCGGTTTCATGTAAGAGAGGTTCTCAGCGTTAATCAAATGGCGGGTCTCAGGTGTTAATGGAAGATGTAAGCTGACAATATCGGCCTTACTTAATAACTCCTTGAGCGGGACATAGCGGACCCCCAGTTTGGTGCATTCCGGATTCTCAGTCACATCATAGGCCAGGAGAAGGCAGCCGAAACCATGCAGAATGCGGGCGAACACGCTGCCTATTTTCCCGGTGCCAACAATGCCAATTGTTTTGCCATGCAGTTCAAAACCAATTAACCCATCGAGCAAGAAATTCCCTTCTCGAACTCGTGTAAATGCCCGGTGGATCTTGCGGTCTAAGTCAAGCATCATGCCGACGGCGAACTCGGCCACTGCGTAGGGGGAGTACAGTGATACCCGCATGATAGTCATGCCCAGTTCTTCGGCTGCCTTGAGATCAACGTTGTTGAAACCAGTTGCCCGCAAGGCTACGAGCCGTGTGCCGCCATCAGCCAGCTGCTTGATTACTCTCTTGCTTAGAATATCATCAACAAAGCAGCAGACAGACGGATATTGCCGGGCTAAGACGGTTGTACTTTCTTCAAGCCGAGCTTCAATAAAATTGAGTTCGTGTTTGTTTTGACTAGCCGCCTTAAGGAATTCCTTATCATAAGAACGTGTGCTATAAACGAGCACTTTCATAATCGCCTCCTCAACTACAAAACCCATCGCTGGACATGGACACCGTATTTAGAGATCTAACCGTTCAATTATATCAAGTAAGCGTCTCGAATATCCGAACTCGTTGTCATACCAGACTTGAAGCTTAACCATGCTCCCCTGCACCACCTGCGTGGAAAGGGCATGAACGATGCCGGAATGGGTATCACCAATAATATCGGCTGATACCAGATCCTCTTCAGTGTATCCGAGGATACCCTTCAAGGAACCTTCGGCAGCTTTCTTGAAAGCGGCATTGACCTGCTCCACTGTGGTAGATTTATTCAAATCTGCGACGATATCAGTGATAGCGCCATCGGGAATCGGTACACGGATAGCCAGAGCTCGAAGCCTGTCCTTGAGTTCAGGAAGCACTAACGTAGTGGCCACGTCCGATCCGGTAGTGCTGGGAACCAGAGATACAGCCGCAGCCCTCCCTCTATTCCGTTTCTTATCCGGCCTGTCCACAAGCGCCTGACTGGCCGTATAGGCGTGAACAGTGGTTGCCATTGCCCGCTCGACGCCGAAACTGTCCATCAGTACTTTGAGCGGTGGAG
>Ga0307442_1001840_pt1 | contig 10432 bp, 6 predicted proteins | sample SalMarWE160430MG_FD_202143 | JGI IMG/M metagenome (GOLD analysis project Ga0307442, IMG submission 202143) | Salt marsh sediment microbial communities from the Plum Island Ecosystem LTER, Massachusetts, United States - WE1604-30 | ecosystem: Environmental > Aquatic > Marine > Intertidal zone >... | reverse complement strand
GCCTTCTTCGCCTCCTCGCCGTCGGCGGCGCGGATGTAGCCGTTCTCGACCATCCGGTCGATGACCCAGTTGCGCCGCGCGATCGCGCGGTCCTCGTGCCGGAAGGGGTTGTAGTTCTCCGGCGCCTTCGGCAGCGCCGCGAGATAGGCCGCCTCGGGGATCGTCAGCTGATTGACCGGCTTGTCGAAGTAGTTGAGCGCTGCCGCGGCGATCCCGTAGGAGCCGAGGCCGAGATAGATCTCGTTCAGATAGAGCTCGAAGATCTTGTCCTTCGAATAGGCCTGCTCGATCCTGAGCGCCAGCAGCGCTTCCTTGATCTTCCGCTCGTAGGAGACCTCGTTGGAAAGGAGGAAGTTCTTCGCTACCTGCTGGGTGATGGTCGACGCGCCGACCGGGCGCTTGCCGGAGCCTCGATTGCGAATGTTGACGACTGCGGCGCGAAGGATGCCGCCGATGTCGATGCCGTCATGCTCGTAGAAGTTCTTGTCCTCCGCCGACAGGAACGCCGCCTTGAGCAGGTCGGGCACGGCCTGGATCGGCAGATAGAGGCGTCGCTCGCGCGCATGCTCAGCGACGAGCTGTCCGTCGGCCGCGTGGATGCGTGTCATGACCGGTGGCTCGTACTGCGCGAGGCGGTCGTAATCGGGCAGATCGGCGTTGAACGTCTGGAGCAGAACGCCCGCGGCCACAGCGAGACTGAGAAGCATGAAGGCTCCTATCCCGAAGACGTAGCCAAGTATCCTTAACAACATGATCAGGGCGCCTTGGCGGATTCAGGCCTTCCGAGTTCCCCCCGCATTCAGCACTTTTATGATGAAACTGAGGCGAAACATCAAGGAATTCAAGCGATTTACGGCGTTTCCACCGAAGCGGCGGCGATGTTGTTGAAAAACAACGTCCCGCTCACTGCCCGGCCGTCATGCGTCCGCGGAGGAACGCTTCGATGGCCCGCGCCACCGTCTTCGCCTCGTTTGCCGGCCAATCGTCGGAGCTGAAGAGCTTCTCGTCGTCGGTGTTCGAGAGATAGCCGAGTTCCAGGAGAACGGAGGGCACTTCCGGAGCCTTCAGCACACGGAAGGAGGCCCGCCGCCACGGATTGGAGTTGAGCGCCACTTCGCCGCGCATGTCGGCAACCAGCGACTTGGCGAATCGGACGGAGAGATTCCTTGTCTCGCGGCGGGCGAGATCGAAGAGGATATCGGCGACGTCGTCCGGCTGATCCTCGAGCGCCAGTCCGGCCAGGATGTCGGAGCGGTTCTCATGCTCGGCGAGCGCTTGCGCGAGCGCGTCGGAAGCGTCGTCCGACAAGGTGTAGACCGTGGCGCCGCGCACATAGTCCTGGCGCACGGTATCGGCGTGAACGGAGATGAAGAGCGCCGCCTTCCGCTTCTGCGCGATTTCCACGCGATCGGGGAGCGAGAGGAAGGTGTCTTCGGTGCGCGTCAGAACAGGATCGATCTGGCCGCCAGCCGTGAGTTGCCGCGCAAGCTCCTTCGAGAAATCCAGCGTGATGTCCTTCTCGAGCACCCCGTCCTTGCCGGTGGCCCCCGAATCGATGCCGCCGTGGCCAGGATCGATGACGACGACCGGCAGGCCGCTGCTCCTGACCGGAGATTCCTCTGTCGTGCCGCGCAGAGCGGCGGTCACGCGAGTCGGCCGGTCCTGAAGCGTAGCGGCGGCGAACGCCTCCTCCGTTGTCGGCACCATGTCGACGACGAGCCGGGCCGGCTCCGTGCCGATGGGATCGAGCACGAACGTGTTGACCACTTCCACCGGGCTCGCCAGGTCGAGCACGACGCGCGCCCTGCCCGGCGCGATCAGTCCGTAGCGGTAGTCGCTGACGAGGCCGCGCCCGCCGCTCGGCTTCGCCGCTCCCTCGAAATCCACGTCCGGCATGTCGATTACCAGCCGGTTTGGATTGGCGAGGCGCAAGAGGTTGTATTCAGGACTCTTCTCGAGATCGACGACGAAGCGCGTGCGGCTGTCGTCCCCGATGACACGCATCGCGGCGACGACATTCGGCGGAACCGCGTGGACAGCCCCGACGGCGAGGACCGCAAGCACGGCAACGACCATGAGGCGCAGCACCAAGCGCATCGGCATTCGATCCCTTCGGAGCGCCTCCATCGCTCGACTCAGCCGGCGAGACAAGGGCACGCCAAGGCGGCTGTGAACAATCCGCGGCGCCTACGGCGGGGGCCGCCGAACCGGTCTTCCGGGCCCTGTTCACGATATCGTAGGCGCGAAAATAGGCGTCTCCGCAAGGCTGTTAGGTGGAGACTCTTGCATTAACCCCGGCCTGTTCCTAATAACGACGTGACGGATTCCTCCTTGGCCGCGGACCGGCGCGACGTGACGCGACCCGCTCGCCAGCCGCAATTTGCTGGTTTTTTCGGCCAGGTCGAAGACGGGCCCCGTGCGCAGAGGCGCGAGGGCCGTGTTCCGCGGGACGAGTCGTCCCGCCTTGTCTCGAAAGGCCGCTGATGCACTTCCGGCATCCGACGTCCGCTAGATCGCCCTTGGGGCCGGCATTGGGCCGCGCTCCGTCCGGCGACGGCTGCGTCGGCTCGGCAGGCAACCGTAGAGTCAGCCTTTCGCCTTCCAACAAAATAGGACCCCGGGCCGCACGCGGCGCGCGCCGGCGGGGTCCGGAGTCAATCTTCCATGTCCAACAAAATGCTCATCGATGCGACCCACCCGGAAGAAACCCGGGTGGTCGTGCTACGCGGCAATCGGGTTGAGGAGTTCGATTTCGAGGCGGCCGATCGCCAACCGCTCAGAGGCAACATCTATCTTGCCAAGGTAACCCGGGTCGAGCCGTCGCTTCAGGCGGCGTTCGTCGACTACGGCGGAAACCGCCACGGCTTCCTCGCCTTCTCCGAAATCCATCCCGACTACTACCAGGTCCCCTTCGCCGATCGTCAGGCGCTCCTGCAGGAGCAGGCCCGCGCCGATGCCGAGCAGGCAGAGCGCGACGACGAGCAGGCGAACCGGGCAGGCCGGCGCGAAGCTGAGGAGGCCGCGGGCGAAGACGAAGAGAGCCCGGAGGAAGCAGTCGACGAGGCGTCTGAGGCCATAGAAGCGAGCGCTGAGTCGGAAGACGGCGGCGAGGCTTCCGAGGAGGAGCCCGACCGGTCGGAAGACGTCGAGGCGATCGCCGCCGACGCCGCCCGCCCCGAGGAAATAAGCGCGTCAGTCCCTGCCGACGACGAAGCCGCCGAGCCCGAAGAGGCGGAGGAGCTCGAGGCAAGCTCGTCCGACGAGGCGGAGACGAGCGAGCAGGACGTCGAGCAAGAAGACGAGAACGTCGAGAGTGTCGGCGCGGAGGATGCGCTCGAGGAACTGCCGGAGCGGCGCAAGCCTCGGCCCCGCCAGTACAAGATCCAGGAAGTGATCAAGCGCCGCCAGGTGCTCCTCGTGCAGGTCGTCAAGGAAGAGCGCGGCAACAAGGGCGCGGCGCTCACCACCTATCTCTCGCTCGCCGGCCGCTATTCGGTGCTGATGCCGAACACCGCGCGCGGCGGCGGCATCTCCCGCAAGATCACGACGCCGGTCGACCGTAAGCGCATGAAGGCGATCGCCTCAGACCTGGAAGTGCCGGAGGGCATGGGCGTGATCCTTCGGACCGCCGGCGCCAACCGTACCAAGAGTGAGATCAAGCGCGATTTCGAATACCTGCTCAGGCTCTGGGAGAACGTGCGCGAGCTGACGCTGCGCTCTTCCGCGCCGAAGCTCGTCTACGAGGAAGGCAACCTCATCAAGCGTTCGATCCGCGACCTCTATTCGCGCGAGATCGACCAGGTGGTCGTTGCCGGCGACGACGCGTATCGCGAGGCGAAGGACTTCATGCGCATGCTCATGCCGAGCCATGCGCGAAACGTGCAGCTCTACAAGGAAAGCTCGCCGATCTTCTCGCGGAGCGGCGTCGAGGCGCAGCTCGACGCGATGTTCTCGCCGCAGGTCACGCTGAAGTCCGGCGGCTATATCGTCATCAACCAGACCGAGGCGCTGGTCTCGATCGACGTCAACTCGGGGCGCTCGACGCGCGAGCACTCGATCGAGGACACCGCGCTCAAGACCAATCTCGAAGCGGCGGAGGAGATTTCCCGCCAGCTCAGGCTGCGCGACCTCGCCGGCCTCATCGTCATCGACTTCATCGACATGGAGGAGAAGCGCAACAACCGCTCGGTCGAGCGCAAGCTGAAGGACTGCCTGCGCGCTGACCGCGCCCGCATTCAGGTCGGCCGCATCTCCCACTTCGGACTACTCGAGATGTCACGCCAGCGCATCCGCACCGGCGTGCTTGAAAGCTCCACCGTCTCCTGCTCGCATTGCCGCGGCACCGGTCAGGTGCGCTCGGTATCGTCGCTCTCGCTGCAGATTCTTCGCGCGCTCGAGGATCACCTGCTTCGCCACAGCGGGCATCATCTTGTCGTGCGCACGCGCGAGGAGGTGGCGCTCTATGTGTTGAACCAGAAGCGCCGGCATCTCGCCGAGCTCGAGGAGCGCTTCGGTGTGCAAATAGCAGTTTCCGGCGAGGCGCCGGAAAACGGCGCCGGCTACGCGATCGAGCGTGGGGCGCCGGCCGAGGATCGCCCGGAGACCACCAGCGCGGTCGCGATGCACGACATGCCCGAAGCCGCCGTCGAGGAAGAGGAAGCGGAGGTCGAGCGCGACGTCGAGGCCGGCGAAGGTCGGGAGCGACGACCGCGCCGTCGCCGTCGCCGTCGCGGCAACGGAGACGATCGCCACGAGCACACTCACGTAGAGGCCGAAGCCGACGAGGAAGAGCCCGAAGGCGAGCGCAAAGAGGAAGAAGAGCGCGTTGCCGCGGAGGACGAGACGTCCGAAACCGCCGCGAGCCGCGAGCGGCGTCGCCGGCGCGGTCGGCGCGGTGGACGCCGCCGGGGTCGCGGGCGCGAGAACGGCAACGGTCAGCGCGAAGAAGCCGCCTCGTCTGCTTCCGAGGACGCTCAGAGCGAAGGCGAAAACGGCTATCCCGCCTCGTTCGCGCCCGAGCCCTCCGCGCCTTATGCGGAGGCGCCGGCTGTCAAAGTGGAGCCTCTTCAGGATGAAGTGGCCGACGCTTCGTCTTTCGAGCCTGAGCCGGCGAGCGAGGAGCCATACGCCGCTGAGCCGAGCGCAGAGCCGGCCGAGCAGCCAAGTGCGGAGCGGCGGAACGAAGTGGAGCGTGAAGAGCCCCTGGCGGCCGAACCGGAGCCTGCCCCCACGCCGGAGCCGGAGGACGATCGCCCGAAGCGTACCGGTTGGTGGAACCGACGCTCCTCGTTCTTCTGACGCGAGGGCCCAACCCCTCTCCCACAGGGAGAGGGTGTCGCCGAAGGCGACGGGTGCATCCGGCTGCTTCGCAGCCACCTTCTCCCTATGGGAGAAGGCTCACTGCGCCTCCCCCTAGGGAAACAGCGGCAGCTGCAGAAGGCCGGTCGTCTCGTCGAGGCCGAAGGCGATGTTCATGTTCTGCAGCGCTTGGCCGGCCGAGCCTTTGACGAGGTTGTCGAGCACCGAGATCACGATAGCGCGGCCGGGGACGCGGTCGGCGAAGACGCCGACCTGAACGTAGTTCGAGCCGCGCACATTCTGCGTCTGCGGCAGCACGCCTTCCGACGCGACATGCACGAAAGGCTCGTCGGCGTAGGCGACCGACAGCGCCTTGCGCAGATCGTCCGCCGTGCCCCCGGCAAGCCGCACATAGGAGGTGCAAAGCTCGCCCCGGCTCATCGGGATCAGATGCGGCGTGAAATTCACCGTCACCTTGGAGCCGATGGCGAGCCCGATCTCCTGCTCGATCTCCGGTGCGTGCCGATGCCTCGCCACCGAATAGGGCGAGAGCCCCTCGCCCGCCTCGGTGAAGAGCGTGTTCTGCTTCAAGCCGCGCCCGGCGCCGGACACGCCGGACTTGGCGTCGATGATGATGTCGCTTGAATCGACGATGCCGGCTCTGACCAGCGGCACCAGCGCCAGGAGCGCCGCGGTCGGATAGCAGCCCGGACAGGCGACGAGCCGCGCATTGGCGATTCTCTCGCGATAGAATTCGGTGAGCCCGTAGACGGCCTCCTTCTGCAGCTCCGGCGCGCGGTGAGTGTGGCCGTACCACTCGGCGTAGGTCGCCATGTCGTGGAGACGGAAATCCGCCGACATGTCGATGACCTTGATCTTCGGATTGGCGGCGAGCACCGCCGCCGTGATCTCCTGCGTCGTCCCGTGCGGCAGCCCGCAGAAGACGGCGTCGAGCTCCGTCCAGTCGACCTTCTCCCATTCGACGAGGTTCGGCAGGTCGAGCATGAAGAAATGCGGAAAGACCTCCGCCATGGCCTTGCCGGCATGCGTGTTGGCGGTGAGCGCCCTGATCTCGACGTTTGGATGCCGGGCGGCGAGGCGCACGAGATCGGCGCCGGTATAGCCGGACGCGCCGAGAACGCCGATCCTGATCTTGTCCATCGCCTTGGGCTCCGCGGGAAAAACGCGGCTCGCGGTCTAGCGGCTTGCAGCGGCGGAGTAAACGTCGGCCCCGAAGCGTCGGCACCTTCGAGTCACCAAGACGACGGCTGCGCGATAGACTCCACGCGTGGTTGCGGCTAACCACGGACCCGTGCCGTTGTGGCGCGCAGAGCGGACATCGGCCGGACCGAGCGGCGGAGCGGTTCATTGAGGGTGTTCTCCATTATCCGTTCCGAGTTGGCCTTCGTGGTCGCCGCGGCCAGCGTCGCCATCCTCTATTCGGTCGGGGCAGCTTGGCTCGACGACCTCTCCAATCCGGTCAAGTTCGTCGCGCTCTTCGTCTGGATACTCGGCACGGTGCTTTGGGCGGTCTTTGCCGCTGTCCGCCACGCCGACGGCCTCGCGGAGCTTCTGGGCGAACCCTACGGCACGCTCATCCTGACGATTTCGGTGATCTGCATCGAAGTGGCGATGATCAGCGCCGTCATGCTGCACGGCGCCGAGGATCCCGCGCTCGCCCGCGACACGATGATGGCGGTGATGATGATCGTACTCAACGCGATGGTAGGCGTCTCCCTCCTCATCGGGGGAATCCGCTATCGAGAGCAGGAGTACAATCTGCGCGGAACGCGGGCGTTCCTGTCGGTGCTGATCACCTTGTCGACCGTGACGCTCATCCTGCCGCGCTTCACGACCTCAACGCCCGACCCCAGTCTGAGCCAGAGGCAAGCCGTTCTGTTCAGCCTGGTCACCATCGCGCTCTACGGCGCCTTTCTCGCCATTCAGACCATCCGCCATCAGGGCTTCTTCCTGGATGCAGACGCCGCGCAGACTGTCAAAGAGACGGGACACAAGGCGCACGATCAAGGGCACGCGCTTGGGCACGAGCACGAGGTGCGGTCGGTCTCCTTCCACGCCGTCTTGCTTGTGTTCACGCTTCTGCCGATCGTCCTTCTTGCCAAGAAGCTGGCGGTCCTCGTCGACGAGGGGATATCCGTGCTGAGTGCGCCGACGGCTCTCGGCGGCGTGCTGGTCGCGACGATCGTCCTGGCGCCGGAAGGGCTGGCCGCCTTCCGCGCCGCTGCCGTCAACCACCTGCAGCGCGCGATGAACATCTGCTTCGGCTCCGCGCTCGCAACGATCAGCCTCACCGTGCCCGCCGTCGTCACGGTCAGTATCCTGACCGGCAAGCACGTCGTCCTCGGGCTCGATCCCACGGAGCTGATATTGCTTTGCCTGACTCTGGTCTTGAGCCTGATCACCTTCAGTGGACCGAAGACCAACATCCTTCAGGGAGCCGTCCACACCGTCGTCTTCGTGATCTACTTGATCCTGATCTTCGACCCGTGAGCACACGAGATTATGCCCGCCGTTGCCACGCAAATGGCCGGGCGCTTGCGCGCGACCTCCGTGAACCTTAGATGGACCCTGTTTCGTCCGGGTCTGGCAAAGGAGCTTTGATGTCTGCCATTGACCGTCGCGGGACTGGCGAGAGGTTCGTCGCCTAGGGCCACGATCGCCTGCCGGGTGCTCAAGCCCGGTTTTCTTCTCGACCAGTTCCAACCGCGCCGCCCGCCGGCCCTCAGCCGGCGCGTTGTTGCATGCCCTGCTGAGACGCGGGGCACATGACGGTCGAGACAATGACAAGCTCAAACGAACTGGCCGCATTCGGCTGGACCCATCATTTTCAATCGCAGCTCTCTCATGAGGAGCGGGAGACGTGCATTCCCGCGCGCGTGCTTGCCGTGCACCGCAATCGCCTGGAGGTCGCAAGCTCGTCGCTGACGATCAGCGTCCTGCCGTTCGCCGAGACGGACGATGCCGCGACGATCGGCGACTGGCTTCTGCTCGACGCCGATACGCATGCGCCGCGGCGTGTTCTTCGCCGCTCAAGCCTCTTCTGGCGCAAGGCGGCAGGCATGGCGCAGCGTATGCAGCCGATCGCCGCCAACGTCGACACGCTGTTCGTCGTGTCATCCTGCAATCGGGACTTCAACGTGGCACGGCTCGAGCGCTATCTCGCTTTGGCACGAGAGGCGGACGTCACGCCCGTCGTCGTTCTGACGAAGGCGGATCAGGTCGAGGATGCGCGCCCGTTCCTGACCGCGGCGATGAAGCTCATGGCCGGCCTCCTCGCCGAGGCGCTCGACGCGCGCTCCGCTGAGAGCGCCGCGCTCTTGCGGCCCTGGTGCGGCGTCGGTCAGACGGTCGCGTTGGTGGGCTCGTCGGGGGTCGGGAAGTCGACGCTCGTCAATACGCTTCTGGCGGAAGACGTTCAGGCGACCGCCGGTATCCGCGAGGATGATGCCAGAGGCCGGCATACGACGAGCGGACGCTCGTTGCACCGGCTGAAGGCTGGCGGCTGGCTGCTCGACACGCCGGGCATGCGCGAGCTTCAGATCGCGGATGCCGGAGACGGTGTCGAACAGGTCTTTGCCGAGATCGCTGAGGTCGCCGGCCGATGCCGCTTCGCCGATTGTCGGCACGAGGGCGAGCCGGGCTGCGCGGTTGAAGCCGCCCTCGCCGAGGGAAGCATCGATCCCGAGCGGCTTCGGCGCTACCGCAAGCTCGTTGCGGAAGACGCGCGCAACTCGGAGTCCGTTCACGAGCGACGCAGGCGCGAGCGCGTCTTCGGCAAGCTGATCAAGTCCGTGAAGGCCGATATGCGCTCACGCGGCAAGCGCTGACGGACTTACTTGAGCCCTACCCCGGTCTCGCGCTGGAAATAGATGAGGTCTAGCGACGGGGCGGCGTCGTGGCCGGCGAGCGCGGTCACGAGCGCGTGCACCTGGCCGCGGTGATGCGTCTGGTGATTGAAGAAATGCGCCAGCGCGGGAGCGAGCTTCTGGGTGATGTCCGCCGGATTCGTGACTGTGCGGTAGCTGAACGTGCCCGCCAGCCGCGCTTCGTTGAGACCTTCGACGAAGGTGGCGATGCGCGCGTCCTCCGCCTCGCGCTCGCGTCTGAGCGTTGCGAGGTCGTCGCAGGGGACGGTGTCGAGCTTGGTGTAAGTGGGTCCCTCGCCTGTGAAGCGGTGCATCCAGATGCGGTCGGCGACGAGGATGTGGTTGAGCGTGCGATGCACCGAGCCGAAAAACGCGCCCTTGTCGGCGCGATAATCGGCATCCGGAAGCTTGGCGGCGGCGTCGTAGATGCGGCGGTTGGCCCATTCGTTGTAGCGGGCGAACATCTCGAAATGCGCTTTCATGCGGCCTTGCGGCTCCTTTTGCGGTTGCGCGGTTGGCTCTCTCCAGCCTCGACGACCCGCACCGTGTCCGGCAAGCAAGCGCGGATCGTAGCGGCGATGGCGCGATAGCGCTCCGCGCGCGGATCGGTCGAGCGGAAAGCGAGCGCGATGACGCGGAAGGCGGGCGGATCCTTAATCGGCGTATAGCGAATGAGCCCGTCGAACGTCTCTCCGTCGGCAGCCGCGAGCGCCGGCATGATGGAGCATCCGGCGCCGGCCGCGACCATGTGCCGAAGCGTCTCCAGGCTTGTCGCATGGCGCCGCGCACCGCCGGTGGTGTTGCGGCAAAGCGCCAGCGTCTGGTCGCGCAGACAATGGCCTTCCTCGAGTGGGATGAGACGCCTGCTTTCGAGTTCGGCGATCGTCAGCGCGTGTGTGTTCAGGTCCATCTCGGCGGGATGGATCGCCACGAAGGGCTCCTCGAAGAGCGGGACGATGTCGAGCCCCTCGCCCTGGATCGGAGTGGAGATCAGCGCAATGTCCGTCTCTCCCGCCGTAAGCGACGCGACGATCTGCTCGGTGCGCCCTTCGCGCAGCACGAACTCGACATTCGGGAAACGCTGGCGCAGAGGCCGCAGGATATGCGGCGCGATATAAGGGCCAAGCGTCGCGATGACGTCGACGCGGAGCGCACCTGAAAGCCTGTCACCTGCCGAGGCGAGCTCGAGGAAACGCCTCCCCTCGTCGAGCGCACGGCGCGCCTGGCGGATGAGATCGTCTCCGCCG
>Ga0307442_1001839_pt1 | contig 10433 bp, 8 predicted proteins | sample SalMarWE160430MG_FD_202143 | JGI IMG/M metagenome (GOLD analysis project Ga0307442, IMG submission 202143) | Salt marsh sediment microbial communities from the Plum Island Ecosystem LTER, Massachusetts, United States - WE1604-30 | ecosystem: Environmental > Aquatic > Marine > Intertidal zone >... | reverse complement strand
TTAGTTCCGCCAGGCGCCGGACTATCTCCAGGTCGTGCTGCCAGGTCTTGCCAAAGCCGATGCCGGGGTCTAAAATGATGTTTTCCCGGGGCACGCCGGCCTGCGAGGCTATCTCCAGACTTCCCTTAAGAGAAGCCGTTATCTCCGCCATGGGATCACTATAGTCGGCGGTATCACGCTTGAGGGCGGCGTCGTAGCCGCCTTTATCCCGCTGGTTGCTCATCAAGACTATGGGGACATTCCATTTGGCGGCCAGTTCGGCCAGACGGGGGTCGTGCTTTAAGCCCCACTGGTCGTTGAGCATCTTTGCCCCCGCCTCCAGCGCTTTTTCCGCCACCTCTGATTTATAGCTGTCAATGCTTACCGGGACGGAAAGCTCCGCCGCCAGCCTTTCAATAACCGGTATCACCCGCTTCAATTCTTCTTCAACAGAAACCGGCGGGGCGCCGGGGCGGGTGGATTCGCCGCCGACATCTATTATATCGGCGCCTTCTTCGGCCAGCTGCTTTGCCCGGGCCAGAGCGGCTTCGATGTCATCAGCGACGCCGTCGCCGGAGAAAGAGTCCGGGGTAACGTTGAGGATGCCCATGACATAGGTGCGCTCCCCCCAGCGCAAATCAAGGTTCCCGCAGCGGGTGACAGCTAAAGTGGTCTGTTTTGCCATAGCTAACCATATTTTAGCACCCTTTGGGCGGGGTGGCTAGATGGCGACACTGCACTACAGGCAGACTATCCGCTCCTGAGGTTCTGGATAATTTCCCCCCAGTTAGGTCTTTTCCCGTACCTGAGCAGGTAGATTCGAAAGGCCCTGACAGCCAAGAACAGGACTCCGATGATAGTCAGCACCAGCACCGCGATGCTGACCGCCAGCTGCCAGGCGGCAATATCGCTCACACCCAACCTCAGCATGGCTGCCATCGGAGCCGTTACCGGGAAGATGGTCAGCACTACCCAGATGGGGCTGTTGGGGAAAATGAACAGTAGAGATGAGAACCAGACAGGGACGAAGACGAGCATGGTATAAATCATGGACAGCTGTTGTCCTTCCCGGGCGTTGGGGCTGATAGCGCCGACGCCCGCCGATAGGGCGGCGAACAACAGATAACCCAGAATGAAATAGACTATCCCCAGAATGATAAAGTTAGCCGGTAGTTGTATAGTGCTGATAAAGCCGCCGAAAGTAGATGAGGCCAGCCCCAACAGGAGCGGCGCCGAGGCCAGCCAGACGGCCACCTGCACCAGTCCGGTGGCACCCAGCCCCAGTACCTTGCCAACGAGCAGTTGCCGGGTGGAAACGGAGGAGAGCAGTACCTCGATAAGGCGGCTCTCCTTTTCATCTCCCAGCCCCTGCACCAGATAGCTGGAAGAGAACATCAGGGAGAAAGCCAGCAGAAGGCTGAAAATTCCGGGGATGATAACATTGCCGAATCCCCCCTGCTCGGTGGCCACCTCCCCCGTTTCGGTGAGTCTGGTTACCACCAGGTCTAAGGGTGCTTCTATCCGGTATACCGTTTCTGGAGGCACTTTCTCCGATAGCAGGTTGCTGGTGAGGAAATTCTTGATGACGGCGGTGATGGCCGCGGGCGTCTCCACCTCTTTCTCCAGGGTATAGCGGTTGATTACCCCCTCTGATATATAGTCCGGCGGAATGACGAAATACTCGGGAACATCACCGTTAATCAGGGCGGCTGTGGCCTCATCAGTTGTGTCGAAGTGGATAAGCTCTATATTCCCCTGAGTGGTATACTGGTCGAACCCGCCGGCCTCGTTGACATAGCCGATGGCGGTCATCTCTACTACCGGCGGCTTTTCGATGGTTGATACGAGCTGCAAAACGCCTATGGCCAGGAGGGCTAAGACCGGCACGACAAGGGTCATGATGATAAAACCTTTCCTCTTTATCGTGTGGAGGAACTCGTGCCGCAATATCAACAGCGTCTTGTTCACGGTTTTCTACCCACCTCCTTCAGGAATATCTCGTTGAGTGAAGGGGTGGCTACCTCAAAGCGGTTGATTGCCAGGCCGCGGCTTACCAGGTGTTCCAGGACCTGCTGGGGAGCTGTCTTGCCATCCAGAATCAGCTCGGTGTAGCCTTTGTGGGGGCGCTTACCGGTAACCCCCGGTATTTCCCCCAGTTCACCTTTAAAATCGAGCAGGACTGAATTACCTCTATATCTTGTCCTGATTTCACTTAAGTTTCCGTAAAGTACGGCCTGCCCGTTGTTTATCATCAGGATGCGGTCGCAGAGTTCCTCTACCTGGTTCATCTGGTGCGTGCTCAGGATTACGGCTTTACCCTGATTCCTCAGGTCAGCCAGCATTCCCTTTAATAGCTCGGTATTGACCGGGTCTAGGCCGGCGAAGGGCTCGTCCAGGATAACCAGCTGCGGGTCATGGATAATGGTGACGATGAACTGGATAATCTGCCCCATCCCCTTGCTCAGTTCCTCAATCTTCTTTCTCTGGCTGTCTAACATGCCTGTTTGATTGAGCAACTCGTTAGCTTTTTCTGTGGCCGACTTCCTGTCAACACCCTTGAGCGAGGCAAGGTAGACTATAGATTCGAGAACGCTCAGCTTTTTATACAGCCCTCTTTCCTCGGGCATGTAGCCCAGCTTATCCTTGGTAGCTTCGGCCAACTTTTCGCCGAGTATGGTCACCTCGCCCGAGTCCGGCTTGATGATGTCCATCATCATCCTGATGGTGGTAGTCTTGCCAGCGCCGTTAGGGCCAATCAGGCCGAACATCTCGCCCGGGGCAACCGAGAAGGACAGGTCGTCAACGGCGACCTTATCAGCGAAGGACTTGGCTACATGGGTGACTTCGACGGCAAGCATATCGATAGCTCTTTCTTAAGTTGGCATTATAGCACATCGTTAATAAAAAAGGCTTTAGCCCTACCTTAAAGGGCGGCGGGCGGGAAAAGATATAAACGGGGGAGGGGAGAAAATCGGAAACTTGACCTCAACGCACAAAGGTCATATCATTATCACAGCCGAGTAGAATACAAGGTTAATATGAGAGGAGAGAGCGAATTTTTGGTTAGCGGAATATAAATGATATCGCTTTATGCTGAGGGTAAAATTGATTAAGAGATTTATAATAATAATTCTGTGTCTGATAATGACTCTGGTAATGGGATGCAGTTCTAATAAAGATTATATTAGTTATACTTGTGATAGCAAGGTGTTATTAAGTAGACCTCAGCATAATGAGCTAGAGATATATAATACAACGGCATTTGGTTCTGTGGTACTCCTAAGGAAAATTCCGTCTTCTGGTGATGGTGATGATGGCTCATCTCAAGGGGATCTTGAATTGCTTTACGATTTGGGCGAGAATAAGGAATATAAGGATGCGTTGGGCAGATTAATTCCTCGTTATAGTATTGGTTCAGAAAATATTTTCTACTCGACGCAGTTTGATATTGATTTATACAGTGCTGTTAAAGCGGGACTTACACAGGATTTACGGACAGCAGAGATTGATGAAGATAGTATTGAAAAGGCAATAGCAATAAACTCGATACCTAGCAGTTGTGTTACTGAAGATCCAAAGTCTTATAGAATAAGTATTGATGTACTTAAGGCAGTAAGCATGAATACTTCAGCTGCTGTATTGAAAGAAGCAGGAATTGGTGATTCTGCCATAGCCTGGGCACGAGCAGTAATTTTATTGGAGCAGTATAGTATAATAGATTCTAAAACCGGTGAAATTATAACTGACATTACAGAAGCATTATCTAACGGGGTTTCTCCATCGACATTAATTATTGTTGGAGCTACTCAAATGGAAATAGATAAGGCGGAGGCAATAAATCAAATTAGTCAGTATGGAACGGTAGATCCAAGTACCGGCAATTTAGTATTTATTGTTCCTCAGATACATGAAGCATTAATTGCGGGGGTGCCTCAATCTGCTTTTTTGAATGCAGGGATTTCGAAGGAAGCTGTAGATTCTGCTGCGCTGCCCCCATAAAGGATACCAACTGCTAAGTTGGAGATACAGGCGTATAGTCCCAAAGAGTAGAAATAGGTAATCTCTTATACCTTTGTATGGATGATTTAGCTTCAGGTGGTACATTTTAGTACCACCTTGTTTTTTGTGGTGGTAAAAAGCCTTTTAGGGGGGATAAGGGGTTAATCTAGCGGTGAGTCTAAGAGGGGGCTTTGCCCCCTCTTTTTAATTTTATTTCCCCCTCTCCAAGAGTGGAGAGGGGGATAAAGGGGGTGAGGGTGCTCTAAAATTAGCTTCGGAACTTGCCGAGAGCACACTCAATATGATAAGATTTGTTATTATCTGTACACATTTTTACTCAAATGTGGCACGACAATGAAAGATAAACTGGCCAGACTAACCAAGATGGAAAAGCAGGCCAAGGCGGGGGGCGGCGCCAAGCGCATCGAGCAGCAGCACGCCAAAGGCAAGCTGACGGCAAGGGAGAGAATCGACCTGCTGCTGGACAAGGACAGCTTTGAAGAGCTCGACACCTTCGTCACCCACCAGGCCACCGAGTTCGGCCTGGCCGACCAAATATACCTGGGCGATTCCGTGGTCGCCGGCTCGGGCAAGATAGACGGCCGGCTGGTCTTTATCTACTCCCAGGACTTCACCGTCCTCGGCGGAACCATCTCCGAGGTATCGGCCAAAAAGGCCTGCAAGGTTATAGACATGGCCGTTAAAAAGGGAGCGCCGGTCATCGCCATCTGGGACTCCGGCGGCGCCCGCATCCAGGAAGGGGTGGGCAGCCTGGGCGGAGTCGGCGACATACTGCTGCGCAACACCCTGTGCTCCGGCGTCATCCCCCAGATATCGGTGGTGATGGGGCCATCGGCGGGGGGAGCTGTCTATTCGCCGGCCATAACCGATTTCGTCTTTATGGTGGAGGGGATAAGCCAGATGTACATCACCGGTCCCGACGTGGTCAGGGCGGTCATCAGCATAGATATAAGCCACGAGGAGCTGGGCGGGGCCAAGGTCCATTCCGAGAAGAGCGGTGTAGCCCACTTCGTCACCGACAGCGAACAGGAATGCCTGGAAAAGGTGCGCCGCCTGTTAGGCTTCCTCCCCCAGAGCTTCCGCGACGACCCGCCCCGAATAAAACCGGGCGACGACCCCAACCGGACTGATGAAAGCCTGCTCGAAATCATACCGGAGGATTCGGGCAAGGTCTACGACATGAAGCAGATAATTACCAGCGTGGCCGACAACGGCGACTTTATGGAGGTTCACCGGGACTTCGCCCCTAATTTAATCGTCGGTTTTGCCCGCTTAGACGGCAGGGCGGTGGGTATAGTCGCCCAGCAGCCGGCCCACATGGCCGGGATTATCGACATCAACGCCTCGGACAAGGGGGCGAGATTCGTCCGCTTCTGCGACGCCTTTAACATCCCCCTGGTCAGCTTCGTCGACGTCCCCGGCTTCATGCCCGGGCCCAAGGAGGAGAAGGGGGGCATCATCCGGCACGGCGCCAAGTTCATCTACGCCTACGCCGAGGCCACCGTGCCCAAAATCACCGTTATCACCCGCAAGGCCTACGGCGGGGCTTACATCGTGATGAGCAGCAAGCACCTGCGGGGGGATATCAACTACGCCTGGCCCAGCGCCGAGATAGCCGTCATGGGGCCGGAGGGGGCGGTAAATATCCTCTTCAAGCAGGCTATAGCTAATTCGGAGAAGCCCGACGAGACCAGAGAGCAACTGGTGAGCGACTACAAGGAGAAGTTCGCTCACCCCTACCTGGCGGCGGGGCGGGGCTATATAGATAATGTTATCGATCCCCGGCAGACCCGCTCCAAAATAATCAGGGCGCTGGGGACGCTGGAGACACCCCCGGAACCCCGCCTCCGGAAAAAACACGGCAATATTCCACTGTAAGAGCGGCAGGAACAAGATGAAAGACAAAAAGAAGCTAACTGCCGCCATTATCAGCGCCGTCATCGCCTATATTCAGACGGAACAACCTGCCGCAAAGGCTCCCGGTAAAAAATAATAATAACCCGTTTAAAAATAATATAAAGGGGAATAAATCCAATGGAGAAGGCAACCAATCGATTAAAGATAACCGATGTTACCTTCCGTGACGGACACCAGTCATCGCTGGCGACGAGAATGCGCACCGAGGACATGGAAGCCATCGCCGCCGAGATGAACAAGGCGGGGTTTTACTCCATGGAGGTGTGGGGCGGGGCCACCTTTGACGTGCCCACCCGATTCCTTAACGAGGACCCCTGGGAGAGACCCCGCATCCTGAAAAAGCTGATGCCCGATACCCCCCTCCAGATGCTATTACGCGGGCAGAACCTGGTCGGCTACCGCAACTACGCCGACGACGTGGTCACCGCCTTCGTGCACCATGCCGCCGAGGTGGGCATAGACATCTTCCGCATCTTTGACGCCGTCAACGACGAGCGCAACTTCGTCACCAGCCTCAAGGCGGTCAAAGACTGCGGCAAGCACGCCCAGCTCTGCTTGAGTTACTCCCTGACCGAGCGCAAGCTGGGAGGGCCGGTCTATAACATTGATTATTTCGTTAATAAAGCCCGCATCCTGGAGGAGATGGGGGCCGACAGCTTCTGCATCAAGGACATGGCCGGGCTGATTGCCCCCGACGACGCCTACACACTGATTTCCGCCCTGAAAAAGGCCATCAAGATACCGGTGCAGCTGCATACCCACCACACCAGCGGCATGGGGCTGATGAGCTGCCTCAAGGCTATCGAGGCCGGGGTGGATATCGTTGATACCACCCTGGCGCCCTTCGGCCTGCGCACCTCGCTGCCGCCGGTGGAGCCGATAGTGGTGGCGCTGCAGGGGACGCCGAGGGACACCGGGCTCAACCTGCCCCACCTTTTCAAGCTGGGGCAGTATATGGAGTCCATAGCCCCCAAGTACCGGGAATTTCTGGATACCACCCGCATGGCCGTAATAGACACCGCCGTGCTGATGCACCAGATTCCGGGCGGGATGACCACCAACCTGGTCGCCCAGCTGCGGGAGGCCGGCGCCCTGGATAAAATAGAAGAGGTCTACGCCGAGCTGCCCAGAGTCCGCAAAGAGCTGGGCTACCCGCCACTGGTAACCCCCACCAGCCAGATTGTCGGCATCCAGGCGGTGCAGAACGTCCTCTTCGGCCGCTACAAGATGATTTCCGACCAGATAAAGGACTACTGCTACGGCCTCTACGGCAAGCCGCCGGCCCCAATCGACCCCGAGGTGCAGAAGAAAGCCCTAAAAGGCTACCCGCGGGGCGAGAAACCCATCACCTGCCGGGCGGCCGATATGCTGGAGCCGGAGATGGCCAAGGCTAAAGAGGCGACTAAAGACATCGCCAAAGATATAGGGGATGTGCTTATCTACGCCCTCTACCCCACCACCGGAATGCGCTTTTTGAGATGGAAGTACGGGCTGGAGACACCGCCCGAGGAGACCAAGGCCAAGACGCTGAACGATGTCAAGCGCGAAGAAGAGCTTATTGCCAAGCTGAAAGCGGGCAAGCTGGCTGAGCGAGAGGCGGCTAAAGGCTCCGGCGTGAGGACCTTTAAGGTCTATGTGGGCGACGAGGTCTACAGCGTGGGGGTGGAAGAGGCGGAGGGGGCAGCAGCTCCCAGAGCAACCAAAGCACCCCCGGCGCCACCAACCCCGGCCAAACCGGCGGCAGAAGCCGCAGGCTATGAAGAGGTTGAGGAAAAAGCGCCGCCGGCCAAAAAAGCCGGAGAGACCCAGATTATCGCCCCCATGCCCGGCATCATCATCCGCTACGAGGTAAAAGTCGGCGACGAGGTCAGGGCCGACGATACCATCCTTATCCTGGAAGCGATGAAGATGGCCAATTCCATAACCACCCCGGCGGCGGGTAAAATCAAAGCGATAAACTTCGCCAGCGGCGATAAAGTGGCCCGGGACGACGTCCTGGCGGTAATCGGGTAAGAGCTACCGGCAAAGGCTTAAGTGGGTAAGACATTAGCTGAGAAGATTCTCTCTCTAAAATCGGGCTGTGACGCCCGCGCCGGAGATATTGTTATCGCCCGGGTAGACCTGGCCTTTGCCCAGGATACCACCGGCCCGCTGACGGTAAGGCAGTTCCAGGCCGGTAAATTTAAAAGCCTGGCCAATCCTTCCCAAACCGTTCTCTTTTTCGACCACGCCGCCCCCAGCCCCAACCGCGAGCTGGCCAGCGACCACCAGTTTATGCGCCAGTTCGCCCGGGAAACGGGCTGCCTGATTTCCGATGTCGGCGGCGGTGTCTGCCACCAGCTGGTGGCCGAATCCCTGGCCAAACCGGGCGATGTCATCGTCGGGGCCGACTCCCACACCGTCACCGCCGGCGCCCTGGGGGCTTTCGCCACCGGCATGGGCTCCTCGGACGTGGCCGTCGTCTTTGCCTTAGGCAAGACCTGGTTCCGGGTGCCGGAGAGCATTAAAATATCAACTACCGGGGAGCTGCGGCAGGGGGTGATGGCTAAAGACCTGGTGCTGCAGCTCATCGGCGCCATCGGCGCCGACGGGGCCACCTACAAGGCGCTGGAGTTCGGCGGGGAGGGCCTGCGGAACCTGAAAATATCCGACCGGCTGACCATCGCCAACATGGCGGTGGAGGCGGGGGCTAAAGTGGGGCTTTTCCCGTCCGACAGGGTCACCCGGGGCTACCTGAACCACCAGAAGCGGGGCGAGGATTACCAGCCGCTGGCGGCCGATAATAACGCCGGCTACGAAAGCGAAATCCATATAGAGCTGGCGGCGCTTGAGCCAACGGTGGCCAAGCCCCACCAGGTGGACAACACCGCCCCGGCCCGGGAGCTAAAAGGGACTAAAATAGACCAGGTGTTCATCGGCACCTGCACCAACGGGCGGCTGGAGGATATAGCCACCGCCGCCGAGATATTAAAGGGCAAGAAACGCCACCCCCGGATAAGGTTTATCGTGGCCCCGGCTTCGCCCCAAATCCTGCTGGACGCCATCAGCGCCGGCTATATCCGCACCTTAGTTGAGGCCGGAGCCGCCATCATGCCCCCCGGCTGCGCCGCCTGCCTCGGTCTGCACCAGGGGGTGCTGGCCAGCGGGGAAGCCTGTCTTTCCACCGCCAACCGCAACTTTAAGGGGCGGATGGGCAGTCCCGAAGCCTTTATCTACCTGGGCAGTCCGGCCACAGCGGCGGCCACCGTTATCACCGGAGAAATCACCGACCCCAGGGATGTGATGTAAATGCTAAAGGGAAAAGCCTTTAAATTCGGCGATAATATCTCCACCGACCACATAATACCGGGGCGCTACGCCTACCTGAGGAGCAACCTGCCGGAGCTGGCCAAGCACGTAATGGAGGACGCCGACCCCGACTTTGCCGGTAAAGTCAATAAAGGGGACTTTATCGTCGGCGGCAGTAATTTCGGCCTCGGCTCCAGCCGGGAGCACGCCCCGCTGGTTATCAAAATGGCCGGGGTCAGCGCCATACTGGCCAAGTCGGTAGCCCGAATCTTCTTTAGAAACGCCATCAACCTGGGGCTGCCGGTGCTCATCTGCGACACCAACGGCATCTGCGACGGGGACGAGCTGGAGGTAGACCTGGCGGGGGGCACCGTCTATGATAAGACCAGCGGGCAGAAGCTAAGCTTTAGCTGTCTGCCTGAAGTTATGCTGGATATACTGGATAAAGGCGGGCTGGTGCCCTATATACAGAAGTACGGCGATTTTAGGCTATAATAGGGGGGCGGGGAAAGAGAGTCTAAGAGGGTAAACGGGGTGTTAAAGAGGGGTGTAACCCCTCTTTACCGTAAAGGGCGGTGGGTGGGATAAGATATAATTGGGGTGGGGTTAGAAAGAATAAAGATGGCTCATAATATAACGCTTATCCCCGGCGACGGGGTGGGCCCCGAAATCAGCCAGGCGACAAAGCGGGTGCTGGACGCTACAGGCGTTAGCATCAACTGGGAGACGGCCTACGCCGGTGCCGGCGCCGAAAAAGAGTTCGGCGAGCTGCTGCCCCAGGCAACCCTCCAGTCCATCCGCAAAAACAGGGTCGCCATAAAGGGGCCGGTGACCACGCCGGTAGGCTCCGGGTTTAGAAGCGTCAACGTGGCCCTGCGCAAAGAGCTGGACCTCTACGCCTGCCTGCGCCCCTGCAAGATATACCCCGGGGCGCCGACCATATTTAAGGATGTCGATATCATCGTGGTCAGGGAGAACACCGAAGACCTCTACGCCGGAATCGAGTTTGAGAGGGGCAAGGCGGAGACGGCCAAACTGATAGAGCTGGTGGCCGGGGCCACCGGCGACAGGGTAAAGGAGGACTCCGGCATCAGCCTGAAGGTGATTTCCGAGAGCGCCAGCCGCCGCATCGTTAAATTCGCCTTCGAATACGCCAGAGCCAATAACCGGAAAAAGGTCACCGCCGCCCACAAAGCCAATATCATGAAGTTCTCCGACGGCCTGTTCCT
>Ga0307442_1001837_pt1 | contig 10434 bp, 13 predicted proteins | sample SalMarWE160430MG_FD_202143 | JGI IMG/M metagenome (GOLD analysis project Ga0307442, IMG submission 202143) | Salt marsh sediment microbial communities from the Plum Island Ecosystem LTER, Massachusetts, United States - WE1604-30 | ecosystem: Environmental > Aquatic > Marine > Intertidal zone >... | reverse complement strand
GAGGTCCTTAAAGGCCTCGACGTCCGTGCTCGGGCTCTCTCGCCGATGATAAATGCCTTATTCTATCTTCAGGTAACCAGGATCAAAGGGCTCCTTTTTCTTCATTAGGGGACCCCCTTTTGGGGACGTTCGTGTTGAACGTGCATAAAATCTGAGCGCCTATTCTAGAGGCACGTCCTGTTCCGCTTCTGCCTATTGCTGCTCAATGCGGTTTCCCGTCAGAAGTGGAAGAAAAAAATGGGTCTCCTATGTTTCAGGCTTAGCCTGAGTTTCCTACTTACAGGCTCACAACCAAAGCTCATTACAGCTTGAAGACTAATGGTCGAATGCGGAATTTCTCGCGATCAACTACAACAAAGTGTCCTGGCAAACGGCCTTCATGATCATCTATCAGCTTCTTCAGCCTGGGCCATTTCAGATGCCTTTCCCTTATGTCGATCCGTAACAATACTATACCAATTGCCCGCTTTCTGAGTCTGAAAACAAGTTCGCCAAAATCCTTATCCTCGGTGAGCAAGATACGCCCCTGCTTGAATGCTGTTTCCAAAAGGTCTTCATCATGAACGCCGGTGTTCTCTTCCAATGGGTACAACACATCATGCCCATCATTCCTCAACAAAGCCACCAACCCAGTATCACAGCATTCATCAGCCAAGAATTTCAACTTCTCCTTCCCTCACGCGAATGCAATCTCTTCTTCAGCCAAATAGTCAGCGGCAAATTCATGAGCTGCAAATATGTCCTCACGCTTCAGGTGAGGGTGATCCGCCATGATTTCTTCAACTGTCATCCCTCCGGCGAGTTTGCGTAAGATTTGTTCCACCGTTATGCGGGTATCTTTAATAACAGGCTTCCCAAACATGATGTTCGGATTAATCTGAATTCTATCGTGCTTTTTCATGGTTTCCTCTCGGCCCATTCAATGGTTACGCGTCAACTAACATCTTACTCGCACCAGCCAGCACTGTCAAGCACGGAGGGGCGTCACAAGAGAAAGGGGACGTAGGGACGTTCGTGTTGAACGTGCACAAAACTCGGGGCCCCATTTTTGGGGCAACTTCCCGCCCTCGTTTCACCCATGCTCGCTCTATGCTGATTTGAGTAAGACCTGGGGACAGCAGGAGGGGACGTTGGTGTTGAACGTGCACAAAATCTGAGTCACCACTTTGAAACAACTTCTCGCTCTAAGATTTGCCCACTGATGTGGGCCGGTCACTTCGGCGCGGCCTCTGGCTCGGGAAGCCGACGGCTCGGAGAGATGGGTACCCCAAAAAGCTCATAATGGTCGTTCGAATTAGTTTTTCAAAGCTCTTGCCCATGCTTTCTTTCCGGCGAAAAGGTTGTCGAAAACACCCTGTTGTGCTATCGACCAGCGACTAACCGTCAACCCCGAGTATAGGGGGATACCATGAAGGGAATCCTAAGACCCCATTTCTCTCAGAAAGGTGGGAGGCCATTTTACGATGACACGGCTTAGAGCAACGACATTGAGCTTGTGCTGTTTCCTTGTCTTGTCGGTGACGAGCGACATCGCACATGCGAATGAGCACTGGTCTATAACCGTCTATAATGCGGTTTTGACGGCCTGGGACCTGGAGACTGTGGTGAAGTTCGAAGCGGAGTTCGAAGATGACTATCAATTGTGGGCCCTTGCCGTGGCCAAGAAGGTCGGGTCGTTTACTGAGCACATGGATATCGAAATCGAGGGCCAGATTGTTCAACACACGGGTGAACAGAATTATATGGAGTTTAGTAGGGCGCCTTCACCACCGGTCAGATGGTGTCGGCCTGTTCGATGCCGCTGGATACAATGCTGTCGGGCTGGGGGTTAAGTATAGATGCTGAGGCCCGAAAAACATGGCGGACGTTGGGAGTAAGAGGGGTGGATAGGGCGTCGGCCTGCTTAATGCATGAATTAAGCCGTTCTATCTCTAATTCCTTTGATGATTAACATCCTTGCATAAGCGGTAGGTGGGAGTCCTTCTTCATCAGCGAATTGTCTCAACTTTTTTATGACTTTGGGTTCAAGGCGCAGAGACATAACCTCTTTTTTGGGGCGAACAAAAACGACGTCTCCAGCCTCCTCAAAATCATCCAGATAATCGGTTGAGTCGTGGCTATTCCAAAACTCTCTTTCTTCTTTTGGACTCTTAAACTTAGGTGCTTTCATCTTTTTCTCCTTCTATAAAACTGCTTTTCCTTTTTGGTCATATTTCTGGCCGTGATTATTTTGGTCTTCCTATTCTTGAAAGCCCAGACTACGAACAAGAACCGGCCTCCATTGGTTTTTCCATAGGAAAGATATCTTCCCTCTTTGCCTCTCATAATAATTGGCAAGTCCATATCATTGAACAATACTTCCTCGACCTCTTCTGGTGAAACCGAGTGGTTGCAGATATGATCAACAGTTTCCTGATCCCATGAAATTTTTTCTATTTTCACTATATTTCCAACCTCATTAGCAATGTAATACCTTTCTAACAAAAAGGGAATCACTTGTCAAGGCTTTTTTGGGAGACCTTTGCAAAACCCCTTCTCACTCGTTCCTGTGGGCTTTTTGACCCATCCAGAAAAACTTTGGGGACGTTGGTGCAGAACGTGCACAAAACCCCGGTCCCCATTTTAGGACAACCCTCCGTTCTCCTTTCACCCATGCTCGCTCAAGGCTGATTTGAGTAAAACCTGGGGACAGCAGGAGGGGACGTTCGTGTTGAACGTGCACAAAACTCGGGGCCCCATTTTTGGGGCAACTTCCCGCCCTCGTTTCACCCATGCTCGCTCTATGCTGATTTGAGTAAGACCTGCCCTCTTATGACTGGAACGGATCGTTCCGAACAAGGATTTTCTCTGAGGAACATGAGGTTTTACCGGTTCGAGCCTTGAGCCGTTTTCGGTAAATTCCAGCCTAACCTGTCCGGCCCATCCTTGAATCCTTACCCACATGAGCCCAGCGCCGAAATCGGTAAAAAGACCGCCAACGAAGGTCTTGATCCTTGCGCTCATCCTTGACCGAATAGGCCTTTCCTGGTATCTGAGCACGGTTAGCCAGCGGCACCCTAGACTTTGGGGCGCGGTTTGGTGGCCAACCTCAGAACACGGAGGAATTTTAGAGTGAGAACATGTATAGCCATACTGGCAATCGTGTTCATTCTCATTCCAAGCACGATGCTGGCTGGTTCTGTACCAAGACATTCAATTGGGCTCTCGCTTTTCACTGGATGGGAGACACCCAGCGGACTGGGATGGAAAAGCTACGACCGGTGGTACGACGGGAGGAACACGGTTTTCATTCCATCATACGGTTGGATCGTTGGAAAGCGCTGGCACATCGATCTTGAGGGACACATAGGTTGCTATCACTTTGAAGCCAAGACAGGTGACCAGACAGTCGATACTTTCACGCTTGGCTTGGCGGTAATGGGGGCTTATGACTTCTTGAAACTTGACCGATGGATCGCATACGTGGATATGGGTGTTGGCCTTAGCTATTGGAGTGACACGCCGAGCCCCGACTATTTTGACAGAAATCGACTTCCTGGGATGATCCAATACGGGGCTGGGGCTAAGATCCAAATAGATGAGAGCTACTTCTTGAAGCTGGCGTATAGATTAGCACATACTTCCGGGGTTTTTTCTGATGATCAAGGCATAAACAATCATGGTCTTTTGATAGGGATTGGAAAAAGCTTTTGAAAATTGTGGGTCGGAAAAAATTGGGCGAGAATGCCATCCTCGGCGTCTATACCGGCGTCAAAAAAATAGGGGACCTTTGTGCTGAGCGTGCACAAATTCTCAAACTCCATTTTAACACAGCGTCTCATTCTACTTCTACTCATTTTTGTTCGAGGCGATTTGGGTGATATTTGAATCGAGGAATTTGGGGAGTGAAGCCTCCCCGCCCTCCCGGGCGGGGCTTCCCGGTAAGGAAGATTGCCGTTTTTGTATAGCTCCCCTTGACCCCGCCCTTCCGGAAGGGGCTTGCGGGGAGCAGGCCGGTCAGAGATCGAGGCCACTGTGACGTAACGAAGTCTTCACCCCTGTGAATTCAACACCGCCCCAGTGTAGTAGTGGCTTATAGAAAACTGTCTTCACTTATGCCGAAGACCCTCGCTAATTTTTCTCTTGTTTTCTTGCGATAAACAGCACCTTCCCGCTCCCATTTTGCAACGCTAGCCTGCTTTACTCCGATTTTGTCAGCAAGTTCTTTCTGGGTCCATCCTCTTTCGATTCGTTCCCGTTTGACAGGATTCATAAAGATATAGTTTTCCGCCTCTTTCTGATCATACAGGGGCTCGTCTTTGGCCTCTCGAATGTCGCGCAAATCCGATTCATCCTCCAAGCGCTCAAGGAGAGCATTAAATGATCTGAGTGGTAGTACCACAAATTTTACTTTTCCGTTTTCTTTAATCGTTTGATATTCCATGGTTACCTCTTATAAATGTCGCCTCGCGGGCGTATTCTCACAACTTCTATTACAAGGTTATAATCATCGCGAGTAAAAATAATACGGTACTGGCCTATTCGCATGCGAAATCCCTCTTTTCCTTTAAGCGTGTCAATATCAAGTGAAGGTGCGTCTGGATTTGAACAAAGCACATGCAAATTTTCAACAATCGTGGTTTTGATTTTTAGCGGAAGACGTGCCAGATAATTTCTGGCTTTTCGTCTATATTTCAATATATACATTAAAATATTATAGCTTTATAGGCTATATTGTCAAGGCTTAAATTTGAATGAGACCTTTGAATAACCTCGCCTCGCTCTTTGATATGAGGTTTTTGACCCATCTGAGGGCTCGCTCACTAATCGCAAGAACTCGGCCTAACGGCCTCAAACAGCTTGCGATTTGCCTGCTAGGGCGGGCCATTCGCTTCGCCCGGGTGGGTACCTCAAAAAGCCGAGCCTCGCGAGCTTTCTCAATGATTGGGCCTTTTCTATCTTTTCCGCCCGTGCCACATGATCTATCGCTCTTGCAATGTCTTCAGGGATCCTCATTGATCGTACTTTCATTTTTTTTCTCCATTAAAAGACGGACGGTGCTAAATTCCTCTTCGCTTATGAATTCCTCCAATTGGTGAAGCGCCAAAAGGGCGCTTTTTCTGTCGATCTCACGCTCCATGAAGAGTTGATAAAAAATAAGGCCCGGCAGAATGAATGGTATGCCATACAACCTTAACCTGCGAACCTAGGAGGGGGACGTTCGTGTTGAACGTGCACAAAATCTCAGTCTCTTTTTGGATTGAAGCCTCCCCGCGGAAGCCACGGGGAATCTTCACCGTAAGGAAGTTTTTCATTTTCAGATTCGCTCGCCAACCCCGCCGCAAGCAGCGGGGAACGCGCTCGGTTTCGCGGTTCAAAGGCTGGTTTTACCATAATCTATTCTTGCCCAAGGCTCTCTTGGGTCAGATGTACCCTCCTGTGGATCAACCTCATTGCTTTGAACACACCCCCTGCTCCGCATAAAGGCCAACTAGTCTAAATTTAAAGAGAAACAGACAATATCGTCAAACCATTTGACATGCCTGAATGGACGGTGTAAGGGGGGTGAATGCTGGATCCCATGACCGACCAACCGGGACGGGGTTGACCCCAATGTTGCATAAACAACATGGCTAAAAGTCCTCAAAAGCAATAGCGCCCATGTTTGCGGTCTTTTGGGCGATATTGTCGAGTTCACTGCGTGAGATATCAAGAAAACCCGGGGAAACAGCCATGTTGTTTACCCTTGGGGAAAGTCGATGACACCGCATCTCCTGCGTTGTTGAGAGTTTGCGGTAAATGACTACAGCTTCACCCTCAACGCCTTGGATCTGCAGCATCATCGACTTTTGCAACGTTAGGGTTGACTATCCATCCATTGCCGACTAAAGCGTTGCCGCAATCTGAAAGGTAAGCCTTGAAGCCCCGATTGTTGCACAGGAATTTGTTGGTCATTCTCGGTGCCGATGCCCTGCTGCTGGTCGCAGCCTGGTATGCAGCCCACCTACTGCGCTTCGACTTTGCGATCCCGGCGCAAAATCGCGTCTTGTTCATACGGATACTGCCTCTGATCCTGACGATCAAGCTCGCGGCCTTTTACGTCTTTGATCTTTACGGCGGCATGTGGCGTTACACCAGCATCGGCGACGTGTTAAATATTATCAAGGCCGCCTGCCTCAGTTCTCTCGTCATTATCAGCCTTGTTCTCTTTATGACCGGATTCAAAGGGTTTCCCCGCTCCGTTTTCCTTATGGATGGGTGCTTCACCATTTTGTTTATCTCTGCGCTTCGGCTGAGCGTCCGGGTCTACTATGATATCACCGGTGGCGACCAACCCTTCCGAGGTGCCGCCACAATGCTTTTCCGGTCCGGGAGAACAAAACCTCCTGATTCCAGGAACCTGCTCATTATCGGCGCCGGTGACTGCGGAGAGAAAATCTATAGAGAGATTCATGACAATCCTCGACTCAAATACCATGTGGTGGGATTCCTTGATGATGACAGGGCCAAGGCACGGATGAAGATCCATGGTGTCGCGGTGCTGGGTCCTGTCAGCGATGTTGAGGCGCTTGCGCGGCACGTTCGGGCCGATGAGGCACTGATCGCCATCCCATCGGCCAACGCCGAGCAGATGCGCAGGATAGTCGACCACTGCAAGAAGAGCGGGATAAGCTTTAAGACCATGCCCGGCCTCGGCGAACTCATCAACGGCAAGGTAACGGTAAACGGCATTCGAGAAGTCGCTTATCGGGACCTCCTGGGTCGTGACGTGATCAAACTCGACCAGGAGCGCATTGGCGCCACTATCCGGTGCAAGCGGGTCCTGGTCACGGGCGCGGCCGGCTCCATCGGCTGGGAGCTGTGTCGGCAGGTCTGCCGGTTTCGGCCCGAGAGTCTCGTATTGTATGAAAGGGCGGAGAGCCCTCTGTACGAACTTGAGCTGGAGCTCAAGCACAGGTTTCACCACGTGAAGATTCTACCTGAACTTGCGGATATTCGAGACAGACACCAGCTTGAAAAGGCCTTTGAGGCCTCTCGGCCTCACGTCGTGTTCCATGCCGCGGCCTATAAGCACGTGCCCATGCTGGAGCTTTATCCCTGGAAGGCGGTAAAGAACAATATTTTCGGCACAAGAAACTTGATCGATATCGCCAGAAGGTTTGCGGTGGAACGTTTTGTGTTCGTCTCAACCGACAAGGCGGTGCGTCCCGTCAATGTCATGGGCGCCACCAAGCGGGTGGCGGAAATGCTCGTACAGGGCGAGAATGGCCACGGGCCATCGGATAGCCGTTTCATCACCGTGCGATTTGGCAATGTGGTGGGCAGTGCCGGCAGCGTGGTCCCTCTGTTTCGAAGGCAGATCGAACAAGGTGGGCCGGTGACCGTCACGCACCCCGAGGTCACTCGCTATTTCATGACCATTCCAGAGGCCTGCCAACTCATCCTTCAGGCGGGGGCCATGGGTGAGGGCCGCGAGATCTTCCTCCTGGACATGGGCAAGCCGGTCAAGATTGATGATATGGCCCGAGACCTCATCAGCCTTTCCGGGCTTGAGCCGACTGTAGACATCAAGATCAAGTATATCGGCCTCAGGCCAGGGGAAAAACTCTATGAGGAGCTGATCACCGACGGAGAAGGCGTTCTTCCCACGACCCATGAAAAGATTATGGTGCTTGAAGGCACAACATGTGACCCGCAATTGCTGAATGGCAAGATCGACGAACTGATCGCACTGGCCCGCGATCAGGATAGTGGGAAAATCAGGGTGAAGCTCCAGGAAATTGTGCCGGAATATGAACCGAGTTGGTCGGGCCTGCGGTGGAAAATAAGACCCCTGGAGGAAAAAACAGGGTCGGAAACGAGGTTGACTGACACCATTGACGAACCGGGCCGTGGTGCGGTGAAGCATGTCTCTTTGCAATGAGACCTCGCCCCTTTCCTAATCCGCCCTTCCGGCTCACGGGGCCTTGAACAGACCTGCCCTGCCACTTCTATCCCCCTTGTCGGAGATCTTCTCCTCGGCCCGGAGGACGGGCAAGCAAAGGCGCAACACTGATGACAAACAATGTGGGATTTTTGAAAAAGCCCGGCACCATGGAACCTGCCAAGACGCCTTCGGTGATAAAGCGGCTGAGCGCGGAGAGCCGGGCGCGGGTAGAACGGGTGAAGCTCCTTGTCGTGGATGTAGATGGGGTGCTCACCGATGGCCGGCTTTTTTATCACGATGACGGCACGGAGTCCAAGGCCTTTGATGTGCGGGACGGCCACGGGATAAAGATGTTGCGGCAAGCCGGCATAGAGACGGCCATTATCTCCGGCAGAAACCGTCCCTTGGTGGACAAGAGGGCCTCTGATCTGGGCATCAAGGAAGTCTTCCAGGGGGTGAAGGACAAGGTGCCGAGCCTCCAGAAACTGCTTTCTGCAAACAGGCTCCAGCCGGAGCAGGCGGCCTTTGTGGGTGACGATGTGGTGGACCTGCCGGTCATGAACCGGGTGGGCTTTGCCGTCGCCGTTGCCGACGCCTCAGAGCACCTCTTTGACGCGGCCCATTACGTCACCCTTGCCCCTGGTGGCAGGGGCGCGGTCAGAGAAGTGGCGGAGCTGATCCTCGGCGTACAGGGGTTGTGGGGCAAAGTTGCGGCCGTATACTTTGCCTGACGCACCGACGCAACAGGGCTTCGGCTTGGGCGGCATCCCGAGAGACCTTTGAACCGCGAAAGCGAGCGCATTCCCCGCTGCTTGCGGCGGGGTTAGCGAGCGAATCTGAAAATGAAAAACTTCCTTACGGTGAAGATTCCCCGTGGCTTGCCGCGGGGAGCCTTCAATAACCTCGCCTCGCTCTTTGATATGGCCGAACGCAACCTATGCAAAGGTCTGTGAAAAACGGGCGCTTTGTGCCAATTCCTCTTCAATCCTCAATAGCTGGTTATACTTGGAAACACGGTCGGTTCTGGAGGCGGACCCGGTCTTGATCTGCCCGGCATTAACAGCCACCGCCAGGTCAGCGATGAATGTGTCTTCCGTCTCACCAGAACGGTGCGAGATGACGGTCTCATAACCGGCTTCTTTGGCCGTTTCAACCGTTTGCAAGGTTTCGGTCAAGGTGCCGATCTGGTTTAGTTTGATCAGGATCGCATTGGCGATGCCGCGATCTATCCCCTTTTGAAATATCTTGGGGTTCGTCACGAAGATATCATCACCCACAACCTGCACCTTGGACTCCAGGCGCTGCGTCATGAGCTCCCATCCCGGCCAATCCTGTTCAGCCAAACCATCTTCAACGGACAGGATCGGGTAAGTCTTGATGAGCTTCTCATAGTAATCAATCAAGGCTTCGGCACTCATCCCCTTCTTTCCCTCACCCCTCAGCACGTATTTTCTGTTATGGTAGAATTCATTGGCTGCCGCATCAATGGCCAGGGCGATGTCCGGGCCCGGCTGATAACCGGCCGCTTCAATGGCGGACATGATGAAGCGGATGGCGTCCTCATTGGAATCCAGGTTGGGTGCGAAGCCGCCTTCGTCACCGACTGCCACGTCGTGGCCCGCATCCTTTAAGACCGCCTTCAATCGGTGAAAGGTCTCCGCCCCCATTCTGATCGCTTCCGCAAAGGTCTTGGCGCCAATGGGAACAATCATGAATTCCTGAATGTCCAGATTGTTGGCGGCATGGGCACCGCCATTGATGATGTTCATCATGGGCACGGGAAGGAGTCTGCCGTTAATGCCCCCTATATATCGATAAAGCGGCAACCCCAAGGCGCCTGCTGCGGCCCTGGCTGCACCGAGAGACACCCCCAGCATGGCGTTGGCCCCGAGCCTGGACTTGTTCGGTGTACCGTCAAGTTCTATGAGTCTGCGGTCAAGTCCTTGCTGGTCGGCAGCGTCCATATCCAAGACGGCCGGCTTGATGGTCTTGATCACGTTGGACACCGCTGTCAGAACACCCTTTCCGCCGTAACGCTTGCGCCGCGTGTCTCTGAGTTCCAGGGCCTCGCGTTTTCCTGTAGAGGCCCCGGAGGGGACGGCGGCCCGTCCCACAAATCCGCTCGCAACCATGACATCGACTTCCACGGTGGGGTTGCCCCGTGAATCAAGAATCTCCCTTGCCGTCACATCAACGATTTCAGTCATGACACCCCCTTGCTTTTTGGTCAGGAAACAGCCGTGCGCGTGCGCCGCCGAAAAACAGATCAATCGACCAAAGGCACTCAATGGAGGTTGTAGAGCACACAATCGTCAATCCTGTCAATGGGCAAACATGCCCCCTGGTCTCCTTCATGCCGTGGGTCCATAGAACACGACAGGAGGGCCTCCGAATGCCTATAGACCACCCTTGCACACCCGGGCCAAGACAAGGCCTGGGGCAGCCGCTGCACCCAACACGCGGGGGGTGAGAGACCCCTTTGATCCTTGACTTGGATCATAAAACTGACTAATACGCACCCCATGAAG
>Ga0307442_1001836_pt1 | contig 10448 bp, 11 predicted proteins | sample SalMarWE160430MG_FD_202143 | JGI IMG/M metagenome (GOLD analysis project Ga0307442, IMG submission 202143) | Salt marsh sediment microbial communities from the Plum Island Ecosystem LTER, Massachusetts, United States - WE1604-30 | ecosystem: Environmental > Aquatic > Marine > Intertidal zone >... | reverse complement strand
GCTGCATGGCCTCGGGGCCGGGCAGCAGCATGCAGAAGCTCAAGGCCGACAGGAAGGCGCGCTCGTCGAGCCACCGGCGCTCCTCGACCAGCACCCGATGCATGAGCGCGATCTGGGCGGCCGGCCCGCCGAACGAGAGGAGCCCAATGTGGGCCCAGACGGCGACAGCCGAGCGGAATTCGGGGCGCGACGCGCTCTCATCCGCCTGGGTCTGCATACCCCCGCCTCGCTGCCCCTCCCCCCGCCGTGCGATGCCCCCGTGCCTGGCCAACGGGCGGCCCCGCCGAGTCCCTGAATTGCAGCTGCGACTCGCCGTCGCGGCACTGCACTAGTGCACCGCACAAAACTCCTTAGAAATCCGTGACTAGCGCCAATATTACGGAATTGTCGATCAATTTGATGCGTTGACCTCCACATTTACCGGTGGTCGGTAGCAGGCGCCAGGACGGGGGGACAGCCCCTGAACCATGGCGGCAGAACAGGTTCTGGTGTTCCGCTTCTAGGCCACTCTCCACCCCAAAGCCCCTTCCCACCAAAAACGTGACGCCTCCGCAAAGGAGCGCACTCCCAGGTCTCGCCCGCGGGCGAGCTGGTCCGGGGGCCGGAGTTTGACCAGGCAGTGCCGCCGTAACGAGGAGTGAATACAAATGCGGACCTTGGTCTATTCCGCCGTTGCCATGGCAACGCTGGGCCTCTTGACCCTGTCGCCGGCCAGCGCTGCGGCCTCGTACCGGGAGTGCGTCGGGGCTTTCGTCGCCTGCACCCCTTCTTCGCCGGCGAGTTTCAGCCGCGCAGCCTACTACCCGCGCTCGCGCGAGCGCGTTTATGCCAGCCGGGGCGAGCGCCACTACGGAAGGCGCCACCGGGGTGAGCGCCGCTATGCGAGCCGCTACACGCCCTCCTACCGCGTCGCCAGCACCGAGCGGCACAACGACAGAAGGGCTGCCAGCTTCACCCGCGCGGCCTATTCCGGCCGCTCCTACTCGGGCATGGCCTCCTACTATGGCAGCGAATCGGGCTCGCGCACGGCGTCGGGCGCCCGCTTCAACCCGAGTGCGATGACGGCAGCCCATCGTACGCTGCCGTTCGGCACCAAGGTGCGCGTCACCAACCGGCGTAACGGCCGCTCTGTGATCGTCACCATCAACGATCGCGGGCCCTTCGTGCGCGGCCGCGTCATCGACCTGTCCTCTGGTGCCGCCGGTGTCATCGGCATGCGCGGCTCGGGCGTCGCCCCCGTGAGCCTGGAGGTCCTTGGCCGCAGCTAAGCGCCAGGAAAGAGCAATGAAAATGGGCGGCGGATGCTCCGGCATCCGCCGCCCTTTCTGTTTGGCAGTCGGCAGTCATGGCGTGCGGACCTGGCTGCCGGCTACCTGACTTCAGCTTGCCTGCGCCATCGCCGGCAGCACCGGCGTCCATTGGCCGACCTTTGTCTCGCGCGCGCCGACGAGAAGCAGCCCGATCGCCACCAGCGCCGCACCGGCGAGCGCCACCAGCACCGCGGCCGCCGGGCCGCTCAAGACCGGGCAAGACGAAGAGGCATCCCTGGCGGCTTTCATGGCTGTGGTCCTTGAGCTGCGGTCTCGCGGTCGCGCTGAGCGTCTGCCGAGACGTGTTTCGCGCTTGTGGAACATGAGATCCTCGCTCGGGAAACGCGAGATACCGAGCCGGCATCAAACGGAAAACGCCGGTGCCGCTCCCTTCCCGTTGGCCCCGCGCGACAAAAACCGGTAAATTCCGGAAAGTAGCACCGCGTCGCACCCCAGGGCCGCCGCCAGCAAGGTCTCTGTCTCATGAAGACCCAAGGCTTGAGATTGTCCCGCGAGGCCGCCCTGGCCCAGATCAAGACGGCCATGATCGAGAAAAAGCTGACGCAGGCGGAGCTTGCCGACGCGGCCGATTGCCACGAGAAGACGATCCAGAACCTGTTAGGCGGCCGCTCGGTGCGCGATCAGACCCTGTTCGACGTGTGCATGGTCCTGGGCCTCGACTTCGACAAGCTCAAGGGCGCCTGGAACGGGGCAAACGGCGGCCCCAGGGAGCTCGCAGGAAACGGCGGCGTGGTGGCGCCGGTCTACATGGGTGCCTATACGCGCGCGGCCGTCGACCACTACATCGGCAGCTATCTGACGCTCAGGCCCTCGTTCTCGCAGCCCGACACAATCGTCGCCTATCGCACGGACGTGAGCTGGGACCCGGAATGGCCGAGCCTGCTGTTCCAGGAGCGCGACCGCCCCGACGCGCCCTATTCGCACCGCGGACGGCTCTATATTCCCGCTTCCTCGATGTTCATCCACCTCGTCTCACTGACCAAGGGCGCCATGCGCATGGTCGTCGTGTCGCAGATCGACCGCTTCGGCGAGATGCGCGGCATCATCACGACGCTCTACAAGCACGGAGCGATGCTGCAGCCGGTCGCCACGCCCATCGTCTACGCCAAGCGCGAGGCGTTCAGCGACGCCTTTGGCGAGATCACGCCAAAAAACCCGTCATATTCCGGGTACAAGAAGATCCTGGACGAGACGACGGCGCAGGGCTACGCGCGGCTTGTGGGCCCGTGATCGCGCGGAGCGACATCGCGCACGCCATTGTGACAAGACATCTCAGGGCCAGCTGTGCTGCAGGCACTAGCGCCGGGCGCACGCCCATCCTATATGACTGACGGGTCAGTCATATAGGATGGGAGCCCATGGGCAAAGGCACGCAAGCGCGTAAGGCTCAGGTAAGGGCCACGCGACGGCCAGCCAAAGCACCGACCAAGGCAAGGGCCAAGGCGCGGGCCAAAGCTCGGTCCAAGAGGCCTGCTCGGAACCGCAAGGTCACGCCCGCTGCGCGCAAGCAGGCGATCCTCGACGCCGCGCTGACGGTGTTTGCCGAGCGCGGCTTCGAGGCCGCGCGGCTCGACGACGTCGCCGCCCGCGCCGGCGTCGCCAAGGGCACGCTCTATCTCTACTTCAAGGACAAGGAGGCGCTGTTTGAGGATTTGCTCCGCGGCGCGGTGTCTCCGATCGTGGAGCGGGTGACGGCGCTCGCCGACGCGCCCGACATGCCCTTCGACAAGGCGCTCGATCTGCTCTTCACCTTCTTTGAGCGGGAGGTACTCGGCACCGACCGCAAGCTTCTGATCCGCCTGATCCTGGCCGAGGGCCCGCGTTTTCCCCGCATCGCCGAGCTGCACTATCGCACCGTCGTGTCGCGCCTCCTCCCTTTGATCCAGAAGATGGCCGCGCGCGCCGCAGCGCGCGGCGAGCTTGCCAGCGATGCCTTAGTGCGCTTTCCGCAGCTCATCGCCGCGCCGCTGCTCATGGCCATCATCTGGGACGGCCTGTTCGCCAAGATCAAGCCGCTCGACGTGGCAGGCTTTCTGCGCGCCCATCGCGAGATGCTTACCGCAAAGCCGCGGAGGCGATCGTCATGAGCCGCCAGAGAGCAGCAATCGTCGTCGCTGTGCTTGCGCTCATCGGCGCCGCCGCGGCCGTCTACTATCTCCGCGCCAACAGCGGCCCGACCGAATTCCAGGGATGGATCGAGGGAGACTTCATTTTCGTGAGCCCCGACGAGATCGGCCGCATCGAGGAGCTCTACGTGCGCGAGGGCTCCAAGGTCGAGGTCGGCACCCCCCTATTCAGGCTCGACGATGAATTGCAGCGTGCGGCCGTCAACGAGAACGAGGCCTATGTCACCAACGCGAAGGTTGAATATACGCGCGCCCAGGAGCTGTTGAAGAAGGCGGTGGGCAGCGTCAAGGCCTTCGACGATGCCAAGGCGGCGCTGCGCTCGGCCGAGGCAAAGCTCAACTCTGCCAAGACGCGGTTGGAGCGGCGCAAAAGAGTGAGCCCGGTGGCGGGAACCATCCAGGAGGTCTATTTCCGCGGCGGCGAGATGGTGGAGCCGGGTCACCCGATCGTGTCGATCCTGCCCCCCGGCAACGTCAAGGTGCGTTTCTTCGTACCGCAGGCGACGCTGCCCTCGATCCACATCGGAGACCGCGTGCACATTTCTTGCGATGGCTGCGGCAAGGACCTCTATGGGCACGTGAGCTTCATCTCGGCCGAGGCCGAGTACACGCCGCCGGTCATTTACAGCTTGGAGGAGCGGGCGCGGCTGGTCTTCCGCATAGAGGCACTGCCCGAGCACCCCGAGGAGCTGAGGATCGGCCAGCCCGCAGATGTTGCCTTGACCAATGAGCCGGAGCCGGCGGCCCATGCCGAAAAGTGACACCAGCGCCGAGCGCGAGCCGGAGATCGCCATCGACGTTCAAGGCCTGACCAAGGCGTTCGACGGCAAGGAGGTCGTGCGCGACCTTTCCCTGCAGGTGCGCCGCGGCGAGATCTACGGCTTCCTCGGCCCCAACGGCTCGGGCAAGACCACGACCCTGCGCATGATCTGCGGGCTGCTGACGCCGGACGGAGGGCACGGCACCGCGCTTGGCCACGACATCCTGACCGAACGCGATGAGATCAAGCGGCGCGTCGGCTACATGACCCAGCGCTTCAGCCTCTATGAGGACCTCTCGATCAAGGAGAACCTGGAATTCGTGGCCCGCGTCTACGGCGTGCCCGATCCGAGCGGTGCGGCGGACGAGGAGATCGTGCGGCTCGGGCTCCGCGGTCGCGAGCGGCAGCTCGCCGGCACGCTGTCTGGGGGCTGGAAGCAGCGCTTGGCGCTCGGCGCCTGCATTCTTCCGCGACCAGAGCTGCTGCTCCTCGACGAGCCCACCGCCGGCGTCGATCCCAAAGCGCGGCGCGAGTTCTGGGCCGAGATCCACAAGCTCGCAAGCCGTGGCATGACCGTCCTCGTTTCCACCCACTACATGGACGAGGCCGAGCGCTGTCACGAGATCGCTTACATCGCCTATGGGCGGCTGCTGGCCAAGGGGACGATCCCGCAGGTGATCGCCGCCTCGCACTTGCGCACCTACACCGTGAGCGGGCCCGACCTCAACGGCCTTGCCGAGAAGCTCCTGGGGCGGCCCGGCGTCGACATGGTGGCGCCGTTCGGAAACAACCTGCATGTCGCCGGCCGCAACGGGGATGCTTTGGACGCAACCGTCGCCAGCTATAAGGAGCACCGGCCCGAGCTCCACTGGAGCCTCTCCCAGCCCTCGCTCGAGGACGTGTTCATCGATCTCATGGGGCGCACGGAGGACAACTTCCCATGAGCGCGCGCGCCATAAGATACTGGCCCGGCGCGCTGTCGCGCACCGTTGCCATGTTCATCAAGGAGTTCGTGCAGCTCAGGCGCGACCGTCTGACGTTCGGCACCATGATCTTCATCCCCTTGATGCAGCTGACGCTGTTCGGCTTCGCCATCAACACGCAGCCGCGACACCTGCCAACGGCGGTGCTCACCTATGAGGAGACCGACGTCGGCCGCTCCATTCTGGCCGCGCTCAGAAATACGTCCTACTTCAAGATCGTAAAGGTCGTGCACTCCGAGGCCGAGATGGACCACCTGATGCGCTCAGGCGAGGTGCTGTTCGGCGTCGAGATACCGGCAAACTTCGAGCGCGCCGTCCGGCGCGGGGACAGACCGGCGCTGCTCGTTGCGGCCGACGCCAGCGACCCCGTCGCCGCCGCCACGGCGCTCGGCGCGTTGCAAGGCATCGTGGGGACGGCGCTCGCGCGTGACCGCGGGCTGCCGGAGACCATGAAGTCGGTGCCGGCCTTCGAGATCCGCCAGCACCGGCGCTACAATCCCGCGGGCGTGACCAGCCTCAACATCGTGCCGGGACTGCTCGGCGTCATCCTCACCATGACCATGCTGATCTTCACCGCGCTGTCGGTGACGCGCGAGATCGAGCGCGGAACCATGGAAAGCCTGCTCGCCATGCCGATCGAGCCGTTGGAGATCATGATCGGCAAGATCGCGCCCTACATCGTCATCGGTTTCATCCAGGCCGCGCTCATCCTCATATTCGGCAGGCTCATGTTCGGGGTGCCGATCGCGGGCAACATTTGGCTGCTGGCCGCGCTCTCGACGCTCTTCATCGCCACCAACCTGTCGATCGGCTACACCTTCTCGACTATCGCGCAGAACCAGCTGCAGGCGATCCAGATGTCGTTCATGTTCTTCTTGCCCAACATCCTCCTGTCGGGCTTCATGTTCCCGTTCGCCGGCATGCCCCGATGGGCGCAGGTGATCGGAGAGTTTCTTCCCCTCACCCATTATCTGCGCATCGTGCGCGGCATCATGCTCAAGGGCGCGGGCTTCTATGATCTTAAATTCGAGGCGCTGGCGCTCTTAGGGCTGATGCTGCTCGCCATGACGCTGGCCGTGCGCCGCTTCCGCCGCACACTCGACTGAGAAGGAGAGCTATTTCTGCTGAATGCTGCGGATGTAATCGACCAGCGCCTTGATGCGGGCGCGGGCGACCTCAGGCTTGCGCTTCTCGCTGAAATACAAGCCCCAAGCGAGCATGGCAGTCGACCCATGGCCCAAGACGCCGCCGCCGTTGCGGATAACGTCCGCGACCTTGGCGGCCGGGAACTCGTCGTCGTGCTCGACAGAGAGGCGCGTCAGATCGGTGGGAGCGATCTGCAGGGCCGCGGCCAGCGGCCCGTTGCCGCTGGCATCGACACCGTGACAAAGCGCGCAGTGCCGCAGATAGATCTTCTTGCCGGACTCCGGTCCGGTCGCGTCCTCGTCCTCCGACTGCGCCCACCCCGGCGTCGCCACCGCGATGAGAACGGCAAATCCCACCAGAACCCGAAATCGGCTTGCCCGTCTCATCGCGCGCTCCTCTCCTGCCCCAATTCATCGTTTCTTCGCACGGCACGTGCGACATCACGTGCGGCATAATGTTCGCGTCGGGCGCCGTGGACAACCTTCATCGGCATCAATAGCTATCAGCGGCCGGCACCGGCTAGTATGATCGGTATAAATCGACCTCGGAGCCAACGTGCAAGCGATCAGCCGACCGGTACCCCTCTTGAGGCGGAGGACCCCTTGAGCGCCAAGCCCACACTCTATGCCACCGCCGGCGCTCCCGAGCTTGAGCTGGCCGCCGCCGGTGCTTGGACTGCCTCGCACGCCAATGAGCTCGAGGCGCTGATCGACGATGTCGCGGCTGACCTCGGCCACGGCACGGCATCGATCGACATGCACAAGGTGGAGGCGTTCGACACCTACGGCGCCTGGCTGCTGGAACGGCTCGTGCGCGAGCGCAAGGCGCTCGGCGGCGACACGACCATCGTGGCCCTGCCGGAGCACTACCGCGATCTGGTGACGGCCATGCATGGGGCGATTCTCGAGCACCCCCCGAAGGTCGCGCACGAGAACCCGCTCATCCGCGCCGTCGAGACGACCGGAAAAACCGTCATCGACGTCGGCAACGACCTCCTGGCGATCGCCAATATGCTGGGCGCGATCGGGGCGGCCACGGGGCGGGTGCTGATGCGGCCGCGAACGTTCCGCTTCACCTCCGCCGTGCACCACCTCGACCGCGTCGGTCTGCAGGCGGTCCCCATCATCCTGCTCATCACCTTCCTGATCGGCGGCATCATCGCCCAGCAGGGCTTCTTCCATTTCCGCAAGTTCGGCGCCGAGACCTACGTCGTCGACATGCTGGGCATCCTCATCCTGCGCGAGATCGGCGTTTTGATCGTGTCGATCATGGTGGCGGGCCGCTCTGGCAGCTCGTACACGGCCGAGCTCGGCTCCATGAAGATGCGCGAGGAGATCGACGCGCTGCGCACCATGGGCCTCGATCCAATAGAGGTGCTGGTCCTCCCCCGCGTCTTCGCCCTCATTCTGGCGCTCACCATGCTGACGTTTCTGGGTTCCATGTCGGCGCTCTATGGCGGCGGGCTGGTGGCCTGGTTCTATGGGGGCATGAGCCCCGACATTTTCATCGCGCGCCTCAAGGAGGCGATCTCGATCACCCATTTCAAGGTGGGTATGATCAAGGCGCCGTTCATGGCTCTGGCGATCGGCGTGGTGGCGTGCGCGCAAGGGTTCTCCGTGAAGGGGAGCGCGGAGTCGCTCGGCCTGCAGACGACCGCCTCGGTGGTGAAATCCATCTTCCTGGTGATCGTTCTCGACGGTCTCTTCGCGGTGTTCTTTGCGTCAATCGACATGTGAGCCGATGACCGAGAAGATCGCCATCCGCGTGCGCGACCTCGTCGTCGGTTTCGGCGACAGAACCGTGCTCGACCGTGTCTCGGTCGAGGTCAAGCACGGCGAGATCTTCGGCTTCGTCGGCGGCTCGGGCAGCGGCAAGTCGGTGTTGTTGCGCACCATCATCGGCCTCATCCCCGCGCGCGCGGGCTCGATCGAGGTCTTGGGAACCGACCTCACCCACGCCGATGAGGAAGAGCGGCGCTCGACCGAGCGGCGCTGGGGCATCCTCTTCCAGCAGGGCGCGCTGTTCTCCTCGCTCACGGTGCTGCAGAACGTGCAGTTTCCCATGCGCCAATATCTCAAGCTGTCGAAGCGGCTTTTGCAGGAGATGGCGGAAGCCAAGCTCGACATGGTCGGGCTGGGGCCCCAGGATTGGAACAAGCTCCCTTCCGAGCTGTCGGGCGGCATGATCAAGCGCGTGGCGCTGGCGCGCGCGCTGGCGCTCGACCCCGAGCTCGTGTTCCTCGACGAGCCGACCTCGGGGCTCGATCCCATTTCGGCCGGCGACTTCGACGAGCTGATCCGCACCCTGCAGCGGACGCTCGAGATCACCGTCTTCATGATCACCCACGACCTGGAAAGCCTCTATACCGTATGCGACCGCATCGGGGTGCTGGCAGACGGCAAGGTGGTCGCATCAGGCCCCATCGGGGCGATGCTCGCTTCAGAGCATCCCTGGGTGCAGGCCTATTTCAAGGGCAAGCGCGCAGACGTGCTGGCGCGCCGGCTCGCACAACCGCAAGCTTGAGGAACCGCGATGGAAACCCGGGCGCGCTATCTGGCAATAGGGCTGTTCACGATCACGGTGATCGCCGCTGGATTTGCCTTCGTCTACTGGCTCTATTCGGGCGGCGGCTTTCGCGAGCGGGCGATCTATCAGATCCGTTTCGAAAGCCCGGTGTCCGGGCTCTTGATCGGCTCCGCCGTCCTCTTCAACGGGATCCGTGTTGGCGAGGTCAGCGAGCTTACGCTGACGCCGGACAACCCTAAGGAGGTGTTGGCCACCATCTCCATCGACCCCGCAACGCCCGTGCGCGCCGACACCCAGGTCGGCATAGACTTCCAGGGGCTGACGGGCGCGCCCGTGATCCTGTTGACCGGCGGCAGCGCGACGGCGCCTGTGGCCGCGGCCAAGGACGGCTCCATACCAACGCTCGTCGCCCCGCCCGACACCGGCCAGAGCATGACGGAGGCTGCGCGCGTCACCCTAAAGAAGCTCGACGCCATCCTCTCCGACAACGCCGACCCCCTGCACAGCGTCATCAAGAACTTCAAGACGTTCTCGGATGCGCTTGCGCGCAATTCCGACAAGGTCGACAGCGTCGTGGCAGGGCTCGAGCGCATGACGGGAGGCGCCGCCGCAAGCGGAAAGTTGCCCATCTACACTCTTAGTGCGGTGCCCGACTTTCCTCCGCTGGGCAAGCCCCAACGTGGACAGATCGCGGTCCCAGAGCCCTCAACTCTGATGTCGCTCAGCTCCGACAAGATCCTCATTGCGCGCGGCGGCAGCGTGGGCGCCTCCATCCAGAATGCACAGTGGAGCGACAACCTCCCCGTCCTCTTTCAGGCGAAGATGATCGAGAGCTTCGAGGACTCCGGCTACTTCCAGGCGGTGGGGCGGCCGATCGACGGTTTCGAGGCCGACGATCAGGTGCTGACCGATTTGCGCACCTTCCGCATTGTCACGACGCCGGCGCCGGCAGCCGTCGTTGCCTTCTCCGCCAAGATCCTGACGGGCGGGCGCATGAAGGCGACGCGCGTGTTCGAGGCCTCCGTGCCGATCACGGCGACCGACGGCGCGGCTGCGGCGGCCGGGCTCAACCAGGCCTTCGACAAGACCATGAGGCAGCTGATCCCCTGGGCGGCGAACAACATCGGCCCACCCGCGCCACGGGCCGAGGCCCCCGCCGAAGCTCCGGCCGAGGCAACCGACACAGCGCCTTAGCCGCCGCAAACAGACGCCGCCTGCCTTCTCGAGAGGACCGCCGGCGCCATCAGAACTATTCGCCCATTCAGCCCTTGAGCACCTCCTTGGCGATGTCGAGGGCGCGGCCGATCTCATCGGCCGTGTGCTCCGACGTCAGGAAGAAGCGCAACCGCGCCGCATTCACCGGCACGCCCGGCGACATGATGAGCGAGGTGTTGACGCCGCGCTCAAACAGCCGCGTGACCGTCTTCGCCGCGCGTGTCGTGGCGCCGACCATGACCGGCAGCATGCCGATGCCGATGGCGCGGCCGGTATCGAGGCCGCGGGCCTTCGCCTCCGCCAAGAACAGCGCGCCGTTCTGGTGCAGGCGGCGAACACGCTCGGGCTCGCGCTTGATGAC
>Ga0307442_1001832_pt1 | contig 10461 bp, 7 predicted proteins | sample SalMarWE160430MG_FD_202143 | JGI IMG/M metagenome (GOLD analysis project Ga0307442, IMG submission 202143) | Salt marsh sediment microbial communities from the Plum Island Ecosystem LTER, Massachusetts, United States - WE1604-30 | ecosystem: Environmental > Aquatic > Marine > Intertidal zone >... | reverse complement strand
CGAACCTCCTTCCCGCGTGGGAATGGGAAGCGGCGAAGAACGTCCGGGATTTCCAAACCTCGGAGGATGCGTTCCGGAATGCGGCGGGCGCACACGCGATCGAGGAGGAGCGGAGGCTCTTCTACGTGGCGGTGACACGCGCGAAGTCGGACGTCATCCTCACGGCGTCGTGGATGGGGGAGGGGACCTCTCTCCGCCCCGTGTCGCTCTACGTCAGGGAACTCGTTGATGCCGGAGTGCTGTCCGATGAGGGGTGGGCTACCCGACCCGACGTGAATGCTTCCGGTCCGGATGGACATCCCTCGGAAAGCGACGACGGCGACTCCGGAGATGGCGGGACGGGGGATTCCGAAGGAGTCCCGGTGTCGTGGCCGCTCGCTCCGAGCGCGATCCAGGAGGGGCGGATCGCCCTCGCCTCCGAGGTCATCGAGGCACGTCAGCGTGTGGGGAAGACGGATCGTGGGAGCCTCCCCTACGAGCGGGAGATCGAGGCGATGCGCGCGGAGGAACGCGAGCGCGCGGAAGCGGTGAACTCCGTGGCCTTGCCCGAGCACCTGGGGAGCACGTCCCTTGTCGCCATGGCGCGGGATCGCGACACCTTCGCCCTGACGTTGAGGAGGCCGATCCCGCTCGAGCCCACCGCCTCGGCTCGGAGGGGAAGCGCGTTTCACACGTGGGCCGAGGCGTACTTCAACCGTCCGGCCTTGCTCGACCCCGACGATTGGTTCGACGGAGAGGGGGCCGAGTCGGACCTCGATGCGCCGGATGCGGCTGAGGTCTCGTCCCTACGCGATGCCTTCCTCGCGTCGGAGTGGGCGGGGCGCCGCCCTATCGCGATCGAGGCGAACGTCGAGGTTCCCGTCGGGGGAGTCGTCTTGCGGTGCAGGATCGACGCGGTTTTTCCCCCGGGCGATGGCCTCGACAAGGTGACCGTCGTCGATTGGAAGACCGGCAGTTCGCCCAGGGACGCCGCCGAGCGCGAGGCTCGGGACGTTCAGTTAGCCGTGTACCGGCTCGCGTGGTCGGCGTGGAGGGGGATTCCCGTGGAGGATGTCGACGCACTCTTCGTGTACGTCGCGACGGGAAAGTCGGCTCGACCGACGCACCTCATGAGCGAGGAGGAGGTCGTTCGCCTCCTCCGCGGAGACTAGAGTTCGCCCGATTCCGTGAGGAGCGCGACGAGATCGGCTAGCATCCCCTCCGCGTCCCTGACGATGTCGGGGTTGGTGGTCCGCACGCCATGCATGAGCCACCTCGCGAGCGCGAACTCGCTCGCGAGGTGTGCTCGATCCGTGAGGTGGGGGTCCCTGAGTCCCCCACGCTCCGCCGTGTACGCCTCGAGGATCGAGTTCAGGAGGTCGCTCGGCGCGGCGGCGACGAGCCACCCCAGGTCGTCCGCCGGGTCGGCGACACGGGTATCGGCCCAGCCGACGATGCCGGAGACGGTGCCGTCCGTCACCACCCATTGATGTTCGCCGAGGCTTCCGTGCACCACGGTCGGTTCGAACCGCCACCACGTGACGTTTTCCAGTTGCTCTTCCCACCGTGCGGTCAGCCCGGGGGGGACCTTACCCGTTTGGGCGGCGGCGTCGAGTTCCGCGAGTCTCCGCTGGCGATAGGCCTCTTGTTCGTAGCAGGGAAGCCCAGCGTCTTCGACGATCGTGGTGGGGAGTTCGTGGATCTCCGCGATGGCGCGGCCGATGGCGACCGCGAGGTCACCATCGGGGTCGACGGCGGCGAGGCTCAACCTCTTGCCGGGGATTTCCTCGTAGACAACCACGCGCCCGCCCTCTTTGAGGGGTGCGGTTCCAGCGGGGCGGGGAACGTCGAACCCCAGATCTCCTGCGTCGCACGCTTTTCCGAGGGAGGCGAGAAGGCCCAACTCCGCCTCGAGCGCCGCGCCAGCGGCGGGTCGACGAGGAGCCCGAACGGTCCATCGCCTGCCCGTGGGGTCGACCACCGTCACGACGTCGAAGTCGGCGTCCGCGTTGGGACTGCGGAGGACGTCGTAGATCTCGAGGCCGGGGACGGCTACGGTCGCGAGGGCCGCGAGAGCGAGCGGAGAAGGAGACACGCACTCACGGTAGAACCAAACGGGGTCTTGGCGCCACGCGCGTGCCGAGTGTGACGTAGCGTGGAGCCGTGCTCGTGCCATGGTTCCTCGGCGAACCCCTCCGCGTGGACCGTGCCGCGGAGCGCCGAACCACGGTCGATCTCGATCGAGCCGATGCCGTCCTCGTGTCGAGGGGAGGCGTCCACATGCACCAGGGACGCTTGGTCATCGTGCCAAGCAAGAAGAGGCGGGAGTCTCCCCTCGCGGTATACCTCGGCGAGCACGAGGGCAGGGACGTCGTCGCGGTGCCCGTGGACGTCGACAAGCCGGGGAAAGGGGCAATCGGGAAGCCCACCCCTCTCCGGGAGGTGTTCGGCCATCTCGGCGGAAGCGAGGAGCATGCGGCGGAACTCGAGCTGGCGGTCACCGCGGTCGCGATGATCGAGTGGCACGCGCGGAACCCCGCGTGCCCGCGGTGTGGAGAACCCACCGAGCCGGGAAACGGGGGGTGGGTTCGACGGTGCGTGCCGGAGGGACACGAGAACTATCCCCGAACGGACCCCGCGGTGATCGTTGCGATCACGGACGAGTCGGATCGCCTTCTCCTTGCCCACGTCGCCTATCACTCCCCCGGGAGGTATTCCCACCTCGCCGGTTTCCTCGAACCGGGGGAATCGCTTGAGCAAGCGGTGCATCGCGAGGTGATGGAGGAGGCGTCGCTCAAGCTCGACTCGCTGGACTACGTCAGGAGTCAGCCGTGGCCTTTTCCCGCCTCGATTATGGTGGCTTTTCGGGCCCACGCCCGGGCGGCCGATCTCAAGATCGATGCGGTCGAGGTGACGGATGCCCGTTGGTTCACGCGCGACGACCTGCTCACGTCGCTCGTCGAGAAGAGGATTTCTCTTGCGTCCCCAGGCACGATCGCTCGCGGCCTTGTCCACGAGTGGTACGGAACCGACCCGGTCCGCGAGGCCGGTGTCGCAGACGCGTGACAGCATCGTTCGCATGACCCCTGACGAGATTCTCGAGGCCCTCGACCCGGAGCAGCGGGAGGTCGCCACGGCCCTTCACGGGCCCGTGTGCGTGCTCGCGGGCGCGGGGACGGGTAAGACGAGGGCGATGACCCATCGGATCGCCTACGGCGTTCGTATCAACGCCTACGACCCGGCCTCGGTGTTGGCGGTCACGTTTACGACGCGGGCCGCGGCGCAGATGCGCGAACGGCTGCGTGCGCTGGGGGTTGCCGACGTTTCCGCCCGGACGTTTCATTCCGCGGCCCTCCGTCAGTTGACGTATTTCTGGCCGGAGGTGGTGGGGGGAAGGATTCCTCGAATCGTCGAACAGAAGTCGGCTCTTGTGGCGAAAGCGGCGCGATCGGGAGGGCTCGCGGTCGATCGTCTTGCGGTTCGGGATCTCGCGGCGGAGATCGAATGGGCCAAGGTTTCGTTGGTCGCCGCGGAGGATTACGCGACGGTCGCGCCCGCCCGTGGACGTCCCGAACCCGCGGGTTTCGCCTACGCCGTTGTCGCGGACATCATGCGGGCGTACGAGGAGGCGAAGACCCTTGAGGTGGTCCTCGACTTCGAGGACATTCTCTTGCTCCTCGCGGATGCCTTAGGCAGGAATCGGACGGTTGCGGAATCGGTGCACCGGAAGTACCGGCACTTCGTCGTCGACGAATATCAGGACGTTTCCCCTCTTCAGCAGTTCCTGCTCGACCGATGGCTCGGGGAACGCGACAGCCTCTGTGTTGTCGGCGACCCTTCGCAAACCATCTACTCCTTCGCGGGCGCCACTCCTCGTCACCTTCTCGAGTTTCGTCGACGCTATCCAAACGCTTCCCTGGTTCGACTCGTGCGCGACTATCGGTCGACGCCCCAAGTAGTGGGGCTCGCGAACAGACTCGCGGGTCAGGGAAGGGATTCAGTCCAACTCGTCGCGCAGCGCCCCGCGGGTCCCGAGGTGTCGTTCCACGCCTATGCGGACGATGCCGAAGAGGCCGCCGCAACGGCGGAGCGTATCTCCGGACTCATAGCGTCGGGACTCGCCGCGAAAGACATCGCGATTCTCTATCGCACGAACGGGCAGTCGGAGGCGTATGAGGAAGCGCTGACCGAACGGGGTATCGGGTACGTCGTCAGGGGAGGGGCGAGGTTCTTCGACCGTGAGGAGGTGCGTCAAGGTGTACTCCTGCTGCGAGCTGCCGCGGCGACGACGATCGGCGACGACGTTTCGGTCGCGGTGAGAGAGGCGCTATCCGGGGCTGGGTGGACGGAGGATCCTCCCGCCGCTCGCGGGGCGGTCCGCGAGAGATGGGACTCCCTGCAGGCGATTATTGGGCTCGCGGACGAGTGGGAGGGCAACCTCCGAGAGTTCGTTGTCCATCTCGACGAAAGGGCGGAGGCTCAACACGCACCAATCGTCGATGGGGTGACGCTCACGACCCTTCACGCCGCCAAGGGCCTGGAGTGGGACGCGGTCTTCCTCGTCGGACTCTCTGAGGGGCTCGTTCCCGTATCGCTTGCCGAGACGGACGAGGCCCTTGCGGAGGAGAAGCGGTTGCTCTACGTCGGCATTACGCGAGCCAAGATCCACCTCAACCTGTCGTACTCTCGGGCACGAAGCTCGGGTGGCAGGGCGACACGCAAGCGCACGCGGTTCCTCGAGGGGATCTGGCCCGACACGAGAACGGCACCGACGACGCCTCGGCGTCGGGCGTCGGCAATTGACCTCAGCGCGGCCGACCTCCGTCTATTCGAGGCGCTTAAGGCGTGGAGGCTCGCCCACGCCCATGCCGACTCCAAGCCTGCCTTCACGGTCCTCGTCGACACGAGCCTCGTCGAGATCGCCCAGACGCGACCGCGGACGCTCGGTCAACTCTCCAGCGTGCGGGGGGTGGGACCCTCCAAGTTGGACGCCTATGGACGGGAAATCCTGGAGATCGTTGAGCAACATGAACGCTCGGGGTCGTCGAGCGTGCGTTCCTCTCGGACCTAGCCGCGCGACGACGGAAAGGCGGCCACCGCGGCCGTCTCCGTATCCCCGATCGGGGACGCGGCCCCGCACCAGCAGTCGGGATGAGGATGGAGCGAGACCGCTTCGATGGTGTTCCCGTCGAAAGGCACACGCCACCGACGGGTACGGAGGGGAACTCCTCTGAGCGCGGTGACGATCTCCCGCACGGCGATCCCCGAGGCGAGGAGGGTAGCCGCCTCGGGTGGACGAACCCCCGCATCCCTCCCCGCATCACCGAGTTGGAGGGCAATCCGCGGCCACCACGGATCCGTTTCCGCTTGGGCGATTCCCAGGCACGTCTCGCACGGGGTTCTCCCCGGAACGACGAGGGGTCCAACGTCGATACCCTCCTCGTCCGTGACGATCCTGAGGTGGGGAATATCACGTGCCGTGAGGTCTCGCGGAACGGCGAGGTCGAGCGCGCCGTGACCGCGAAGGATCTCCAGCGAGGCCCGCTCGAACGGGCCGGCGATCCTGATCGTCGGGGAGGTTTCGCGAAGCGACCGCGCTAGTGCCGACGCAAGCGAGAGTCCGGCGGCGCTGGGGCCGAACGGCCCTCGCGGGGACGTGGGGCGAGGATCGACGATGGACAGAGCCCCTACCCCCGCTCGAGCGAGACCGATCGCGATGGTGGAGGTGATCGCGTCGACGACGCGCAACCGAACCGTCGCGTCGGGGAGAGAGGGGTATGGGGGATCCTCCGTCAGGAGGCCGTTCTCGCGAAGCGCCTCGACGATGCGGGGAAACTCCTCGCATTCGGTCACGGATAGCCCAGCCACCCTCCCCTCAAGCGACGCGAGGAAGGTCTCCTCTCGGGGGGAGAGTCCATCGAAGGCCAATGGCCGAGCGAGGCCGACCTGGAGGTGTCCGGCATCCCGGACCAGGACCGTAACCCCGGGGCGCAAACGCATGGGCTCAGCGTGGCACGGGACAACGCAGATCGGGAGTTCTCCACAGGAAAGACGAGAGAGGGCGGGCGCCAAGCGCCCGCCCCCGTCAAGCTACGGCTGATGTCAGGTTGTTGCCTTCGGAAGGATGCGGGTCAACTTCGTCCCACAGTTGGGGCAGATGGCCTTCGCCATACGACGGCCGTTGGTGGTGCTGACATCTCCGATGGCCTTGACCTTCGCCTTGTCCTTGAGGCAATAGAACTCGCCCTCGTACTTCTCTTCCATGGTCTCTCCCATCATGTGTCGGCGGCGCATATCGCGCTCGCCACCCAGCCCCAAGGGACCGTTGCCCACTAGGCTACGTTGCTTCCGGGCCGAAATCCGTCAAGCGGGGGCCTCCGTGTCGCCGTCGTCCGGATCGTCGTGGTTGGGCGGGTCGCTGGTTCCTTCCGCCTCGGGGTCCGAGTCCAGCAGCGCGCGGAGTTCTCGGTCGACGTCGTCGTCCCCCTCTCCCGAGACCTGTCCGGCGACCCACGCGTCCGCATCGGTCAGATCGCTCGCGGTCGGAAGAAGATCGGGGTGCGACCATGGCGCATCCCTTCCTGCCGGTCCAGCCGTGCGGAAAAGCGAATCCCACAGGTGGGTGGCCTCCCGCAGCCTTCTCGGGCGAAGATCAAGCCCGAGAAGCGTGGCGAACGTGTGCTCGGCTGGTCCCCCCGCGGCCCTGCGCCGACGCATCATTTCCCCCAGCGCGGCGACATCGGGGAGATGAGGTGCCGCCGCTATCGCCGTCACGTGCTCGACCCAGCCTTCGACGAGGGCGAGGATCGTCTCGATCGACTCCAGCGTCGCGGTCTGCTCGTCGCTGTGTGAACTGGCGAAAATCCCACGGCTCAAGGCCTTCTGCAGTTGCGCGGGGTTCCCTCCGCCCGCATCCCGCACCGCGGAGTCGAGCGCTTCGGGGTCAATCGTGACGCCCCGCGCGTATCGCTCGATCGCGGAGTGAAGTTGGCCGGCTAGCCAGGGGGCGTGGCGGAACAACCTCACATGGGCGCACTCGCGGAGGGCGAGGAATCCGCGCACCTCATCCTCGGGGATGTCGAGGCCGTCGGCGAACGCGGCGATGGAACGCGGGACGAGGACGACGCGCGGTTCCGGAATGAGAAGGAGACCCAGGTCGGTTCCCCCGAAAGCCTCCCTCGCGAGGGTTCCCGCCGCTTGTCCAACGTGCATTCCACACACGGTGGGCGCCACCTGGTCAAGCAAGGGGCTTTCGCCACCGGTTTCTCCGCCGATCAGGGTCCCCAGCGCGTGAGAAACCGATATCGCGACGGGGCCGGCGAGGAGTCGCCACGTTGGCAAGGTGGCCTCGATCCACTCGGCGTGGTTCCAGACGCGAGGCGGAAGCGTCGAGGGAGGAAAGTCGGTTACGGCGTCGAGCCATAGTTCGGCGAGGGTGACAGCCTCGCGGTGCTCCTCCGCGACAGCGGCGGTGACCATCGGGTCGCCACCCTGGGCCGCAACCCCTCGCGCCACGTCGTGGGCGAGGGCCCAGTTGACGTCCTGACCCTTGGACTGCTCCATCAAGGCGCGCAATTGGGCGAGGACGTGTTCGATCATCCCCGGAACGTCGTCCATCCCGGCTTCGGTGGCTAGGCGATCGGGATCGAGCCCCATATGGCGCATTTCCTCTAGGGCTTCCTCCGCGCGGTCGCCAAATAGCCCCCGAAGCAATTCCAGCCACTGCGACGAGTCGTCGCTCACTGGTCCTCCCGACCTCGCGCGTTTGGGTGCACTTCCACGGTACGCCTGGGGAGGTCGTGGTCATCGCGGCGTTCGCCATCAGCGATGATGAGGGGATGACCGATGTCGATCCCTTCGCGAAACCCGCATCCTCGGACCCACGTCCGGTGAACGCCCGTTCGATTCTTCTCTCCGTCAGCGGCATGGTGACGGCCTTGGGCCTTGCGGTACTCACGGTCCTTCCCGCGCCGTATTCGATCAATCGACCCGGCCCGACGTTCAACATCTTCGACGACTCTAGCGGCGAGAGTCTCCTGAGCATCGAGGGGGCTCAGACGTACCACCCCTCGGGCGAATTGAGGATCACGACCGTCTCCGTATCGTTTGGCTCGTCGTCGGCGCTCTCCTTCGGTCCCATCCTTCGAGCGTGGCTTTCTCCTTCCGCCGCCGTCTACCCCGAGATTCACCAGGAAGGAAGCAGCGCCATCCAGGAGCAGTGGGTCACCTCGCAGGAGAGGGCGACAGTCGCCGCCCTCAAACATTTAGGGATCGAGGTCGGCGCGACCATCACGGTCGTCGACTTCCAGCCCAGTTCTCACGCGATTGGTCAACTGAAACTGGACGACGTGATCGTCAGCGTGAATGGTCGCAGCATTTCGACCTTCGACGACTTGGATTCGGCTTTCCGTGTCCTTCAACCGGGAGATTTCGTTACGGTCGGTGTGCTTCGTGACGGCGACGAGGTTTCGCTAACGTTCCCGACGATCGACAACGGCAGCGGCGGAGCGGTTATGGGGATATGGGTTGACCCAACGTTCGATTTCCCATTCGACGTGACGGTGGCGATCGACAACGTCGGCGGTCCCAGCGGAGGGATGATGTTCGCTCTGGGGGTCATTGACCTTCTCACCCCCGAGGACGAACTCAACGGAGTGGACGTCGCGGGCACGGGAACCATCGATATCGACGAAAGCGTCGGTCCGATCGGGGGCATCGACCTCAAGATGATCGGCGCCCGCGACGACGGTGCTTCCTGGTTCCTCGCCCCCGCTGCGAACTGCCCCGAAGTTGTTGGGCACGTGCCCGATGGGCTTACCGTAGTTGCGGTGGACACTCTCGAGGACGCCTACTATGCCATCGTCGCCATCGGCAAGGGCGAGGCAGGGGACCTGCCGTCGTGCTCGTGATGTGCGACCCTAGAGTCATCGCTATTGGCAAGAGAGGACGTCAACCGTGACGCTACCCACTAATGATCGACGCCCCCGACCCCCAAGGGTTGCCGTACCCCGCCGTCGATCGGCGATCGCGATCACCCTGGTCGTTGTCCTTCTGGTTCTGATCGCCATCGTCGGTTTCGCCAACGTCTGGACCGATTGGGCGTGGTATAGCAGCCTGGGATTCTCCGGCGTGTGGACCACCGCGTGGGTGACCAAGACCGTTCTCTTCTTGGTCTTTGGCGGCGTTGCCGGGCTATCGGTCTGGCTGACGCTGTGGCTTGCGAAGAGGGCGAGGCCGCGGGGCACGAACCGACCCCGCTCGGTCCTCGACGCGTACCGGGAGCAGATTCAACCGCTGGAGCGCTGGGTCATGCTGGCGCTGCCGTTGTTCGTTGGCCTGATCGCGGGAGGACTCGTCGCATCGCAGTGGCAGGTGATTCTCGCGTGGTACTACAGGGTGCCGTTCGGTATCACCGATCCGCAGTTCGGGCAGGATCTCTCTTTCTACGTCTTTTCCCTGCCGGCGTTGACGATCTTCGTCGAGTTCGTTCTCTGGATCGCCATCATCTGTGCGATCCTCTCGGCGTTCGTTCACCTGCTCTACGGGGCGATCACGACGGGTGGGCGGGCGTTCGTCGCGAGCGGTCCCGCTCGGACGCAGTTGGCGCTCCTCGGGGCGCTCGTCATGGTTGCGATCGCCCTCGATATCTGGCTGGGGCGCTTTGCGCTCCTGAGCAAGGCGGGCGATACGTTCGACGGTGCCACCTACGCGGACGTCAACGCGTCCATCCCCGCTCGCGGTATCCTCGCGGGCATCTCGATCGTCGTGGCCCTCATGTTCCTCTCCGTCATCTTCCGACCGGACTGGCGCGTGCCGTTCATCGGAGCCTCCCTCATGGTGGTCTCCGCGCTCGTCGTCGGTGTCCTGTACCCCGCGATGGTGCAGAAGTTCCAAGTCGCCCCGAACGCCCAGGAGTTGGAGGCGAAGTACATCCAGAGGAACATCGACGCGACGCGGTTCGCCTTTGGGATCGACGACGTGGTGGTGACGCCGTATGCCGCGGAGACCGAGGCCCTGGCCGGGGCGCTGCGAGCCGACGCCCAGACGACGGCATCGATTCGCGTCCTCGACCCGAACATCGTTTCTCCCGCTTTCCAGCAACTTCAGCAGAACAAGCAGTACTACGACTTCCGGGACACCCTCTCCGTTGACCGCTACCGGATCGATGGGGAGTTGCGGGACGCGGTCATCGCGGTGCGCGAACTGAACCTTGAGGGACTGTCGGAGGAGAATCGCACCTGGGTCAATGACCACACGGTCTTTACCCACGGTTTCGGGGTCGTCGCCGCGTATGGCAACGAAACCACCACGGATGGTCAACCGACGTTCTTTGAGCATGGGATCCCGCCGACGGGTGTCCTGGGAACGTACGAACCGCGAATCTACTTTGGGCAGGATCTCCCGGAGTACTCGATCGTTGGTGCTCCGGAGGGTTCGCAACCGTGGGAGTTGGACTACCCCGACGATGCTTCCCCGAACGGG